>Ga0265318_10000943_pt1 | contig 18794 bp, 17 predicted proteins | sample 4821metaG_FD_192431 | JGI IMG/M metagenome (GOLD analysis project Ga0265318, IMG submission 192431) | Rhizosphere microbial communities from Carex aquatilis grown in University of Washington, Seatle, WA, United States - 4-8-21 metaG | ecosystem: Host-associated > Plants > Roots > Rhizosphere >... | reverse complement strand
TCTAAATGTTGGAAAACATAAAGAAATTAAGGGTCTAGAAAAACTAGACAAAGTAATTGATATTGATCAATCTCCGATTGGACGAACTCCACGTTCAAATCCTGCGACTTACACAAAATTATTCACAGATATTCGTGAACTTTTCTCGTCGACAAAAGAGGCAAAAATTCGCGGCTACGATCCTGGCAGATTTTCGTTCAACGTTTCTGGCGGACGCTGTGAAACTTGTCAAGGCGACGGTTTGATTAAAATTGAAATGAATTTCTTACCTGACGTTTATGTTCCGTGCGAAGAATGTAAAGGTAAGCGATACAACGCTGAAACGCTGCAAATCACATATCGCGAGAAAAATATTTCTGACGTTCTTGAAATGAGCGTTGAAGAGGCACTTGCATTTTTTGAGAATATTCCGTCAATTCGAATCAAGCTTGAGACGTTGTCAGACGTCGGACTTGGATACATAAAACTCGGACAAAGTGCAACAACTCTATCTGGCGGAGAAGCGCAACGTATAAAATTAACAAGCGAACTTGCGAAACGCGGAACTGGGAGAACAATTTACATTCTTGACGAGCCGACGACTGGTTTACACTTTGAAGACGTTCGCAAATTGTTGGAAGTTCTCAATCGATTAGTTGACAAAGGAAATTCCGTCGTCGTAATTGAGCACAATCTTGACATAATTAAAAACGCCGACTGGCTAATTGACTTGGGACCAGAAGGCGGCGCTGGCGGCGGAGAAATTATCGGTGTTGGAACGCCTGAAGATTTAGCGGCGAACGATAAGAGTCACACGGGATATTTCCTCAAGCGCGTTTTGGAATAGTCTGCTAAAATAGTGGGCAATAGCTAATATTTTTAATATCCTCTTTGCTCTCTTTTAATATGACTGCGAATAATTTGCCTAAGTATCTTTTTTGCTTAGTTCCATCAGCGGAAGAATCGAATATATTTCGTGCTGAAGCACATGATCTCTCTTTGGAATTAGGATTAGGATATAGCATAAATAAGTCAGAGATTCCTTTTCATATTACAGTCATTCCTCCATTTCGCACATATCAGCCGACACAAATGATTGCGATGGCTCAAAGAATATTGCCGTCTATTGATAATCCAGTTTTACAGACAAAATCTTTGGAAATATTTACCGACACGGATACGAGTCAACCATCGGATGTAGTTTTTAGAATTAACGCGTCATCGCGCCTCAAACAAATGCATGACCGATTATTATCTATATTGGAAATTTATAGAGTCGCTGGAGATAACGAAATTACTTACAAAGAAAGAAGATTTGGTTCTAATTTTGTTGGCGAAAATTACTCTCCACATCTCTCATTGTTTAAAATACCTGCAGGATTTCCTGTGTCGGATTCATTTTCAAAAAGATGTTCAGAAGAAAGAAGGCATTTCATTACTGCATCAAAAGCTACATTGCTGCGCAAAGATCCTAGTTCATCTTGGGCTATGGAAACAGAGTTCTTGCTCAAATAAATAGGATACAAACTAAATACGGGACAAAATAAAAAATGGCGCAAAATATTGATTTAGAAAATTTACCAAACAAACCTGGATGCTATCTCTATTTCAATTCCGATAAACAGATAATTTACGTCGGGAAAGCGAAAAATCTCAAAAAGCGCGTGTCGAATTATTTTCTTAAAGATGCGTCTGACCATGATGTCAAGACTGCTGCACTTGTTTCACACATTGCGAAGATTGATTACATAATTACTGACACAGAAGTCGAAGCGTTACTTCTCGAATCAAGGCTCATCAAACAATACAAACCTAAATACAATATTGATCTCAAAGAAAACGAACGTTACGCATACATCAAAATAACGAATGAAGAAGTTCCGCGGCTAATCACTGCGCGCTCAAAAGAAGGCAAGGGGCAATTTTTTGGTCCTTTTGTCGACGGATATTCGCGCGCATTGACAGTCAAAGTTCTCAACGAGACATTCCAACTTCGTACTTGTAAAACTTTGCCGAACAAAGTTTGTTTGAATTATCATTTAGGTTTGTGTTCTGGGCCTTGTCAACCTGAGTTGACGAAAGTTTCAAATTCACAATATCTAGAACAAGTCGATCGAGCAAAGAAATTTTTGCGCGGTGGAAATGGTGTTGTGACACTCAAAGATTCTCTCGCCGCCGAAATGAAAAAATTCGCGGGGTCGCAGCAATTTGAACTTGCGAAATTGCGACGAGATCAGCTTCGCGCCCTTGATATATTGAGCGACCGACAAAAAGTTGACACTCTCAAAGAATTCGACCAAGATGTATTTGGTTATTCAACGGACGGCAACGTCGTGTCGTACTTTATTTTCAACATTGTTCGCGGAACAATAAATAAAAAAGACGAATTCACCGTCACTATACCACAACACGGAAGTTTACAGCGAACAAATGAAGAATTTCTGATGCAATATTATACTGATCGCGTTCCTCCAAAAGAAATCATAATTTCTTCTGATTTTGTTAGCGACGAGGAATTCCCTATCATTAGTTTGGCGTTGTGCGCCAAAGAAGTTGGTTACACCGTTGTGTTGCTAGTGCCGCAACAGGGTGATAAGAAAAAGCTTCTCGAGCTTGCGACGACAAACGCGGATTATGCGCTTGCTGGCGAGAGCCCAGTGTTGATCAAGTTGAAGGACAGATTGAAATTGCCGACGATTCCTTATGATATTGAATGTTATGATATTTCTAATCTTGGAAATGATTATATCGTCGCGGCGAAAGTTCATTTCACAAATGCTGTTGCTAATAAAGAACAATATCGACGCTTTCGCATCAAGTGGAACAACGGACAACAAAACGATTTCGCTGCGATGTATGAAGTAATCAAACGTCGATTCTATCGTATCAAAATGTCAGAGGGAACAGCAAACCCTGAAAAAATGCCAGACCTCGTTGTAATCGACGGCGGTAAAGGTCAACTTCACGCGGCGCTTGACGCACTTCGAGAACTAGAAATGCGCGTTCCAATAATTTCTCTTGCAAAACGCGAAGAAGAAATTTATTTTCCTGGACTTTCTAAACCACTTAAAACAAATATTAAGTCAAATGGTAGCGCTACGCGTGACGAAGACATACGATTGCTTCAACGAATTCGTGATGAAACTCACAGATTTGTAATTTCGTATCATCGACATTTGCGTGATACTAAGAGTTTTACTGATTTGGACGCGAAAGAAGTAGATTTTTCTTGATTTGAATTGAAATTGTGGAAATTACGTCTTTTTGATTTTTCCGTCGAAGAATTGCTTTGTTTCACAAGAATATTTATAAATGGCTTTTCTGAATAATTGCTTAGTGAGGCGAGTGGGAAAAAAAGAAGGGGATTCGTATCTTTTGTCCGTATTTTATTCTAAAAATAAAAGGCAATTTGGAAATTATGGTCAGATTTCCACGTTTCTTATTGTCGCTCTTGTTTTAGTTCTTGTTGTAGCAGTAACGTTTTTTGTTGTAAATCTTAAATTTTCATTCCAAGATAAAACAAATCAAGCCGTTATTTCAGATCTCGCATTATTTCCGCCAGAACAATTTGTAACTCACTGTGTGCAAAAAGAATCTGTCGACGCGGCGAAATTTATTTTCCCACAAGGAGGAGTTGCAGATATAGCTGACGCAGTGTCGCAGAGTTCTGGTAATTCTTCACGTGCATTTGCAGCAACTACCTTTAGAGCGCAATCTTATTTATTCTGGGCAAGATTTAATGACGGTGGTAACAATTTATTTATTACAAATGATTTTGTCGCAGGACAATTAAACTCTCAACTACCTAGATTATTGTATGATTGCATTAATTTGTCGTTGTACGCGCAACAAGGCTATGAAGTTAAGTCTGGCGCAATTCGCACAAACACGAGCATAAACAAAGATACAATTCACGTTATTGTTTATTATCCATTGACTTTGACTAAAGGAAGTACGACAATTGATCGTACAACGTTTTCGGTTGACGTTGACTTACCAGTTGGAAAATTACTTGACGACGCACGCGAAATTACAAATAGTCATTTACGTGCGCAATCTGGTTCCGGCGATTTGCTAGTTGACACGCAAGCAATTATGCATCAAACAGATAATGTTTGGCTTGGTAAACCGCTAATTACCGTCGAGAAAGAAACTGTTTATCCGCACACTCTTTATTCGTTAAATCTTAATTACAAAGGAATAGATATTCCGTTGCAGTTTGCAATTGAAGGAAATGATCAATTTGCATCTGGAAGTTCTGGAATTTCTTCAACAGCTAATACTTTTGCATCTGCTTCATCTTGCGTTGACTCAAGTGGGAATTGTTTTGTTGGTGTTTCTTATGACTTATGTACTGCGGGTGGTGGAGAATATAGATTTGGTCAAACTTGTCAGAGTAAATATTCATTAACAAATACGCAGCTCACAAATACGCAATCAAACTCTCAAAGTGCCGCCGATATAGATTCAGGAGAAATCACAACTATTAATTCATTTTCATCTTGCGCATTAACAAACGGCACAACGATGGCTTCTGGTTCGTCGTGGTGCGCAACAACTCCTGATGGCTCACCATTCATTGGCGTTGGAAGTCGCGCGAGTAGATTGCTTTGTGTGAACGGTAAAATTTTGCAAGAGCCTTGTCAAGATTATAGAAGCGAAGTTTGCGCGCAGCAATATATCGACGCCAAATCAGGTACTGATATAAAAAATTCACAATTCTTTGTTGCACAATGTCGACCAAATACTGCGCTTTCGTGCAGCGCTTGCACTGATCAATCTTGTTGCAACGCCGCAGATTGCGTTTACCAAACAGTTGGCGCGCCTGCTGTTGGAATTTGTGTTCCAAAAGTTCCACAGGGAATTCCATTTTGGCGCGGCGATACGAGCAATTCAAATGAACAAATTTGTCAAGAACAATATTCGAAATACGCTACTCAACTAAGTTCAACAAATTCAAATTCACTAACAGTGCAACTCAAAGCGCAGATTTGCGCATTGTCCGCCGATTGCGGCGCGACGCTTTCTGTCGTCGGAGAACCGAGTCAGACTCAAGACTCAACTTATTATTCTAAACTCAGCTCATTTTGGCTCTCAAGAACTCCGCAGTCACAATTTTTGTTGCAGACTCCGAGCATTGCGCTTGGTACAAGTTTCAACGGTGGCACTACGAATTCTAATAGTCAAAGCTTGTCAACAATTTTAGGAAATAGACTTTCAGATATTGAACCACTCGCAGCTTACAGTCAAACTGATTATCTAAATCCAAATGTTTCAATTTCATCGACGAGTAATTCGGCTGATATAAGTTCTGGTGTTTGTTCATCATTTGTCCCCTCACTAAGTCCGTCTTGCGGTTATTGCACTGCATTTGGGCGCGCTTGTAGCGAATATGTTTGCCGAAGTCTTGGCGCGTCTTGTCGCGCAATTCAAAATGCATCAAGTGATTCTGGTGTGACTTGTGTTGACTCATCGCTGTCTGCGAATTCTGCAAATGCACCTTTACAAATTACATCAGTTACTGATGGCGCTGGAAATGTTTTAGCGGCACTTACAATAAATGGAAAAGCAGACGCAGGTTCTAATAGCGTTAGTGTTAGTGCGCTTGGAAGTATAAGTGGATTTTCATATCCGACAACGCTTTCTGCACGAGAATTGTTAACAATTAATTTAACAACGAATCGCGCGGCGCTTTGTAAGCCGACGTATTTGCCGTCCCAATCATTTTCTGATGTTGATTCGCTTGATCTTTCGTTTGGGCAATATAGTACGTCGCATCAAGTGCGACTTAGATTTGTAAATGACTTACCTGTCTTTGATCGCATCTTGTCAAGTTTCGCCGTTCCAAATTATGAGCAACTCGTACAAACACTTGCGACGTTTAAACTTCGACTAGATCAACTTAGACTCAAGTACGGATTTATTCAAAAATATAATCCAACGTTCTATCCATATTTGGATTCTGTTGTCTCACAATATCTCAGCGATAAAACGCGACCAATTTTGTTGTCGTTGCTTGATGATGTCGCACAGAAAAAGTTTGAAATATTTTTTGTTTGCCAAGATGAATTTGGAAATCAGCTCGACAAAATGCAAAGTCCATTTGTTCAGATTCAATTGCAGTCGAGTTGTCAACCAACGCCGCCACAAATTTTGCACATTGTGCCTGATGCGGATCCATACGTTCAACAACGTGTTTCGTTTTACCTTGACAAAGCTGGCTCTTGTAAATACGATACGCAATCTGTTCCTTATGACCAGATGAAATTTAATATGTCGTGCGCCTCGTCGGAGTATGATATTTCTTCGGCGTATGATGGAAGTTATGAATGCGACGCAGCAATTAGCTCATTGCCTAAATCTGACGGTTCAACTCCTTTGCAGATTTATTATTCGTGCGCCGACACGATAACAAATGCACTTGTTGCAAGAAATATTACATTCACATTTAGTGCTGATGCAAATGGAAATAGTTCGCAAATAATTAACTTGACAAATTCAACAAATAGTGTGCAAAGTTCATTTGTCGTCGGAGAAAATACAACTATGAATGGAATTGGCGGATATCGATGTGAACTCGCATCAGCAATTGCTGCTGCTAATCCATTTACTTTGGCATGTACAACATCTGCTTGCACATTGCGACACGTTGAAAATAATAGTTCGCCGCAAACACAGCAAACTGTTTTGTCGTGTAATCCTCGCATTGTTTCACAGTCTTGTCAATTTGCTGATGTCCATGTAAGCGATCCAACTGCGTATTCTCTTACTAAATTGCCGTCGTTCGCTTATGACTCAGTTGGTGTTGTTGGTTCACAGTTCGTTGTTTCGACAAAGGGTCGTGGCGGAGATATTTCTTGCTCATTGATTTCTGCTAGCGGCGCGACGTTTGCACTTTCGAAGAAAGATAATTCAACGTTTGTTATGCCTGCATCGCTTTTGACCGATAATACTCTCGTTAAAATAACTTGCAAGGATTCGTTTGGAACTGGTCCGCAGTATGTAAGTTTAATTAAGAAATAAAAAGTAAATTTTCAAAGACTCTTAAACTTCTAAAACAAAAACTTCTCTTGTTAGTCCGTTGTGAACTTTGAGCGCATATGAGCCAAGAATTCTCCACGACGTTTTTTCTATGATTGATTTGCCGTCGGCAAAATCTGGTAAACAGATGACAATTCTCGTTGTGAGTTTACTTTTTGCGACGTGGTTTAGGAAATCTAAATAAAGATCAGGATTATGCACTTTTTTTGTATTTTTGCCGTATGGAACGTCCATTACCATTGCGTCGGCTTTTGTTTTCATAGCGAGCGCCGATTCTTTTGTGATGTTTTTTATTGGGTCGCAGAGTTTTGCAAATTTTGGAATGGCTACGATTTCGTTTTTGATATTTATTTTTGCGCCATTCACCATTTTGAGTTCGATGTCTGATCCGACGACGTGGAATCCGCAGTGCATCGCTTCAATTAAAATTCCAGCTGTTCCGCAGAATGGATCGCAGATTATTTCTTTCTTTTTAGCCGTGAGTCCTGTGAGATTTATCATTCCACGCATTAATTTTGGAGGCATTGACGCTGGATGTCTGCGTTGTCGCAGGTGTGGCATTCGCTTTTCGTACGCGTAGTCGTTGTGCCATATTTCTCGCGCGATCCAAAGTGTCTTTTGGTTTGTTTTTTTCCCGTAGTCAATAAATGCGTAGAATGTTGCTTGTGGCGTTTTGAGATTTATTTTTGGTTTGTCGACTGAACGAAAGACTGACGCGAAAATTGTTTTGGCGGTTTGTTCATCAATATCGTGCATACTGTTGAAGAAATTTACGCGATATGATGAAACGCTTGCATCTTCTTTTTTGAAATCAAATTTTTCTTTGGGTTTGCTGAGCGGCGTTGAATCAATTACTCTTGCGACGTTTTTTGTGTATGCGAGTCGTTCGAATAATGATTCGTCGGCGTCTGTTTCAAAAAAGATAATGTGATTTTCTGGCGCTTCGTGGAATGTTTCTGCGGGCGGCGGCGTGCTTATTCGTGCATCAAGCAGAAGTTGAAGCTCGCCGCAGGCAAAACTTCTGTTTTCCAGCGAAATCCATGCAATGTATTGCGTCATTTTTTTAATTGTAAGTTCAATGCGGAGACTCTCTGCTCCTTCGTCGCAGACTTCTCGAAATCAACGCTGCATGAATCGCGTTGATTTCTGATTTCGCTCCAAGGCATTGAACTTATTACCACTTGTGCGGACTATGGTATGATTTATTAATCTTGGCGAGTTCCTCTCTTTATGGCAAAAGCTGCATCACTACGTCCTCGAGGCCGTCCGGCGTTTTCAAATATTCGTCAGAATCTCTGTGATATGCTTCTTGTATTGAATTCGGCGACGGGCTATGAGTTGTCTAAGATTTATCCGACGTATTTTCCTAAATGTACGCAGCGCGTAATTTACTATCATCTTCGCAAAGGCGTCTCTCTCGGTATTTTCTCTGTGCAGAAAATAACTGTCGACGCCGGAAATTATTCTTGGGGTCCGACGAGTGAGAAGATATATTATGGTCTTGGAACAAATGCCGCTCCAGCGAAGCGAGAAGAATTAGTTGGTTTAGTCGCACGGCAGAAGAAGGAATAATTGTTTATTAAAATTCTAATAGTATCATTGTTATTATTTATTTTATTGTCTTTTAGAAAGTCTGATGTCTTCGGTATTAACTGTCGATCTGCCGGCGTGCTTCGCTAATGCAACTGCTTTTCTCGCGAGATCCATTCCTTCGCTCTGGATGTGAGTCGACATTTCCTGCACGGCTTGCGCAGATACGCGACGTGCGCCGGAGGACTTCATCAATCGCGCGACTGGTGCGTTTGGAATTATTGATTTATTTTTTGGCATGAGAAGGAAATTTGTGATTAAAGGGAAAATGTAAAAAATTATTACTTAAAGGCTACTTCGTAACTTTTCAATCATGTCTGCGACTTCAAATCCTTTCTTTGTTAGTGTTAAGAGTTTGAGTCTGCCTTGTTTGTTAAATGTGACAAGCTTTGCTTTTTCCATTTCTTGGAGAATCTTTACAACGTGGGAGTATGTGCAGTCAATTCCTTTTGCAACTGTTGATGCATAGACATCGGATTTTGCATTTTTGAGATTGAGTAAGAGCATCGCTGGCTTCGCACGGAAGAAAACATTGAAAATTTTTTCGTTAACCATTTAATTCATATCCCCCAAATAAATCTTAATATCTTTTTGATTCCTTTTTCCTATTTAAAGGTTTCCATTTATATGTTTGAGTATCTCTGTTGGAGTGAGGACATCAATTTTTGATATTTTTGACTTGCAAGTGAATCACAATTTATTATTTTTCTTTGAATTTTAGTTATTTTTGCATCGTTTTTGTCGTCGGAGATAATATTTTAACTAACTCTTCGACAACTTTATAAGACAAAGTTTGCATAATTGCAATCGACGATGGTTAGAATCACCTATCGGCATAAAAAAGGGGAATTAGTAGGAGATTGCACTGCTGATGCATCGCTATTATTTGTCAATGGCAAGGGTTCATATTATCTAACTGCACCATCTTTCTCGGATCCAGTTCATCAATGGTCGCGTTACGGCGGTCTTCATATTCCGTATAAAACAAATGACGGATGGAGTTTGTGCAAAACGCTTCACGGACTCTTTCCAGTAAGTGGCGGCGTTGAACAAATTATTCGTGAACAGCGCACTGCGACGATAAAATATAAATCGGGACTTCAAGTTACGTATAGTTTGTTGCCTGACGATGTTTTGTGCGCAGAGCTTTCTTCGAATTTGCAAATTGATAATGAATCGTTGCAAGTAATTCTTGATTGCCGTGGAATTCACGATTTCAATACGCAGGGAAGAATTTATTCGGCGGAGAAAATTAGTGGCGCAAATGGAGCAAGCGATGTTGTACTGATTGGATACTACAAACACATTAACGATGACCAAAATTCTGCAATTGCAAAATTGCCTGAGAGTAATTTAGACTCAATAATTTATATTGCAATTTCTGCCGACGAGAAAACGGGGACAAGTATTCGTCCAAAATCGGATTGGTTTCCAGCAAGCTTTGAATTAGAAAAAAGTCGTGGCTCATCGTTAACATCAATGTATCTCTACCACGGCGCGGATATTGCTTGCAACTTAAACGGTGAGCCGAGTAAAGTTTTTTTCGCCGCGGGATTTAATCGCGACGCAGTTCTTCAAAATATTGAGGATGCACGAGAAAATCACGACGCGTTGCTTCGAACAATGAAACAATACAGCGGTGCGATTACAACAACTGTTGTATCTCATCCGCAATTCCCGCTAGCGTCAGTCGCGCACGAACAAGCAATTCTTGGACTTGATTCACTTTTTGTCAAACCACTTGCAGATTCTGGAATTAGTGCTGATAAGGATGGCGTCGAGCGAAAAAATGCCGCAGATAAAACTGAAGGGATATACGCAGGCTTACCGTGGTTCTATCAATTTTGGACACGTGACGAAGCAATTGCACTGGGCGGTTTGCTAGAACAAAAAAGATATCGTGATGTTAAACAGCTTCTCTTTCGTCAGATGACTGGAATTCTTTTCGACGGACGATTAAGCAATAGATTTCCAAAAAGTATGCTTGGCAGTGCGGATGGCGTTGGTTGGTGTGCAAAGCGTTGGTTTGATTTCATAAAGCAATGTGCGAATGAGCGTGTGCTCAGCGAATATTTATCTGACAAAGAATTAGTTACGATTCGTGATTTTTTTATTGACTCTTACGAAAAACAGAAACAACACTTTTCTGTAAAAGAAATGGGTGGCCTATTCAAAAACACTGCGCTTGAAACGTGGATGGATACATCCGCCGGCGAGAATTTAGATGTTCGCGATGGATATCGAATAGAAATTCAAGCGCTTGCGCTTGCACAACTTCGACTTATCAATACACTTGTCTCACTTATCGGCGCTGGAAATAAAAAATCATACAACGAAGAAGAAATGTTATTGCAACAAGAAGTTGCAAAGAGATTTTTTGTCGACGGCAAATTAATTGACGGAATAAACTTCTCCGGACAGATTGATGCGACGCAGAGACCGAATGTTTTCTTGGCGCACTATATTTATCCACTGATTCTTTCCGCGAAACAATGGGAATCTGCGTTTGACATTGCACTTAAATCGTTGTGGCTCGGCTGGGGCGGATTATCGAGCATTGAATTAAATCACCCGTTATTTTGTCCGTCATATACTGGAGAAAATAATAAAAGTTATCATCGCGGAGATTCTTGGTACTTCTTGAATAATATTGCAGCGACGTCGCTTTGGAATGTTAACGCAAAGAAATATCGTACGAGCGTCGAAGCTATTATCGCGTCGAGCGTCAACGATTTGTTGTGGTCTGGTGCTTTGGGTTGGTCGTCTGAAGTTTCTAATGCTCGAAATCAATCTGCGAGTGGTTGTGTTGCACAGGCTTGGAGTATGGGTACGTTGATTGAGTTATTGCAAACTGTATTTGAGAAGAAATAATTAGTGAAAAACAAAATATTGTTTTTTATTTTCTTTTTAACACAACAACAGCTTCGCAATGATTTGTCTGCGGGAATAAATCGAACATCGCTGTTTTTACGATTTCGTAATTTGTGAATCGCGGCAATTCTTTTTCTAATTGTTGTGGATTACAAGAAATGTAAATCAAGAGTTCAGGTGCCAGCGTAACGTTGAGCGCTTCAATTGCTTTCTGATGCATTCCACTTCTCGGCGGATCTGTGATTACAATTAACGGCGCAGCGAGCTGCGGTTTTCCAGCGAGTTTTTTGACTTGCATTGCGTCGAGGACTTGCGCCGTCGTGTTTTTCGCGTTGTTTGATTTAATATTTTGATTCGCCGCGTCGATTGCTTGCTGCGACGATTCGACGATGTGCGTTGATTTGACAAGATCTGCGATGCAGATTCCAAATGTTCCAACACCGCCGTAAAGATCGAGGAGTGAATATTTTTCGTGATTTGGATAATTTGCAATTATGTTGCGCACATATTCAACCATTTTTTGTGCCATCTTTGAATTATTCTGGAAAAATGCTTGCGTACTGTAAATTAATTCTTTGTCGAGCATTTTTTCTCTAATCATATCGCTGCCCTTTGTCACAACGAAATCTTCTGAGAGTGCGATGTCGCGTTCTTTGTCGACGTATGCGATGAGAACTGAATCAGCCGTTGTTTGTTTTGCAAATTTTTCGATTAGATGGGTTGCTTCGTCTATTTTTGTTGATTGCGTGTTGAGAACAAATGAAATTGAACTGCTAATTGTCGGCGTGCGGATTACGGCGTACTTGAATGTTCCAGACATTCTTTGTTGATTGAATGCGTCGATGTTGTTATTTGTTTCGCGCAGAAAAAAGTCTCTGATTTCTTTTATCAAAACGTTAAGTCGCTTGTCGCTGATAACGCATTGCTCGATGTCGATAATCGTCATATGTTTCTCGGCTTTGCGAAATCCAATCCCGCCTGGATGGAAAATTAAATCCATTCGGTTGCGATAGAAATATGGTTCGTCGGTAAAAACTTCTATTTTTTGCAAGTTTTCTTCGTCGATTGGAAGTCCGACAGCAATTGCGACGAGTTTTTGTTTATTTTTCACTTGCGTCGCATAGGCGATGTGCTGCGCGCTGCATCCGCCGCATTGCCCGAAATATGGACAGAGAGGAACAGCATTAACCGATTGTGATTGAGTTTGTGAACCTTCCATATATATTCAAAACAGCATAGACGTTTTAAATCTGTTCCTTTTATTTCATTGTATGGTCAAAGAAAGTGCAGACGAATTACTAAATTCAGATACTTCTGAAACTGCTACTTCTGAAAGTGCTAAGAAATTTCCGCATACGACGACGCATCTTGGTCGCGTTGAAACAAAAGACGGAACGACGACTCTTTTCAACGCGCAGTTCAATCAAACATATCACTCGACGACTGGCGCATACGAAGAAGCGATGGAAAAATATGTCCGCCCGGCGAAAATAAAAAAAGGCGACACGGTTCTTGATTATTGCTTTGGACTTGGCTATAACACGCTCGCGGCGATTGAGCTCGCCGGCGGAATGGAAGCTGGTCTTTCCATCGTTGCGCTTGAAAATGATTCGAAGATGCTGTTTATGCTCGGCACGATTAAATTTGCAAACTCAAAGCAACAAGAGATTTATCGTTTATTGATTCAGCCGATTCTCGGCGCGATGTCTCAGGACAAAACAGATTTCCATTTTTCTGTTGGCACGAACAAAGTTCGTGTGATTGTCGGCGATGCACGTGAGAAGTTGCCGTTGTTTTTGCGGACGAGTACGCGTCGCTTTGACGCGATTCTCTTTGATCCGTTCTCGCCAAAAGAATGTCCGCAGTTGTGGACGGAAGTCGTATTTGCCGAGTGTTTCGCCGCGTTAAAATCAGTATCTGACGGCGGCGGAGTTCTTACGACGTATTCGTGCGCAGGAAATGTCAGACGCGCAATGACAACTGCTGGTTTTGTTGTTAGCGATGGACCAAGTGTTGGTCGACGCGCGCCTAGCACGATTGCAAGAAAAATTTAACGTTTCTATTTTTAATTTATCCCGTTGGGGCAAACTTTAAGGGCTCATTACTCTGATATGGTGTGAGTGGTATATTGATTTTTCTTTCTTGAATTTCTTTTTGCCAGTATTGTTCATATTGAGCTTCAGTTAATGCGTTCTTGAGCACATAATCTATTCTTTTGACATATGTGTGAGCAAAAGCAGTGTCTTTGTGCTTGACTGCTAGTTGTAGCAATCGGTCTATGTGCAGCATAAAACTTTCTTCATATAAGTTTAATGGGTCAACAGGTTTAGGTATGAATGCACGGCGTTGTGAAGGACCAAGAATGCCTCTGCCTATGTATCTATGTGCAATTTTGCTAATGCTTCTTACTGCTGAGTCTGCACTTTCAATGTCTAGAACAGCATCATCAATTGACTCTACTCTTTGAGGCATAAACATTTTTTGCCATTATCTAATATAAATGTTTTGGAAGACACTGAACTGAAATATAGAAATAAAAATTTAAAAAATAAAAATAATAAAAAGACGCAATTATTTGCGTGCTTTCTTTTTAGCTGGTTTGCTTGCTACTTTTGCAACTGGTGCTGCTTCTGAGCTGCAATCGCAATCACAGTCGCATGAGCCTTTGTGAAACAAACTGCCGATTGAAAACGAGCCGCTTCCGTAGTAGTGTAATACTAAGAATGCTGCAAAGTAAACTAATGCAAGTTCGCCGCCGTTTGACATTGGATTCCATCCTTTGTGTACGTGGATGAAGAACCATGCGCCAAGCATATCGACGATACCGGCGATTGCTGCATAACTTGTGAAAAAGCCAACGAGAATCAATGCGCCGCCGACTGTTTCAAGAATTGCGCCGAGCCATGCCATCCATGGTGCTATGCTGAGGAATCCAGCAACTGCTGAAGGTCCAATCATAAACTTTGAGATGCCGTGCCACAAAAAGAGGCCGCCGATAATTATTCTAAATGCTGAATATAGCCACGCGCCGCAACATGAGCAGCCACAGGCACAATTATTGTTCATACCCATAATAATCCCTCCAAACATTTTATTGTTCGGTATGTTTATAGGTGTTTCTCGAGCCTATATAAAGCTTACTTTGTCGTTATGTGTGTGGTTATTATGTGAGATTTTCATATATTTACACAGAATATTGATAAAATCAACTGATTTCCACTTTGTATGGATATCGTATTTGATTTAGAAACGGCGCCAATCAAATTCGGCGAATATATGGTTCGCGATGATGAAACCGGCGAGATGAAAGATATCGGCGCGCTTAATCCAATTACTGGCAGAATTATTGCACTCGGTTGGATGTCTTGCGAAGCTCAACATATTTTTTTTGACGTTGATGAGAAAAAAATTCTTGAACGATTTTGGTTTAGTATCAGTGAAGCGGCGAAAGAAAGTAAAACGTTTTTGCGATTCGTTGGATTTAATATAAAAAAATTTGATTTACATTTTTTGCTTGTTCGCACATTGCATCACAACGTGCGAATCGCTGGGTTTAATTCGCGGCTTGTTATTGATCTGCGCGAAGCGTTGACATTCGGTCAAACATATATGAAAAAAGGAACGCTGCAAGATTACGCGAAGCTTATCGGCGTCGACGGTAAATATCACGATCTAAAAGCATCAGATATGCCAGCGCTTTGGAAAGCAGGAAAATACGAAGACGTTGTTAGTTATTTGAAGCGAGATATAGAAATCACGCAAGAATTATATTTCAGATGCAAAGACACTGGGATTATTACGGATATACGTTGATTTTTCGACAAAAGTCACACAACGTTTATAAAAAGTAAGCCCAAACCCACTTCTATGAATGAAACAACTTTTGCAATCGCTAAAATGAGCACGAAGGGACAAATAGTAATTCCTAAAGATATGCGCGATGAGTTTGCAGGCAATGATGATTTTCTTCTTATCAAAAATCAAGGCAAATTGATAATTAAAAGTATGGCTGATGTTTCTAAAGATGTTGCAGAAGATTTGGACTTTGCACAAAGAACTGAAGAAGCATATTTTGAGGCAAAAAAGAGTAAACGAAAACCTATGACTATGGATGAGTTTGCGAAAAAAGCTTCAAAATGGTAACAATTATTCCATCTCCTCGCTTTGAGAAGATGTTCAAAAAGATAAAGCATGCATCCATTCGTGAACATATAATTCTTGAGATTAGAAAATTAGGAAAAAATCCAGAACTGGGTAAGCCTATGAGATTTGATCGACTGGGTACACGAGAAGTTTACATTTCTTCATTTAGACTTTCTTACATTTTAGAAGGTAATGTAATCACATTACTTGAATTATATCATAAAGATGAACAGTGAAATTGGAAATATTATTCAGCAACTTCTTCTTTCTTGGCTTTTTTCTTGCCCATCTTTTTGACAACGGCTTTCTCAGAAATTATTGCAGACGCGCCGTTTGGATCTTCAATTGTGATTGTTAATTCTTCTCGTCCCCAAACAATGTCTTGGATTTTTTTAATAAGAGTCTTAGCTTTTTTCTGCTCGCTTGTGTCATCAGACGTATCGCGGACTTGTTCAAGTACTTTTTTCGCGCGATTCAAGAGTCCTTCAATGTTTGTTACGTAGCCGTTTGACATTTCGTTGCTTTCCATCGTCATTATGCGCGGCATTTTTACAGTTGCACCGGCGGATTTGACAACGCGAATCGCCATATCGGCTTCAGAATTAATTGTGAATGTGATTGAGCAAGGATCTTTTGGTTCTGCTGGTTCTACGTCGGCTTTGTGGTAGTGGCAGTTTTCGCAACTCATCGAGAAAAGATGAACTAATCCGAAATATGGAATTTCTCTTTCGATTTCAGTGAGAGTTAACGCAGGTTTACTGCAAATAGGACACATTTCGCCGCGAATAATTTCCATATCGCCTTCTTGGCCAGCAGCAGTCGTGCTTGCATTTGACGTTGTTTCCTTTTCAACCATGGATTCGCTAATCTTTAAGCGATTTAAATAACTTTTGAAGGTTGGCTCACAGAATAGCAAAGGCATAAAAAGCGATGTTGTGATTACTGTAGAGATGTATAACGGATTAGTCATTTGCGACCGCGGCTTTGAGAAAGAATGTTCCGAGGAGATTAAGGAATTAACTGTCGTATCAGACTTGCGAATTGGCGAATCATTTGTTACTTTTGGTGTAAACGAGCGCCAAGATTTATTGATGCTTTGTTATAGAATGCAGACTGCCGTTAAAGTTCTTGAGTTATTGGGGGCGTGTCCCTTTAAAGCCGAAACAATTATTGCAGATTGCACGAAATTTATTTCTCAAAAAGAAATTATGTCGCCGTGGGTTGGTCTTGGGCGCAGCTTTAAAATTATGACGCGCTTTGATCAAGCTGACACTGGCTTAGATTCTCAGCAAATCGCTACGCAAGTCGGCTCGGCAGTTTATTCACAATTTCCCGGCGTAAAAGTCGACGTCAAAACTCCGCAAACAATTATTTGTATTTACATAATTGCTGACACACTTTTCGTTGGTATCGATTATTCTCACGAGAATCTCGCGAAACGCGAGTATAAAATTTTCTTAAATCCAACGGCAATTCGTGCAACTGTTGGCGCAGCACTTGTTCGTGCATCTGGATTTAATTCACGCAAGACGCTTCTTGATCCGTTCAACGGAACTGGAACTATTGCAATCGAAGCAGGATTTTTAGTTATGCAACAGAGTCCGCTGTTCTACAAAAAAGAATATTTACCGATTGCGTCGTATCCGTTTTTTACTGAAGCGCAGACTATTGCGTTTTTTGAAAATTTAGATTCGCAACGAATTGTTGGAAGCTCGTCAAAATCAATCTTTGGTTATGATATAATTAGTAAACACGTTGATTCGTCAAAGAAAAATGCAAAAATCGCTGGCGTGCTTGACGTCATCCATTTCGCGCGCGTCGAAGTAGATTGGATTGATTTAAAATTGCCAGAAGATGGAATTGATTGTATTGTCTCAGTCCCGCCGGCGTACCGCGATGCCGTTGAGAAAGATTCGATCGACAAAGTGTACAAACAATTATTCCATCGTGCGAAAGAAATTGTTTCGACAAACGGTGTAATTATTTTGCTCGTCAATCAGCCGAATACGGTGAAGTCGCTAATTCCTCCTGAGCTTTTTGAGTGTGTAGAAGTCCGACCAGTTTGGATGGGACATACTAGTTTGTTTATGTTGAAGATTGTTAGAAAGAAATAATTTCAGAGTAATTTCTTATCTTTTGTAAATGTTGTCGTGATGGTCGTAATCAGTAATCTTGATTATCTTATTTCTTGTATCAACTTCATATGTTAGAACGAATGCTGAGTCAATGTGCGCGCGAAATTCCCCGTGTCTATTTCCTCGTAATGGTTTATATCTGAGGGGATTTTCAAGAATTTCGCTAATTTTATTATAAATTATTTCTAGTTGTTGCCTATTTTTTCTGTCTAGTTTTAGAAGTATTTTTGTAATTTTTGGCGAAATCTCTAGCTTGTAATTGATTGATGTAGTCTCGGAGGGTTCCTTCAACTCTGATGAATGGCCCTTTGCGAGCTTTTTCAATTCTTCTAATATATGATTTCTTAAGTTCAGGCTCATCTTCAAGTTGATTTTTCATGAAGAGATTTATTTGCTTGCTCATGCTCAAACCGAAAGATTTGCAGTATTCTGAGAACTCTTTGTATGTTTTTTCTTCTACGTTAAATGATTTTATGACCATTAAATAATATTATTTAATGTTATTTAAGAATCTTTTGATATTATTATTTGTGGTTTTCCGATTATTTAGAAAGTTTCCACAAGAATTCAAATTGTTTTCTGAACGCATCAACTACCGCTTTGTCTTGAATAACTATTGCAATCGGTTCACTGCTAAAAACAGTGATGACGGCGATTTGATCGTAAAACATAATTTCAGTTACTTGAATTAATTCTGGTGGGAGCTTTATAATCTTGTGCAGTGAGGTTGACTTGAGATTTACAGTATCTGAGAAATCTGCGTTTACAAGAATATTTTGCTTAATCTTCTTTTCTTTGACTTTTATGTTTAAGTTTTTCCAAAATGTTTCTCCAAGTACCTTTACTGATGCATTACTTACACCAATTACCCAAAATTCTTTTGCTAATAAGTAGTGGCCACATACTTTTTTGAGTCCTCTAATTCCACGAAATACTGTGACGTTTTGTTGAGCTGTGTGCGTTCCAAGTATTGCGCTGATTTGTGGCAGAAGATCTTTAGCGTGCTTAGTTTCTTTTTCTAATGCTTGTTTTTTT
>Ga0265318_10000942_pt1 | contig 18803 bp, 17 predicted proteins | sample 4821metaG_FD_192431 | JGI IMG/M metagenome (GOLD analysis project Ga0265318, IMG submission 192431) | Rhizosphere microbial communities from Carex aquatilis grown in University of Washington, Seatle, WA, United States - 4-8-21 metaG | ecosystem: Host-associated > Plants > Roots > Rhizosphere >... | reverse complement strand
GCCGGTCCCAGTCCGGCATCGCCGCCGCGAACGACGCTGGAACGGCGGCCATCAGACCGGCCGCCCCGACACCCTGGAGCGCCTGGCGGCGCGATAGCTTCTGGTTCATCAGTGACTCCCTTGCGATATGGGGTCGACACTCCCCAGCGACGCCGGGAGACCTTCATTAGAAACGGGATACCGTCGGGAGCGTCGACAATTTACGACCTGAAGCCCGCCAGAGGGATCGATTTTCCCGTGTCAGCATGCAAATATGGGTAGGGCGTCGTAGCGGTCGGGGAACTCACAACCGCGTCGATCAGGAGGAGCAAAGTGAAAGCGTTGATCAAGCTCATGGCCGCGGCGGCAATGTCAGCCAGCGCCATCGCGGCGCACGCCAGCACGGTCACGTTCGATTTCACCGGCACCGTAACGAAGGCCACGGGAATTTATGCGTCCGCTGGCGCGACGGTTGCCGGTACCTTCAGTATCAATACAGACGCAAGAATCCTGGCTTTCAGCAGTGGTACCGTCGGGTCGACCGCGGCTCCGTGGCTTGCTCGGGCGCAAGGTGGAGCTTTCTACATCCTTCCAACACTGAGTGCGCTGGTGACCGGGTCCACCCTGACCAGCGGCGGCGTGAGCTTCTCCGACACGGCCCCAAGCAGCTTTGGTAACGATGATATCGTCGAGGCTTTTGCAAATAGCACCGGTCCGCCAAATAGCTATCTATTCGAGGATCAGAGCTTCTCGGATTCCAGCACCTGGCAGGAGGGCTATTTCCAACTGAACGGAGGTACCGGAGCCAGCGCGCCGTACGATGCAAACGGACTGCCGCTGTTCGCCAACGCAACTATGCGTAACGGCTCCCTGATTTCTTCTACGGGAAGTCGAATCGATTACACGATTACTTCGATGACGCCCGTGCCGCTGCCTGCGAGCGCGTGGCTGCTGCTGAGCGCGCTGGGCTTCCTGCGGCTCCGCCCGGGATTTCGATCGACTTAATTGGTCGGAGCGCCGAGATTTGAACTCGGGACCCCTTGCACCCCATGCAAGTGCGCTACCAGACTGCGCCACGCTCCGACCGGCTCGATTGTTCTTCTCGCCGACGCCGCATGATACCCGGTTTACGTCTCAGCGCCGCAGGATCCGCAGTACTTCCTCGAGCTCGCTGCGCACCTGGCGCACGATCTGCTGGCTCTGGGTCACGTCCACGCGCGCCTCATCGCCACCGAGCTTGTTGCGGGCGCCACCGATCGTGAAGCCCTGCTCGTACAGCAGGCTGCGGATCTGGCGGATGATGATGACGTCCTGGCGCTGGTAGTAGCGGCGGTTGCCGCGGCGCTTGACCGGCTTGAGCTGCGGGAACTCCTGCTCCCAGTAGCGCAGCACGTGCGGCTTCACGCCGCAAAGCTCGCTCACTTCGCCGATCGTGAAATAGCGCTTGCCGGGTATCGCCGGCAGTTCGTTATTGTTCCTTGGTTCCAGCATAGGCTTCGACGCGCGCCTTGAGTTTCTGGCCCGGGCGGAACGTCACGACGCGCCGCGCACTGATCGGAATCTCCTCGCCGGTCTTTGGATTGCGACCGGGCCGCTGGTTCTTGTCCCGCAGATCGAAATTGCCGAATCCGGACAGCTTGACCTGCTCGCCATTGGAAAGCGCCCCACGCACTTCCTCAAAGAACAGGTCCACGAGTTCACGCGCTTCCCGCTTGTTGAGCCCGAGCTGATTGAACAGTGCCTCAGCCATCTCCGCCTTGGTTAGCGCCATCGTTATTCTCTTATCCTGGCATCCAGCGTCGTTCGCAGATCCGCTCGCACCGCCTCAACGACGCGGTCCGCATCCTCGTCTGTAAGGGTGCGATTTAAGTCTTGCAAAATCAAGCCCAAAGCGACACTTTTTCGACCAACTTCTACGCCATTTCCCTGATAGACGTCGAAAAGCCGCAGTTCTTTTAACAGGCTCGACGCCGCAACACTAACACGTTCGCCTATGTCTCTGAAGGCGATGGCTTCCGGGACCGTGAAGGACAGGTCGCGGCGTACCTGCGGGAAGCGCGAAACCTCCTGGAACTTCGCCAATCCGGTCCGGAAGGTGGCCTCGAAATCCACTTCCAGCAGGATCGGAGAATATGTGAAGTCCAGCGCCCGGGTCAGGCGCGGATGCAGCTCACCAATGGCCCCGACCTCCCTTCCCTGGCGCAGGATGCGCGCACTGCGACCGGGATGCAGACAGCTCAGCGCGCTCGGCTCGAAACGGAACTGCGCAGCCTGCCCCGTCAGTGCCAGCAGGCGCTCGAGCTCACCCTTCAGGTCGTAGAAGTCCACGGCGTCCGCGGGGCTGGCCCACTGTTCGGGCGAGCGCGCGCCGAGCGCGATCGCGGCCAGCATCTTCTGCTCCTCACGGACACCTTCCTCACCCGGCCTCTGGAAACGGCTCGCGATCTCGAACAGCCGCACCCGGTCCTGCTGGCGGCGCAGGTTCTCGCGCGCCGCCGTGAGCAGTCCGGGCCACAGCGAGCTGCGCAGCACCGACAGATCCGCCGCAATCGGGTTGGCCAGCGCGATCGCCGGTCGGTCCGGGAACAGCTGCTGTTGCAGTGCCGGATCCACGAACGCAAAACTGATGGCCTCCTGGAAGCCGCGTGCCGCGAGCGCCTCGAGCACGACGCGCTCCTCCACCGCGCCGGAATCGATCGGCGCGAGCTTCACCGGCACTGACGCATCGCGTTCCGGGATTGACTCGAAGCCGCCAATGCGCACGACCTCTTCGATCAGGTCGGACTCGATGGCCAGGTCGAACCGCCAGCTCGGGGGCGTCGCGCTCCAGCCGTCCGAGGTCGCATCCGCTATCACCTCGAGCCCGAGACCACGTAAGCGCTGCTCGACCTCGCCGGCAGGCACCTTGACGCCGAGCAGGCGCTCGAGCCGTTGCGCGCGCAATGGGACCGGCAGTCGCGCCGGTAGCTCATCGGACAGCTCCGCGACCGTCACCGGGCCGGCACTGCCGCCGGCAATCGCAAGCGTCAGCTTCGTCGCCAGCGCCATGGCGCGCTCCTGGCCGCGATAATCCACGCCACGTTCGAAGCGCTGGCCGGCGTCGGTCGTGAGTCCAAAGCGCCGGCCGCGACCCGCGATGGCCGCAGGCGCGAACCAGGCCGCCTCGAACACGATTTCCCGCGACGCGCGCTGGATCGCGGTACGCGCGCCGCCCATGATGCCACCCAGTCCGACGGCGCCGGCCGCATCGGCGATCACGAGCACCTGCGCATCGACCTCGACTTCGCGCCCGTCGAGCAGTTGCAGCTTCTCGGAAGGCAGTCCACGGCGCGCGGCGAGTCCGGCGCCCCGCAGTGCCTGCCGGTCATAGGCATGCATCGGCTGCCCGAGCTCGAGCATCACGAGATTGGTGATATCCACAATCGGGCTGATCGGCCGCAAGCCGGAGCGTCGCAGCCGCTCGGTGAGCCACCACGGGCTTGAGCGTGTGTTGTCGACCCCGGAGACGGCGCCCGCCACCAGGCGCGCCGCCCCAGCGCCAGGCGCGAGCTGCACGGTGACCCGCTCGGGCGGCGCGGAACCGGTTGCGGTGCCCGCCGCGGTGTCGCGAGGCCACAGCAGCGGTGCCCCGGTGAGTGCCGAGATCTCGCGAGCGATGCCGAGCACCGACATCGCGTCGCCGCGATTGGGCGTCACGTTGACCTCGAGGATCGTGTCATCGAGATCGAGCGCGACGCGCAGATCCGTACCCAGGGTGAGCCCCGCAGGCAGCTCGAGAATCCCGTCCGAGCTCTCCGCGATCCCCAGCTCGCGCGCCGAGCACAGCATGCCTGCCGATTCGACACCGCGCAGCCGGGCCGCCGCGATGCGCAGCTCCCCCGGCAGCACGGACCCGATCGTGGCGAGCGCCGTCACCAGCCCGGGACGGGCATTGGCAGCGCCGCACACGATCTGCAACGGCGGGCCGGCACCGATACTGACCTCGCAGACCTGCAGCTTCGCCGCCTGCGGATGCGGTGCGGTGCGGAGGATCTGCGCGACCACGACGCCGTGGAACGCGGGAGCGGCGGTCGTCAGGGACTCGATCTCGAATCCGGCCTGCGTAAGCCTGTGCGCGAGCTCCGCCGGCGCCCACGGAACGCTGATCCACTCGCGCAGCGCCGAGAGCGGCAGCTTCACGGACCGCCTCCGGCGAACTGGCGCAGGAAACGCAGATCGTTCTCGAAGAACAGACGTAGGTCGTTGACCCCGTAGCGCAGCATCGCGAGCCGCTCAATGCCGGCACCGAAGGCGTAGCCGCTGTAACGCTCCGGATCGATACCACCGTGCTGGAGCACGCGCGGATGCACCATGCCGCAGCCCGCGATCTCGAGCCAGCCGGTGTGCTTGCAGACGCGACAGCCCTGCCCCTGACACAGCACGCAGCTGATATCGACCTCGGCCGAGGGCTCGGTGAAAGGAAAATACGACGGCCGCAGGCGCATCGCCAGATCGCGCTCGAAAAACGCTTCCATGAAGCGGTGCAATACGGCCTTCAGGTTCGCAAAACTGACCTGCTCGTCGACGAACAGGCCTTCGACCTGGTGGAACATCGGCGAGTGACTGACGTCCGAATCGCAGCGATACACGCGGCCCGGCGCGATCAGTGCCAGCGGGGGCTTGGCCTTGAGCATCGCTCGTATCTGCACCGGCGAGGTATGGGTGCGCAGCAGCCGTCCGTCCTCGAGGTAGAACGTGTCGTGCATCGCCCGCGCCGGATGGTCGGCGGGGATGTTCAGCGCCTCGAAATTGTGGAAATCGTCCTCGATTTCAGGCCCCTCGGCCACGCTGAAACCGGCGCGCCGGAAGATCTCCTCGATGCGCAGCCGCGTGCGCGTGATCGGATGCAGTCCCGCGGCCGCCTCGCCGCGCCCCGGCAGGCTGACATCGAGGGTGCCTTGCGCGAGCTCGCGTTCGACGCGCGCGCGTTCGAGCTGCTGCGCGCGCGCGTCGAACGCGGCGCTGAGCTGTTCCTTCGCGTGATTGATCAGCGCGCCCGCGGCCGGACGCTCGGCCGCGGGCAGGGCGCCGAGTGACTTCAGCTGCTCGGTTAGCGTTCCCTTGCGCCCAAGCCAGCGGACGCGGACCTCATCGAGCGCCGCCAGGCTGGCGCTCGAGGCGATCTGCGCCAGCGCGGCCTCGGTCAGGGCGGCCAGCTCTGCCACAGCGGCTTATTTGCCGTCGCTGCGCGTCAGGCGGCGGCGAGACCGGTCTTGGCGCGCTCTGCGATCAGACCGAAGGCGCTGGCGTCGTTGATCGCCAGATCGGCGAGCACCTTGCGATCGATCTCCAGACCCGCCTTGTGCAGACCCGCGATCAGCCGGCTGTAGGACAGCCCATGCACACGCGCCGCCGCGTTGATGCGCATGATCCACAGTGCGCGGAACTCGCGCTTCTTCACGCGACGATCACGGTAGGCATACTGCCCGGCCTTGATCACCGCCTGCTTGGCGGCGCGATAGACCTTGCGCCGCGCGTTGTAGTAGCCCTTGGCCTTAGCGAGGACTTTCTTGTGACGACGCCCGGCCGTCACCCCACGTTTGACTCTTGCCATGATGAAGCTCCGTTAGTGCGTGCGTCGGCTCAATGGTTGGGCAGCAGCTTTTCGAGGCGACCCACGTCGCTCTCATTGACCAGACTGCTGCCGCCGGAGCGCAGATGACGCTTGCGCTTGGAGTCCTTGTGACCCAGGTTATGGCGGCGGGAAGCCGAGTACCGCTTGAAGCCGTTCGCTGTCTTGCGAAAACGCTTCGCTGCGGCCTTGTTGGTTTTCAACTTAGGCACGATCGCTCACTCCTCGTTGTTGCCAGAGGTCGCAAGGCCGACCGGCATCTGCATGCCCGCCTGCCCGCTCGCTCGCGGATCATCCCGGCGCGGACCTTACGGCCAGCGCTGAACGATCACTTCTTTTTCGGTGCAAACAGCATCACCATCTGTCGTCCCTCCATCAGCGGCTGCTGTTCGATCACGCTATGCGCTGCGAGATCGCCCTGCACCCGGTCCAGGAGTTTCCGGCCGATGTCCTGATGCACCATTTCACGGCCACGGAACCGCAAGGTCACCTTGGCCTTGTCGCCCTCTGACAGGAAGCGGATCAGATTACGCAGTTTGACCTGGTAATCCGCCTCCTCCGTGCCGGGACGAAACTTCACTTCCTTGACATGAATCTGCTTCTGCTTGCGCTTGGCAGAGTGCGCCTTCTTGTTCTGTTCGAACAGGAATTTGCCGTAGTCCATTACCCGCACCACCGGCGGTTCCGCCATGGGCGAGACTTCGACGAGGTCCAGTTCGGAGCTGGTAGCCAGCAACAGCGCTTCGGCCCGCGTCATCACGCCCGCCTGCCCTCCGTCCGCTCCGATCACGCGCACCGTGGGCGACGTGATTTCGTCATTACGCCGGACCCGCTTCGATGAAATGGCTATATATCAATCCTCCAACGTTCGGCGCCCGTGGCTATCGAGCTCGATGCGCAGCCGTTCTACGAACGCCTGCGGTGTCATCGCGCCCAGATCCTTGCCACTACGGGAGCGCACAGAAATCAGCTGCGATGCGACTTCCTTGTCGCCCGCTACCAAGAGGTACGGGACGCGCTGCAGTGTATGTTCGCGAATCTTAAATCCGACTTTTTCATTGCGCAAGTCGGACTGTACCAGAACCCCCTGATTTTGCAGGAAATCCGCTGTCTGGCGTACATAGGCGTGCTGGCGGTCGGTTATACCCATGACCACGGCGTGCACCGGGGATAGCCAGGCGGGCAGCTTGCCAGCGTGATGTTCGAGCAGAATGCCGAAAAACCGCTCCAGCGAGCCAAAGATGGCGCGGTGCAGCATCACGGGCGTGCGCTTCTGGCTGTGCTCGTCGATGTAATGAGCGCCGAGTCGTCCCGGCAGGTTCAGGTCGACCTGCAGCGTGCCGCACTGCCAGTCCCGGCCGATCGCATCGCGCAGCACGAACTCGAGCTTCGGGCCATAGAAGGCCCCCTCGCCCGGGTTCAGTCCGTATTCGATTCCGGCCACGGAGGCTGCGATCTTCAGCGCCGCCTCGGCCTTGTCCCACACATCGTCGGCCCCGACACGTTTGGCGGGACGGTCGGAGAACTTGATCCGCACATCGTCGAAACCGAAATCCCGGTAGATATCGAGGATCAGCCGCGTGACCGCGACCGATTCGTCGGTGATCTGCTCCTCGGTCACGAAGATGTGCGCATCGTCCTGCGTGAATGCGCGCACCCGCATCAGCCCGTGCAGCGCACCGGAAGGCTCGTAGCGGTGCACCTTGCCGAACTCGGAGTAGCGGATCGGCAGCTGGTGATAGCTGCGGATGCCCTGCTTGAAAATCTGCACGTGGCCCGGGCAGTTCATGGGCTTTATTGCGTACACCCTCTCATCCGGCGTGCGCGTCGTGAACATGCTCTCGCCGAACTTCTCCCAGTGACCGGACGCCTCCCACAGGCTGCGGTCCATCAGTTCCGGGCCATTGACTTCCTGAAAACCGGCGGCCTGCTGCTTGGCGCGCATATAGCCGATCAGGGTCTGAAAGATCTGCCAGCCCTTCGGGTGCCAGAACACCGCGCCGGGCGCCTCCTCCTGCATATGGAACAGGTCGAGCTCGCGCCCGATGCGCCGGTGGTCGCGCTTCTCGGCTTCCTCGAGCCGGTGCAGGTAGGCGTCGAGCTGCTTCTGGTCCGGCCACGCGGTGCCGTAGATCCGCTGCAGCATCGCGTTGCGCGAATCCCCGCGCCAGTACGCGCCGGCAAGCTTCATCAGCTTGAACGCCCGCAGTTTGCCGGTCGACGGCACGTGCGGGCCTCGGCACAGGTCCACCCAGTCGCCCTGGCCGTACAGGCTGATCGGCTCGGCGGTCGGGATCGCCTGGATGATCTCGGCCTTGTAGTGCTCGCCGATGCCATGAAAATAAGCGACTGCTTCGTCGCGTGGCAGCACGCGGCGGTGCACCGGCTCGTCGGCCTGCGCGAGCTCGCGCATGCGCTGCTCGATCGCCGCGAGATCCTCGGGCGTGAACGCGCGCTCGTAGGCGAAATCGTAGTAGAAGCCATCCTCGATGACCGGACCGATCGTGACCTGCGCGGCCGGAAACAGCTGCTTGACCGCCTGCGCGAGCAGGTGTGCGGTCGAGTGCCGGATGATCTCGAGGCCATCCGCATCCCGGTCGGTCACGATGCTTAAAGTAGCGTCGCGCTCGATCAGGTACGAGGTATCGACCAGCTTGCCATCAACCCGTCCGGCGAGCGCTGCCCGAGCCAGCCCGGCGCCGATGCTGGCCGCCACCGCAGCGACGCTGATCGGCCCGGCAAAGGAGCGCTGGCTGCCGTCCGGCAGCGTGATCACTACAGGCTCCGGGTCCACTGGTGCGGCTTGCGGCACGACGGGCATGCTCACACGCGCGCGAGCAACGCCGCCACCGCATCGTGCAGGTGCTGCAGTCCGAAGGATACGTCCTGGACCCGACCGTTCACGAAGAAACCCGGGGACGCACGCACGCCGCTTGCCCGTCCGCCCTGCTCGTGCTCGCGCACGCGCTGCAGATAGATGTGATCGTCGAGTTCGGCCTCGTAGCGCGCCATGTCGAGCCCGAGATCTTCCGCATAGCGGTGCAGCTGCTTAGGTGCGAAATGGGGTTGGTGCTCGAACAGCGCTGCGTGCATCGGCCAGAACCGGCCCTGCGCCGCGGCGATCTCGGACACCTCGGCGGCCACCAGAGCATGCGGATGGGCGGTCTCAATCGGGAAATGCCGGTAGACGAAGCGCACGCGCTCCGGAAAGCGCTCGAGCAGCATCGTGACTGCTGGCGCGGCGAGCTTGCAGCTCGGGCACTCGAAGTCGCCGTATTCGACGATAGTGACCGGCGCATGAGCGGGACCCTGAGCGTGATCGTTCGCGCTGACGGGTACCGCAAGCTCGGGTTTGTGGGCGTGTTCCATGAATCCTTTCCGTTGAGCTGGTAGGCGCGAGTGGGATCGAACCACCGACCACCACCATGTCAAGGTGGTGCTCTACCACTGAGCTACGCGCCTGCCGATTCCGCGCCCCGCGGGATCGCGAAAGATACCGGAGCGTCCCGCGGCAGGCAAGCTAATACGCGGATTCTTAAGAGCTTTCGTGCCCCGCCTCGCGACGCACCGGCACATCATAATCGATCGCCGCGCCGGCGCTGAGCTCCAGCTCGAGCTTGCGCAGCGCATCGATCCGGTCGCGCAGCGCCGCGGCCTGTTCGAACTCGAGATTGCGTGCCGCGCGGTACATCTCGGTCTCGAGCCGCTTGAGCTCCCGTGCGATCTCGGCGCCATTGCGAAAGCTCAGGGTGTCGCGGCCCGCGCTCCCTTCCTTGCGCGCCTTGCGCTCGGCCCGCCGCGCATTGAAGGCCCCGCCGACCCGTGCACCCTCCATGATGTCGGCGACTGGTTTGATGATGCTGTGCGGGGTGATGGCGTGCTGCAGGTTGTAGGCGACCTGCACGGCACGCCGCCGGTCAGTCTCGGCGATCGCCCGCTGCATCGATCCGGTGATCGTATCGGCATACAGGATCGCCCGCCCGCGCACGTGACGCGCTGCCCGCCCTATGGTCTGGATCAGCGAGCCTTCGGAGCGCAGGAACCCCTCCTTGTCGGCATCGAGGATCGCGACCAGTGCGACCTCGGGCATGTCCAGGCCCTCACGCAGCAGGTTGATGCCGACCAGCACGTCGAACTTGCCGAGCCGCAGGTCACGGATGATCTCCACGCGCTCGACGGTCTCGATGTCGGCGTGCAGGTAGCGCACACGCACCCGGTGCTCGTGCAGGTACTCGGTCAGGTCCTCGGCCATGCGCTTGGTCAGCGTCGTGATGAGCACCCGCTCTCCGGCCGCCACGCACAGGTGGATCTCGGAGAGCACGTCATCGACCTGCGTGCGCACCGGCCTGATCTCGATCGGCGGGTCGACGAGTCCGGTGGGCCGCACCAGCTGCTCGACCACCTGGCCCGCCTTGCGCGCCTCGTACGGGCCCGGCGTCGCCGACACGAAGATCATCTGTGGCGCGAGCCGCTCCCATTCCTCGAACTTGAGCGGCCGGTTGTCCAGCGCCGAGGGCAGGCGGAACCCGTACTCGACCAGGGTCTCCTTGCGCGATCGGTCGCCGCGGTACATCGCACCGAGCTGCGGGATCGTCTGGTGGCTCTCATCCACGACCAGCAGCGAATTGGGAGGCAGATAGTCGTACAGGCACGGCGGCGGCTCACCCTGCTCGCGTCCTGACAGGTAGCGCGAGTAGTTCTCGATGCCAGAGCAGTACCCGACCTCCTTGATCATCTCGAGGTCGAACAGCGTACGCTGCTCGAGTCGCTGCGCCTCGACCAGCTTGCCCGCTGCATGCAGCGCCGCGAGGCGCTCACGCAGCTCCTCGCGGATCAGGTCAATCGCCTGCATCAGCCGGTCGCGCGGCGTCACGTAATGCGTGCCGGGGTACACGGTGAAGCGCGGAATGCGCCCGACCACGGCGCCCGTCAGCGGATCGATCAGCGAGAGGTTCTCGATCGTCTCATCGAACAGCTCGACCCGCACCGCCTCGCGCGGGGATTCCGCGGGGAAGAAGTCGATGATGTCGCCGCGCACCCGGTAGGTCCCGGGCTGCAGGTCCACGTCGTTGCGCGTGTACTGCATCTCGGCCAGGCGCCGCAGCAGCCGCCGCTGGTCGATGCGCTCGCCGCGCACCAGGTGCAGCACCATGGAGAGGTAGGCCTGCGGGTCGCCGAGGCCGTAGATCGAGGACACCGTCGCGACGATGATCGCGTCCGGGCGCTCCAGCAGCGCCTTGGTCGCCGACAGGCGCATCTGCTCGATGTGCTCGTTGGTCGAGGCGTCCTTCTCTATATAGGTGTCGCTCGACGGCACATAGGCCTCGGGCTGGTAATAGTCGTAGTACGACACGAAATACTCGACCGCGTTGTGTGGGAAGAAATCGCGCAGTTCGCCGTACAGCTGGGCCGCCAGCGTCTTGTTGTGCGCGAGCACCATCGTCGGGCGCTGCACCTGCGCGATCACGGAAGCGATCGTGAAAGTCTTACCGCTGCCAGTGACCCCGAGCAGGGTCTGGTGCGAGAGACCGCTCTCCAGGCCGTCGACGAGCCGGTCTATCGCCTGCGGCTGGTCGCCCGCGGGCACATAATCGGCCTTCAATTCGAAGCGCTGGGCTGGTTTATCCATGGGCCGCCGTGGTGGATCCGGAACGAATCTCGTACTATACCGCCCGCTGCAAACATCGAGGGAATACCCGTGCCCCAGACCGTCTCCCGGCGCGCGCAGCGCGTCAAACCCTCCCCGACCCTGGCCGTCACCGCGCTGGCGAACCGCCTGAAGGCGGAGGGCAAGGACATCATCAGCCTCGGAGCCGGCGAGCCTGATTTTGATACCCCGGTGCATATCGGGGAGGCCGGAATTGACGCGATCCGCAAGGGCTTCACGCGCTATACCAACGTCGATGGCATCGTCGAACTCAAGGACGCGGTCATAGCGAAGTTCAAGCGCGACAACGGGATCAGCTACGAGCGCCCCCAGATCCTGATCTCGAGCGGTGCAAAGCAGACCATCTACAACCTGTGCATGGCAGTCCTCGACCCGGGCGACGAAGTGATCATCCCGGCGCCGTACTGGGTCTCCTACCCGGACATGGTGCTGCTGGCCGATGGCGTGCCGGTGACCCCGTTCGCGGGTCCGGAACAGGGCTACAAGATCACTCCGGCCCAGCTGCAGGCCTCGATCACTCCGCGCACGCGGCTGGTGCTGTTCAACAGCCCCTGTAACCCGACCGGCGCGGCCTATACACGCTCGGAGCTGCGCGCACTCGCCGACGTGCTGGTCGCACATCCGCGTATCGTGATCGGCACCGACGACATCTACGAGAAGATCTACTGGGGTGCAGAACCCTTCGCGAGCCTGCTGACGGTGGCCCCGGAGCTCTACGATCGGACCATCACGATCAATGGCATCTCGAAGGCCTACGCGATGACCGGCTGGCGCATCGGCTACTGCGGCGGACCGAAGGAAATCATCACCGCGATGACCACGATCCAGAGCCAGTCGACCTCGAATGCGTCGAGCATCTCGCAGAAGGCAGCCGTTGCGGCCCTGAACGGCGAGCAGAGCAGCGTGGCGAAGATGAACGAGGCTTTCCGAGCGCGGCACGACTACCTGATGGCGGCGCTGAACTCGCTGCCGGGAGTCTCGTGCGTACCTGCCGCCGGCGCGTTCTATGCCTTTGCCGACGTGCGCGGCGCCATGCACAACCTTGGGCTGCGCGATGACAATGCGTTCTGTGAGTTCCTGATCAATCAGGCCCTGGTCGCGGTGGTGGCCGGCTCCGGCTTCGGCGCCCCCGGACACATGCGCCTGTCCTTCGCGTGCAGCCGCGAGACGCTCGAGAAGGCAATCGAGCGCATCCGCGCGGTGCTGCCGCGGGAGGCCCAGGCACGTACCGCCTGACTTAAGGTCGCGGCGCAAGTCCTTGACGTCGAGGGCTTCAAACCCAAGAATTCGCGCCGCCCGCTATCCTTACCGTCTACTCCCCGGTAGCTCAGTTGGTAGAGCGTCGGACTGTTAATCCGTTGGTCGTTGGTTCGAGTCCAACCCGGGGAGCCAAATCACCGTCCCAAGCCGTCCCAGGGTGTCGCACCCGGTTCAAGTTGTGCGCGTAAGTGCATAATTTTTAACAAATAAATAAACGGCGTGGCTCAAGCCGAATCGCGGTCAAAGCCGTAGACCTCCGGCAGGATGAAAATCGCCGCCAGAAGCCCAATGACGGGAAAGATCGCCACCAATAACGTGGCATTGGCCTGCCCGATCGCCGCGAACAGTGATGGAAACAGGAAGATGGCGAGAAATGACGGCAGCTTGACGAAGATATAGGCGAAGCCGCTTGCCGTACCGCGATACTCCGGCTTGGCGACCATGGTCGGAATGGTCATGCAGTTCGATGCGTCCCAATAGTGACCCCACAGCATGGCGGCGGCCGCGAAAGGCACGATGCCGATATGGTGGGTATAAAGCGCCCCGGCAGTAACGAGAAGCGATGCCAGCACGATGGAGAAGCCGGCGATGCTGATGCCACGCTGACCGATCTTCGGTGTGATGAGCGGACCGACCCAGCCTGAAATGGCCGCAATGAAATAGAGAGCCATCGTGACGAGGTTGACGCCGATGATGGACGAGACCCCGACCATCACCATGAGCAAGGGAAGATAGAAGGCGAAGGTCGCGAATTCGCTTCCCTGTGCGAAACAGGCAATCCAGCCGTACACGCTGGCCCGCCAACGAATCGGATCCTTGCGTAGTTCCGCGATGAACGCCGTCGGCCGCGGCCTTGGCACGACGGCATCCTCGTTGGGCAGCATTTCCAGGCTGTCACCGTACATCTTTTGGGTGATGCGCCTGGCCTCCCGAAAGCGTCCCTGGCGGACCAGCCAGATGGCGGTTTCCGGAAGGTCGTGCCGCAGGATCAGAATGATCAGCGCCGGCACTGCGCCCAGGCCGAGCGTGACGCGCCAGATGCTCGGGTGCGGCATATCCACGAAGAGAAACAGCGCGATGACACCCAAGGTCAGTACCTGCCCTACGGCAAACATGAACTGCCAGCGGTTACCCATGACCTCCCGCTCGCCCTTCGGCATCGACTCCATGATGTAGGTGTAGCCGGTGGAAATATCGCTGCCGAGCGGAATACCGAGTATCAGGCGGATCACGGCCAGCCAGCCGACGGTTGGCGCGAAGGCCTGAAGAATTGCAAACACGATGAACATGATCATGGTCGCGAGGAACATCACTCGCCGCCCGATCTTGTCGGAGATCCAGCCGCCCAGCAGGGCTCCGATCACAGCGCCCCCCTGCGTCCCCGCGGCAGCCAGGCCCAGAAGCCAGGGATCGGGATGAAACTGTTCCTTGATGAACACCAGCACGAAGGCGATTGAATACAGGTCCCAGGCCTCCACCAGGATGGAGGACATCATGAGCCAGCCGATCCGGCTGCTCTTTGGATTGTAGCGGGACACCAGGTGACGAACCGCGACATCCATGGCGGGTTGATGAGCCATCGCGCTGGTCATTGAGGTCACACCTCGCTGCGGCGGACTACGAGGTCTGAGCGCGTGAAAACTGAAGGCAGGAGCTCCGTTCCCAGCCCCGGACCTTCCATCGGATACACAAAGCCGCCGCGAATCGGCGGCGTCGCGGTGACAAGCTCCCGATACCAGCCAGTGTAGAACGCGCGCACCGACTCCTGGATCAGCGTATTGGGCTGGCTGAACGCCGCGTGCACCGCGGCGGCGAAACTGACCGGGCCGGTACAATCGTGCGGAGCAAATGGCTTCTGATAGGTGTCGGCGAGCGCGGCAATCTTGCGTCCTTCAGTCAGGCCACCGGTCCAGCTCAAGTCGACCATGACTATTCCTATCGCATCGCGATCCAGCATTTCCTTGTACGTCCACCGCGAGCCGAGCGTTTCGCTGGCACAGACTGGCACATGCGTCGAGCGCGCATACTCCGCCAGCGCCTGGCTTGAATTCATACGGATCGGATCCTCGTACCATGCCGGCTCATACGCTTCCAGAATCCGTGCAATACGTTTTGCAGTGGTGAGATTCCACAGCGAATGAAACTCCACCATGATGTCCATGCGATCGCCGACGCGCTTGCGGATCAGCTCGAACGGCCGTATCGCCGCCTTGAGCTGCTCAGTGGAGATGTCCACGCCCGCGTTCTGTCTCGCGGCGGGATCAAAGGGCCATATCTTCATCGCGTCGATGCCGTTCTCGAGCAGATTCTCGGCCAGAGCGCCTGCGTCCGTCGTGAAGGCATTGAGGTCCTCGTAGAGACCGTCGCCGCCAAGGTTCCAGGTGTTGACGGGACGGATATCGCGATTGCGGACGTACTGGTAGCCGGCGCAGGTGTTGTAGACACGCAGCTTGTCGTGACACAGGCCGCCTAGCAGCTGGTGCACGGGCTGATTCACCACCTTGCCGTACAAGTCCCACAGGGCGATGTCAATGGCGGAGGCAGCTCGATACTCGGTGCCGGTGCTCGACTGTGCCAGCGGCAGATCGACGAGCTCCCGGTTGATGGCTTCGATCCGCAGGGGATCGCGCCCAAGCAGGCGAATCGCGAGCGTGTCGTGGATGTGCGCGGCCACGGCACCCGCGCCGTAAAACGTCTCCCCAAGGCCGATGAATCCGGCGTCGGTATGGAGGCGAACCCAGATGACGTTTTCGAATTCTCGAGTGTAGAGAGTCTCGACGCCGATTATCTTCATCGCGGCTGTTGACCTTTTCTCATCGAAGTCCGGCTCACGACCCCGCTCCGGAGCCAAATTACCCGATCGTGCTGCTCAATGCGCCGGAACAGAGCCAGCTGCGATCGCTGGCACTCCACCGAACCGTCCCAGCGTCTTAGACCCCGCTCATATTATGCACGTAAGTGCTTGCTTTAGAATCAATAATCTTAGCGCCACGCCCCATCGGATGCCGTAATCGCCACTATCTGGAGTGCGTATTGCCCTCCTGGTCGGCCGATGCGGCCGTGACGCGCCAGATGACGTTTCCGACGTCATCGGCCACGAGCAGCGCGCCACGCCGGTCGATCACCACTCCGACCGGTCGACCCCAGGCTGTGCCCTCCGGGCTGATGAAACCGCCCAATACCTCCATCGGCACTCCAGTCGGCTGGCCGGCGCTGAAAGCCACGAACACCACACGGTAGCCGCTACGGGGCCGTCGGTTCCACGATCCGTGTTCGCCGATGAACATGCCGTTTGCGTAGGCCAGCGGGAGCTTGTTGCCGGCCGCTGAGACGAGCCCGAGCGCGGCTACGTGGGACCCGAGCGCATAGTCGGGCACGACGGCATCGGCCACGAGATCCGGGCGCTGCGGCTTGGGCCGCGTATCGAGATGCTGGCCGTAATAGCTGTAGGGCCAGCCGTAAAAGGCGCCACTATGGACCGAAGTGAGGTAGTCGGGCACGAGGTCATTGCCGAGTTCGTCGCGCTCGTTGACCACCGTCCACAGCAGCCGACTCTCGGGCTCCCAGGCCATGCCATTGGGATTGCGCAGTCCGGAGGCCAGGATCTTATGGTCGCCGCTCGCGAGATCGACCGACCAGATGGCGGCGCGGTCCGCTTCGACCTGCATACCCGACTCGCCGACATTGCTGTTGGACCCGACAGTCACATACAGCGTAGCGCCATCGGTACTCGCCAGCAGGTTCTTGGTCCAATGGTGGTTGATCGGGCCCGCCGGCAGGGCCAGCACTTCGACGCCTGGCGCTGCAATGTGCGTCTCGCCAGTCGCGTACGGGAACTGCAGCACCGCATCGGTGTTCGCGACGTAGAGCCGGTCGCCGACCAAGGCCATGCCGAAGGGCGAGTGCAGCCCGTCGATGAGCACGGAGCGGAAGTCGGCCACGCCAGAACCTGTCGTGTCACGCAGCAGCGTGATGCGATTCGCGCTGGGCGCGCCCGCTCCGGCCCGCTTCATCACCCAGGCCATGATCTTGCGCTTGATTCCGCGGCTATTGCCAGGTTCCTGCGGACCGTTGGTCTCGGCCACGAGCATGTCGCCATTGGGCAGTTGGTATAGCCAGCGGGGGTGATCCAGATCGCGCGCAAAGGCTGAGACGGCCAGCCCGTGCGCGGGCACGGGCGCGCTCCCGGACGGCCAACCCACCGCTCGGGCGATATGCACCGTCGGGATCAGGTCATGGGCCGGATGAGGTAGCGCGGGGTTTGGACCGACCCGGGCCGCTTCGGGGAGAGTGGGTGACGAACTGCACGCGCCGAGGATCAGCAATTGCGCGACGGTGACCAAGAGCAGGCTGCGTCGCCACGTGAGACCGCGCAGCGTCAATACATCAGGCAGAATAACTTGACTCCTCATCCATATCATCCGTTGGAATGTCGTTCATCCTGCTGCACATTGCGCCATGCATCCGTGCGTCAGCGTACAGGTCTGGCCCAGATCCGCTCCTGCATCGGCCAGCACCATGACCGCGAACGCCGCGAAAGCGCGCCGGCGCACGGATCTCGCAGACCCGCGACGCTAGGGTCTTCAATCGACGGTCGCTACCCTGCGGGACCCGAGGGATATAGAGAGGAACAGGAATCTTGCACACGCCCGACGGTTCGAATTGCCTGACTGACTTCCCGCTCACAGCGAAGTACGACCCGCGCTGGGTGGCCGAGAACGCTCTTGGTGAGAATGCGCTGTGCCAGGCCGAATACCTTGCGCGCCATTTGCCATTCCACGCCGGCATGCGCATTCTGGAACTCGGCTGCGGCAAAGCCACCAGTTCGATATTTCTTGCTCGCGAATATGGGGTCCAGGTCTGGGCCGTGGATGAGACCGTGTCGCCCAGCGACAACCGCCAGCGCTGCATCGCGCTGGATCCAGATTCCCAGGTATTCCCGCTGCGCGCCGATGCCCGCCGCCTGCCATTCGCAAACGAGTTCTTCGATGCCGTCATCGGCATCGACTCCTTCCTGTACTTTGCGACGGACGAGCGCTACCTCGGCTACCTTGCTCCCTTCATCAAGCCGCGCGGCTACATCGGCATGGTCGACATCGGATTCACGCGCGAAGTACCTTCGGTGGCGCACGCACCGGAGTACCTCCGCCCGGAGTTCGCCGAGCACTGGTCGTATGTCCACACCCTGCCCTGGTGGCGCCAACACTGGGAAAAGACCGGCCTGGTTGATGTGCAGTACGCGGAACTCCTGCCGCAGAGTGATGAACTGCTCCGCGACTACATAAGGGACCGGCCGCCCGCGCAAGCGGAAGACTCGATCATGCGCGCCTCACGCAGCGACAACGATGGATTGATTTCCCTGTTCTGCCTGGTGGCTCGCAAGCGTTGACTGCGTCTGTCCTCACGACTTGTGGTACTGACTCTTCGCATCCGCGACACAGGAGTCCCTCGTGGATCCTGCGAAAGCGTTGCACTTTTCGATGGCTACTTTGTAGTCCGCATCCCGTATGTCGGAGTTCGCATCCTGGCGTGCTTCGATCTGCTTGGCGGCCTGATCATTTGACGAATCGGTCGTTACCCGATCGACGGCAGCATCCGCCTTGCCTCTGACCAGCGCGGCTTCCGCTTCCTGAACGCACACGTCATTGCGATTTCCCGCCAGATTGCCGCATTGGGCCTTGGCTATTTCATAGGTGGCCTGTGCATGCGCTACACGGGCGCTCTCACGAGCAGACGAGGTGCCCTGGTACGTCGCCTCGGCATCGGCTTTGGCAATATTGCTCCTGCCTTTCGCGCGCGCTATGCATACATCTTTGCCCACTCCATTCAGTGCGGCGCAGGCCGCCTCCTCTGTCTTGTACTGAGTTTCGGCGCTTGCCTTCGCGCCGGTGTAGACATCCTTGGAGGATTGCGCGAGAACGGCCGTGGATAGCATCAGTCCCGCGGCAAGGCAGATCGTGGTGTTGAGCTTGGACATATGAACTCCTGAGAGTAACAATGGCGCATCCCTGCCAGCACATTCGGCCCGCAAGGCGGCTGGTCAACGCGCATCGTGATTGCCGCGTCGGGCCGCGTCTGTTCGATGACGTACAAATCTGCATCGATCTCTGGGCTGGCTGGCGTGCCTGTCCTTTTGCTGTGCGGCGTCCAGCCGGGAACGGACGTGGTGCCCGTTCCCCGCCGGATTGCTCACGGGCTGCGGCAGGACTCGAATTGCCGCAAAGCTAGTTCCAGTAGCTGGTCGTCTTGTAGTAGCTGTCCACCGTGCGCCCGTAAGCAGGTGTC
>Ga0265318_10000940_pt1 | contig 18811 bp, 20 predicted proteins | sample 4821metaG_FD_192431 | JGI IMG/M metagenome (GOLD analysis project Ga0265318, IMG submission 192431) | Rhizosphere microbial communities from Carex aquatilis grown in University of Washington, Seatle, WA, United States - 4-8-21 metaG | ecosystem: Host-associated > Plants > Roots > Rhizosphere >... | reverse complement strand
CCGCGCAACCGCATGACACTCGATATTGCCGGGACTATTTCTTCTTCGCCCCTGCCGTCGGCTGGGCGTCCGCGATCTTATCCCACACCACGGCGAAACTGGTCGGCTTGCCGTTGGCATCGGTGCCCTTGTTGGTGATGGTCATGGTCTTGCCGTGATTGGAAATGACCGTCATGCCCTGCATGTGGTATTTCCCCTTCTTGGTGACACTGGGAAAATGGTCGGCATCGATAGCGGTCACCGCGATGGTGTCGAATACCGAACCGACACCCGAGACCGGATAGTCCTTGCCGTCATATAGCACGGTCACGCTGTAATCGATCTTGCTGCCATCCTTGCGGTGGCCCTTGCTTATGATTCGGAGTCCGCCCGGAACGGCCTGACGAACCATGATGAGAGCCGTGATGGGATTGGGGTTGGCCGATTCATATTTTGTGGCCGCGACATTGCGCTTCCAGACGCCGACCGAATTATCCAGTGCCCAGGCGGTGCCGATGGACAGCATTGCCGCGCCGGCGGCTGTCGCCACGATGGTTCTCAGACGTCGCATTCACTCCTCCCCTGGCGGCGATGAAGAGGTGTCGCCGCCATAACTTGTTGATTCATTTTATAAAATAGTGTCAACAATCATGTTGTCATATTAGCGCAAAATCGCCTAACTCTTCAATCGCCAATCGGAAAAGGATCGGAGCGATGTCTGGACCTGGGGCCGCCTATATCTGTGACGGTATCCGTACACCCTTTGGTCGTTTCGGAGGGGTGCTGGCGGATATCCGCACCGACGACCTGGCGGCGCTGCCTCTCAGAGCGTTGATGACGCGCAATGCCGGGCTTGATCCGGCTGGCATCGACGAGGTGGTTCTGGGCTGTGTCAACCAAGCGGGCGAGGACAATCGCAATGTGGCGCGCATGGCGCTGCTGCTTGCGGGCCTTCCCGAAACCGTGCCGGGGGTTACGGTCAACCGGCTTTGCGCCTCGGGACTTGAGGCTGTTGCCTATGGTGCCCGCGCCATCCAGACAGGACAGGCGGACCTCGTGGTGGCGGGTGGCGTCGAAAGCATGACCCGTTCTCCCTTCGTGATGGCCAAGGCCGATAAGGCCTATTCACGCGACGTGAAAATCGAGGACACCACCATCGGCTGGCGGCTGGTCAATCCCCTTATGCAGAAAATCCACGGTACGGATTCCATGCCAGAAACCGCCGAGAATGTGGCGCGGGAATTTTCCATCAGCCGTCATGACCAGGATGCCTTTGCGCTGCGCAGCCAGCAGCGCGCGGCGGCGGCGCAGGCGCGCGGCTTTTTTGACGGCGAACTGGTGGCGGTCGCGATTCCCGATCGCAAGGGGCCTGTCACGGTCAGCCGCGACGAACATCCCCGCGCCGGCACCACGCTGGACGAATTGGCGAAGCTCAGACCGTTGCAACCGGGCGGCGCGGTCACAGCCGGTAATGCAGCGGGCATCAATGACGGGGCGGCGGCGCTGATCCTGGCGTCTGAAGCGGCGGTAAAGCGTCATGGCCTGACGCCGTGCGCGCGCATTGCCGGTTACGCAGCGGCGGGTGTCGCTCCGCGCATCATGGGCATCGGTCCTGTGCCGGCGACGCAGCGCCTGCTGGCCCGGACGGGGCTGACGCTGGACAAGTTCGATATCATCGAACTGAATGAGGCCTTTGCGGCCCAGGCGCTTGCCGTGCTGCGCGGGCTCGGGCTGCCCGACGACGGCGCGCACGTCAATCCCAATGGCGGGGCCATCGCCATCGGCCATCCCCTGGGCGCGTCGGGCGCGCGCTTGGTGCTCACCGCGACGCGCGCGCTGGCGCATCGCAAGGGAACCCGCGCGCTGGTGACCATGTGCATCGGCGTCGGCCAGGGCGCGGCGTTGGCGATCGAGCGCGTCTAGACGAAACTGCGCTCAACCAGCCAGAAAACGCCGACGCCGATCAGCAGGCCCGAACAGGTTTCAACCACCAGTGCGCGCGGCGGCGCGAACTTGATCCGGACGAGAAAATAGGCCAGTAGCGAGACACCCAGCACCAAAGTGACCTGTCCCGCCTCCACGCCCAGATTGAACCCGACCAGCAGTTCCGCCAGCCTCTGCTTGGGCAATTGCATCGCCAGCAGGTTGGCGGCGAAACCGAAGCCGTGGATCAGGCCGAACACCAGCGTGATCACCATGCGCAGCCGGCCGGGGCTTTGCAGCTTGCTGCTGAAGATCAGATAGCCCGCGCTGAACATGCCGCCGCCCAGCAGTAGCGCGAAGGGTAGGCCTTCCAGCCCCAGCAGGTTGCACAGCCCCATCGCGCCCAACCCGACAACCAGACCGCCCGCGACAAGGCCGGGCCGCCTGGTCGCGACCGCCAGATTTTCCGCGCCGATCAGTACAATGGTCAGCGCCACCAGCGCATCAATATATTCGGCCTGGGGCCGCAGGATGCCGGTGACCGCCAGTGCCAGGGTAAGGCTGTGGCCTATGGTGAAACCTGTCACCACGAACACCAGGTCGCGCAGCCGCGTCGATAGCAGCACCAGCCCGATCAGGAACGACATGTGATCGACGCCGGTGAAGATGTGCATGATGCCCATTTCGACGAATTCCAGGAACCCGGCGCGCTGTAGAGCGGCGCCCTCGCCGGCGGTGACGTCGATGGTCTGGCGGTCGGCGGTGATCAGTTCCTCGGTGAATTCGCCTGTCGCGACATTCTGGATCTGGGCGAAATTGGTATGGCTGCTGACCAGATCAAAAAAGGCGCCGAAATGAATCTGCACATCGGTGGCTTCGGCGCAGCGCCAGGTGAAGCTGAATTTGCGGAAGCCGGGGGAGGTGGAGGCGAGCGTCTCGACCGGTGGCACCAGGGCGCAGCGCCGGCCATGGGCGACGGGATAGATACGGTCCGATAGATAGCGTTTCAGCACCGAATCCAGCACGGGGGCTGCGGTATCCGCCAGGCGCTGGGCCTCGATTACCGGCACGGTCAGGGTCAGGCTGGCGTCCGCGCCGCTGATTTCCCAGTCGGCGATGGTTTCGCTGCGGACATGCGCAGCGGCCGGAACCGCCAACGCAAGCGGCGCCAGGAAGGCGAAAAACAGCAGCCGCAGGGTGACGAGGAATTTCACTTCAGGTCATCTGCGATCAGGATGTTGGCGCGGCGGCGCAGGAATGCTTCCTGCCGCTCCCCCGCGGTGCCGATCGCTTCCTTGGTGGCGTCGTTGAGAACCCTTGGCCTGGCTTCGTCATAGCGCATGGGCAGGGGCGGCTGGTTGTCTGTCATGAGGATGACATGCGCCCCGTCCGGCATTGCCACCGGATCGGAAACCGCGCCCTTGGCCAGACGGCTTGCGGCGGCGAACAGGATATCACCCAGATGCAGTTTCGCCGCAAAATAGAACTCTTCGCCATCCAGCCTGCCGGTGTCACGTCCGGCAAACTGGCGCACGACCTGGTCCGCCGCCGCGCCGTTCTTCAGGGCCTGCGCGGCGGCGGCGGCCCGGGCAGGGGCAAAGACCAGGTCGCGTGCCGTCATCGTGCCTTCGCTGGCATAGCGCGCCTTGTGGGTGTCGTAATAGGCGTGCAGTTGCGCTTCGCTGGGCCTGGCGGTGGAGGCGTTGGCGGCGGCTTCTTCCTCGACCGAATTGACCATGGCGGCACGGACATCGGGATCGTAGCTCGCCACATCGATCTCCTTGGCGCGCTGCACGAACAGTTCCTGGCGCACCAGTTGGTCCAGTGCCTGCTTGCGCTCCTGCGGTGTCGCCTGGCCGGGTTCGACGCCCTGGTTCTGAAGCTCCAGAAGAAAATCGCTGCGCGCGACAGGCTGGTCGTTGACCACCGCCACCGCATCGGGCGGAACCAGGAAGGTGGATGTCCCCTTGGCATTGAACAGGGTGTAGCCCGCCAGGCCGAGGCCGGTGAGGGCGCAGGCGGCGGCCAGCATCATCGCGCGCGGCGTCGATACCGAGGAAAAATCGCTTGGTTTCATGGAACGGCCCGTTGTGACAGTGAATGGACATAGAGAGCGACTTCACGCAGTTCGACCGAACTGAGTTTTCGCGCCCAGGCGGGGCACATGCCGGCGCGGCCATGGGCGACGGTCTCGAATTCTGAACGGGCGCTGCCGTCGCCATAGAGCCTGACTTTGCCGGTCAGGTCGGGCGCGCCAATGGCATTGTCGCCCTTGGCGTCTTCGCCATGACAATCGAAGCACTGGCCCTTCTGCCGCCAGATCGCCACGCCACGTATCGCCGCCTGCCGGTCCACCGTCTCGCCGCGCAGCCCGTGCAGGAAAGCCAGCACATCCCATATGTCGTCAGGCTTCAGCGGCTGCATCTTGTAGGCCGCATAGGGATTGGCGCTGGCGAAGGCGGGCATGGAGGCCAGCTTGGCCGTGCCGGCAAAAGGCGCGCGGATGCCATTGCGAATCGTGTGTTCGATATCCTCGAGTGTGCCTTCGCCATACAGCCAGTGTCCGGTGGTCAGGTCGGGAATGCCAAGATTCCTTTCGCCCTTGCCGTCCTGACCATGGCAGCCGGCGCAATGGGCCTGGAAAATTCCGGCGCCGGCCTTCCGGCCATAGTTATAAAGCCGCGCGTCTGCCGTGACGGACCAGGGATCGCGCTGCGCCAGTCTGTCATCCATGATTTTTCCATGGCCGGCATAGCCCAGCGCCATCGCCACAGGGATCAGCAGCAGCAAAAGCCATGGACGACGCCGCAGGGCCTGAAAGATCGGCATGGGCCTCACCCGGAAAACTGGTCAGCCCGCGACGCCGCCGCCAAGGTCCTTCTCCAGCCGGTCGAGATCGGAGACCGCCGTCGCCTTGCCCGGCGCGGTTTCCCGGTAGAACAGGCTGACGATCACCCCCAGCAGCAACCCGCCCAGCGCCATATACAGCGTATATTGGATGCCATAGCGGCCCGCGATGCCGCCTGCAATGAAGGGGGCAACGCCGCCGCCGAAAATTTCCCCAGTGCCGATGATGATTCCCGCCACGGTCGAGATCAGTCCGATGGGGGCGGCTTCGGCGGCAATGGGGCCGGTGATCAGGCCCAGCAGGCCGAAGCTGAAGGCAGCGGCCATGAACAGCAGCGCGAACAGCAGGGGCAGGTTGCCCGGACCGGCCTGGATGAAAAGCCATAGGCACAGCGCGCCCAGCGCAAAGCTGGCGATGGCGATCACCCTTCGGCCAAGCAGATCGGAGAGGCCGGACAGGGACCATTGGCCGACAAAGCCTCCCAGCCCTATGGCCGAAGTGACGAAGCCCATCTGGGTCATGCCGAGTCCGAGGAACTGCGTCAGGTAAATGGGCGTGTTGGCGCTCAGCACGAAGATGCCGCACATCGCACAGAGCAGGCCAATCATGCCAAGCGGCACATTGCGGTGCCGGAATATCTCCGACAGCGGCGCGCGAGGGGCCTTGGCGGCGCCCGGTGCATCGATGGTGACAGGTTCACGGATTACCATCGCCAGCAGCAGGGCCAGGACCAGGCCTGGAATGGCGACGATGGCGAAGACATAGCGCCATGACATGAATTGCAGCAACTGGGTGGCGAGGATGGGACCAAGGCCCAGGCCCAGCAGCGGGAAGGCGCTCTGCTGCAGGCCCAGATTCAGGCCGCGACGCGAAGGCTTGGAGGCTTCGGCGGTGGCGGCGAAGCTGGTGGGGCAGAACGCGCCTTCGGAAATGCCCATGCAGGAACGGGCCAGCAGCAGCATCGTCATGCTCGCCGCAGCGCCGGAAAAGCCCGACAGCAAGGAGAATATCACCAGCGCCGGGATCAGGACTTTCTTGCGCCCGAGGCGGTCGGACAGACCGCCCATGAACAGGGCCGCCAGTCCCCAGGTGATGCCGAGGGCCGCGACCAGGCTGTTGATGTCGGCCGGCGTCAAGCGCAGGTCGGCCAGCATCGCGGGCGCCAGAGGCGCGATGATCCAGCGATCCAGCCCGACCAGGCCAAAGCCCAGGGTAAGGAGCGCTATCGCCTTCCTTTCATAAGCAGTATCCCAGTGCTTGGCGCCATTTGTCATCTGCCGTCCCCCTGCCTGTTTTCGTGCCGCCCGCCGGTTCTAGCGCGGATAGAAGGGTGGAATTTTCGCATCCACATTGACCCAGACCGATTTCGGCTGGGTATAGTCGCGCATCGCCTCAAAGCCCATTTCGCGGCCATAGCCGGACTGACCGACGCCGCCAAACGGCGAGGCGGGGTGGACGCGCTTGTAGCAGTTGATCCACACCATGCCGGCGTGAAGATTTTTGGCGAAACGGTGGGCGCGCGAAATATCGCTGGTCCACAGGCCCGCGCCCAGGCCATAGGCGGTGCCGTTGGCAATGGCGAGGGCTTCGTCATCTTCCCGGAAGGTGGTGATTGTCACGAACGGCCCAAAGACCTCTTCCTGTGAAACGCGGTCACCGGGTGCGGCGCGCACGATGGTCGGCTCGACGAAATATCCTTTGGCGAAGGCATCGCCCGGCGGCACACGCCCGCCGCTCAGAATTTCGCCCCCCTGTTCCCGCGCCACGCTTATATAGGACAGTACACGTTCGTGGTGGACTTTCGAGGTGAGGGGGCCGAGTTCGGTGTCGGTATCGAGCGGATCGCCGATGCGGATGGACCTGGCCAGCGCGATGAATTTTTCCAGGAATTGCGCCGCAATGCTTTCATGCAGGATCAGGCGGGATCCGGCGATGCAGGCCTGTCCCTGATTGTGGAAAATGGCGAAGGCTGCACCCCCCACCGCGGCTGGAATGTTGGCGTCCGGGAACACAATGTTTGGGCCCTTGCCGCCAAGCTCCAGTTGCACCTTCTTGAGGTTGCCCGCCGAAGCCTGGACGATCTTACGGCCCACGGCGGTCGAGCCGGTGAAGGAGACCTTGTCGATACCCGGATGCTCGGCGATGTGCTGGCCGACGGTATCGCCATAGCCGGTGACGATGTTGACCACGCCGGGCGGAAATCCGACTTCCAGCATCAGTTCGCCGATCCGCAGAGTGGAAAGGGGCGTGATCTCGGACGGCTTGATGACGACACTATTGCCCGCCGCCAGCGCCGGACCCAATTTCCAGCTGACGAACATCATGGGAAAATTCCACGGCACGATCTGGCCGACCACTCCCAAAGGTTCGCGCTCGACATAATTCAGGAACCCGGCATCGACCGGAACGACATTGCCTTCCAGCTTGTCGGCCATGCCGCCGAAATAGCGGAAGCAGAGGGCGGTGCGGGGCAGGTCCAGATTGATGCAGTCGCGTACCGGATGGCCGGTGTTCATCGCCTCCAGCCGCACAAGATGGTCGCGATCCGCCTCAATGCGGTCCGCCAGCTTCAGCAGCAGCCGTCCGCGGTCATGCGCCGCCATGCGCGCCCAGCCCGGCGCGGCTTCGCGTGCGGCGGCGACCGCCAGATCGACATCGACCTGGCGTGCCTCGCTGACGGCAACGATTTTGCTGCCGTCATGGGGATTGATGATGTCGATGGCGCCACCGTCACGGCCCTCGACCCATTTGCCGCCAATCAGCAGCCGGGTCTGGATTTCGGCAGATGGAATCGGCGCAAGCCTGGGCATCTCAGAACTGGACCGAGACGATGGGGGCCTCGCCCCTGGCGATCAGCTCGGGTATTTTCGGCGAGCCGTTCTCCCACACCAGCAGCATGGCGCGCTTGTCGGCATAGCCGGTGTGGCGGATGTCGGCGGGCATGCAGGCGACATCGCCCGCCTGCATGATGACGCGGGCGCGGTTCTTGCCGGTCTCCTTGTCCTTGACATCCCATACCACCTTGTCTGACAGCACGATGAACCATTCGCAGCGGTCATTGCCGTGATCGACCGGCAGTATGAATTCCTCCGATGTGGGGCAAAACAGGCTGTCGCCCACCACCGAGCAGACAGAGGGATTCCAGGTCACGTCCGAACGGGACAGATAGCCGAACAGGTTGAAGGCGCCGACGTCATTCTCGAAGCCGGGTTCGACTTCGACTCTGGGCTGGTCCTGCGGCACATCCTGGAACATGCGGTTGACGGGATAGCCGGTTTCGTCGGTGCGCACGGGCGTGTCGCCCGGCAGGCCCACCATGCGGCGGGCGGTGACGCGCAGCCGCTCGACCGCCTTGTCGTTGGCGCCTTTCTTGCGGCCCCAGGGCGTACCTGTTTCCATCGGTGCGGCGAAGGGATCGTAGCCTTCATTGGTCCAGTTTCCGATCATCGCCTTGAACGCGCCCATCAGGGTATCGCTGGGGAAGCGCTCGCTGAAATCGCGGCCCGCCTTGCGGAAGCTCTCATTGTAGAGCCCGGCATACATGGTGACTTCGCCATAGTGATTGGTGGTCCCGAACACGCCGTCGAAATTCACCGTCCCATAGAAAAACCCCCAGGCCACGTCGCGCATCAGCGCGCGCAGGAAGTAATCGATCGGCATGACATGACTGCCGCCCGGCCAGGCGATGCGCGCAAAATATTCGTCCCGGCGGAACTCGAAGCTGCCAGCCTGGAAGGCGCAGTAGCCATTGGCGTTGTCAGGGGGCAGCGTCGCGGCATGCGCCGCAAGCGGGGCGCCGCTGGACTTGACCTGGTTAAGGGCAGATTCGGACATGGCCATGGAAGATACTCCTGGATGCGGGCGGCAGGACTGTTCCGGCGGTTCAGGCGGTCTGGCAGATTTCCGTCCATTTCTGGACGGTGAGGGGGCCTTCAATCGTCTGGATCATCATGGCCGACGGCTTATCGGCGTGAAAGCGATAGGCCGCGCCGCGCGGCAGCAATCCCATGTGACCGCGGCGCAAGGTCAGCCGTCCCATCTTGCGGCCGTCCGGTTCGTCGATGCCGTGCGCGCCCTTGCCGCTCAGCGGCGGCTTGCGGTTGGGCATGACAAGATGGACCTCGATCTCGCCATCCATGCACAGGGCGAATTCGTCATGGTCGGCGGTGAACCAGCCGGAGGTCCCTTCCGCCCGCGCCGCCTCGATCACATACTCGAAATTCTTGGCGACAGCGATCCGCTCATAGGGCCGGGCGGCGGAGCAGACCTCGAACACGTTGGAGAAGACATAATTCTTGGGATTGTCATCGACCAGTTCGACGCGGCCCTTGTCGAAATCCGTGAGACTACCAAAGCGTGTCTGATAGCGGGTCATGCCCTGTCCTTCCCGACTGGCGCCTTGCCCGGCGCGTGAGGTCGCAAATCCGTCCCCCGGGGACTTTTGGCAATACGCCTGTCTTTCGCAATAGATGCGGCCGCTTCACAAGCCCGTCCTGTCCGAATTGCGCGCCTTTTTGCACAAAAGCGCGGTGTCTGCCGCCTCAGGCCCTGGCGGTACGGCGAAAACAGGCCGGAGTTATGCCGGTCTGACGGCGGAACACGCGCGTCAGATGCTCCTGATGGGCAAAGCCGCAAGCCAGCGCGACATCGGCGATAGACTTGTTGCGGCGCAACAGGCTTTTCGCCCGCTCCACCCGCAGAGACATGAGATAGCGGTGAGGCGGAAGGCCCGTCGCAGCCTTGAAGCGGCGGGCGAAATGGCTCGGGCTCAGCCCGGACACCGCCGCCAGTTCCTCCAGTCCGACCGCGCCCGCAAGATGGACCTGCATGAAATCCATTGTATTTTCCAGTTGCGTCTTTGACAGGGCGCCGGGCGGCGGCGTGGACGCGGCCTGCGCCGAAACCGAATGGCAGCGCAGCAACTGCGCAGCCAGCATTCGCGCCAGGTAATCGACATAAACGCGCGAGGCGGCGGTTTCCTCGTACAACGTTTCGCGCACATTCAGGGCGATCTGCTCGATCATCGGGTCATGCTCGCCCATCCGCGGCACCAGTTGCGCCGCGCCCATCCCGCCCAGTCCGAAATCGTCGGCCACTTCATCGACGATGGCCTGGCGCACATAGATGTGCAGGCTGTCGAGATGGTCTTCCAGTCTTACGCCGAAATCCATCTCGCCGGGCATGACGAACAGGCCGCCCGGCGCGATGATGCGGCGCTTCTCCGCCTTGCCCAGGTCGCGGCAGACCCCAACCGGGCCGTCGAGATGCAGGATCACCAGGGGATCGGGAACGCCGCTGAACCTGTCCTCATAGGGCGCCTCACGCTGGACCGCCGCATAGAGGCTGTTCCAGCCGAGCCGGTCGCTCGCGGCATGGGGTATGATATCGGGCCGCCGCAGGATTCCGTGGGTCTGCCCGACGGTGAAGCGGTTATCCAGGCCTTCGGCCATTGCGCGGATCCTCACAGCGGCGCAGGTGTGCGCCCATCCCAGGCATTCTGCAGCAAAGCGCGGATTTGCGCACGTTCGACTTTACGGGGATTCCAGTAGGGCGACTGGGTCGCCAGTTCGGCGGCCCGGTCGAGGCCCTCCTGCGGCATGCCGATCTGGCGCAAGGATGTGGGGGCGCCTAGCGAAGAGGCCAGCCGGGCCAGCCCCTCGGCGGCGTTACCGGCGCCCAGTGCGCGGGCGGCGCGGCGCATCGCCTCCGGCGCGGCCCCCGCATTGTAGGCTGCCACATGCGGCAGCAGCACGGTATGCGTTTCGGAGTGCGGCAAGTCGAAGCTGCCGCCCAGGATGTGGCACAGCTTGTGGTGCAACGCCATGCCGGCGTTGCCGAGGCAGACGCCGCACAGCCACGCGCCGTAGAGCGCATCCGACCGCGCTTCGACATTTCGGGGATCGGTGACGATGGCGGGCAGGGCGCCGGCCAGGGCGCGGATGCCGTCCTCCGCCATCAGGGAAATGACCGGGTTGGCATCGGCGGTATAGAGCGCCTCTACTGCATGCGCGATGGCGTTCATGCCGGACGTCACGCTGAGCGCAGGCGGCAGGGACAGGGTGAGATCGACATCGTAGAGAATGACCTCGGGCAGGATGTCCGCGGATCGCTGGGTCGTCTTCAGGCCGTCCCGCGTCTCGCCCAGGATGGGGGTCGCTTCCGAGCCGGCATAGGTGGTCGGAATGACAATCTGGGCCAGGCCGGTGCGCAGGGCGATGGCTTTGCCCAGCCCAATGGTGGAACCGCCGCCCAGCGATACCACGCAGTCCGCGCCGCAATCGCGGGAAGCGGCCAGGGCCTGCTCGGTTATCGCAACCGGGGTGTGCATGACAGCCCCGGAGAATAGCCCGGCCGCTGCACTGCCCATTCGCGCCTTGAGGTCTTGCGCCGTGTCACGTTGTTGGTGCGTTGAGAGAATAAGGGCGCGGCGGCAGCCCAGGGCTTGGACTTCAGCTGCGGCCTGCGAAAGGGTGCCGCTGCCAAAAACGACCCGGCCCGGCAGCGCATTGTAAGTGAAAGCCTGCATGACCGGCCCTTCAGGCTAGTTGTGAATGGTGAAGCCGATCCAGCGTCCGAACAGCACCACCCCGATCCAGAAGGACAGCGAAAGAGCGCCGGCCGCCTTGGCCGCGGGCACGGTCGGCACATCCTTGTCCCAGTTCCGCACGCTTCTGTAGGTGAAGAGATGAAATGCCAGCATGTTCAGTCCCGCCAGGGCCAAGCAAAGCATCTTGAAGCGGAAGGCGGTGTTGAAAAAATAGGTGCCGGCGTTGGAGGCGAACATCATACCGCCCGAGAGCAGGGCAAGGCAGAACAGGCCCCAGGTCCAGGGCAGTATCTCCGCCGCCAGTTCCGTCACCGGACGGCGGCTGGAAGCGATCCCCAGCAGCCGCAGATCAACGATCACGATGGAGCCGACCACCAGCGTGATGGCCAGGACATGGACGCACTCAATGACCGGGAAGGCCAACGGCGTATCGACGATGAACCGGGAAAGGGCGAGGTTTTCCAACCAGTCAAGAATGGGTTGCATGGGGCTTGTCCGCGTCCGCCTACAGCGTGACTTTGTCGAGATCGACATAGGCGATCCAGCGTCCGGCGACGGCGATGGCGAACCATGTCAGCAGCGTTAATAGCCCCAGCAGCTTGGCGCCCAAGGGACGGGCGCCGTCCGCGCTCCAATAATCCACGCCGCATCGGACCATGATCTGGAAGGCGGCGGTCATCGCGATGGCCAGCAGCAGCAGGCCCATCTTGATCTGGAAGGCGATGCTGGTCAGTTCGCGCTCGGGTTCGCCGATCACCAGAATGGACCCGGACAGCGCCAGGACAATCAGACCGCCCCACACAAAAGGGATGTAGCGCTGCGCTGTTTCGGACATGGTGGTGCGCGTTCCCGTCCAGCCCATGATCCGCAGTTCGAGCATGGCGGCAGAGGACAGGACAATGGCGATCGCCAGGATATGAATCGTCTGTATGGTGGGAATGATCCAAAGGATTTTCTGAATGGTCTGGCTTGGTCCGGTCCTGGACATCCAGATGGCGAAGTCCGCAATCATCCCGATAGTCCCTGGCCCGCCTGGGTGTGGCGGCGCGCGGCGCCGCCCACAAAGGCAGGCAGGCCCAGAATTTCACGCGCCTCTGACGGGGTGGCGATTTCCCCGCCCAGATTTTCGATCAGGCTTACGCCCTTTTCGACCAGATGGGCATTGTCGCGCGCCAGCTCGCCCTTGCTGATGAAGACATTGTCCTCCAGTCCGACTCGGACATGGCCGCCCAGCATCCAGGCCAGCGCCAGCATGGGAAATTCCTGCCGCCCGATGCCGAAGGCGCCCCAGACGGAACCGGGCGGAAGCTGGCTGCTCAGGTACATCAGAGATGCCGGATCGGCGGGGGCGGCGAAACGGACGCCCAGCACGATCTGAATTAGCAGCGGCAGCTTGAATACGCCGCGCTCCAGCAGCACTTTGGCCATCACCAGGTCGCCGGAATCGAACAGTTCCAGTTCGGGCAGTACGCCGGAAGCATAAATCCGTTTCGCCATTTCCGTCACGCTGGCGGGCGTATTGATGACGATGTGCGGGTTGGAATTCATCGTGTTGAGATCGAGGCTGCAGATATCCGGCCGCAACGCCTCGACATGGGCGATACGCTTTTGCGGCGTCACCAGTGTCGTGCCGGGCCCGGCGATGGTGGGATCGGGTGTGCCGGGCATGAAGCGGCCGCCTTCCCCGGTGGAAAGATTTATCACGACATCGCTGCCGGCCTGGCGGATGCGGTCGACGATCTCGGTGAACAAGTCAAGCCGCATGCTGCCCTGCTGTGTCTTGGGATCGCGCGCATGCAGGTGCACACAGGCCGCGCCGGCGCGCCCTGCCTCGACGGCGGCGGTGGCGATTTCGGCAGGCGTTATCGGCAGACCCGGATGCTGGTCGCGTCGGGTGGAGTTTCCCGTGACCGCGCAGGTGAGGATGGTTTTGCGGCCCATATACGCCTTATTGCCTGTTGCGGATCGCCAGCATGGGTGGTTGTGCCCTCTGCTCAGGGATCGCCACAATGTGTATCGACAACGATTTTGTCAACAATCATGGCGAACCTGTCCGGCCGTCCGCAATTTGCTAGCGCGTCCTGGGAGAATGGTCGCGGTCCTTATGCCGCGACAATTGCAGATACGCTTCCTTCGCCGGCTGAAGGTGAGCTTTCACCAGTTCGATGAAAGCCTTTCGCTCGCCCTTCTCCAGCAACGAGATCATCCTGGAGTGCTGTTCGCGTACCGTTCGCAGCAGATCGGGATTGCCGATGCTGTAGGAACGGATGGCGTGCGTCTTGAAAGCGAGTTGCGCGATGACATCCGACAAATGCGTGTTGCCGCAGGCCGCGAAGATGGTTTCATGGAATTTGAGGTTCTCGCGGAAGGCCCGCCTGAGATCGCCCCGGTCCACGGCGTCGCAATGGCGCCGGTGGATGGTGCGCAATTCCTGCAGCAGCGCAGGCGTGGCCGGCAGCGGCATCAATTCCGCCGCACAGCTTTCCACCAAGGTTCTGACGACATAGAGCTGCTCGACTTCCGTCAGCGAGAAATCCTTGACCGCGGCGCCGCGATTGGGCTGGCGCACCACGATCCCCAAGGCATCGAGATTTGCGAGAGCCTGGCGAATGATGTGCCGTTTGACCTGGAAGCGCGCGGCCAGATCTTCCTCGACCAGTCTTTCGCGGGGCGCCAGATGTCCCAGCGCGATCTCTTCTTCCAAGATCGAGGTAATCGCATCGGCGCCGGTTTCCGCCTGCAATTTGACGCTGGCAATCAAGCGCTTGCTCCGTTGTATTCGAACGCTAGGCTAATAGCGGTCCCTGACATGGCGCACAATCAGCAATATTGTTGACAATAATGTTGACTCCGTCCATCCTCAAACAGGCGCCAGGGCGCTTGCCTGCCTGATTCCACCATCCTCCCATCCGACCGATCCAGCGAGACCTCCTGTCCATGTCGAAAATTACCGCCGTGCGGGCGCGCAACATCGAGATTCCGCTCGATGTCACGACCGCTCTTTCCAGCCGCGTGGTGCGTGCGCGCCATTACGGGATTGTCGAAGTCGAAGCTGATGACGGCCATTGCGGGATCGGTTTTTGCTACGTCGGCAGCGGCGGCGGAAGCATCTTTTCCCAGATCGTTCATGATCTTCTGGCGCCTGTATTGCTGGGGCAGGATTCGTTCCGGGTCGAGGGGCTATGGGCCGAAATGTACCAGGAAACCCTGCTGCAGGGCCGCACCGGAACCGTGATGCGGGCCATCAGCGCGCTGGATGTGGCGCTCTGGGACCGCAATGCGCGCGCTGCCGGCCTGCCGCTCTACAAGCTGCTGGGCAGTATGCGCACCGACAAGGTCCCCGCCTATGCCAGCGGCGGCTATTATGTCGCCGGCAAGACGCCCAAGCACCTGGCGGATGAAATGGAATCCTATGTCAAAGCAGGATTCACCGCTGTCAAGATGAAGGTCGGCAAGGAGGATTTGCGCGGCGAGGAAGCGCGCATCGCCGCCGTGCGCGAACGCATCGGTTCTGATGCCATTCTGATGCTGGACGCCAACAATGCCTGGAGCGATTTGCCGACGGCGGCGCGCTTTGTGCGCATGTACGAGAAATACGATCCCTATTTCATCGAGGAGCCATTCAGCCCCGATGACATCGAAAATCACGCGCGGCTGGCCGGCGCGACCTCTGTGCTGGTGGCCACCGGCGAGATCGAGGCGGGGCGTTGGCGCTTCCGCGAGCTGATTGATGCGGGCGCCGCCGTCATCCTGCAGACCGATGCCTGCGTCTGCGGCGGCATCACCGAATTCCGGCGCATCGCGGCGCTGGCGGCCGGCCATGGCCTGACCCTGTGTCCGCACTGGTTCCATGACCTGCATGCCCATCTCGTCGCGGCCACGCCGAATGCGCAATATGTCGAGTATTTTCCCGATGATCAGGTGTTGAACTTCCGGCGGCTGGTGTCGAAGCAGGTGACGGCGGAAAAGGGCCATATCCTACTGACACAGGATGCCGGTCTGGGCTTTGTGTTCGAAGCCGCGGCGGTCGAGAAATATGCCGGCGGTCCCTGGTCCGAGCGCCGCCTGGCGCGCTGACGGTGCAAGCGGCTATTTTCCGTCCACGAGGATGAACGCCATGCGGCACGGCTTGTCCGAACGGTTCGACCAGGCATGATTGGTGCCGCGCTGCACGACGACATCGCCGGCCTTCAGCAAGGTCTCCTGTTTGTCGAGCACCAGATAGATTTCGCCGCTGAGCACAATCCCGTAATCGACGGTTTTGGTCCGGTGCATCAGGGGATGGGGCTGATCGCCGTCATGTTCGGAAAAGGCGTCCGCCGAGCCGAAGGAAGCGAAGGCGGCGCGGGCGGTTTCCCTGTCCAGCGAGGCGATAAAGGCTGCCTCCGGCGGCAATTCGACAATGCGGCAGACCGTACCGTTGGGCGGCGGTGTGATCGAACGCGGCCGGTCGGTGGGTTCGCCGGGCGCATCAATGATGGCGGGCATGGAATTGGTCACCCAAACCTCGTTGGCGGAGTAGCCGGGCCGCTGCGGGATATCAAAGGTGACCGGCGTGATGCCGTCCGAAACGATGATGGCCTTGCCGTCAGCATCGTGTCCGGTGACGACGCGGCGAATATTGGCGCCCAATTATCTGTTCCTTTCGAGGCTGGGGATTTTAAGGTTGGCGGCGGCCGGGAAGATGATCCCGCGATGTGCAATGCCAATGCAGGATCGCTTTTGACAATAACATGGACGATTTTGTTGACAAGTAAGTTGACAGTGCCGGGACGGCGACCCATCCTCGCAAAAGGGCAGAAACACATATGAAAAATTTTCGCCTATTGCTGGCATTTGCCGCGCTGGTGGCGCTTGCCGGATGCGGCAAGCCCCAGGAGGCATCAAAGCCCCCTGTTCCGAAAATCCGTGTCGGCTACACCAACACCACAAGTTTCACCGGCCTGTTCGTCGCCAAGGAGCGCGGTTTCTTCTCCAGACACGGACTTGATGTCGAACTGGTGCCGCTGGCATTGAACTCCATCATTCCCTCGGCTTTGGCGGGCAGCAGTCTGGAGATCGGCGGCACCACGCCGTCCGTATTCCTGCAGGCGGTCGAGGGTGGCATCGACATGGTCGAAGTCGCCGGCGGCGCGGTCAACGACGTTAACGTACCAAATGGCGGCGTCGTGGCGGCGACCGGCTCGGCCATCCATGGCCCCAAGGATTTTGAAGGCAAGCGCGTCGGCGTGCCGGGCCTGGGCGCCTATATGCACATCCTGTTCGTGCGCTGGCTGTCCGAGAAGGGCGTCGATCTCAAGAAGGTCAGCTTCGTCGAAGTGCCGCTGGCGCAGTCCAGCGACATACTGCGTTCCGGCAATGTTGACGCGATGCTGGCGGGCGAACCGTTCTTCGGCCGCATCCTGGAAGCGGGAACCGGACATCTGGTCTCGCCCTATCTGACCGAGATGCCGGACGGCCTGTTCGCGATCTACTATGCCTCACGGCGCGACTGGGCGCAGAGGAATGCCGATACGCTGCAAAAATTCCGTGCCGCGCTGGCCGAGGCCGCCGACTATATCGCCAAAAATCCCGCCGAGGCGCGCCGGATACTGGGCCGGGCGACGCATCTGCCGCCGGCAGTGGCGGAGAAGAGCGTCTTGCCGACATTGCGCCTTGCCGTGCCGGCTTCCGATATGGATTACTGGGCGGCGACGCTGGTCTCGCAGAATGTCCTCAAGGGCCGGCCTGACGCTGCAAAGCTGATGCTCCAGTAAGCGGTGCGGCCATGGCAAACGCAGTGGACATTCCGGGGATAGCGGCTGCAGACATCCCGGCCATCGCCTTCGAGGCGGTTTCGGTAACGCTGGGCGCGCGTCCCATCCTGCAGGACATCAACCTGGTCGTGGGCCGCGGTGAATTCGTCTGTGTCGTCGGTTCATCGGGCTGTGGCAAGACCACCCTCCTGCGGCTGATCGTGGGACTGATCGCGCCGAGCGTGGGGCAGGTGCGTTATGGCGGCAGGCCGGTGAGCGGTCCCGCCAACGACATCGCGCTGATCTTCCAGGACTACACCAAGGCGCTCCTGCCCTGGCGCACGGCCTATGGCAATGTCTCGCTGGCGCTGGAGGCGCGCAAGGTGCCGCGCACGCAGCGGCCTGCGCGGATCGCCGAACTGCTCCGCACAGTGGGCCTTGGCCAGCATGCAGACAAGTTTCCCGGCCAGCTCTCCGGCGGCATGCAGCAGCGGCTGCAGATCGCGCGGTGCCTGGCACAGGGTCCGTCGGTGCTGCTGATGGACGAGCCCTTCGGCGCGCTCGACGCCATGACGCGCCAGGTGCTGCAGGACGAGGTGCTGCGTCTCGCCCGGGCCGGCAATGCCAGCGTATTGTTCGTCACGCATGACCTGGAGGAAGCGATCTATCTTGGCGACCGGGTCATCGCGCTTAGACCCAATCCGGGGCGGGTCGCGCGAATCTTCGATGTCCGGCTGCCGCGTCCGCGCCACCAGCTCACCACCCGCGAGGATCCGGAATTCCTGCACCTGCGCCGCGAACTTTCCGACTTCATCCATGAGACCGAAACGTGAAGGGGCTGGTCTTGCCGTTGGCGCTTCTGGCCGTCGCCGAGTTGTGCGCGCGGACCTTGGGCATCGCCAGCGATACGCTGGCCGCCCCAAGCCAGATTCTTGCCGCCTGCTGGGATGTCATCGCAGACGGTACGCTGCCGTTGCGCGCCGGGCAGACCATCCTGGCGGCGCTGGGCGGACTGGCGCTGGGCGGCGGTCTGGGGCTGGTCCTGGCGATCATGCTGGGACTCAGTACGCCGCTGCGCCGCCTGCTGCGCTTTCCCATCGAGACGCTGCGCCCGATTCCGTCCATCGCCACGCTGCCTATCATGCTGATGGTCTATGGTTTCGGCTATCGCATGGAAATCGCTATCGTTTCCTTCGCCTGCTTCTGGCCTGTACTCATTATCGGCCAGGCCGCCATCAGCGGCATCGAACCGCGCTTGCTTGAAGTCAGCCGAGTTCTGGGACTGGATTTCTTCGCCCGCGTCACCAAGGTGGTGCTGCCCGCCGCCTTGCCGCGTCTGTTTATCGCCTTCCGCCAGGCGGCCGCCGTGTCGCTGATCGTCGCGGTCACCGCCGAGATCGCGATGAACCCGCAAGGACTGGGTTATGAGCTGATGGCGGCGCAATCTTCGCTCCGCCCCGCCACCATGTTCGCGATGCTTGTCTATATCGGGTTGATCGGCTGGAGCCTTAACGCGCTGTTGCTGCTGGTGCAGAAGCATCTGTTCGGCTTTGCCGCCGGATCGCAGGTTTCGCCATGACGCGGCTGGAACGGCTGGGCTGGACGGCAGCCAGCATTCTGGTGGGCCTCTCCTTCCTTGCGCTCTGGCAATATGTGGCCTGGCGGGGCCTGGTTTCGCCGGTCTTCCTGCCCGGTCCCGACAAGGCCTGGGCTGCCCTTGCCGACGGCTTTCGTTCCGGCGTCCTGACGCAGAGAACCCTCGCAACGCTTAAGCGCATG
>Ga0265318_10000938_pt1 | contig 18852 bp, 19 predicted proteins | sample 4821metaG_FD_192431 | JGI IMG/M metagenome (GOLD analysis project Ga0265318, IMG submission 192431) | Rhizosphere microbial communities from Carex aquatilis grown in University of Washington, Seatle, WA, United States - 4-8-21 metaG | ecosystem: Host-associated > Plants > Roots > Rhizosphere >... | reverse complement strand
GGAGCGGGGGCGCTCGCCGGTGATGCCCTCCCGCCCGTGGCGCAGGGCGCCCCGGTCGAGCTTTCGCTCCTCGAGGATGATCTCGACCAGGCGGGCCGCCGTGCCGCTCGGCGCGTCGACCTTCATCCTGTGGTGCATCTCGAGGATCTCGGCGTCGTAGTCCTCGCCCAGGGTGCGGGACGCCCGCCTCGTGAGGGCGAAGAGCAGGTTGACGCCGACCGAATAGTTGCCCGACCAGACGCACGGCACGCGGGCGGCGAGGGCGAGGAGCGCCTTCTTCTCCTCGGGCGCGTGGCCCGTCGTCCCGATGACGACCGGCTTTCCCTTCTGGGCGGCGAGCTCGAGCAGGGCCCGGGTCGCCTTCGCGGAGCTGAAGTCGACGACCACGTCCGCGGAGCCGAGGGCTGCGGCCAGGTCGTCCCCCTGGTCGATCGAGGCGGCCACGGTGACGCCCATCCCCGGCGCGGCCGCGGCGACGGCCGCGCCCATCCGGCCCCGGGCCCCGTTCAGCAGGATCGAGAGCGCCATGGCGTCAGCGGCGCCGCAGGCCGGCCACGGCCTTCGCGAGGATGGCGCGGTTTGCGGGTTCCATGGGGCAGAGGGGCAGGCGCACGGCCTCGCTGCCGATGATCTTCGCCTTCGCGAGCGCCGCCTTGAGCGGCACGGGGTTCGGGTCGATGAAGAGGGCCTTGAAGAGCGGGAAGAGCCTGCGGTGGAGCCGGCCGGCCTTCTCGAACTTGTCCTCCAGGGCGAGGTGCACCATCTGGCTCACCTCCCGCGGCACCAGGTTCGCGGCGACGCTGATCACGCCCTCGGCGCCGCTCGCCATGAAGGGGAGCGTGAGCGAGTCGTCGCCGGAGAGGACCACGATGTCGTCGCCCATGGCCCGCTTCATCTGGTCGACGCGGTCCACCGAACCGCCCGCCTCCTTGATCCAGCGCACGTGGGAATACTTGGAGCGCAGGCGCTCGACCAGCGGCACGCCGATCTCGACGCCGCAGCGCGACGGCACGGAGTAGAGGATGATCGGCAGGTCGGTCGCCTCGGCGATTGCCGAGTAGTGGCGGAACAGGCCCTCCTGGCTCGGCTTGTTGTAGTAGGGCGTGACGACGAGGACGGCGTCGGCCCCCGCCTCGTCGGAGAGGCGCGTGTACTCGAGCGCCTCGGCGGTCGAGTTGGAGCCGGTCCCCGCGATCACGGGGATCCTGCCGCGGACGAACTCGATCGTCGCGCGGATGACGTCCAGGTGCTCCTCGGAGGTGAGGGTGGGGGACTCGCCGGTGGTGCCGACGGGGACCACCCCGTCGATGCCGCCCCGGATCTGGTGCTCGACCAGCCTTTTCAGGTCCGCAAACGAAACGGCCTTCCCGCGGAAGGGGGTTGCGAGGGCGGTGATTGCGCCTGTGAGGGGGCGTGGCTTCATGGTGGAGGCTCCGGGGAGCAGGGCAAAGATGCCTTGCCGCGTCGAGCACGCCAAGCTACAAAATCCAGAGCAATGCTATTCTGACCATGAACGCCGTCACCCCTCATACCGAGATATTCAACGACCTGCTCAAGCTCGCGGTCGAGAGCGGCGCGAGCGACATCGTGATCAAGGCGAACAAGCCCGGCTACGTGCGGATATCCAACCGGCTGAAACCCGTCGACATGGACCCGATCTCGAGCCCGGAGGCGCAGTCGTTCGTCGACGAGCACGTGCCCGAGATCTTCCGCAAGCGCTGGGACGACATGGGCCAGATCGACTTCGCGTACTCCTTCGAGGGCGTCGGGCGCTTCCGCGTGAACGCCTTCCACCAGCGCGGCCTCGTGAGCATCGTCTTCCGGCACATCAAGAGCCGCGTCCCCAACTTCGAGGACCTCGGGCTCCAGTCGGAGCCGCTCCTCAAGCTCGCGAACGCCAAGGACGGCATTCTGCTCGTCTGCGGGGCGACCGGCTCCGGCAAGAGCTCCACGATGGCGGCCATGCTCAACTGGATCAACGCGAACATGGACAAGCACATCGTGACGATCGAGGACCCGATCGAGTACACGTTCCAGGACGACAAGAGCGTGTTCCAGCAGCGCGAGATCGGCCTCGACGTGCCGACCTTCGAGCTGGCGATCAAGTCCGTGCTGCGCCAGAACCCCGACATCATCCTGATCGGTGAGATGCGCGACAGGGAGACCTTCGAGACCGCCATCTCGGCCGCCGAGACGGGGCACCTGGTGTTCTCGACGATGCACGCCGCGACCGTGGCCCAGTCGCTCACCCGCCTGTTCGAGTTCTTCCCGCCGGAGCAGATGGCGCAGGCCCGCCGGCAGATCGCGGGATCGATCCGGGGCTTCATCTGCCAGAAGCTCGTCCCGAGCCTCGAGGGCGGCGGCCGCGTCCCCGCCAACGAGGTGCTCAACACCGACGCGACGATCCGAAACCTCATCCTCGAGGGCCACTTCGACAAGATCAACACGCTGCTCGAGGGCGGCCTTGACGGGGCCAGCTTCTCCTTCAACAAGGACCTCTACCGGCTCATCAAGGCCGGGAAGATCAGCAAGGCCGACGGGGTGCGCTTCTCGCCCAACCCCCAGCAGCTCGAGATGAACCTGAAGGGCATCTTCATCAAGAGTTAGGGGCCGGCGCCCGGACCGCGATGCGACTCTCGGGAACGCTCCTCATCCTGGCGCTGGCGCCTTTCGCGCGCGCCGACGACGCGGCGGCCCCCGCCAGCGACTCCATCTCCGCGGCGAAGAAGGACCTCGCGGCGATCAAGTCGCCGCTCGGCCAGCCCGACGCCGCCTCCGTGCTCCCCGCGATGGACATGAAGGACCTGGGGCCCATGCCGGGCACCACCCGGCTTGAGGTGCCGAGTCTTCTCAGCTCGGAGAAGGATCCGACGCTCGACCCGGCGAAGAGGAAGACCGGCACGGGCAACTGGCTGGTGGACGCCATGGACAAGAACACATCCAGCCAGGCGTCGCGCACCAAGGAGAAGGACGAGATCCTGAAGGGCGACCCGGACCTTATCAGGGCCGACGAGAAGGGCATCCGCCTCGAGAAGGACCCGCTCGCGATCGAGGACACGCGCGAGAAGGAGCGTCCCAAGGAGCCGGTCGAGTCTGTCTACAACCCGCTCGACGCCTTCATGAGCGGGTGGGTATCGGCGCGGGACCATGACCTCCTTCTTACGTCGTCGAAGGCGGACGGCCTCTCCGGCGCCGACCTGGGCAAGGTGCATGCCGACGCGCTTCCCGGCATGGACATCGCGCAGGGAGGGCCCGTCTCCGAGGCGCTGCTGCAGCCCGTTGACACAGCCTCGTTCGCCGACGCCAAGGGCTCCAATCCCTACCTTGCTCTCCTGGATCTGCCCGCCCCGCAGCCCGTGAAGGGCTTCACGGGCGCGGACCTGGCCGGATTTGCGCCGGTCGAGCTTCCCGAGTTGTCGCACGGCCTGTCGACCTCGGGCGTCGACGCGAGGCCGATCGACGCCCCCCGCAGCTTCATCCCGGACTTCGTCCAGCCCGACGACGACGACAAGTATTTCAAGCAGATGAAGAAGTTCTGACGCGGGCCTGCCTGGCGCCCGTCATCAGGCTTGGATTCGAAGGCTCCGGGGAATTGCTGGCGGTCGATGGAGAAGTCAGTGATGCGAAGCTAGCTTACTGGCCGTAGGCTTTCTTCACGTCGCCGACCTGCTTCTGGATGTGGCCTGCGTCCTGTTCCAGGTCTCCCTTGGCCTCGAGCGTCGGGCTGCGGAACACCTTGCCGGTGTCCTCCTTCACCTTCCCGCTGAATACCTTGGCGTTGCCCTCGATTTTGTCCGTGTTGCCTGACTTGGATGAGTCCGTGACCTTCTGTGTGATGGTTTTCATATGATTACTGGGTTTTCTGACGTTGCCGCATTGAGTGGTTCTTGCGGATACGCCTTAGGCCCCCCGGAGAGCGAAAAGTTCGCCCCAAATGCATGGGGTGAAATCCCCTGGCGAAAGGGCGGGATTGGATTTGCCTGCCATTCGCCCGGATGCGCCCCTTGGCCATGGGCCATCATAAGGGGCTCCGGGCGGATGGGTCCACAGACGCCGCGAAGTGGCGGTTGCCCGGGTTCAGTGCAACAGGGTGGGATTACAATGCAGGGGTATTTTTGGATGCCCGGGGTGGGCTGCGCACCATCCCATTGGGGTTTCACCCCACTAGATGGGCAGCGACTCTTGGGTCCAACGTGCGATAAAGTGGCTCAAAGAGCGAACATGGACGGCAGTTCCGCATTCCACGCCCGCTCCATATTTTTAATGAAAGTCTTCGCCGTTCATACAAATTCGCCCCTCCTTGGTATTGTTTCCATTTTCACTCTGTGCATCGCAGTTCCCAAAATACGGGCCCAATCGTATTCAGCGATCGATCTGGCCAATGGCTCCGCGGCAGGAATCAATGATGCAGGCCAAGTAGTGGGTGCTGCCAAATTGCCGGGAAATGCGGCAGTACACGCCTTCATCTACGTTAATGGAACCACGACCGATTTGGGCGCCCTCAGCGCTGGGTACAGTTTTGGCAATGCGATCAACAGTGAAGGCGCGGCTGCAGGTTCTTCGGCTACTTCCGGCTCAGCCGGGGGGGTAGCCGTCGTGTTCGAAAACGGCACAATCACGAACTTGGGCTCGTTCGGCGCCGATGAATCCCAGGCAACGGGCATCAACAGTTCGGGCACCGTCGTTGGAGTCTATTTCGATAACGTCGAAAACAGCACATTTGCGTTCAGCTTCAGCAACGGATCGGTAACCAACCTTGGCACACTTGGCGGAGCCATCAGCGAGGCTAGTGGCATCAATGATGCGGGCACTATTGTGGGTGATTCCATGGACGCGAACCACGACGATCGTGCGTTCAGCTATAGCAATGGCATTATGACTGATTTGGGCACTCTCGGAGGCTACTTTAGCGTGGCCATGGCTATAAATAACGCGGGTACGGTCGTGGGCTACGCCGGCTTCGAGCAAGGCGACCCCTACTATCATGCATTCAGCTATAGCAACGGCACGATGACAGATCTAGGTACGCTCGGTGGGCTGACAGGCTTCGGCGGGCCGACGAGCTACGCCCTAGGAATCAACGACGCCGGCACGATCGTCGGGCAATCCTATACAACCGGCGGATCTCGACATGCCTTTATTTTCGAAAACGGGGCCATGCGCGATCTCAACTCCCTGGTGAATCTTCCTGGCGTCACGCTGACCACAGCCACCGGCGTTAACATCCTCGGCCAGATCACCGCCAATGGGGACAATAGCCATGCGTACCTGCTCAATCCGGTCCCCACGCCGAGTCCAACTCCAACACCGTCGCCCACGCCAACGCGGGCACCCACGCCCACCCCAAGGCCGAGCCAGGTTCCCCTCCCTAGTCCGACACCATCGGTAAGCCCGACGCCGACTCCCACGCGGTTGCCTACTCCTACCCCAAGGCCGAGTCCGACTCCCAAGCCAAGTCCGACGCCTTCGGTCACGCCGTCACTTGCGCCGACTCGGGTGCCGACGCCGACCCCAAGGTCGAGGCCGACACCGACGCCCACGTAGTCAAGGAATGCCTGAGTCGAGATATTAGCTGCTCCTGGCCTTAAAGGGGAGACCGATGGAGGACACTTGTGCGCGTGCCGGGGCGTCCGATTTGAAGCCAAAGGCCTCCGCCCACAGAGTGAGCTTGCGCCCGAACGCGCGACGGATCAAATCTACCGATCCGCAGTCGAAATCCCGTCATCGTGGCGGGATGAGTGCCAGGTAAAACTGCCGCGCGGCTGCTGTACTCGAACATTTTTCACTCTCAACAACTTAGGTAACATCGTGCTGGCACTATTATTCGCAGGGCAGGGCGCCCAAAAGGTGGGCATGGGCAAGTCCCTCCATGAGGCGTCGGCGGGCGCAAAGGCCCTCTATGACGAGGCCAACCGCGTGCTCGGATGGGACATCGCGAAGGTGAGCTTCGAGGGCCCCGAGTCCGAGCTGACCCAGACCCGCGTCTGCCAGCCGGCGCTCTTCGTCCACGGGCTCGCGCTCGTCGAGGCGCTCCGGGAGAAGGGCAAGCTGCCCCAGGTGGACTTTGCCCTGGGTCTCAGCCTCGGCGAGGTGACGGCCTATGCGGCTGCCGGCGTCTTCGATTTCGCGACGGGACTCGGGATTGTCGCCGAGCGCGGACGCCTCATGCAGGCCGCGTGCGAGAAGAGCGAGGGCTCCATGGCGGCCGTGATCGGCGAGACGCGCGAGGCGGTGCTCGATCTCTGCCGGGCAACGGGCGTAGAGGCCGCCAACTTCAACGCACCCGGCCAGATCATCATCTCGGGCGAGAAGGCCGCGCTCGCCGCGGCGATCGAGGCCGCGAAGGCGCGCGGCATGAAGAAGGTGATCCCCCTCAACGTCGCAGGCGCGTACCACAGCAAGTTGATGGAGCCGGCCCGGGCGGCGTTCGAGGCGTTCCTCGCGGACATCACCTTTTCCGCGCCGCGCTTCCGCGTGTTCACGAACACGACGGGCAAGGCCGTGTCGGACCCGGCCGAGATCAAGTCCGCCCTTGTCCGGCAGGTGGTCTCGCCGGTCCTCTGGGAGGACTGCATGAGGTCGGCCGCCGCGGCCGGCGCCACGGAATTCTGGGAGCTCGGGCCGGGCGGCACGCTCGCGGGGCTCGCCCGGCGCACCGAAAAGGCCTGGAGCGTGCGCAGCATCTGCGAGTACGCGGACCTAGGGGCCTAAAGGGGCCCCCAACTGAAGATGGCCGCACCGCTCACACGAAACTTCTGCATCATAGCGCACGTCGACCACGGCAAGACCACGCTCTCCGACCGGCTGCTCCAGGAGACCCACACGGTCTCGGACCGCATGATGACCGCGCAGCACCTCGACTCGATGGACCTCGAGCGGGAGCGCGGGATCACGATCAAGTCCCACCCGGTGACGATGTCGTACAAGGCCAAGGACGGCGTGACCTACAAGCTGAACCTGATGGACACGCCGGGGCACGTGGACTTCTCCTACGAGGTCTCGAGGAGCCTTGCCGCCTGCGAGGGCGCGCTTCTCCTGATCGACGCATCTCAGGGCGTCGAGGCGCAGACGGTGGCGAACGCCCACCTGGCCTTCGCCCAGAAGCTCAAGATCATCCCCGTCATCAACAAGATCGACCTGCCGAGCGCGAACCTGGACCTCTGCCTGAAGCAGCTTGAGGACATCCTGACGATTCCCGCCGAGGAGGCTATTCTCGCGAGCGGCAAGTCGGGGATAGGCATCGTCGATATCCTCGAGGCCGTCGTGGAGCGGGTGCCGCCCCCGCGCTGGACCGACTACCCCCAGATGAGGACGCTCATCTTCGACTCGATCTACGACTCCTACCGCGGCGTGATCGCCTACGCGCGCGTGTTCTCCGGCAGCGTGAAGGCGGGCGACATGATGATGCTCATGAGCACGGGCCAGAAGTCCGACATCAAGGAGGTCGGGGTCTTCACGCCGAAGATGGAGAAGAGGGACACCCTCACCGAGGGCGACGTCGGCTACATCGTCTCCAACATCAAGGACCCGAGCGAGATGAAGACGGGCGACACGCTCACCCTCGCGGCCCGGCCCGCGACGGAGATGCTCCCGGGCTACAAGGAGGTGAGGCCCATGGTCTTCTGCGGCCTCTACCCGATCGACAGCTCCGACTACGAGAAGCTCAAGGCGGCGCTCGGCAGGCTGCGCCTGAACGACTCCGCCTTCGTCTACTCCCAGGAGAGCTCGGTTGCCCTCGGCTTCGGCTTCCGCTGCGGGTTCCTCGGCCTCCTGCACATGGAGATCATCCAGGAGAGGATCCGTCGCGAGCACGACGTGGAGATCATCTCCACCTACCCGAGCGTGATCTACAAGGTGGTGATGCAGAACGGCACGACGATGGAGGTCGACAACCCCGTCAACATGCCCGATCCCGGCACGTTCCTGGAGATCCTCGAGCCGACGCTCAAGGCCTCGATCCACATCCCCAACGACTCGATGGGCGACATGCTGGCGCTCGTGATGGAGAAGCGCGGCGTCATGGAGAACACCCACACGCTCGACTCCACGCGCGTGATGATGACCTGCACGCTGCCGCTGAACGAGATCCTGGTCGACTTCAACGACCGCCTGAAGGGCGTGACGCACGGCTACGGCTCGATGGACTACGAGCTCGGGGACTACAGGCCCGCCGACCTCGTGAAGATGGAGATCCTCGTGAACAGCGACCCGGTCGACGCGTTCGCCAGCATCGTGCACCGAGACAAGGCCGAGGCCCGGGGCCGCGACCTCTGCAAGCGCCTCTCGGAGATCATCCCGCCGCAGATGTTCCGGATCGCGCTTCAGGCCGCCATCGGCGGCAAGATCATCGCCCGGGAGAGCGTGCGCGAGATGCGCAAGGACGTGACCGCCAAGTGCTACGGCGGTGACATTTCCCGCAAGCGCAAGTTGCTTGATAAGCAAAAGGAAGGAAAGCAGAAGATGAAGCTGATCGGAAAGGTCTCCATTCCGCCCGACACCTTCATCAAGGTGCTCCGCAACAACTGACGGCGCCCCGGCCGCCCCCTCTACTCCCATGTTCGGCATATTCGACTCCCAGGAAAAGAAGATGCGCGACAACGCGTCCAACTGGCTCGAGCTGGCCTCCAAGGTCTGGAACTACCGCCGCGACATGCTGGGCGCGAAGGAGTCGGACGAGCTCGTCGGCCGCATGGAGGAGCTCGGCCGCCTCATGAAGGAGCGCGCCGACGCGGCCCGCCTCAAGCTCGGGATCGAGTCGCTCGAGGGCGTCCTCATGCGCACGGGAGGGGCGATCTACCCCAAGACGTCGCTCGTCGAGAACGTGGAGTTCCTGCTCGTCGCGGCGATCGTGATCCTAGGCGTGCGCACGTACCTGTTCCAGCCGTTCAAGATCCCGACGAACTCGATGTGGCCGACGTACTACGGGATGACGGCCCAGAACTACCCCGCGGGATCGAAGCTCCCGAACGCCGCGCAGCGCGCCTTCAGGTTCATCCAGCTGGGCGCGGTCAGCCGCGAGATGGTGGCGCCCCGGGGCGGCCAGGTCTCCGTGCCGCTCTTCATCAGCTCCGGCGCCGAGCGGATCACGGTGGCGTACACGAAGAAGGCGGGGCGCAAGTGGCTGGTCATCCCCGCGCAGGTGAAGGAGTACACCTTCACCGTCGACGGCGAGCCCGCAACGGTCCAGGTGCCGGCGGACTTCGGCGAGGGCGAGTTTGACGACATGGTGTTCAAGACCTTCTTCCCGGACCGCGAGGCGCTACGTGCCCAGATCGAGCGCGCCCGACAGGCGGGCCAGATCGAGGAGGTGAGCCAGAAGCTGGACGAGAACTCAAGCCAGGCGTACCTGGCGCTGCGCGTCCCCATGGGCAGGACCGTGCGCGCGGGCGAGTCGATCCTCAGGTTCGACGTCCTCGCCGGCGACCAGCTCTTCGTCGACCGCGTGACCTACCAGTTCATGAGGCCCACGGTGGGGCAGGGGTTCGTGTTCAGGACGGACCACATCCCGGAGATCGAGCGCGCCTTCGGCGACCAGTACTTCGTGAAGCGCCTCGTCGGGATCCCCGGGGACTCGATCGAGATGAAGGAGCCCATGATCTACCGAAACGGCGCCCCGATCGGCGGCGCGAGGGCCTTCGACCTGAACGCCGGCCGCGTGAGCCCCTACCGGGGCTACTTCAACGCGACGCACGACGACGCGCGCTACTCGATGCTCTTCCCCGGCGAGACGATCCGGGTCCCGGAGCGCTCCTACCTGGCGCTCGGGGACAACTCCCACGACAGCTTTGACGGCCGTTTCTGGGGCTACGTCCCGGAGAAGGACGTGATCGGCAGGCCGCTGTTCATCTACTTCCCATTCTCGAGGCGCTGGGGGCCGGCCCGATAGGCGGCCGCCACCGTGCCGACGCATTCATGAAGACCACCCGCTACGCCCTTCTTGTCGCCGTGGCGGCGGCCCTCTGGGGCCGGCAAGCCGCCGCGGCCGCGCCCTCCTTCGCCGTCGGCTCCTTCGGGGCCAAGGGGGACGGGCTCGCCGACGACACCGCCGCGATCAACCAGGCGATCGCCGCGGCCAATGCGGCCGGCGGCGGGACGGTCGAGTTTGCCGCCGGCACCTACCTCTCGGGCTCGATCCACTTGAGGAGCGACGTGGGGCTCCACCTGGGGCCTGGGACGACGATCCTGGCCTCTTCGGACGCCGGGGCCTACGACGCCCCCGAGGCCAACGCCTGGGGGGACACCCTTCACTACCAGGACGGGGGCCACAGCCACTGGCACGACAGCCTGATCTGGGGGGAGGACCTCGTGAACGTGTCGATCACGGGCGAGGGCCGGATCTACGGCAAGGGCCTCTCCCGGGGCTGGGACAAGGAGGTCGTCCCCCAGAAGGTCGGCAACAAGGCGATCGCGCTCAAGAATTGCCGCAACGTCATCCTGCGCGACTTCACGTTGCAGCACGGGGGATGGTTCGGGATCCTGGCGACCGGCGTCGACAACATGACGATCGACGGCCTGAAGATCGACACGAACCGCGACGGGATGGACATCGACTGCTGCCGCAACGTGAGGGTCTCGAACTGCTCGGTGAATTCCCCCTGGGACGACGGCATCTGCCTGAAGAGCTCCTTCGGGCTCGGGCAGTTCCGGGCGACCGAGAACGTCACGATCTCCGACTGCCTCGTCAGCGGCTACGACGAGGGGACGCTCCTCGATGGCACGCGCCGGCATGACGACCCCAAGAACCCCGAGCCGACCGGCAGGATCAAGTTCGGGACCGAGTCGAACGGCGGCTTCGAGGCGGTGACGGTCACGAATTGCGTCTTTGAATGCTGCCGCGGCTTGGCGCTCGAGGCCGTGGACGGCGCCCTCCTTGAAGACGTGACGATCTCGAACATCGCGATGCGCAGGATATTCGGGGCCCCGATTTTCCTGCGGGTGGGCGAGCGCATGCGGGGTCCCAAGGACACGCCGGTCGGCGTGATCCGGCGGGTGCTAATCAGCAACATCGCGGCCGAGGGCGTCTCGTTCGGCCAGGCGATCCTGATCGCCGGGGTCGCGGGACACCCCGTCGAGGAGGTGACGCTCGACAACATCCGGATGGAATTCGAGGGCGGCGGGACCGCCAAGCAGGCGGGCCGGGTGGTGCCGGAGCTTGAGCGCGAATACCCCGAGCCGGGCAATTTCGGCGCCACGCCCTCCTGGGGGCTGTATGCCCGGCATGCGACCAACCTCGTCGTGCACCATGTCGTCCTTTCCCCGAAGATACCAGACGGGCGCCCGTCCGTGTTCCTCGAGGATGTCGACGGGGCGGAATTCGAGCACGTCACCGCTGTTCCCCGTCTGGGGGCAAAGGAATTTGAACTCAGGGCGGTCCAGAACTTCTCGGCCGAGTCCTGCCCAAGGGTACCCGACACGGGGCCGGCATACCGGCCCTAGGCCCAGACCTGAGCCCTTAGAGGTCCGTCTTCGGGCCGCCGCCGCGCGAGATGTGCACGATCAAGGCGACCACGAACAGGATGAGGAAGATGTAGAACAGCGTCTGGGCGATGGCGATGGACGCGCCGGCGATTCCGGTGAAGCCGAGTGCGCCGGCGATGATCGCCAGCAGGAGGAAGGAGAGTATCCAGCGAAGCATGTTATTGTATGTTTTGGGTGGCGGTTGCGGAAGGGGAGAGGATGTCAGCGGGACACAGCTTCATAGACACCCCGCAGCAGTTTCGTTCCCTGCTCGAAGGCCCGGGCCCAGCGGCCGATCCTGCCAGGGAGGAGCGGGGCTGAAAGTCCCAGGAGGGTGAGGGAGAGGCGCTCGAGCGCGGTCGGGCGAAGCGCGAGCCTCATGTTCAGGCGGTCGAGCCTGCAGGCCAGCGCGAGGCAATCGCGCCGCTGCGCTGGCGTCGGTTGCGGCGTTGCGCTCATTGAGGGGAGCGGGCCAGGACGCCGCGCAGGCACGAGGCGTCCTCGTGCAGCTGGCGGCGGGTCTCGGCAAAGGGTCTCCAGGAACCGAGACGCCGGGCCGCCACGAACGCGAGCGCGACCGAGGCGGCCAGGTAGGCGGCCGCGAGGAGCCCGAGGATGAGGCCGCGGTCCTGGCGGCTCCACACGGCCGCCGCCGCGGCAAGGGTCACGGCAAACCCCCCGAGGATCAGGAGCGCGGCCGAGAGCACAAATGCGGCCGCCGTGCCCGCGGCGTGCCGGCGCGCCTGGTCGAGCTCGAGGAGCGCGAGCTCCCCCCGGTGCGTCAGCGCCTCGACGACCACGCGCGGCGCAGAGCCGGGCGTGGCGAGAGGGGGCGCACCGTCGGGGAAGCTCGTCCGGGCGATCATCGGAATACTGGGTCAGTCGGAGCTCGCTCCCCTGCGCGCCAGGAGGAAGCCGACAAGCAGCCCGACGGCCGCGGCGGCGCCCGCCGTCTGGTAGGGATTCGCTCGGATCAATCCGTCGGCGCGCTTGGCCTGGCGCGTCAGGTTTTCCCTGAGGTTGCTGATCATGTTCTGGCCGTCGGCTATCGCGTCCCGGAGGCGCTCGCGCAGCGCCTCGATCTCGTCGCCGGCGTTGTCCCCGGAGCCGAGGGCCGCCTCGGCCTCGCGGATGAGGGACTTCAGCTCGTCGACCGTGGCCGTGGCTGAACCGTTGGTGCCTATGTTGGATTCGGGCATGGGTGTGCTTTTCTTCATTGTGGTTTTTGGGTTGTCCCGCCCCGAGCCCCGCTGCGGGGCTCGGTGCGGGCCGGACGTGGTCCTATCCCCATTAGTAAGCATCCGCCGGATCCGGTGTCGCAGAATCTCCGCGGGCCGGCGGAAATTCCTGGGCCGCGGGCCCGCGCCGATGGGGGTATCACCCCAGTGGCGCCCGGCCGGGAAACCCGGTACTATCGGGACGCTCCCGCCATGAACACGAACTCCCGATCCACAGAATACTCATGGCGGCTGTTTCAGGACATTCCCGCGGGCCATGAGTCGGCCGCCGTGGCCTCCTCCTGCATCTTCTCGATGGCCACGCTCCAGATCGCCTCGGTCGCCGGCTCCTGCGGCTTCGCGATCACGGAGCGCCGGGAGCCCACGCTCTGGCGCTGGGCCATCGTCGGCCCCGTCGGGTTCCTGGTCGAAGAGGGATTCGAGGCGTCCGAGGACGCCGCGAAGGGCGCGGCCGAGGAGGCCCTCGAGCTCGGGCGCCTCTCGCCGAACGCCGCCGCTACGACTTGATCAAGGACGGCAGGATGCCGCCGCCCTTGGCCTTCTCGACGACGCTTTCCGGGGACTTCACCGGGATTTTCGGCGCCCACTTCATCCACTCCTTGTCGGCCTCGGGGGCCAGGCCGAACTGCGCTCCGTCCTCCGCCGCGGGCGCGAGGGGGAGCGTGTCCGGCGTCGCGAAGGCGACGCCGCCCGTGATGAGGGACTCGAGCGACGTGTCCTTCATCTGGGCGCCGAACAGGTTCACCTTGAAGGAGAACCCCCCGGTGTTCCAAAACTTGGAGCTCGTGCGTACAAGGCCCACGTAGGGCGCCTCGATGTGCACGCGCACCAGCACGGAGGTGGAGTCGTCGGAGAGCCGGCTCGCCTCGACGGAGCCGACCTTGAGCTCGCGGTAGAAGACCGGGGCGCCGGTTGTGAGCGACCCCAGCCTGTCGCTCTGGAGGATGAAGGAGCGGCCCTCGTCCACGACGTCCGGCGCCGGGGTCTTGTCGAGGCCCTTGAAGCGCTTCGCGGGCGCGCCCTTTCCGGGCAGGACGGTCAGGTGGACGCCGGTCACCAGCGTCTCGAGCCCGTGGACGCCGGAGAACCCGATCTCGGGGTGCACGATCCAGAATTTTGAGTCCGCGCTCGCCAGCGCCGCGGCCTTCTTCTTGAGGCGCACGCGCACGGTGACTCCGCTCAGGTCGTGCTTGAGCTCCACGTACTGCACGGTTCCCGCCGACACGCCCTTGTACTCGAGGACGGTCTTGCCGGTCTCGATGCCCGTGCCGTCCTCGAAGTCGATCGTGATCTCCGGGCCGCGGTCCCGCAGCTCGCGGTAGCCCATCCAGAGCCCGATCGCGACGGCGATCATGGGGACGATCCAGATGAGGGGGAACGCGCGCTCGCGGGAAACTTTGGGTGCGGGCGCCGGGCTCATGGCGAGGGGAGGGGCAGGGCCGCGGGACGGCCCTCCCAGAGGGTGCGCGGGTCGAAGGCCTGGGTGGCCAGCACCGTGAGGACCACGGCGCAGGCGAAGGCGACGATGCCGCCGCGGGCCACGACCGTGGAGAGCCCCCCGAACTGGACCAGGCCTGTCAGGAACGCTGCGAGAAAGACGTCCAGCATCGACCAGCGCCCGATGAACTCGATGGCGGAGTAGACGCGCGTCATGCGGCGCGGATTGTCCGGGGCGCCGTTTCGGACGCTGAGGAGGAGCCAGGCCAGGCCGGCGAGCTTGAGGATCGGGATCACGATGCTCGCCGTGAAGACGATCACCGCGATCGCACCCAGGCCGTGGCGCCAGAGCTCCACGGCGCCGGAGAAGATGGTGTCGCTGCGAAGGCTCCCCGAGGAGTCCGTGTCCAGGACCGGCAGGAGGTTGGCCGGAACGAGCATCACGGCGGCGGCCACGGCGAGCGCGGCGGAGGCCGACCGGCCCCTGAAGCTGAGCGTGAACAGGCGCCGGCTCATGGTTTTGATTCCGGCCCGGCCGGGCCGGAGCCAAAGGCGTTGAAGTTGATCCTTCGCTGGGCGACCAGGAGGGAGAGGGACATGGCGCAGTAGAACCAGAATCCCGGGCCGATCCTCACGTTGACGACGCTTCCCAGCTTCATGAGGGCGACGAGGACGGCCAGCACCTGGACCTCCGGGATCGCGCAGAGCTCTAGCACCCGGGCGGCGCGCGCCAGCAGGGCGGGTGATCCCAGGAGGCCCGCGAGGCGCCCGGGCGCCTGCAGGAGGGCGAGGGCGGCCAGGAGGGCGATCGGCAGGAGCGCGCCGCAGAGAAGTACGAGCACGGCGAGGGCACGCATGCCGTTGTCCCAGAGCGCCCCGACGCCGGTGAAGAGCGTGCTCGTCCTCTCGGCGCCGAGCTTGCCCGCGCCCACGAACGGCAGGACGCACGCGGGAAGCGCGAGGACAAGCCCGGTGACACAGAAGACGAGGGTGGCCTCGGAGCTCTCGAACTGGCCCTTGGCGAGCACCGTGTCACAGCGCGTGCAGTGCGCCTTCTCTCCGCGGGCGAGGGGCACGGGCCGGTGGGCCGCGCCGCAGAGGGGGCAGGTGAGGTGCGCGTTCAGTGGCATGGACGGCGTGGAGCCTGCCCCATGGTACCCTCCCGGCCCGCCGGCCTGTATGGGGTGTTACGAGCATCCCGCGGCGCGCGCTCACCCCTTCGGGCGGAGGGCCTCGAGCTCCTCCCAGCGGGCGAAGGCGGTGGCGTGCCGGCGTTCCAGTTCATCGAGGCGGGATTTGACCTCGGCCGCGGCTCCCCGTTCCCGCTGGTAGAAGACGGGGTCGGCCATCCGGGCGCCGAGGGTGGCCTGCTCGGCCTCGTACGCCTCGATCTGCGCGGGCAGCTCGTCCAGCTCGCGCTTTTCCTTGGCCGTGAGCTTCCTCGCGGCGACGGCCTTCCGGGCGGCTGCGGGCGGGGCCGGGGCGACCGCGCGGGCGGCCCTTGCCGCCGCGATCTTCGCCCTCTCGCGCACGCAATCCGCGTAGCCGCCGACGTAGTCCCCGATGACACCGTCGCCCTCGAAGACGAGGGTGCTCGTGACCACGTTGTCGAGGAAGTCGCGGTCGTGGCTCACGATGAGGAGGGTCCCCTTGTACTCGACAAGGAGGTCCTCGAGCAGGTCGAGCGTCTCGGCGTCGAGGTCGTTCGTCGGCTCGTCCATGACGAGCACGTTGGCCGGCTTCGTGAAGAGCCGCGCGAGGAGGAGTCGGTTGCGCTCGCCCCCGGAGAGCACGCGGGCGGGGGTGCGGGCGCGGTCGGGCGTGAAAAGGAAGTCCTGCAGGTAGCTGATCACGTGCTTCGTGCGCCCGTCGACGGTGACGGTCTCGTTGCCGCCCGCGATGTTGTCGGCCACCGTCTTGTCGTCGTCGATCTGGGCGCGCATCTGGTCGAAGTAGACGAACTCGAGCTGGGTGCCGTGGGTGATCGTCCCCTTCGTCGGTGAGAGCTGGCCGAGGAGGAGCCGGATCAGGGTCGACTTGCCCGAGCCGTTGGGGCCGATGATGCCGATCTTGTCGCCTCGCGTGAGCGTGGTCGTGAAGTCCCTGACCAGGACGCGCCCGTCGGGGTAGGAGAAGGACATGTCCACGACGTCGATCACCTTCACGCCGGAGCGCTCGGCCTCCGTGAGGCGCAGGGTGACGTTCCCGGTGCGGGCGCGCCTCGCCGTGCGCTCGGCTCGCATCTTCATGAGCGCGTGGATGCGGCCCTGGGCCCGCGAGCGCTGGGCCCTGACGCCCTTGCGGATCCACACCTCCTCCTGCGCCAGCTTCTTGTCGAACGCAGCCTGCTGCTTCTCCTCGGCGGCGACGACCTCCTCCTTGCGGACGAGGTAGGTGTCGTAGTCGCAGGCCCAGCCCGCGAGGCGCCCGCGGTCGAGCTCCACGATGCGGGTGGCCAGCCTGCGCAGGAACGCGCGGTCATGGGTGACGAAGAGGAGCGTGATCTTCTCGGAGATCAGGAACTCCTCGAGCCAGAGGATGGAGTCGAGGTCGAGGTGGTTGGTCGGCTCGTCGAGCAGCAGGAGGTCGGGCTTGGCCGCGAGCGCGCGGCCGAGGAGGGCCCGGCGCTTGAGCCCCCCCGACAGGGTCGCGAACCGCGCCTCCGGCGCCAGCTGCAGGTGGTCGATCAGGTCGTGGACGAGGACGTCCCGCTCCCAGTCCTCCTCGTGGCCCGCCTGGGGCCGCAGCCCCGAGGTCACGACGTCCAGCACGGTCCCCTCAACGTCCGCGGGCACCTCCTGCGTCAGCCGGGCGAAGAGCGAGCCCGGCTGGCGGAAGACGTCGCCCGTGTCCGGCTTGATCTCCCCGGAGATGATGCCCATGAGGGTCGACTTGCCGGCGCCGTTTCGCCCGAGCAGGCAGACGCGCTCGCCCGGATCGACCTGGAAATTGACCTTGTCGAGGATCGCGGGGCCACCAAAGCAGAGGTTGACGTCAAGGAGGCTGAATAGGGACATGAACGACCCAAAGTGGGCAAACGCCCCGCTGCCTGCAACCCCGCAGCGCGAATAATCGGCCGGTGGGCGGAGTCCCATTGCACGCAGCTGAAAACGGGCCGATGTGCCCGGCCCCTGGGGCTGGGGAACCATATCGCCCGCACGCATACTGTGAGGGATGCCTGACGAGACAGAACAGGGTCCAGCGGAGGCGCCCGGCGCGGAGGTCGCGCCCGTGGTGGGTCCGCCGGCGCGCCCTCTTCCCTCGGGGACCCAGGTCATCCTCGTCGTCCTCGGGATAACCGCCTTCCTCTATTTCGCGCGGCCGGTCATGCTGCCGCTCTTCCTCGCGTGCCTGGTGACCATGGCGCTCAAGCCCGTCATGAACGGACTGTCCTACATGCGCATCCCGACCGTCCCGTCGGCGGCCATCGTGGTCGTGCTCCTCGTCGCCACGGTCTCGGTCGGGTTCGTGGAGCTGGGGAGGCCGGCGATCCACTGGATCGACGACGCGCCGGACCACATCACCCAGCTGCGGGGCCGGGTGCAGAAGCTCCTTCCCACGGCCTCAAGCATGGGCCGCGCCATGGACTCGGTGAGCGACCTGGGAGCCACCGAGGCGGAGAAGAAGGCCGACCGGAAGAAGGCGCCCGTCGTCGAGATCAAGGACGAGCGCGGCACGAGCTCCATCCTCAACTGGACCGGGACCGTGCTCGCGGGGCTCGGCGAGGTCCTGGTCCTCACCTACCTCCTGCTGGCCTCGGGCGACCTGTTCCTGCACAAGTTCGTCCACGTGATGCCGACCCTCCGCGACAAGAAGCGTGCGGTGGAGATCAGCCACGAGGTCCAGTCCAACATCTCCAACTACCTCTCCTCGGTTCTCCTCATCAACCTCGGCCTCGGCGCGGTGGCGGCCGCGGGTTTCTTCGCACTGGGCGTCCCCAAGGCCGCCATGTGGGGGATGCTGGTCGCCCTCCTGAACTTCGTGCCGTACTTCGGCCCGGTGGTCGTCGTGGTCCTCCTGGCCGCGGTCGGGCTGCTCTCCTTCGACGCCCTGTGGCAGTGGCTGCTGCCGGCATGCTGGTACTTGGCGCTCCACCTGCTGGAGTCGAACATCGTGACGCCGATTCTCCTCGGGCGGCGCTTCACGCTGAACCCGGTCGCGATCTTCGTCTCCCTGATCTTCTGGCTGTGGCTCTGGGGCATCCCCGGGGCGCTCATCTCGGTGCCGATCCTCGTCTCTATCAAGGCCGTCTGCGACCGCTTCCCCAGCGCCTCCTTCGTGAGCGAGCTCATCGGCCGCTGAGCCGGGGGGTCAGTGGGGCCTGTTTTTCCGGCTCCGGCGGTCCTGCGCGGCGATGTTGTAGATGAGGACGACCGCCCCGGCGCCGGCGCCGAGGAAGCACAGCATCGCAAAGGCGGGGTAGCCGAAAAGGTGCCACGACGTGTCGATCCGCATCAGGAGCGCGGCCCCTATGATGAGCGAGGCGAGGAGGATGGCGTTCGTGATGCGGTTGGCCACCTTCTCGATCCCCTCGACGACCATCTTCGCGTCCGTCGCCTTCACCTTGACCTCCAGCTCGGCGTTCGCGACCGCGTCCATGATCCGGTTGATCCGGGACGGGAGCTGGACCGTGAAGTTCTTCATCTCGAGGAGGGCGTTCACGACGCTTCCCTGTGTGGCCTCCCGGCCCAGGCGTGTCACCGTGAGCTCCCCGGCGTGC
>Ga0265318_10000936_pt1 | contig 18877 bp, 15 predicted proteins | sample 4821metaG_FD_192431 | JGI IMG/M metagenome (GOLD analysis project Ga0265318, IMG submission 192431) | Rhizosphere microbial communities from Carex aquatilis grown in University of Washington, Seatle, WA, United States - 4-8-21 metaG | ecosystem: Host-associated > Plants > Roots > Rhizosphere >... | reverse complement strand
CGCGCTTGATCTAGTCCATCACGGCCTTGATGCGCTCCTCGAACTGGCCGCGGTACTTCGTCCCGGCGACCATGAGCGCAAGGTCGAGCGTCACGACCTTCTTGTCGTAGAGAATCTCGGGCACGTTGCCGGCGGCGATCTCCTGGGCCAGGCCCTCGACGATCGCCGTCTTGCCGACGCCGGCCTCGCCGATCAGCACGGGATTGTTCTTCGTGCGCCTGCAGAGGATCTGGATCACGCGGCGGATCTCCGCCTTGCGGCCGACGACCGGGTCCATCTCGCCCTTGCGGGCAAGCTCGGTGAGGTCCCTGCCGAAGGCCTTGAGGGCCGGCGTCTTGACCTCCTTCTTCTCGTCGGACACGGCGCCCGGCCTCTGCGGGGTGCCGGCCGCGGCCTCCTCGCCCCCCCCCTCGCTCCCGCCGGAGAACTGCGGGTCCAGCTCGCGCAGGATCTCGTTGCGCGTGCGCTCGATGTCCACGTCGAGCGACTTGAGCACGCGGGCCGCGACCCCCTCGCCCTCCCTCAGGAGGCCCAGGAGGATGTGCTCGGTCCCGACATAGGAATGGTTGAGCGCCTTCGCCTCCTTGCCCGCCAGGGCGAGGACTTTCTTGACGCGCGGCGTGTAGGGGATGCTCCCCTGGGCCTTCGCCTCCTGGCCCGTCCCGACCTGCTTCTCGACGGCGGCCCGGACCGTCTCCAGGTCGAGGCCCATCTTCTGGAGGACGCTCACGGCGACGCCTTGGCCCAGCTTGATCAGCCCCAGCAGGATGTGCTCCGTCCCCACGTAGTTGTGGTGGAAGCGGTCGGCCTCCTTGCGGGCAAGCGCCAGCACCTGTTGGGCGCGCGGCGTGAAGTTGTTCATCGGTTCCTGCGACATGGGTCCTCGTGCGTCTGGGTCAGTTGTTTCCGTTGGCCGAAAGAGTGAAATCGGGGTGGGAGAAATTGGCAAACTCCGAACGAAGTCTCTCGGCCCGCAGGAGGTCCCGCTGGCCGGCCTCGAACTCGCCCTTCTGCGCGTGCTGGAGGTGGCCGGGCTGGGCCTCGATGAAGAGCCTGTCGGTGACCGAGCGCTTGGAGTCGGGGAAGACCCCGAGGTCGACGCCGAGCCGGATGAGGGAGATCAGGTTCATGGCCTCGTTGGAGCTGATCACGTGGCCGTTCTGCAGGATGCCGAAGGCCCGCCCGATCTTGTCGAAGAGCTTCCCGGAATCGGCCTCCAGGAGCCTCGCGCGGGCGTTCAGCTCGTGCTCGATGATGGACTGCAGCACGCCGGAGAGGCGCTTGAGGATGTCCTCCTCGGACTCGCCGAGCGTCGTCTGGTTGGAGATCTGGAAGATGCTGCCGCAGGCGTCGGAGCCCTCGCCGAAGAGCCCGCGCACGACCATGCCGAGCTGGTTCACGGCCCGGACCACCTTCTCCATCTGGTTGGCGATGACCAGCGCCGGCAGGTGCATCATCGCCGACGCGCGCATCGCCGTGCCCAGGTTCGTCGGGCACGCGGTCAGGTAGCCGAGGACGGGCGAGAACGCGAAGTCAAGAGACTCCTCGAGCTCGGAGTCCAGGGCGTTGATCGCCGCCCACGCCTTCTTCAGCTGGAAGCCCGAGCGCAGCAGCTGGATCCTCAGGTGGTCCTCCTCGTTCACCATGACCGAGAAGGCCTGGTCCTTGCTGATCACGACGCCGCTGCCCTGCTTCGACCCGCTGAGCTCGCGGCTGATCAGGTGGCGCTCCACGAGGATCCTCTTCTCGAGCTCCCCGAGCTCGCCGACCCCGATCGAGACGCCCCGCTTCATCTCGGAGGTGGAGGTGACCGCCGCCAGGCAGTTCTCGAGGATCTTCTCGCGCTGGGCCGGCTTCGCCCAGCCCGGGAAGGGCTGGCCGGCGAGGTTGCGCGCGAGGCGGATCCTCGTCATCAGGACGATGGCCGTCTTGGTGCTTGCCGAGTCGGTCAGCTCGGAGGGGGCGTCGATCAGTGACTTGATCGTCATCGGGTCAGCGCGGCTCCCTGTGGCCGACGGCTTGCTTGACTTGGCTGATCTCATCGCGGCAGCGCGCGGCGTCCTCGTAGCGCTCGGCCTTGATCGCCTCGGTGAGGTCGACCTCGAGCCTCGTGAGCCTGTCGTAGAGGGACTTCCTTTCCAGGGCCCTCTGGGGGACCTTCCCGGAATGGACCGTGCCCTTGTGCATCCCCTCGAGCATGGGGTCCAGGATGCCCTTGAAGGCATCGTAGCACGCGGGGCAGCCGAACCGCCCGTGCTTCTTGAAGTCGGTGGGCGTGAACCCGCACTGCTCGCACCGGACGCCGCTGGCCGCGGACTCGGGGCTGAGCGAGGCCTTCAGAAGGAGGTCGGCCAGGGAGAACCCGCTCGGGTCGGTCACCCCCTTCGCCTGCGCGCATTCCTCGCACAGGTCCACCTTGTGCACCTTGTTGTCCAGAATCTGGGTGAGGTGCACCGTGGCGGGCTTCGAGCAGAGGTCGCACTTAAGCGGGATGGCCATGGGTGTGGGTATCTTGTATGCACCTAATGTGCCATGACCTGCCCCATTGGGCAAGCCGCACGCGCAGCCAGGCGCCTAAGTAGCATTACGGCCCAAACGGGGCCCGCGATAGCGCCAGAGAGGCGCACGGGGGCGCTCCCCCTCTAGATCCGGGTTCCGTCGACCAGGACGCGCTTCCTGAATTCAGCGAGCACCTTGCGGGTGACGGGGCCCGGCTTGCCGGTGCCGATCGTGCGCCCGTCGAGCTTGACCACGGGGATCACCTCGGCGCCGGATCCCGTCAGGAAGCACTCGTCCGCGCACCACAGGTCGTAGCGCGTGAGGTTGGCCTCGCGCTCCGGGATGGAGAGGTCCCTGGCGATCTCGATTATCGCGCCGCGGGTGACCCCCTTCAGGGCCCCCTGCGAGGCCGACGGGGTCAGGATCTCGCCCTTGTGCACGATGAACACGTTGTCGGCCGTCGCCTCGGCGACGTAGCCCTGGTCGTTGAGCATGATGGCCTCGAGCGCCCCGGCCTGCCTCGCCTCGATCTTGGCCAGAATGTTGTTCAGGTAGTTGAGGGACTTGATCGTGGCCGGAAGCGACGCCGGGCCGATCCGGCGGGTCGGCACGGTGACGATCTCCAGGCCCTTCTCGTAGTGCTCGGCGGGATAGAGGGCGATCTTGTTGGCGATGACGAAGTAGGTCGCCTTCTTGCAGAGCCAGGGCGCCAGGCCGAGGTCGCCCGGGCCGCGGGTGGCGACGAGGCGGATGTACCCGTCCGTCAGGCCGTTCACGCGGCAGGTCTCACACACGGCCGCGCTCCACTCGGCGCGCGTCAGGGGGAGGTCGAGAAGGATCGCCTTGGCCGAGTACTCGAAGCGCTCCAGGTGCTCGTCCAGGCGGTAGACATTGCCGCCGTAGAGCCGGATCCCCTCGAACACGCCGTCGCCGTAGAGCAGACCGTGGTCGAAGACCGACACCTTGGCGTCGGCCTCGTCCACGAATCTCCCGTCCAGATAGACCTTCATCCTCGCATGCTAGGATTCGCACCAAAGCCTTGTCGAGTTCCTTGAATCCGGAATCTTCCCCCGCATGGGTGTCAGGGCGAAGAGGAAGCCTCGAGCTCGAGGAGCCTCGGCCCGAAGAGGTCTCCCAGCTGGAGGCCCGCGGCGTACACGGCCCATCCGAATCCCGCGAGCGCCAGGAGGACCGCCAGGCCGGCCAGGCGGTGGTGCGACTCGAAGCGCTCGATGGAGCGCACGTAGGCGCACAGGGCCAGGACCGCCGCGACGATGATGACCGCGTCGACGCTCGCCCGCTGCCAGTAGCTGCCGCCCAGGTGCAGCCACATGCCGAACTCGTCGAACGTGAGCGCCATGGCGACTCCGTAGAGAAGGGCCGTTGTCTCCGCCGCGCGGCCGACGGGCCGGCGGAACACGGAGTAGCCCCCGACCGCCGCAAGCAGGAAGATGCCGTAGTTGAGATGGTGGACGTGGGTCCCCCGCAGGAAGAAATAGAAGTTCGGGACCTGGTGGGCCATGATGAGGAACACGAAGGCCCGGGCGACGACGAAGGTCAGGATGAAGCCGAAGAGCGCCATCCGGGCGAGCTTGTGGGCGCTGAGGTGCGCCTGGGGAAGTGCCTCGGCCATGACCCCCGGAGTCTACGCAGATTGGCCCGGCGTTTTCAAGGGGCCCGCCGGCCCTAGATGTGGATCGCGTCCCCCGTGGAGGACGCCGCGGCCTCCATGACGGCCTCGCTCAGCGTCGGGTGGGCGTGGATCGTCCCGTGGACGTCGTCTACCGTGGCCTCGAGCTCCATGGCCAGGCCGTATTCCGCGATGAGCTCGGTGGCCTCGGCGCCGATGATGTGCGCGCCGTAGATCTCGCCGGTCTTCGCGTCCGAGACCACCTTGACGAAGCCCTCCGTCTCGTTGGACGCAACGGCCTTGCCCGACGCCGTGAACGGGAACTTCCCGATCTTGATGTCCAGCCCCTTCTGCCGCGCGGCCTTCTCGGTGAGCCCGGTGCTCCCGACCTGGGGCTGGCAGTAGGTGCACCCCGGAAAATTGCCCACCCGCTTCGGCTTGCCGTGGCCGAACATGCCGTTGACCGCGCTCACCGCCTCGTAGGTGGCCACGTGCGCGAGCCACGGGGGCCCGATGATGTCGCCCGCGGCGTAGATGCCGGGGATGCTCGTCTGGTAGTCGCCGCCCACCTTCAGGTAGCTCTTCTCCAGCTCGGGCTTGAGCCCCGGGGCGAGGACGCCCTCGAGGTTCGCCACCACCCCGATGGCGGAGAGGCACACCTCGGCCTCCACCGTCGACTTCTTGTCCCCGGCGACGAGGTCCACCCGGACCGAGCTCTTCCCTACCCTGAAGTTCTCGCACTTCGTCCCCACATGGAGGGTGATCCCCTGCTTCTCGAACGCCCTGTGGAGGACCTTCGATACGTCGTCGTCCTCGACGGGCAGGATCTGGGGAAGCATCTCCACCAGGGTGACCTTCGAGCCGAAGGCGTTGAAGAAATAGGCGAACTCGACGCCGATCGCCCCGGCCCCGACGATCACAATCGACTTCGGGAACGTCTTCGTGGCCAGGGCCTCGCGCGACGTCATGGTGCGCACCCCGTCGATCTCCAGCCCGGGGATCCGGCGCATCTTGCAGCCGGTCGCGATCATTATGTTCTTCGTGCGGAAGAACTTGCCCTTGTGCTCGCCCTGGGTGATGGAGACCATCCCGGGCGCGTTCACGAAGCCGGTTCCGATATAGTATTCCACCTTGTTCTTCCTGAAGAGGAACTCGACGCCCTTGGCCATCTGCCCGGCGACGGAGCGCGAGCGCTCCATCACCTTGGCGAAGTCGAACCCGACGTCCGAGGCCGAGAGGCCGTAGACCTCCGCCCTCTTCATCGTCTGGAAGAGCTCCGCGCTCTTCAGGAGGGCCTTCGTGGGAATGCAGCCCCAGTTCAGACAGGTGCCGCCGGCGCGCTCGAGCTCGATGCAGGCGACCTTCTTGCCGAGGCGCCCGGCGCGGATCGCCCCGGCGTAGCCCGCGGGCCCGCCCCCGATGACGATGAGATCGTATTCCGTCGGGTCAGCCATGCCGTCAACGTGCTGCGGTGGGGCCCGCCCGCAACTAAATATCGATCACGTCGCCGCCCGCCCCGGGAGGCCGCCTTGGGGGCGCCGGGGGACGCGGTCCCGCAGAGCGCATGAACCCGCTCATGACGAGGTTGGTGACGCTCAGGACCAGGGAGCCCCCGACCGCGGGCCAGAAGCCATTGACCGTGAAGCCCTCCACCAGGTGCCCGACAATCAAAAACAGGAAGGCATTGATAACCACAATGCCAAGGCCCATCGTCACGATTATGAAGGGCAGCGTGAACAGGACCAGCACCGGCCGCAGGACGGCGTTGAAGAAGCTCAGCAGGACGACGGCGATGACCAGCGCCCCGAGCCCGCTGTAATGAATCCCGGGCACGACATGGGCCGCGATCACGACGCCAAGCGCAAGGACCATCCATCGCACGAGGAGCTGGCCGAAAGGTGACTTCATCGGTGCTCCCACTTTCCCGCGGCGGACCGCTCCCGCAATGAAAATCATCGTCCTGCAGGACCACCTGCGCAGCGGCGGGACGGAGCGGCACTCGATCCTCCTCGCCCGCGAGTTCGCCGGCCTGGGGCATTCGGCGGGGCTGGTCACGTTCCGCCCCGGCGGCAGGCTGGCCCCCTCGGCGGGCCCGGGGCACGTGTCCCTCCAGCCGTTTGACACGGGCATCGACTGGCTTGCGCCCGGGCTCGCGCGCAGGGTCCTCGGCGGGGCCCCGGACATCGTCCTGTGCATGGGCAAGACGGCGAACTGCTTCGCGGGCGGCCTCCAGGGGCGGGCGGCGCACCGGGGGCTGGCGACCAGGGTCGTGGCGACGCTGCGGGCGGGCGGGCGCCTGCCCTGGTTCTACTACGCCTCCGTGCGGCGGGCCGCGCACCTCGTCGCCAACAGCCTCGAGGCGGCCGACGAGCTCGTGGCGCTGCACGGCCTGGAGCGCGCCAGGGTCTCGGTCATCCACAACGCGCTCGTGTTCCAGGACTCGTCCCAGGGCCGCGACACGGGGCTCCGGGGCAGGCTCGGGGCCGGCCCCGCGACGACGGTGCTGCTCTCGGTCGGGATGTTCAGGCCGGAGAAGAACCAGGGGGACCTGATAAGGATTGCGGCCGGGTTTCCGCAGGGCTGGGACTGGCAGCTCTGGCTCGCGGGGGACGGCCCGCGCAGGGCCCCGTGCGAGCGCCTCGCGCGCCGGCTCGGCCTCGCAGGCAGGGTGCGGTTCGTCGGGTACCAGGCCGACCCCGGGGCGCTCTACCGCGCCGCCGACGTCGCCGTGCACGCCTCGAGGGAGGAGGCCCTCTCGAATTTCATCATCGAGGCGCAGGCCCACGGGCTTCCCGCCGTCGTGTGCCGCGCGCTCGGGATGCAGGAGTGCTTTGTCCCCGGCCTGACGGGCTGGATGGTCGAGCAGGGCGACTTCGACGGGTTCAGGAGGGCCCTCGCCCTCCTCGCCTCCGAGGCCCCCGAGGAGCGGGCCGCGAGGGCGGCCGAGGCGAGGGCCTTCGCGCGCGCCTCCTTCGATCCCAGGCGCCAGGTCGCCGCCTACACCGGCCTGTTCGAGTCCCTCGCGCGGGACCCCCGTCCCTCCCCACGGCTGTGACCCGGCGCAACGGGGGACAACCCGGCGCCTCCCCAGCGAAGCCGGAGTGCATACGCCTGCGCGGCGTCCGCCAGAACAACCTCAAGGGATTCGACCTCGACGTGCCGCTCGGCCGGTACGTCGTCGTGACGGGCCTGAGCGGCGCCGGGAAGAGCTCCCTCGTCTTCGAGACGCTGCACGCCGAGGGCCAGCGCCGCTATGTCGAGACCTTCAGCGCGTACACGCGCCAGTTCCTCGAGCTGCTCGACAAGCCGCGGGTCGACTCGATCGAGAACATCCGCCCGTCGATCGCCATCGAGCAGACCAACACCGTCAAGTCCTCCCGCTCCACCGTCGGGACGATGACGGAGCTGACGGACTTCTTCAAGGTGTGGTTCAGCCACGTCGCGGAATGCTTCGACCCGGAGACCGGGGAGAAGGTCGAGGACGACAACCCGCAGTCGGTCTGGAGGAAGACGCTCCTCTCGAGCCCGGGGGCGGCGGTCCTGGTCGCCTTCGAGGTCGCGAGGCCGGCCAACCTCGCCTGGAGCGAGATCCTGCCCAACCTGAAGAGCCAGGCCTACGTCCGCGCGCTGGCGCGGCTCCCGGGCGCCCCTGCCCACGCCCTCCATCGGATCGACGCGCTGCTCGCGGACCCGGGCTCGCTCTCGGGAACGGACAGCATCTTCGTCGTCCAGGACCGGGTGACGGTGGAGGAGGCGTCGATGGCCCGGTTCACCGAGGCGGCCGAGACGGCGATGCACTTCGGGCGCGGGGAGGTCCGGGTCTTCGGCGCGCAGGGCCTGCGCGAGCTCGGCCACTACTCGCGCGGACTGCATTCCCCGAAGTCGGGCCGGAAGTTCCGGCCGGCGACGCCCCCGCTCTTCTCGTTCAACTCCCCCCTCGGCGCCTGCCCGAGGTGCCGGGGATTCGGCCGGATCATCGAGATCGACTACCGCCTCGCCATCCCCGACCCGTCGCTCTCGATCGACGGGGGGGCCCTGCGCTGCTGGGAGGGCGCCGTGTACAGCTCGTCCAAGGACGACCTGCGCGTGTTCGCCAGGCGCAGGAAGATACCGACCGACATCCCGTTCGAGCGGCTCACCGAGGAGCAGCGGGCCTTCGTCGTCGACGGCGAGCCCGGATACGGCGCCGAGAACGGGAAGGAGTGGCCGAAGTACTGGTACGGCGTGAAGGGCTTCTTCCGCTGGCTGGAGAAGAACACCTACAAGATGCACGTGCGCGTGTTCCTTTCCCGGTACCGCTCGTACAACACGTGCCCCGACTGCGGCGGCGCCCGGCTGCAGCCCGAGGCGCTCTGCTGGAAATGGCGCGGCTCCACGCTTCCCGGGCTCTACGCGATGCCGGTCGAACGGCTCCTCGAGCTCGTCAGCGGCTCGCGGCCGGAAGGGGGCGGCCGGCACGCGGAGCTCGCCTTCGACTCGATTCTCACGCGCCTGCGCTACCTGCGCGAGGTCGGCCTCGGGTACCTCACCCCAGACCGGCCCTCCAGGACGCTCTCGGGCGGCGAGGTGGAGCGCGTCAACCTGACGGGCTGCCTGGGGACGTCGCTCGTGGACACGCTCTTCGTGATGGACGAGCCGAGCGTCGGGCTCCACCCGAGGGACGTCGATCGGCTGGTGGCGATCATCCGCTCGCTCGTCAGGGCCGGCAACACGGTGGTCGTCGTCGAGCACGACGAGTCGATGATCCGCGCGGCGGACCACGTGATCGAGATCGGGCCCGAGCCCGGCGCGCGCGGGGGCCACGTGGTCTTCCAGGGGACCGTGGCCCAGATGCTGCGGGACCCCGTGAGCATCACGGGCGCCTATTTCTCGGGGAGGCGGCGCATCGGGCGCCCGGAGGCGCGCCGGCCCGTGCCGGCCGGGCTCCCGGCCATCGAGTTCCTCGGGGCGCACAAGCACAACATCCGCGGCCTCGACGTGAGGATTCCCCTGCGGCGCCTCGTGTGCCTGAGCGGGGTCTCGGGATCCGGCAAATCCACCCTCCTCGACAACGTCATCTACCAGGGCCTCCTCGCGCACCGCGGGCGGCCCGCCGAGGACCCCGCGGCCTTCTCGGCGATCCGCGGGGCCGAGGCGGTCTCCGAGGCGGTCCTGGTGGACCAGGGGCCCGTGTCGCGGACGCCCCGCTCCAATCCCGCGCTCTACGTCGAGGCGTGGGACCCGATCCGCGAGCTCTTCGCCTCGACACCCGCCGCGCAGGAGGCGGGGCTCGGGCCCTCCAGCTTCTCGTTCAATAGCGGGGACGGCAGGTGCGACCACTGCCAGGGCCTCGGCTACGAGCGCGTGGAGATGCAGTTCCTGTCGGACGTCTTCGTCCCGTGCCCCGTGTGCGAGGGGCGCAGGTTCAAGCCGGAGGTGCTCGCCATCGAGTGGAGGGGGACGACCGTGGCCGGCATCCTCAAGATGAGCGTGACGGAGGCGCTTCTCCTGTTCGCAGATTCCGCGCAGATCCGCCACAGGCTCTCCTCGCTCGACTCGGTGGGCCTGGGCTACCTGGCGCTCGGCCAGCCGCTCAACACGCTGAGCGGGGGCGAGTCCCAGCGGCTGAAGCTTGTCCGCTACCTGGGCGCGCTGCCCGGCGAGGCGGGCGCGCTCCTCCTGCTTGACGAGCCGACGACGGGGCTTCACCGGCACGATGTCGGCAAGCTCCTCGCCGTCCTGCAGGCGCTGGTCGAGCGGGGCCACAGCCTGGTCGTGATCGAGCACAACCTCGACGTCCTGAAGTGCGCGGACTGGATCATCGAGATAGGGCCGGAGGCGGGACTCGGCGGCGGGCGGATCGTGGCCGAGGGGACGCCGGAGGGCGTCTCCCGCGCCGGCGTCGCGACGTCCCCGTTTCTCGCGGAGGCGCTTGACGAGGGCCTCGACCGCTCCCTCGCGGTCGCGGAGCCCGCGGCAGCCTGGGGCGCGGGGCCTGCCCCGCAGCAGGCCGGCGGCTCGATCGAGGTCGTCGGGGCGCGCGAGAACAACCTCAAGAACCTGTCCGTCTCCATCCCCCTGCGCAGGCTGAGCGTCGTCACCGGGGTCTCCGGCTCGGGGAAGTCGACCCTGGCCTTCGACATCATCTTCGCCGAGGGCCAGCGCAGGTTCATGGAGTCGATGTCGCCCTACGCGAGGCAGTTCGTCGAGCAGCTCCCGCGGCCCGCGATCGACCGGCTCACCGGCATCCCGCCGGCCGTCGCGATCGAGCAGCGCGTCACGCGCGGGTCGCTCAAGTCGACGGTGGCCACGATCACGGAGGTGGCCCAGTATCTTCGCCTGCTCTACGCGCGCATCGGCGTCCAGCACCATCCCGACACGGACCGGGCCGTGACGCCGCTTTCGCAGGGCGCCCTGAGGAAGCTCCTGGTGCGCATGCTCGGCACGCAGAAGGCCCGCCGCGCAGGGCACCTGTACCTTTGCGCCCCGCTCATCCGCGGGCGAAAGGGCCACCACCAGCCGATCGCGGACTGGATCGCAAGGCAGGGCCACGAGCTGATGCGTGTCGACGGGAAGCTCACCCGGGTCGACGCCTTCCGGAAGCTCGACCGCTACCGCGAGCATGACATCGAGGTCGTCGTGTCGGACCTGAAGGGTCCCGACAGGCCGGGCGAGGCGCTTGCGCGGGCCCTGCGCATCGGAAAGGGCGCGTGCTTCCTTCTGACCCCGGCGGGCGAGGTCCTCTCGTGGTTCTCGACCACGCGGACGGACATAGAGACGGGAGAGTCGTTCCCCGAGCTGGACCCGAAGGATTTCTCGTTCAACTCGACCCGCGGCTGGTGCCCCAGGTGCCGCGGATACGGCAGGATCTACCCCTGGATGGCCGCGCCCGAGGGGGAGGACGATGACGAGAACGCCGCCCGGCTGCGCCAGCTCGGCCTCGCGGCCGACGAGAAGGGCGAGGGCGGGGAGCTCTGCCCCGAATGCCGCGGGGAGCGCCTCAACCGCGTCTCCAGGGCCGTCAAGCTCCACCTGAGGGGCCGGCGCGCCCCGCTTTCGCTCCCCGCCCTTCTCGGTTGCCCGCCCTCGCAGCTCCTCGCGAACCTCGAGGCGCTCGACCTCGACGAGCGCGGACGGCTTGTCACCCGGGACATCGTCCCGCAGATCCGCGAGCGGCTCAGGTTCATGGACCACGTCGGCCTGGGGTACCTCTCGCTCGACCGCCCGACCAAGACGCTCTCGGGCGGCGAGGCGCAGCGCATCCGCCTGGCCGCGCAGCTCGGCACGAACCTGGCGGGAGTCCTGTACGTCCTCGACGAGCCGAGCATCGGGCTCCACGCGCGCGACAACAAGCGGCTCATCTCCACGCTCCTCACCCTGCGCGACAAGGGAAACACGCTGGTCGTCGTCGAGCACGACGACGAGCTCATGGAGCGCGCCGACGTCATCATCGACCTCGGCCCGGGCGCGGGCGTGCACGGCGGGGAGCTCCTGGCCACGGGAACGCCGGCGGAGATAAAGGCCGACGGCTCGTCGCTGACCGGCATCTTCCTGTCGCGGGGCATCAAGCACCCCCTGCGGGGCGCGTACCGGGACATCCAGGCGACCGGGCTGCCGTGGATCGAGCTGACCGGCGCGCGCCACCGCAACCTCAGGGGACTCGACCTACGGATCCCCCAGGGGAGGCTCACGATGGTCGCCGGGCCGAGCGGCGCGGGCAAGTCGACGCTCTTCCGCGACCTCCTGGGCCCGGCGGCCGAGTGCGCGATCAGGACGCGCAGCCCGAGGCTCACCGGGCGGGCCTTCGCCCGCCACTCGGGCGAGGCCGACACCCGGTTCACGCAGCTGCGCAACGCAAGCCGCTTCCGCTCGGTCATCGAGGTGGACCAGTCGCCGATCGGAAAGACGCCGCGGTCCACGCCGGCCACGTACCTCGGGATATTCGACCTGATCAGGAAGTTCTTCGCTTCTCTGCCCGAGTCCAAGATCCGCGGGTACACCGCGTCGCGGTTCTCCTTCAACACCGCGGGCGGCAGGTGCCCGGCGTGCGAGGGGGCGGGCAGGATCCGGCTCGAGATGGCGTTCATGCCCGACACCTACCTCCCGTGCGACGATTGCCAGGGCCTGCGGTACGGCCCGGAGCTGTCCGACGTAACGTGGAAGGGCCGGACGATCGGCGCCGTGCTCCAGCTGACCTTCGAGGAGGCCGCGGAATTCTTCAGCTTTCACTCGGAGCTCTCCCAGGTGTGCCGCCTCATGGCGGACTGCGGCCTTGGCTACCTCACCCTCGGCCAGAGCTCGTCGACCCTGTCGGGCGGCGAGGCGCAGCGGCTCAAGCTCGTGACGGAGCTCTCGAGGGGCCTCGCCACCTACCGCGAGCGGAGCCGGGGCTCGCTTCCCCGGAACCTCTACATTCTCGAGGAGCCCACGATCGGGCTCCACCTGAGCGACTGCGAGCGGCTGATCGGCGTCCTGCAATCCCTCGTCGACCAGGGCCACACCGTCGTCGTGATCGAGCACAACCTGGACCTCATCTTGGAGGCGGACTACGTCGTGGAGCTCGGGCCGGGCGGCGGCCCCGAGGGCGGCGAGCTGATCTACCAGGGCGCGCTCGAGGGGCTGCTGCGCGCGCGCAGGAGCCCGACGGCCCCGTTCCTGCGCTCAAGGGCGAGGGCGGCCCTCAGGAGGCGACCGCGGCCTTGATCGCGGCCGCGACGTCCGACGCCCTGAGCGGCTTCACGAGGCACGCCGAGAGCCCCGCTATCGCGGTGCTGCGCGAGATGAACTCCGGGTTCGTGTAGCCCGTCATGAGGATCCGCTTGGTCGACGGCATCACCTCCATGATGCGCAGGAGGAAATCCAGGCCCTGCTCCCCGGGAAGCATGTGGTCGCACACGATGACGTCGTAGCGCCTCGCCGCCAGCCTGAGGTCGGCCTCCGCCGCCGAGGTCGCCGTGTAGACCCGGCAGGTTCCCCGCAGCTCCTGCACCATCGCGTCGAGGAGCAGGGCCTCGTCGTCGACAAGGAGCACGACCGGAAGCGCGGGCTGCGTTGGTCCCGGTTCGGCCATCGCGCCTAGGTCCGGCTAGGGGTTGCCGCCCGCACAGCGTCCTGCACGACTTTGATGAGCTCGGAAAGGGAGACCGGCTTGAGCAGGTAGCGGAACAGCGCCGCCTCGTTCACGCTGCGGATCAGCATCTCGGGCTTCATGTAGCCGGTCACGAGGATCCGCTGCATCTGCGGGAACTCCTCCCTGGCGCGGACCAGGAAGCTCATCCCGTTGCCCCCGGGCATGAGGTGGTCCGATATGACCACCTTGAACTGCTTCTTCCTCAGGATGAAGTCGGCGTCCCTGGCCGAAGTCGCCGAGGTCACTTCGAAATAGGGCGACAGGGCCGCCACAAAGGCCTGGAGGATGGGAACTTCATCGTCGACGACAAGGATCGCGTCCTTGGCCGCTTGAGTGGAGTCGCCTGGATACATGCGGGACGAGACTGTTTTCCCAAAGGGACCTTTGCAAATCGAATTCCTTGGCGGGTGCGCCCGGGCCCTCGCGGGGGCCTTTTGGTTTGCTTCGGTTGGCGCCGAGGGATTCCTTTGTCACATTCAGCTAATGGCCGATCCTGCACCCACATCCGCCACAGGTCTCGCCGTGCGCAATTCCGCGGGCCACACGCGGATACACCTCGCGGCCAGGTACGGGGAGCTGGGGAGCCTGCCCCCGGAGGCCCTCACCGCCAGGTTCCTCACCCTGAAGAACGACGCGGGCTACACCCCCCTCCACCACGCCGCCATCGGGGGGCACCTGGACCAGATCCCTCCCTCGGTGATGACGCTCGAGAACATGTCGATCCGCAGCAACGCGGGCTTCACCGTGTTCCATTCGGCCGCGGCCTACGGCAACCTTGCGCAGATTCCGGCGAACCTCTTCACCCCGGAGACATTCCAAAGCGCGAACGACATAGGCAACACGCTCCTGCACGAGGCGGCTGAGAACGGCACGATCGACCGGATCCCCAGGGAATACCTGGCGGCCGACAACCTGGGGCGGCGCAACCTGAGCGGGGAGACGGTCCTCCATGTCGCGGCCTTCAACGGGCACCTGGACCAGCTGCCGCCCGCCCTTCTCAACGTGCCCGCGATGCGGGAGGTGACGTCGGCCGGCGACACCGTGTACCACGCGGCGGCCATCTCCGGCTACCTTGAGCAGGTGCCCGCCGACCAGCTCGTTTTCGCGAACCTCTCGATCCCGAGCAAGACCGGCTTCACGCCGGCCCACGCCGCCGCCGAGACGGGCCAGCTGGGCAAGATCCCCGCGGCCCAGCTCGGGCCCGAGCTCCTCACGACCCGCAACGACAACGGGGACACCCCGCTTCACGCCGCCGCGTACTTCGGGCACCTGAACCAGATACCCGCGGCCGTCCTGACGCTCGAGCGCGTCGGAACGCGCAACTATGACGGGGTTTCGGTGATTTCCCTCGCTTCCGAGCGCGGCTTCATCGAGCAGATTCCCGAGGTGGCCCGGCCGCGGTCGTACGGGCCGATCGCGCGGTTGCTGCGCAGGCTCAGCAGGTCGCGCTCGCCGTTCTAGCGCGCCGGCACCCGGACCGCCGGGGAGCGCGGGAAAAAACCCCGCATGTCTCGCGGACCCGCAGTTTGGACTTTTCCCTGAGGCGCGCCAGGGCTAGCATAGCAGTTCCCATTCTCGACTTCCTCCTATGAACACATCCATCGCCTCAATCACAGCCCGCGAGATCATCGATTCCCGCGGCAATCCGACCGTAGAGGTCGACGTACGGCTCGCCTCGGGCGCCTTTGGCCGAGCGGCGGTCCCGTCCGGCGCCTCCACCGGCGAGTTCGAGGCCATAGAGCTTCGCGACGGCGACAAGAAGCGGTACGGGGGCAAGGGCGTCCAGAATGCGGTCGCGAACGTGAAGTCGAAGATCGCGCCGGTTCTCGTGGGCTTCGACGCGTGCGACCAGGTCTCCGTGGACCGGACCATGATCGCCCTGGACGGCACGAGGACCAAGTCAAAGCTCGGCGCCAACGCCATCCTGGGGGTCTCGCTCGCGACATCCAAGGCCGCGGCGGCGGCCTTGGGCCAGCCCCTCTACAAGTACATCGGCGGCCCCAACGCGAAGGTCCTTCCCGTGCCCATGATGAACATCATGAACGGCGGCGCCCATTCCGACGCCCCTATCGATTTCCAGGAGTTCATGATCATGCCGATCGGGGCCGACACGTTCGCCGAGGGCCTGCGCATGGGCTGCGAGGTCTTCCACTCCCTCAAGAAGGTCCTCAAGGGAAAGGGGCTTTCCACCGCGGTGGGCGACGAGGGCGGCTTTGCGCCGAACCTCGAGTCCATCGAGGCCGCCCTCGACTCGATCTCGCTGGCGGTGAAGCAGGCGGGCTACAAGCTCGGCAAGGACATCGCGTTTGCCCTCGATCCGGCGGCATCGGAATTCTACGTCACCGAGAAGAAGAGCTATGTCTTCAAGAAGTCGGGCGGGCGCGCCCTGAGCGGGGCCCAGATGGTGGCCTTCTACAAGGAGCTCGTCGCGAAATACCCGATCATCTCGATAGAGGACGGGTGCGCGGAGAACGACTGGGCGACATGGAAGACGCTGACGGACGCGATCGGCGACAGGGTCCAGCTGGTGGGCGACGACATCTTCGTCACGAACACCGAGTTCCTCAGGAAGGGCATCGACACCGGCACCGCCAACTCGATCCTGGTCAAGGTCAACCAGATCGGAACCCTGACCGAGACGCTTGACGCCGTCGCGATGGCCAAGGAGGCGGGCTACACCGCCGTCATCTCGCACCGCTCAGGCGAGACCGAGGACGTGACCATCGCCGACATCGCCGTCGCGACGAACGCCGGCCAGATAAAGACGGGATCGCTCTGCCGCACCGACCGGGTCGCGAAGTACAACCAGCTTCTGCGCATCGAGGAGGAGCTCGGCGCCTCCGCGATCTACGGCGGAAAGCTCTGACGGGACCGGCCCGCCGGTCAGGCCGGCGCCGGGGGCTTGGGTTCGCCTGCAGCCTCGGCGCCGCCGCCGGTGTTGGCGGCGATGTTGTCAAAGGCGTCGGAGAGCATCTGAAGCACCTCGGATTTCGGGGCGTGCTTGAGCACATAGGCCTCGGCGCCCAGCTCGCGTGTCTGGATCACCGTCTTCATCGTGCTCTGCGAGGAGACGATAATGACCGGGATCGAGGGGTGCGCGGCCTTCAGCTTCGCCAGGACCTCCAGCCCTCCCACCTGCGGGAGGTTGATGTCGAGCAGGATGACGTCCGGCTTGTGGGCCGCCGCCTGGTCGAGCGCGGCCGCCCCGTCGGCCGCCTCCCACACGGTCTCAATCCCGAGCTGCTTGAGCAGCATCCGGATAAGCACGCGCACATGCGCCTCGTCGTCGACAATCAGTGCATTGACTGGCCTTGGCATGGCTCGATGTGTCAGAATGCTGGGCCCCGTTGCAAGCCTGCGCAGCGGGCCTCACTCGACCCTCAGGATGTACCCGCGCAGGTACTCGCTTTCAGGCATCGAGATAAGAACCGGGTGGTCCGCGGGCTGGTGGCAGAATTCGAGCACCTTTACCCGGCGCTTGGCGTCGCAGGCGGCCGCCGAGAGCACGGACCTCAGGTCGGCGTCCTGCATGTGGTGGGAGCACGTGTAGGTCGCGAGCACGCCCCCGGGCGCCAGCCGCTGCATGGCGCGGAGGTTGATCTCCTTGTACCCCCTGAGCGCCCCCGCGAGCGCCGACCTCGACTTCGCGAACGGCGGGGGATCCAGGATGATGACGTCCCAGTTCGGGCCCGCCTTGTTGGCGGGGTCGTTGAACCAGTCGAAAACGTTCGCGACCTCGAAGGCGGCCGCGACGCCGTTGCGCTCGGCGTTTCGCCGGGCCGCCCCGACGGCGTCCTCGGCGCTGTCCAGGCCGAGCACCCGCGTGGCGCCCGCCCTGCCCGCGTGGAGCGCGAACGAGCCCTGGTTGCAGAACGCGTCCAGGACGCTGCGGCCCCGGCAGTACCTGGCGACCGCGGCGTGCTGGGCGCGCTGGTCGAGGTAGAAGCCCGTCTTCTGGCCGCCCATGAGGTCGAGCCACGTCTCGAACCCGTCTATCGCCACCCACCTGGGCTCCCAGGGCCTGCCGGAGCGCGTGTGGGTCTCGACCTCCAGGCCCTCCAGCTTGCGGATGTGGGCGTCATTTCGGAAGATGACCTCCGAGGGGTGCAGGAGGCGGTCGAACAGGTCCCCGATGAGGGACGACCTCCTTTCCATCGCGAGAGTCTGGATCTGCACGACAAGGGTGTCGGCGTACTGGTCGGCCACGACGCCGGGAAGGTCGTCCGACTCCGACCACACCAGCCGCCGGAATTCGCCAGGCTCCCGCCTGGCGACGGCCCTCTCGATGGCCCTCCCCAGGTAGCCCTCGTCCAGGACGACGCGCTCGCGGTCGAGCCTGCGCCACACGATCTGGGAGCGGCCGTTGCAGATCCCCGTGCCGAGGAACCGGCCGGCGCGGTCCCGGCATTCCACGACCTCGCCGTCGCACTCGGGGGGCAGCGGGGCCTCGACCTCGTTTGCGAACACCCAGGGATGGCCCGAAAGCACCCGCGAGTTGGCGTTGGCCTTTAGCTTGAAGGAGGGTGCGGCCATTCAAGGATCATCGTCGGCGGCGACGCGCATAAAAGCCAAAAATGGGGGAGAGAATCGCCCCGAAATTGCTTCCAAGGCGGCGCACGCGGGTTTTGAATGACAAATTCCTATGTCCCTCCCGCCGGAAATTGCCCGCCGACGCACCTTCGCGATCATCTCCCACCCCGACGCGGGCAAGACGACGTTGACCGAGAAGTTCCTGCTTTACGGCAACGCGATCCACCTGGCCGGTGCGGTGAAGGACCGGAAGAACCAGCGGGCGACGACGTCGGACTGGATGGAGCTGGAGAGGCAGCGCGGGATATCGATCAGCTCGACGGTGCTCCAGTTCGACTACAACGGCCGGGTGGTCAACCTCTTGGACACGCCCGGCCACAAGGACTTCTCCGAGGACACCTACCGTGTGCTGACCGCCGTGGACGCCGTGCTCATGGTGATCGACGCCGCAAAGGGCGTCGAGGCGCAGACGCGAAAGCTCTTCGAGGTGTGCCGGCGCCGGGGCATCCCGATCTTCACGTTCATGAACAAGTGCGACCGCCCGACGCGCAACCCGATTGCGCTGGTCGACGAGCTGGAGGCGGTGCTCGGGATCCAGGCGTCGCCCGTCGTCTGGCCGCTCGGCAACGGGCCCTCCTTCCGCGGCGTGTTCGACCGCAGGACCAGGCAGGTCCACCTCTTCGAGCGCGTGCCGGGAGGGGCGTACCGGGCCCCGGTCAGGGTCTCCTCGCTCGACGATCCCGCGGCGCGCGCGAGGCTGGACGACGCCTCCTTCGAGGAGGCCAGCGCGGAGCTCGCCATGCTCGACGGGGCGGGCCATCCCTACGACCTCGCGGCGGTGCGCCTGGGAAGGCAGACGCCGGTCTACTTCGGGAGCGCGGTCAACAACTTCGGGATCCAGCTCCTCCTCGACGGCTTCCTCGAGGATTCGATCCCGCCGCAGCCCCGGCTCTCCGTCGCCGGGGGGGTTCCGAGCGAGGTGCCGGTGACCCTGGACAAGTTCTCCGCCTTCATCTTCAAGATCCAGGCCAACATGGACCCGAGGCACCGCGACCGGATCGCCTTCATGCGGGTGTGCTCGGGCAGGTTCGAGCGCGACATGTCCGTGC
>Ga0265318_10000934_pt1 | contig 18893 bp, 10 predicted proteins | sample 4821metaG_FD_192431 | JGI IMG/M metagenome (GOLD analysis project Ga0265318, IMG submission 192431) | Rhizosphere microbial communities from Carex aquatilis grown in University of Washington, Seatle, WA, United States - 4-8-21 metaG | ecosystem: Host-associated > Plants > Roots > Rhizosphere >... | reverse complement strand
CAAAACCCCGAACCATATGAAATGATTCGGGGTTTGCCTGCTGTGCGAGGACGGGGACTTGAACCCCGATGGCTGTTAACCGCTAGCACCTCAAGCTAGTGCGTCTACCAGTTTCGCCATCCTCGCGTTCGGAAGCGACGGATATCTATGCTGAATCGGTCACCGGCGTCAAGCGACTCGTTGGGAGATCGCCCGGTGGAGATCGAGAGCGCGGGCGGGACGGGTCTGTGCGGGTGCGATGACGTGCCCGCCAGCCTCGCGCCGCCTCAAGTCGAACGCAACCCGTCCGATGTCTAGCCGATAGCTTCGACCTCGACAGGGGGCACGTTGAATGAGGACGTATGACTCAGACTTTCTTCGCACCGCGCAGGTCCGGGGAGCGCTCGTGGTCCCGGGGGACATTCGCGGCGAGGTCGAGTTTCAGAACGACATCAATTATCTGCTCGCCCGCCTCGGTGAGAAGGTGCCCCCCCTCCAGGCACTGGGATGGTTCCCGTCCATTCCGGCCGAGGAGCGCCGCCTGCGGTTGATCCCTGGCGGCTACCCTCTGCCGCCGGGCGGTCCGGTCGAGCGGGAGCCGTTCGAGGAGCCGGCGCGGCGCTCGGTCGCGATCATGTCCGTGCCCGCGGTGCTGGCCGCGCTCGGGAGCCCGTAGCCGAGCCCGCCGGCGCCGTTTGGCAGCCACTTGTCCGCGCCGATCACGCGACGCCCGGCGCCCATCGTCACCCAACGCCACGCGCCACCGAGCGGATCAGGCCGCGCAGCCAGGCGTGCGCCGGGGAGCCCTGGGTACGCTCGTGCCAGACCTGTCCCACGCTGCCGCTCGGCAGGGGCAGCGGGGGTGGCAGCAGCCGCAAGGGCAGGTGGGCCGCCGCCGGCTTCGCGACCCGCCAGCTCAGGGCCGCCACGAAGTCGGTCGCCGCCACCACCGGTGCCACCATCAAGAAGTGCGCGGTTCGCAGGCCGATGGTGCGGGTGAGGCCATGCTTCGCCAGCTCCACGTCCACCACGCCCGGGCCCGCCGCCTCGGCGCTCACCAGCACGTGTGACAGGGACGCGTAGGTCCGGAGATCGAGCTTGCGTCCCACCCGCGGGTGCCCCTTGCGCACCACGCAGACCAGCCCATCGGCAAACAGGGTCTCCTCCCGGTGACCGGCCGGTACCCCTCGATAAAACCCGAGCATCAGGTCGACCTCGCCCGACTCGACGGTGGGGGGGATCCGCTGCTCGGACCAGCTCCGCATCTGCAAGCGGATCCCAGGGGCCTCCCGCCCGAGCCGGGCGAGGAGCTTTGGCAGGAGCACGAAGTCCGCGAAGTCCGAGGTGGCGATGGTGAAGGTCCGCGTCGCCCGCGCCGGCTCGAAGCTCGGCGTCTCGAGCGCGCCCTCGAGCTCGGCCAGGGCCGCATGGATCCGCCCGCCGATGGCCAGGGCGCGCTCGGTGGGCAACATGCGGCCCCCGCTGCGCACCAGCAGCGGATCGCCGAGGTGCGCGCGCAGCTGGGCGAGCGCGTTGCTGACCGCCGGCTGCGACAGCCCGAGTCGGGTCGCGGCCCGGCTCACGTGCCGCTCCGCCAGCAGCGCGTCCAGGACCACGAGGAGGTTCAGATTGAGGCCCGCAATATTCACCACGATGATGATGACTATACCGTCAATCTATTTCACAAATGATTAGCCCCCGGCCAGCTTCTTGGGTGTCTGTCCGCCTGTTCCGTTCACCCGAGACCAAGGAGCCCGTGATGACCCGCCAGATTGCCACCGCCACCGCCACCGCCGCCGCAACCGCCGCCATGGCCCTGTCCACCCTCGAGCCCGCCCACGGCGGTGCCAGCGCCGCCGTGCCCGTTCGCTGGGAGGTGGACAGCGCCCACTCGACGGCGGCCTTCAAGGTCCGACACCTCATGGTCTCGAACGTGCGCGGCACGCTCGGTCCGGTCTCGGGCACCGTCGAGATCGACGATGGCAGCCCGACCCGGTCCCGCGTCTCGGTCAGCATCGACGCCCGGGGGCTCGACTCGAAGGATCCGAAGCGCGACGAGCACCTCCGCAGCGCCGACTTCCTCGACGTCGCCCATTTTCCCGCCGTCACCTTTCGCTCGACCGAGGTCCACCCCATCGCCCCCGCTGGGAGCCTGGCGGTCACCGGCGATCTCACCATCCGCGGCGTCTGCCGCCCCGTGACCCTCACCGTGGACCCCCTGCCGAGCGCCATCCACGATCCCTGGGGAAACACCAAGCGCGGCGCCGTGGCCCGGACGTCCCTCAGCCGGAAGGACTGGGGTCTGGTCTGGAACCTGGCCCTCGACAGCGGCGGCGTGGTGGTCGGCGACCGGGTCGACATCGAGCTCGAGGTCGAGCTCGTCCGGCGCGACCCGCCCGCGTCCAAGCCGGGAGCCTGAGTTATGCTGAGAGCGCCCGATGGCGCCCCGGGACGCGGACCTGAACCTGCTGATCGTGCTCGACGCGATCGCGCAGACCCAAAGCGTGACCCGGGCCGCCGAGCGCCTCGGCCTGTCGAAGGCGGCGATGAGCCGGGCGCTCGGGCGGCTGCGCACCGCCCTCGATGATCCGATCCTCTTGCGGACCGGAAAGGACTGGATCCTCTCGGAACGGGCCCGCGCGCTGGCCGCGCGCGCCCGTACCGTCACCGAAGAGGCGCGGTCGCTGCTGGCCCCGGCCGACTCCTTCGACCCGGCCACCGCGACCCGCGAGTTCCGGGTGCACACCACCGATCACGTGGTGTCGCTGCTCGGCCCGGCGATCTGTCAGGCGCTCGCGCAGACCGCGCCCCCGGCCGCCGTGCGCTTCCTGCCGATCCTCCCCGACGACGTCCCCGCCCTGCGCGATGGGGTGGACACCGCCATCGGGGTCTTCCCGAGGCTCCCCCCCGAGTTTCGGACCCAGGGGCTGTTCTCCGATCGATTCGCTTGCGTCGTCCGCCTCGGGCATCCGCGGGTGCGGGGCCGGATCACCTTGACCCAGTACCTCGCCGAGAAGCACCTGCTGATCGCGCCGCGCGGTCAACCTGGCGGCGTGGTCGACGAGGCGCTGGCCGTGCGCGGACTCGGCCGTCACGTGACCCGCTACCTGCCCTACTCCCTGGTCTCCCTCGAGCTGGTGGCGCACTCGGACTGCGTCCTCACCATGTCCGAGCGGCTGGCGACCGCGCACGCCGATCGCTTCGCCTTGCAGATCCTCCGCCCTCCCTTGCCACTGCCGAGCTACAAGATCGCCCAGGTCTGGCACCCGCGCTCGGACCACGACCGCGCCCACCGCTGGTTTCGCCAGCTGGTCTCGAGAGCCGCGTCCTCTCTGCGCGACAGCGTCTGATCGGCGGGAGGGCGCGGACCCGAGGTTGCACGCGACGCAACCTCGGGTTGCGCCAGGCGTCCTTGGCCCTTCGGCGGGCACCTGTCATACCGGTGGCGACATTCAACCGGAGGAACCCAATGAGCCTCAAAGATCCCAACGTCGTCAGCCCCAGCCGCAAGAAGCGCGTCGCCATCGTCATCGCCAACCCCGCCGTCTCCACCACCACGGGATGGCCGGTGGGCTTCTGGTGGAGCGAGCTCGCTCACCCTTACTACGTGCTCGGCGAGGCCGGCTACGAGGTCGAAATCTTCAGCCCCGACGGCGGCCGGTGTGAGGCCGACGCCATGAGCGACCCGCGCGACCCGAGCGGCTACTCGGCGAGTGATCTCATCTCGATGGGCTTCCTCAGCACGCCCCGCCTGGCGAAGTTGATCGAATCGACCCGCGCCGTCTCCGAGGTGGACGTGGCGCGCTTCGACGCCATCGTGGTGGCGGGGGGACAGGCCCCGATGTTCACCTTCGAGCGCGCGCGCACCTTGCACCAGACCTTCGTCGCATTCTATGAAGCGGGCAAGATCGCCTGCGCGCTCTGTCACGGCGTGGCCATCCTCCGTTATGCCAGGCTGTCCACCGGGGACTACCTGGCCAAGGGGAAGACCGTGACCGGCTTCGCGAACGTCGAGGAGGACTTCGCCGACGACGCCGTGTGGAAGATGAAGCTCCTGTCCCGGGACCAGCACGTCATGCCCTGGCGCATCGAGGACCAGCTCGAGCAACTGGGCGCGAACTACGTGCAAGCAGGCCTCTGGCGCGGCTTCGCCATCCGCGACGGCAACCTGATCACCGGCCAGCAGAACTTTTCGGGCGAGGAGACGGCGCGTTTGCTGGTCGAGACTCTGGGACGATGATCCCGGCGCCTGCGGGCGTTGGGAGCGACCAGGGATCGAAGCGTGGCAGGGGCAGTGGCCCCGGTCGGTATCGTCCGACGCCGACGAGGTGGTTGTCGCGACAGATACGCACCTGAAATGCGCTGGCTACACGGTCCTGGCCGTTGCGGTCGATCTCCGTTCAAATGTTGCTTCTCGACGTACGCGCGTGTTCAAAAGAGCGCGCCGTCCGCATATATTCCGGAGGAGTGGGAACGGAGGGGGAGACAGCGGAGACGTTCATGGCGATGCTCGACGCCAGGGCGAGGGAGGTCCCGGACCGGATCGCGTATACCTGCCTGCGCGACGGGGAGGTGGAGAGCGGCACGTTGACGTTCGGCGCGCTTCGCGAGCGGGCGCGAGCGGTCGCGGCGCGGCTCTCATCGCTCGGGATGCGCGGCGATCATGCGATCCTGCTCTATCCGCAAGGGACCGACTTCCTCGTCACCTTCTTCGGCTGTCTCTATGCGGGGGTGGTGACGATCCCCGCGAGCATCCCCGGCCGCAAGAAGGGCATCGAGGCCCTGAAGCGCATCGCCGCGGACTCCGGTGCCAAGTGGATCCTGTCCACCCGGGCAGCGATCGAGGAGGTCGCGGAGGCGATCTCCTCGGACCGGGTCCTCGGAGGTTTGTCGTTCCTCGATCCCGCACAGGGAGGCTCAGCCGCCGCGGGCTGGGTTCCTTCGGGCCTCGATCCCAGGGGACTGGCCCTCGTCCAGTACACCTCCGGCTCGACGGGGCTGCCCCGCGGTGTCGCGGTGACCCACGCCAACCTGGTCGAGAATCATCGCCAGATGCAGGCAAGCTTCGACCACGACCAGACTACGGTGATCGTGTCGTGGCTGCCCATGTTTCACGATATGGGGCTCGGCGCGTTGTTGATGACGGTCTGGTCGGGCGCGCACTGCGTGCTGATGTCACCGGGCGCCTTCATTCAGAGTCCGCGGCGCTGGCTGGCGGCGATCAGTCGTTATCGAGGCACGACCAGCCTGGCCCCGGACTTCGCCTACGATCTGTGCGCGCGGCGGATCGGGCGCGCCGAGCGCGCGGGCCTGGATCTCTCGCCCTGGCGCGCCGCGGTCAACGGCAGCGAACCCGTCCGCGCGTCGACCATCGAGCGGTTCGTCCAGGCGTTCGCACCATGCGGGTTCCAGCGCATGGCGTTTCAGCCCGGATATGGCCTGGCGGAGGCCACGCTCTTCGTGGCCTCCGGGCACCCGAGTGAACCTCCGGTCGTCCGCCATTTCTCCATTGACGCTCTGGCGCGGGGGCAGGCCGAACCGATGACGGCCGCGCTCCCAGGGGGACGCGCGCTGGTGAGCTGCGGCCGCGCGTGGAACGGGACGAGCGTCATCATCGTGGGCCCGGGCACGCGCGCCGAGTGTCGCCCCGGGGCGCTCGGCGAGATCTGGGTTCGGGGCGAGAGCGTCACCGCCGGGTACTGGGCCGATGAAGGGTGCGAGGAGACCTTCCAGGCGAAGACCGCCGATGGGAGGGGGCCGTTCCTGAGAACGGGAGATCTCGGGTTCATCGAGGACGGGCACCTTTATGTGACCGGGCGGATCAAGGATCTGGTCCTGATCCACGGTCGAGCGCACGCTCCCCAGGACGTCGAGGAATGCGCGTCCGCCTCTCACCGGGCGGTCGCCGCCCACGCGAGCGCCGCGTTTTCGGTCGAGACTGACCAGGGCGATCGTCTGGTGATCGTGCAAGAGCTGGTGCGGAGCGCCATTCGCGCGCTCGATACGGCCGAAGTGATCCTGGCGATCCGAAAGGCGGTGTTCGAGGAGCTCGGGCTCCGTCCAGGCGCGGTCGCTCTCCTCATGCCCTTGACGCTGCTCCGGACCTCGAGCGGAAAGATTCGCCGCAGGGCGTGTCGTCAGGCGTTTCTCGAGGGGTCACTCCCGACCCTATGCGTGTGGTTCGAGTCGAATGCGGCCAGCTCCGCTGCCGAGGCAGAGCCCGACGCGATCGCTGAAGCGCGCCGGGCGAATTCGTCGTTGACCGTTCGGGGCGCCGAGGGGTAAGAGGATCAACTCAAGGTGTGGCGAGTCGGTGTGAAGCGAGTCGGGGTGGTGAGAAAGGGGCCTGCCTGTCCACGGTGGCTGGCCCTGGCCGCTCTGACGTCTCTGGTTGGTGGGGCGTGCACCTCCCTCGCGCCGCAGACCGACACCTGGATGGCCTCGGTTGGCTCGACGGCCGATCCGCTGTGGTCCTGCTTGAACCAACCCGTCAACCTGGTCCTTCCCGACGCGGCCCCGCAGACGGCGACCTACGTGGCGGCCATCGTCGATTTCTATTCTCAGCCGACCTTGCTGACCGCGATCCCAGGCCTGACCGTCGATGTCTGCGCCGATCCGACCTGCGCGAATCCGATCACCGACAAGCTGAACATCACCCATCCGATGGCGCCGTTCGTATGGTCCTTCGAGATGCCATACATGGTGGACCACGTCTTACTCCGGACGAGGGCAGAAGGTTATGTGGACTTCGACTACATCCTCGGGGGGCCCCTGCTCGGAACTCCCTACGGCAACCCGACGATCCACGGCCTCGTCATCCCGCCGATCACGGAGTCGGCGCTCGACGACCTCTACACTCAGGTCAGCGCCGGGGCGAGGGACACCTCGAAGGGAATCCTGGCGGTCCGGACGCTGAATTGTTTCTTGAACCCGGATGGCTCGCCGGACCAGATCAAGTCACGGGGCGAGGACGTCCAGGTCCAGGTCACGGAGCTGTCGACGAATTCTCCCCCGCCTCCCCCCGCCGTCGGATGGGCGCTCAGCTTCAACAACAAGGCGAAGCCCGCGGTCGACAACGTGCTGCCGTTGACGGACAGCCGAGGGGTGGTGGGTTACTTCCAGCTCGAGCCAGGCAACTACGAGGTGAAGGCCATCGCGCCGAGTGGCGCCACCTTGGCGCACACCATCTGGACGGTCCACGCGAACGTGGTCACTTTGGCCGAGGTGCGTCGTGGCCTCGAACAGTGGGGAGAGTAGCCGTGGCCATGGGGACCGAGGAGATGGAGTTGCCGAGAGTCGACGACGGAGAAGAGTCGGAGTCCGCCCGACTCTGGGTCCCGGCGGAGGGAGCGACCGCCGCACCGCCCGCGGGAGCGCGCGAGGGCAGCCCCGCGAGACCGAGTGAGGTTGGGCCGAGCGCGGAGGCCACCGCCCTGGTCGACAGGATCCACGGTGTCTTCGCGCCGGGCTCCGAGTTCGGCGTCTACGTGATCGGCGGCTGCATCGGCGAGGGCGGGATGGCTCGGATCTATCGCGCCGAGCACGCGGGCTTGCGTCGCCAGGTTGCCCTCAAGGTGATGCTCCACGGGTTCTCCAGAGAGCCGGAGGGGCGTGAGCGCTTCGTCCGGGAAGCTCGGATCGCGGCGGCCATCAAGCACCCCAACGTCGTCAACATCTTCGATGTCGGCGTGCACGAGAACATCCCCTATCTGGTCATGGAGCTGCTGGAAGGCACCGATCTGGAGGCGATGATCGCCGACAAGGGCGCCCTCGACGAGAGCCTGATCCTCGACATCATGGTCCCCGTGGTCGCGGGCCTCAGCGCCGTGCACGACGCCGGTATCGTGCACCGCGATCTCAAGTCCGGCAACATCTTCCTCTCGCGGGGCAGGTACGAGGACCTCGAGCCCAAGCTGCTGGACTTTGGCATCTCCAAGGCGCCCGATCCCCATCAACCGCGGATCACCAACCATGGACACCTGATGGGTACGCCTTCCTATATGTCGCCGGAAGGGGTGCGGGGAGGAGAGCTGACCTTCCTCTCCGATCAATATTCTCTTGGCGTGGTGATGTACGAGTGTGCCACCGGGCACGCGCCCTATCTCGGGGCCAACCTCCACGATCTCGTTCACATGATTTCAGCCGGCGCCTACCGTCCGCCGGACGAGAGCAACCCGAAGGTATCGAAGCGCCTGGCTGCCATCATCACCCGCGCCATGAGCCTCGATCCGGCGCGGCGCTTCCCCGATCTGCGTGCCATGGGCCGGGAGCTCTTGTCGCTCGCTGGCCAGCGCACGCGGATCACCTGGGGGTTGAGCTTCGGGCCCCTGAGACCGGAGGCGGATGGCCCGGTCCCCGTGCTCAGCACGGCCGTGGACCCACCGCCGGCGAAGCGCGCTCGGTCTCTCGGAGCGAGGCTGTTGCCGGTCGGCCTGGCGGCGATCGGAGCCCTGATCGCCTTTGCGATGTTCGGGATCTGGGCGGTCGGCTCGTCCCTGCGGCATCGGTCGACCGCCTCGAGCTCTCGTGAGGCGGGGGCGCCAATCCTCATGACCCAGGCCATCGGTCTTGGCCGTTCGCCCCCAGGGGATCCAGTCGGGGCTCCGCCGGCGACGAGCCCGCAGGTCGTGGCGGCGGAGCCAGCGCCCCCGACGCTGTCACCCGCGTCGCGGGGGCCTCGATCGTCCCCGGCTTCCACCGGTACGCGCAAGCCGAGGCGCGGGCTCCACCCGCCCGCGTCGGCCGAGGTTCGCCGGCGGCAGCCATCTCAGGACCTGCCCGACTGGGAGATCCCCGTGCCAACATCCGCGACGCCTCAGGCGAGAGCCCGCGAGACGACGCTCCCACTTCAAAATTCCAATGGCGCACCCATCTTCGACTGACAGGGACCGCCCGAGGGAGTCACGAATGCGGATTCACGGCTGCTTCCAGGCAACCCTGCCTCGTCCTGGTCCTGGTCCTGGTCCCGGTCCCGGTCTCGGTCTCGTCCTGGTGATGGTCTTCGCCACGATGGCTGGGCTCCCTGGCCGCTCGATGGCGGGTCAGGACGAGGGGCAAGTCGATTCCGCCACGGAGGATCTGATCCAGCAAGGGATCGCGCTCCGTCGGGCTGCCAAGGACGAAGCCGCCTTGGCGGTCTTTCTCAAGGCCGAGAAGCGCGCGCCGAACTCGGTGCGCATCCTGCTGCATGCCACCACCGCGGCCCAGGGCTGCGGCAAGTGGGTGATGGCCCACAGCTACCTGCGCAGGGCCTCGCTGTATCGAACCGACCCCTATTACCAGCGGTACCGGAGCGCCATCCGCACGGTCGAAGACACGGTCGAGCAACACGTCGGACAGTTCCGGACCCTCGGAGCTCCCGTGGGGGCCGAGGTGCTGCTGAATGGACAGCGGGTCGGCGTGCTGCCCATGGACGAGGCCGTGGTGGTGGAGGTCGGGGCGTACGAGCTCGAGGTGTCGAAGCCCGGCTACTTTCCGTTGCGCCGTCCAGTCACCGTCGCGGGCGGAGGTGGGCTGTCGCAGGAGTCCGTCGAGCTCAGCTCCATGGACGCCGTCGCCGGCCCCATGACCAGCCGTGGCCCGCTCACGATCGAGCGCGAACGCAACGCCGAGGTGCAGATCTCCGATGGAGCGGGCGCATCGCCGCTGCGGGCACGCTGGGTGACCTGGGCCCTGGCGGGCGGCAGCTTGGCCCTGCTCGGAACCAGCGCGGCTCTGTTCGCGGTCCGCGAGCAGCGGGCCACGACCTGGAACGACGACAGCGCCTGCTTGAATCGCGACATGCCGCTGCAGACCCGCGAGTCGGTTTGCGGTGGCGTTCGACAAGACGCGGTGACCGCGGAGCGGCTGGGCATCGTCGCCGGCGCGCTCGGAATCGGGCTGGGCGGGGCCGCGGTGGCCCACTGGTTCTTCACGTCGCCGCGACCGATGATCGGGACGGAGCACGCGAGCTACACCCCGTCCTGTGTCGTCGGTCCGACCCGGGTCGCTTGCCAGGCCGCGTTTTGAGCGAGTACCTCGGACAGGAAGATCGTTCCGGGTTACGCGAAGGCTCCTAGGCCGCGGCGGCCTGGACCGCGGCGGTGCCGAGCTTCTCGCGCAGGCGAAAGTATTCGTCCGACAGCGCGAAGCGCAGCCAGTCGCGCAGCGCCTCGCTGGTGGCCGCCAGGGCGACCACCTCGGGGCCGGAGGGCGCGGTGCCGGGATCGGCGTCAGGTGACCACGAGCCCGGCCCTCCCACGCTCGCCACCGCTCCCGCTCCCGGGGGCGCGGGCGGGGGAGGCGGAGGGGGCATGGGCAGCGCCAGCTGGTTCGCGCGCAGGAAGGCTGGCAACGCGGCCCGCAGATCGCCCGCCGCCAGCAGGCCGGTGCGGTTCGCGGTCTCGGCCACCACCTTGCGCCACTTGACCGAGCTCCAGGAGGTCGAGCCCACCTCCTGGAAGATCTCGGCCAGCCGCTTGGAGATCTTGTAGGGGACGTTCTTGCGCAGGGTGCTGGCCGCCTCGGCCGCCGCGTCGAGGGTGTTGCTCCGCCGCTTGGCGTGGCGCGGGTGAAACGCCCGCAGCACCGTGCCGAAGAGCTCCGTGAACTGCTTGGGCCGGATGGCCGCCGCCAGGATGTACTCCGGCCGCGACAGCTCGAGCCCGCGCGCGATCTCGAAGCGCGCCTCCGGGAGCGGGACCTGCTCGAGCAGCCCCCCGAAGACCAGCGCCGGCGGCGTCTGGACCAGCAGCTCGGCTGTCCGCGGCTGGACATCTTGCCGCTTGAGGTACAGCGCCGTCCGCTTGTTCCCGAGCATCTTGGCCACCTGTCCGTAGACCTTGGCGACGTCGAGATCCGACATGGGGGACAGCTTGTCCTCCGCCGCCACTCCCAGGTCGTCGAGGCGCGGACCGCTCGGGTGCGGCGCCCCCTCCCACAGCAAGCTGAACACCTCGGACAGGATGGCCGCCTCACGCCCCGCCAGGACCCGGCGGTCACCGTCGTCGAGCACCCCGGCGTACGGATCGTCGGGCTTCATCTCCGGGGTGGGGTGGGTCTTGAGGAAGCGCCGCGGCCCCTCCTCCATGCCCCCCAGCACCTCGAGCAGCTCGAAGGCGCAACGCGCCGGATCGATCATACCGCGCTTGGCGAAGGCCTCCCCGAGCGCGCGCACGCTCGCCACCCGCGCCGGATCCGCCTCCGCCAGCCGCCGCAGGTTGACCAGGGCCGCGTCGGCGTACTCGATCCGCGGCCCGTACAGGGTCGCGAGAGCAATTCGCGCGCTCATCCGTTCCGGGTCGAGCTCGACCGCCCGCTCGAAGGCCGCCACCGCCTCCGCCACGCTGCGCTTGCGGCGCGCCTCCCCGAGCCGCTCCCACAGGTTGGCGCGCAGCCCGCGCGCCTCGCGGGTGTCCTCGGGCGCCGGCAAGCCAGGCAGCACGGTGGCCAGCCGCTTGGCCACCTGCTTCTGCTTGCCCTGACGGGTCAGGAGATCACACAGGCTCGACAGCACCGTGTCGTCCTCCGGGTTGTCCGCGCACGCCGCCTCCAGCAGCCGCAGCGCCTCCTCGCCCTCGCCGCGCGCCGCGATCAACATGGCGGCCTCGCGCCGCCGCAGCGCCCGCTCCTTGGGGTCCTGCACCAGATCGATGAGCAAGCTCGCGCTGTGGGTGGCCGCCTCGAAGTCGTCGGCCTCGCGCTGCAGCTGCAGCGCCTTCTCGAGCACGCTGACCAGCAGGTCCTTCGGCTCCTCGAACAGGGCGATCGCCGCCTCGTAGGCGGCGCGGGCCCGGAGGCTCTCCCCGGCCTCGAGGTACAGATCCCCGAGCTGCTCGAGCACGCCCACCTTCATCTCCCGGTCGGCGGATGGGCTCGCCGCCAGGCGCTCCAGGAACAGGCGCGCGGCGCTCTTCTCGCCGCGCTCGAGGGCGAGGTCGGCCATCGCCCGCAGCGACGGGGGGTGCTCCGCCTCGAGCGCCAGCGCCGCCTGGTAGAGCGCCAGGCTCTTCTCGGGCCGGCGCAGCTTGAGCTCCGCCTCGGCCGCGTGGCCGAGGCCATCCGCGACGGCGGCGGCGTGGCGCACGGCGTCCGCGTGCTCCGCCAGCGGACCGAGGAGGGCGGACGCCTCTCGCCACTTTCCAGCGCGAAAACGGTTCTCGCCCATCGCCAGCCGTGTGCTCAGCTGCCCGGGCGTCAGGCGATCCGACTCGGACAGCTGCCGGAAGGACTCGTCGGCGCGCCCGAGCCGCTCGGTGACCTCCGCGAGCCGCAGATGCAGGCGCGAGGCATGGTCGGGCTGGTGGCGCAGCCGACGGATGGCCTCGGTGAGCCGTCGCTCGGCCGCCGACCACTGGCCCTCCTTGTAGTAGATGTCGGCCGCCGCCAGCACCGCCGGCAGGTGATCGGGCATGAGCTCGAGGGCCTCGTCGACGTACCGCTGGGCTTCGGCGACCTCGCCCGAGCCCTCCCACACCGATCGCGCCAGATCGGTGAGGACCGCCGCCCGGAACTCCGCGCCCTCGACCAGCTCCAGCTGCCGCAGCAGCCGGTCGCGCGCTGCCGTCCACTCGCCCGCCGCGGCATGCAACGCCGCCAGGGCCCGCAGCGCATCCACGCTGGTCGGCTCGCGCGCCAGCGCCTCCTCGAAACAGGCCCGGGCCTCGGCCGGCAGGTTGGCTTGCTCTCGATAGGCCCGCCCGGCGTCGAGCAGCGCCGCCACCGCCTCGCTGGCGGTGAGGCGGGCCCGGGCCTCCCGGCGCCGGGTCGCGGCGTAGGTGACGAAGTCATTCTCCTTGAGGGCCAGCTCGGCCAGGGCGGCGAGGGCGTTCGGCTCCTCCGGAGAGATCTCGAGCGCGACGGCGATGGCCTGCCGGGCCCCGGCCGGGTCCGCCAGATCGTCGGCGCGGACGGCGCTGAGCTCGAGGAGCAGGGGGACGATCGCCGAGCTGGCGACGCCGGATGTCCGTGCGCCCTCCACCTGGTTCCCGAGGGTGCGCGCGGCTTCGTGGGACAGCCCGGCCCGTCGCAGGTTGCGCACCAGCGCCGCGCCGAGCTCGCGGTCGGCGAGCGCCACCGGCCCGAGCGCGCGCAACGCCCCGGCGGCCGCCTCCGGGTTGCCGAGACGTTCCTCGAGGATCCGCGCGCGCCGGCGGACCAGGTCCAGGTGCTCGGTCTCGTCGGCCGCCAGCTCTGCCCGTCTGGCGAGGATCTCCTGCAGATCGTCCCAGCGCGCGTGCGACTCGTACAGCCGGTCGAGCGCCGCCAGGGCTTCGGCATCCCTGGAATCGAGCGCCCGGATGGCCTCGAACGCCTCGATGGCCCGATCGGCCTGCCCGAGCTCGCGCTCGTAGACATCGGCGATACGGATGCGCACCGCGCGGGCCGCGACGGGATCGCTCGTGAGCTCCGCTTCCCGCTGGAGGGTGTCGACGACCTTCACCCACAGACCGACCCGCCCGTAGAGTCGCCCGAGCGCCTCGCAGGCCGCGATGGTCTCGGCCCGCGCCGCGACGTCGGAGGCCGCGCGGGCCGGCGGACCGCCCCCCTGGGAATCGAGCGGGGCGCGCGGGTCCGAGCTCCCCGCCGGCGCCCCGGTCGCGCCGGCCGCCTCGGGGGCCTCGGTCGGCCTCGATTCCCCGGAGTCGGCGCCGTCGCTCTCCGCCGCCTCGCCCACCAGCCGTTCGAGCGTGTCGATGGCCTCGTAGGGCTTCTCGAGGGCCCGCTCGTAGAGCCCGGCGAGCTCGGTCATCTTGGCGCGCCGGTCGGGACCGGGAGCAATCGGCGCGGGGCCGCTCACGCGCCGCTCGAGGACCGCCGCCAGCTCGGCCCAGCGCTCCTGCGAGCGGGTGATCTCCTCCATGCGCAGGATGGCGTGGGGCTGGTCGGGCTGCAGGTTCAGGATGGCCTGATAGCGCTCCTCGGCCTGGTCGATCTGTCCGAGCGCCTCGCGGAAGCGGGCCACGTCGAGGTGGATGGAGACCGCGTGCTCGGCCGGAGCGAACCCATCGATCCCCCCGAGGTAGATGCGGCAGACCTGATCCCAGCGATCGTGCTCGCCCGCGATGCGTTCGAGCGTGGCCCGTACCACCGGGTCACCGGCGTTCAGACGGAAGGCTCGGTCGAGGACCACCAGGGCCCGGTCGGTGTTCTTCTCTCCCCTCTCCCAGACCTCCGACTCCTTCAGCAGGTAGCGCAGGCGGGTGGTGGGGTCAGCGGCCGGGAGCACCTCGTAGGCCTGGGCCAGTTCCTGCCACGGCGTCTCGAAGCGCGGGGCTGGCTGGGCGGCCGGCTTGAGCTTCCCGTCCGCCGGGTCGACCCGAGGCCCCGCGGCGATCGTCGGGTGGACGGTGGCTCCGGTCCCCCAGCCGGCGCCGGGCCCCCCGCCCATCGGAACGGGCGGCGGCGTCCCGGTCCTCGCGGAGAGCGTTGGCCGGGGGGGCGGAGGCGGGGCGGGTGCCCGCTCCCCGCCGTGCGCACCGTTCACGGGGTGAACGCCGTTGGTGCCCGTCTTGCTCTTCGCGGATGCGGGCCACTCGGTCGCGTCCGCGGTCGCGTTCGGCATGGCCCGTGCGTCGGCGACGCCCGGTTGGCCATCGCCCTGTTGGCCCTCGTCCTGCTGGTTCCCCTCGGCGTCGGCGTCGGCGTCCTCCGCGGCGACGGCCCACTCGGCCGGATCGATCTCTTCCAAGATCCCGGACGATTCGGTGTCGACGGCCACCGACAGCACCGCCGCGTCATCGACGTCCACCTCACCGTCACCTTGGTCACCGCCGCCCGCATCGCCAGCGCCATGGGGCTCCTGATGCTCGGCGAGCCCCTGCGCGACGGGCACGGTGTCCTCGACGAGGGTCGCGGTCGGGACGGCCGAGTCGTCCGCCTCCTCCGCGGTCGCCGGTCGGCCGGTCACCACCGGGTCCGCCGCCCCTGCGGTGGCCACCGTCGCAGCCGCAGTCGCAGTCGCAGTCGCGGCCACAGCGGCGGTCGGCACCGTGTACCGACCGATCAGGCCGGCCAGCCGCCAGATCTGTCGGCCGACATCCTCGTCCTCGGGTGCCAGACGGAAGGCGTTCAGGTAGGCACGAAAGGCCCGCACCAGATCCTTGACCTCCGTCTCGACCAGCACCGCGGCGTGCCGGGCGATGGCCAGCTTGCTGACCAGATCGCCCGCCAGAGCGAACAGCTGGGCCTGCACCTTGAGGGCGTCCTCCCATCGGCCGGTGCGCTCGGCGAGGCGCAGGATCTCGTGCTGGGTCTCGGAGTCCTTGGGATCGATGACGAAGCAGCGCATGTGCTCGTCGAGCGCACCCGAGGCATCCCCGAGTCGACGCTCCTTGATGGCCGCTCGCAGGTGCAAGAGGCGAACCCGCTCGTGGCGCTCGGTGCGGTTGCCCGCCAGGCGCGCGTAGACGTCGAGCAGCCCGAGCCAGTTCTGGGTGACCTCCGCCAGCCGCTCGAGGTGGGGCGCGAGCTCCCGCCCCGACGGTTCGATGGACAGGGCCTCGTGCAGCACGGTGAAGGCGCGCGCCGGATCCGACAGCTTGCCCTCGCAGATCCGGGCGATCTCGAGCACCGTGGCCAGCTGCTCGGGGCGCTCGGTCACCTGCAGCAGCTTGGCGGTGTAGACCTCGATCAGCTCCTCGAAGAGACCATGCTTCTCGGCCAGGGCGTCGAGCCGCGCGAACGATGCCCGCAGCGCCTCCGGGTCCGATTCTCCGCGCTCGGCCACGTCCACGTGCGCGCGCCGGTACCAGGCAAAGGCGGCCTGGGGGTCGCCGAGCCGCTCCTCGTAGACGTTGCCGATGTTGAGGAGCAGCTCCTGCCGGGCCGCCGCGTTCGAGGTCAACGCCAGGATGCGCTGATCGATCTCGATGCGCTTGTTCCAGGCGCGGGCCCCCTCGTACAGCGGCTGCAAGGCCCGCATGGCGTCGAGGGCGCTCCCGTTGATCTCGAGCGCGCGCTCGTAGGCGTCGATGGCCTTCCCTGGATCCCCCAGCCGATCGCGCCACAGGGCGCCAATCTCCAGCGCGCGTCGCAGGCGCTCGTCCTCGGCCTCGGTGAGGAAGAGCTGGCGTTCGGCGACCTTGACCACCCGCTCCCAGTTCCCGGCCCGCTCGTACAGACCGCGCAGGCGCTCGTGGGCCTCCCAGAGGTTCGGGTCGAGCTCGGCGACCAGCCGCTCGAAGGCCTCGATGGCGGCGGCGTGCTCTCCGAGATCGGTCTCGAGGATCTCCGCCCGCCGCAGGGAGATGGCGACGGCGGTCGACGAATCACCCACGAGCGGGATCTGCCGCTCCAGCATGGAGACCAGCGCCCTCCATTCGTGGGTCTCCCCGTAGATGCGGGCCAGGGCCTCGAGGGTGCCGAGATCCGAGGGCAGGATCTCGAGGCGGGCCCGCCAGGCCCGCTCGGCGCGCGGCTGATCGCCGAGCCGGGTCTCGGCGATGTCGGCCAGGCGCCGCAGCGCCTCGGCCTGACGCTGGGGATCGCCCGCCAGTCGGTGCACCTCGGCCTCGACCACCCGCGCCAGATCCCTCCAGCGCTCGAGCGAGGTGTAGAGCGTGGCCAGGGCCTCGAGGGCCCGCTCGCTCTCCGGCGTCACCGCCAGCACCGCCTCCCAGCGCAGGGCGGCCCCTGGCAGATCCGACAGGTGGTTGGCGAGCGCCTCGGCGGCCCGGGTGAGGATCTGCACGCGCTCCTCGACGGTCGAGGTGTGCTCGGCGTGGTCATCGAGGGTCCGCACCAGGCCGGCGTGGTCCCCGGCGCGCTCGAGCACCTCTTCGAGGCGGGTGAGGGTGTCGCGATCTCCCGGCACCAGCGTGAGGATCTCGCTCGCGGCCCAGGACGCGGCGTCCACGTCGTTCAGATCATCGTCGTAGATGAGCAGCAGCCGACGCAGCAGGCTCACCCGCTCGGGCTTGGTGGCCGCGGCCCCGACCTGCATGCGCAAGGTGGTGGCCAGGCCCTGCGCGTCGCCCCCGCGCTCGTAGATCTCGACCATCGCCCGCAGGGCCACCTGATCGTCGGGCGCGAGCTGCAAGAGCTCGCGGTAGATCTCCAGGGCCCGCTCGGGCGAGCCGAGCTTCTCGCGATGAATCTGGGCCACCCGCCGCAGGATCTCCACCCGCTGTCCGAGCTCATCCGCCAGCTCCGCCTCGCGCTCGAGGACCGGCACGATGCGCGCGAAGTCCTTGGACTTGAGGAGCAGCCGCTTCTGCATGTCGCGCGCGCGCTGCTGGCGCGGGTTCAGCTCCTCGATGCGCTGCCAGGCGAAGAGGGCGCGCTCGGCGTTGCCGAGGTTCTTCTCGACCACCGCGGCGATCTCCTCGAGCCGGGTCACGAGCGCATCGGCGGGCTCGTTGGCGGCGCGGGCCTGCTCGTAGGCGAACTCCAGCAGATCGGCCAGCGCCAGCCAGTCGCTCTTGTCCCGGAAGTGATCGGCGTAGGCGGCCAGCGCCTGGGGATTGGTCGGCTCGATCTGCAGGATGGCGTGCAGGTACACCGCGGCCTGATCGCGGTCGCCGAGGCGGTCCGCGTACAGGGCGGCGAGCTCACCCATCAGGCGCACCCGGGTGGGCGGGTCCTCGATGGCCCCGAGCTGCTTTTCGCGCAGCTCGGCCAGCTTGGCGAACTCGTGGCCCCCGAGGAACAGCTCGGCCAGGCGTTCGGAGGCCGGACCGCCCGGGTCCTCCATCCCGGCGATCTCGCCGTAGATGCGCTGAGCTTCGGCCGTGTCCCCGAGATCGCCCTCGGCGAGCTGGGCCCGCTTGTAGAGAAAGTTCAGCTGCTCCTCGGCGGTGGTGGCCGACTGCACGCGCTCGCGGTAGTAGCGGTCGAGATCGGAGAGCCGCCCGGCCTCGTAGTACGTGCGCTCGACCAGCTCCGCGGCCTCGGCGTGGCCGGGCGAGGCGGCCAGCGCCTTGCGCAACGATCCGATGGCCCCCTCGATGTCACCGGCCTCCTGCTGCCGCCGGGCCAGCTGGTGGTAGATCCCGGCGGCGCGCTCGCCCCCATCCGCGCCGATCCAGTTGGGATTGGCATAGATCGAGGCCAGGAGCTCGAGGGCCTTCTCGTCGCGCGGGCGCAGGCGGATCACCTCCGCCAGGCGGTGCGCGGCCGCGTCCAGCTCCTCGAGCTTCTCGGCCAGCACCCGCCCGAGGCCGAGCAAGAGATCGCCGCGGCGCTTGGGCTCGGTGGTCCCCTCGAGCTCGAGGTCGTAGAGGCGCACGACGCTGCGGTAGTCGCCGAGCGCGCGGTAGATCTTGCGCGCCGATTCGATGGCCTTCACGTCCTCCTTGGTCAGCTTGCCCTTGCGCTGCCCCGCGCGCAGGGTCTTCTCCAGCACCGTGAAGTGGTTGACGAAGAGCTGCTTCATCTCCGACTGCAGCTCGGCCAGGCGGCTCGGATCGCGGGTGCGCGAGACCGCGGCCGCCTCCACCTCGAGCATGACCATGTAGTCGGTGGTGCGATCCTGCTCGCGGTAGAGATCCTTGAGGCGGGCGGCCGCGCGGATGTGGTTGGGGTCGCGGTGGACGGCGTTGGCGAGGTCGGCCTCGGCCCCGGCGACGTCCCCGAGCTGGTCGAGGCGCAGCTCGGAGGCGAGGTAGAAGAGCTCGGCGGCCTTGGCGCCGTCGTCGATGGCCTGCGCGCGCTTCTCGTAGAGGACGATCAGCCGATCGTGCTGCTTGGCTTGGCGGTAGGCCTTTCGCAAGGCCACGAAGGCCTCCGTGTCGGAGGGATCCCGCTCGAGGGCTGACTCGTATTCGAGGACGCTGGGCATGCGCTCGGTCTCGCCTCCTTGGGTCTCGGCTCCGGGTCGAAGCGGGAACAGACGACCGCCCAAGATAGCACCTCTTCGGCACGGAAGGAACGAAGAGGGAACGCTGGTACGGCTCCTGACAAACCGTGGGGGGCCGCGGACGTCCCCCCACGTTCCC
>Ga0265318_10000928_pt1 | contig 18968 bp, 15 predicted proteins | sample 4821metaG_FD_192431 | JGI IMG/M metagenome (GOLD analysis project Ga0265318, IMG submission 192431) | Rhizosphere microbial communities from Carex aquatilis grown in University of Washington, Seatle, WA, United States - 4-8-21 metaG | ecosystem: Host-associated > Plants > Roots > Rhizosphere >... | reverse complement strand
TTACACTTGGTATTCGTTTGGAAATGGAACAGATTCTCTCTTCAATAGCTCGCCCTCACAAAATTATATTATCAATGACACCGATATAATTGCACCAACAATAAATTTCTCTGTGCCGACAACAACCAACGCAACAAATATTTCTCAGGGTTGGTTTTTTGTGAATATCACCGCGAGTGACGCAAATTTACTTTCAATAAATATTTCAGTTTACAACAGTTCACAGCAATTAATCTGGTTGCAGAATGGAACTGCGTCGCCCTTGACTCTAAATTTCACAGTTCCATATGACGGCGTTTATTATTTCAACGCGACGGCAATTGACACAAGTAACAATAGTAATTTCACCGCGACTAGAACTATAACTCTAAGTCCAAGTCCGCCGATGCTTCTAAATTACTCAACTAATTATTACACAAACCAGTCAGTTCACGTTTTCACGACGATAAATAAAATTTCCAACGCAACGATTAATGTCGGTCCAACACTTGCGCTCGGTACGATTTTTGTAAATTCAACAAACACAACGAATCACGAATTTGCCCTCACGGGTTTACTCAATAATACTTTGTATTTCTATAACGTCACATTTACTGACCTTTATGGTAATTATGCAACGTATGGATCATATAATTTCACGACGAACGACACGCCAATCGTACATTTAGTTGTAAATTACTCGGATTGGGATGTAAATCAAACAACAAATTTTTCGTTGTATCAAACCGTGCAACCTCTCGACATTCCAAACGTAACGTTTTCAAACGCTAACGGCGAAATTTATTATTTACAAAATATCACTGTAAATCAAACGCTTGACTTACGTTCAAAAATTTCAATTACGCCGTACTTTTTGTTTGTCAATTCAACATTGATTCCTGAATTCAATAAATCTGCAAATATTACATTTAGGAATGTAAATCTCTCGCATCCAATTGTCAAGCGAGATAATTTAGATTGTGCTGGCGCGATTTGTACAAATAATTCTTATAATTCAACGACGCAAATTTACACATTCCAGGTTTCTGGTTTCTCAACATATGCACTTGTCGAGCAATGTACTGACGGCGTGCAGAACTACGATGAAACTGGCGTCGATTGTGGCGGCGCAAATTGTGGCGCTTGTCCTGCAACTCCAAGTGGCTCATCAGGTGGCGGCGGTAGTGGTTCACGAAGTGGCGGTTCGGGTTCTGGAATCATTCCTGCGACGCCACTTACAAATTCAACAACGACAACGAATCAAACAAAAAATACACCGACGATTGCTGAAAATATTTCAAAATCAAATTCCACTTCGCCTGCAAATAAAACCGCGAATAATTCTGTAAAGAGCGGCGAATTATTTCCACAATCGAATGGATCATCTTTTTGGTCTGAAGTTTCAAACATTCTAAATGTTCTAAACCCCTCAAACTTAAGTCTGTCATTTTTAATTTGGCTCGGAGTTTGGACAATTGTCTGCGCATCAATAGTTGGCTTGGGCGTATTCGTTGTCAAGAAAACTAAATCGCCCCCGACATTAAAGCAAGTAATATCGTCTCACGATTTTACCCAAGATATTTCTTACATGCCGCTGATGGCGTCTAAGAACGACTCTCTTCATACTCAACTCAAAGATTATCTCTCTCGTCATATTAAAGCAGGTCACAGCCCTCAAACACTTGCACATATGTGTTTTAAGAGCGGTTGGTCGCATGACGTTGTAGAAAAAACGATTAACGAGCTTCATACTGAACTAAATTCTAGAAAAAAATAATTTCGATCGGAGACGACATATTACTTTTAGGAACAGGCAGATTTAAAAGTAAGTTACTTAAGAAATAGGTTATGGCAGTTGATTGTAGTGCATCAGGCATAGAACATCTAATGCAACATATATACCAATCTTTGCGAGAGCACAGAAAACTTATTGCTAATTCTTTGATTCTTGGTAATTTTGTAGAAGCAAAAGAACGTTCTGCAAAACTCTCAACAATTTTTACTGAATACGTAATAAAACAACTCGATCCTAGGATAAGCGAACTCCAAGATTTCAGAGGTAAAGCTGGTGATACTCAATATATTATTGATGATTTAATTTCAAATTTATTCAAATTGAATTCTGAATTGAAAGCAATCTGTGAAGGAGATTTTTCTAATGATGATGATCTGAATCTACTGATTAGAAAAGAGCATCAAGTTGAAGCTTTTTCAGAAACGATAATAGAAATCTGTTTGCAAAATAGAGCTAAGATTGATTCAGTAGTTTCTAGTCGATAGCTATATCTAAATTGAGGCAATCTTTATAAACAATCCATCACTTCCTCGTCTTAGATTTACAACTCCAAAACCGAGACGGGGTAATTAAGACTATGGCAAAAACAACTAAATCAACTTCTGTGGATTCTTCATCCAACGCTTCATCGCAATCAACTAACGTCGCTCCTACGCCGACTGAAAATAAATTCAATCCGCAAATCTTCGAACCGCAAATGCAAGCACTGTGGCACAACGAAGAAATCCAAAAACAACTCAAAAAAAGAAACGTAAAGGGAAAAGAATTCTACTTCTTACAAGGTCCACCGTACACGTCAGGAAAAATCCACATCGGACACGCATGGAACAGCGCGCTCAAAGATATAGTTCTACGTTATAGAAAAATGGCTGGCTTCCAAGTCTACGACCGAGCTGGTTATGATATGCACGGTTTGCCAACGGAATCCAAAGTTATGAAAAAACTTGGATTAACGAGTAAAGAAGAAATTGCAAAATTTGGCTACGAGCGATTCGCGCAAGAATGTTATGACTTTTGTAAAACACACGCAGCTCTAATGAGCGACGACTTTTTGCGTCTAGGAATCTCAATGGATTTCTCCGATCCATATATGCCAATTACGCCGCAATATACAGATTCAGTTTGGTGGCTAATCAAAACTTTGCACGAAAAAGGACGACTTTACGAAGGCGACCGAACAGTTTATTGGGATTGGGCGCACGAAACGGCGCTTGCAAAACACGAATTAGAATACAAAAATGTCACAGACACGTCAATCTTTGTAAAACTCCAAATTAAAGACGAAAAAGAAAATCCAAACACATTTTTACTAATTTGGACGACAACGCCTTGGACAATTCCATTCAACCTCGCCGTTATGGCAAACCCCGACGTGGAATATGTTTATGCCGAAGTAGAATTCGAAGGCGTTAAGCAAACTTGGATTCTCGCTGGCGTTCTTGCCGGATTATTAATTCCAAATATCGACGGCGTGAAAGACGGCAAATACACAATCAAAAAAACCGTTCGCGGCGAAGCGCTCAAAGGTCTAGCTTACACTCATCCATTCGCAAGTGAATTAAAATCAGAATACGAAAAAATCGCAAAGTCAAGTGCGAAAGCAAAACACGCGTTGCACACAGTCGTCTTGTCCGCAGAACACGTTGACACATCAGCCGGTACCGGATTAGTTCATTGTGCACCAGGTTGCGGTCCAGAAGATTTCGAAGTCGGTTGGAAAAATGGTTTGCCTGCGTATAATACGCTTACTGAACAAGGAATCTATCCGCCGCAAATGGGAAAATTTGCAGGACGCAACGCAATCAAATCAAATAAACTTTTCATCGAAGATCTCAAAGATTGCGGCGCATTAATTCACACTGCAAAAATCGAACACGAATATCCACACGGACAAAGAAGTGGCGAACCAGTAATTTTCCGCTCGACAAAACAATGGTTTTGGAAAATTGAAGACATCAAGCAAGATATGATTGCAGCAAACAACCAAACACAATGGTTCCCGCAAGCTGCGTATAATTCATTTTCAAAATGGCTCGAGAATTTACGCGACAATTCAATTTCAAAACAGCGATTTTGGGGAACAGCACTTCCAGTTTGGAGAAATGTAAAAGACCCGTCCGATTATTTTGTAGTCGGCTCACTCGCTGAACTTGCAGAACTCTCGGGTGTTGAAGAATCAAAGATCGATCCGCACAAACCTTGGATTGATAATTTTGACATCAAAAAGAATGGCAAAGTTTACAAACGTGTCCCAGACGTTCTTGACGTTTGGATTGACGCAGGCTCTGCATCGTGGGCATCACTTTACTATCCACAACGTACAGATTTGTTTGACAAATTTTTCCCTGCAGATTTCATCTGCGAAGGTACAGATCAAATTCGCGGCTGGTTTAATCTATTGATGGTTAGCTCAATTGCTGCACTCGGTAAACCAGCGTTCAAAAAAGTCTATATGCACGGCTTTTTGACGGACGTCGACGGCGTAAAAATGTCAAAGTCACTGGGAAATATTATCTCGCCGTACGAAATTATGGACAAATACGGCGCTGACACACTTCGTTATTACTTTACAAAAACTCCTGCCGGCGAAGACATCAACTTTTCATGGGAGCAAGCAAAATTGCACTATCGAAATTTGTCAATCTATTATAATATGACAAATTATTTGCTTGACTTAATTGATCAGACAGGCATAAGTCCAAAAGATTTATCCGTTATTGATGATTCTGTTAGCGACGAGAAACTCGGCGACGAAGAGAAATATATTCTCTCAAAAGTCGCGTCAGCGGTTCAATCAATCAATCAAATGTACGAATCTTATGATTTAGCGAGCATCGCTGGAACATTTGAAGACGCACTTCTTGATTTGTCGCGAACATATATTCAACTCGTTCGAGATAAGGCAACGCAAGGTAGTGAAGAAGAACAACGCGCAGTTGTCTCAACAGTTTACGATTCGTTGTATCGACTACTTGTTGTTGCGCATCCAGTAATTCCATTCATCACGGAAAAACTTTTCCAACTAATTAAAGAGCGCGTGAAGAACAACGATACTTCTTACGATTCAATATTTTTAGTTCCTTGGACAAGCGTCGTCGATGCCAAAACACTTTCGTCACGCGTCAATTTGCAACTCGTTGATTCATTTGTAATTGCAGATTCAGTAATGCAAGGTTTACTTGCGGCGCGCGAGAAACTAAATATTGGCGTAAGATGGCCGTTGTCTAAAGCAACAATTGTTTGCAAAGATATGAACGCCGCTGTTTCAATCGAATCGTTATCTGAATTAATTCAACAGCAAACAAATATTCGCAAACTCGACGTTGTCAACCGATTTGACGGCGTTACATATGCAATCAAACCAAATTATTCTGCGCTCAAAGAATTGGGCAAAGACACGGCAACTGTTGGACAATTGCTAAATGGATTGTCTGGCGCAGAAGCAAAAGCAATGCACGATTCATTTGCCGCTGGGAAAACATATGGATTCTCCGTCGGTAATCAAACTTTTGCGATCAAAAAAGAATATGTAACTTTTATCGAAACAGTTCCTGATGGACTCGCTGGCGGAACTTGGTCTGGCGGACAAATTTATTTGACTGGCGAAATGTCTGCAGAGCTTGAAGCTGAAGGTTACGCTCGCGAAGTAATGCGACGTATTCAAAATGCTCGTAAAGACGCAGGATTTTCGAAAAAAGATGTTTGCAATGCGGTGTTGACTGCGTCTGATAAATTGCGTAAGGCGATATTGGCAAATGAGCGTCAGATAAAAGCGAAATGCGGACTTGAAGATTTATCTTTCGAAGTCGGCGAAACATCGCCTGATGCATTGACACGAACAGAGAAAATCAAAACAGAAGATTTGACAATCGCCATTTGGAAGATTGACAAATAGTCACATATATGCTCAGCATTACTAAATAGACATATTGTGTTACGCTCATTATGAGCGAACTCAATCACCAAGCCGAAAAAATCAACAGCGAAAAAGCAGAGATCGAAGGACACAATAAAATCGATGTGTCGCCGACGGCAACTGCAAAATATATTTTCATCGCATTTGTTTTGCTGTTAATGACATTTTTCATTGGATTATACTTTTATTGGAATCACTAAATGAAAGAACTTGCACAAGCAGTTACACAGAAAGCTCAAGCGTCTCTTGGCGCTGCTGGATTTTTCTTTGAACAGTTAGATTTGTCTAAGAAATTCTCTGTTGATACAATAACTGCTGATTCTTTTTCGCAATTAGTTACTGTTCCGACGCAATTTCCTGTTATTTTTGTTGACGGCGGAAATAATACTCTAATTGATTCGCCGAATATGCACGTTGCGGCTCTCAAAGTTGCTTTGGTCAAACAAACAAATGATTTGCGTTCTCCGCCGAAGTTTTCTGTTGAAACAATTGAAGCGAGCGTCATCATCACACTTGAGAAAATAAATGACAAAAAGAAATACGTCGTTGATTTGAAAAGCAATTCTACCTCTGTGACGTTTCCACTTTTTGCTCCAATCGAAATGGACGATCCAATAATTGCTTCTACTGAAGAGAATCGTGTTATGATGACTCTTTGTAATCACGTCAGACAAATGTTAGAATGGCATTATGCGAAAGAACATATTGCAACTGTGACTAGTCCGACATTATTAATTCTTGACGGCTCATTTTCTCCACGAAATGAAATGCAGACAAATGCTTTGCTTGATTTGTTAGAACTTTCTGCTCGCAAACAAGTTCTAGTTGTCGCCGTTGCAAAGACAACTTCTTTGACTACTACTGGCGGTTATGCAATCGGGCCATTCCTAATGTCACATTCACCGCATCAAGGAATGTGGGCAACACAAGCTCTTGCAGAATCAACAACTTCGATTCCATTCACAATGCATTTCGCAAAACTCGCAGGACGCGCAGAACATGTTGTACGAATAGACATCAGCAAACACACAGGCGGCATTGATTTGATGCGAGCGATCGGCGTAATCGCATGGCTAAGTCAAGACGCATCTTTCCCAGGATATCCATATGGTTTAATCAAAGCAGACGACCTCGCCCGAGTCTCTCAAGAAGAAAGAGATTATCAAGCAACAAGATTAATGATGAGTCTAGATCCTCTTACCCAAAAGCAAATCAGAATGCTCAGCGCGAGTAGTTCTGCGCATAGTGTTCTAGATAGTTTGAAGTTCTAAAATTAACCCCATTCTGTATTAATTATTCCGCTTTCAGAAGTTTTATTGTCATTATAATGAACTACTACTTTTATAGGAAAGACTCCTACCTGTGCTGTTGGCCACAGAGTAACGTTTATGTGTTCTGTAGAATGAGGTTTAACAAAAAAATTATTTTGTTTATTAAAATTCTTAGCAAATATTGGCCTTTCCGTTCCATTAATAGTTATGTCTTCCACATAAGCCGGAAAACTTCCTGTATTCTCAAGGTCTAATGAAAAATTTAATTCTTCTCTTGGATCAAATTGCACTTGTGTTGGGAAATTATCATAATTATAATCAATTTTTATTTTTGCTGGAGCGTAATCTTCATTATATCTTAAGATATTATATGTCGCAGAAATACCAGATATTAGAAGTGCCAAAATGGATATGCCTAGTGCCCAGAGCGCAATTTTATTTTTTACTTCGCTAGCCTCGTCAGATGTTTGCATTTTATTCTTAGTTCTCATTTTTATTAGAACTAATGGATGAAACTATCTTTATATGCATTTGTTCTATCTAAAATATACATTTACCATCAACTCAAATACGAACCAACTTTTATAAATCGTAAAATAAAAAGTCAGCAATATGCAATTCGACATAATCACTTGCGGTTCAGCAACACTCGATGTATTCGCCCACACTGATAACGAACAAATCACTGTGCGAAAAAAACAATCTACTCAATCCTTCTTAGCATATCCCGCCGGCGGAAAGATCCTAATACAATCGTTGAAATTCGAACTTGGCGGCGGCGGAACAAACACTGCCGTCGGTTTCGCAAGACAAGGTTGGAAAGTAGGTTACGTTGGCGCTCTAGGCAATGACGAAACAGCGATAGATATGAAATCTAAATTAAAAGACGAAAACGTATTCTTCCTGGGCACACACGTCAATGAAATGTCTGGCTACTCAATTTTACTAGACAGTAAAGCCCACGACAGAACGGCATTAGTCTACAAAGGCGCTAACGACAAACTAAATATCGAGAAAATTCCAAAGAGCAAAGCACTTTACATGAGCAGTATGCTCGGTCAATCTCTAAAATCACAAATAGCGATAGCAAAACAAGCAAAAAAGAATAACGCATTAATCGCATACAATCCAAGTCTCTACCAAGTCACAAAAGGGAAAAAAACAATCAACCAACTCTTAAAAATAATCGACGTTCTCATCTTCAACAAAGAAGAAGCACAAGCATTAACAAAAAAAACAGAAATAAAACAAATCCACAAACTATTACAGTCCTGGAAAATCCCAATCGTAATAATTACCGACGGACCACACCAAGTAACTTGCAGCCACAAAGGCTATCTCGCAAGTTTCAAACCAAACAACGTCAAAGTCATAGAAGCTACTGGCGCCGGCGACGCATTCGCGTCAGGATTTATCGGCACATTTCTCTACACAAAAAATATTGCGAAGTCATTAATGGCCGGACAAAAGAATTCACAATCAGTTTTACAGTACGTCGGAGCAAAAAAAGGTCTCCTCAACGGTAAAGAATTACTAAAAACAAATACACAAGGCTTAAAAATGACCCGCTTGTTCTAAGAACCGAAATTAAATGATTTTACAGTACGATCATCGCGATGTCAAGCAGCACGATGAACATCATTCTAAAAATTTGAAGCACGGGCATTCCCATCGTAGTGACTTTCACAAAGCACACGGAAAGAAAATAAGTCTCACTGCACTTTTTACTCTATTGAGCATTCTCTTAGTAATCCTACTTCTAGCAAAATAAAACAACAACATCTTTTACGACGACAGATTTATAAATAAAATAGCGAAGAAAACGACTGGGTAGTATACCACATGCAAAAAAGGGGTCAGTCGTGGTCAATTGAGCTTATCATATCACTCAGCGTCTTTCTTATCATCATTATTGGCGTATTCGTCTCCCTCGCAGCACAACCAACAAATCCGGTCCAAGAACTACAATCGCAAAGTCAACAATTCATCAGCAAATTTTTCTCAACAGAAAGTTCACAACAACAAGTATACTCATTTATTGACGACAATAACGTCAATGATCAAAAACTTGCAACACTGCAAGGAACAAATTATACATCACTCAAACAACAACTCGGACTCTCCGACGACTTTTGCATAATTTTAGAAGACTCAAACAACAACATAATTCCAATCACAGGACCAAACGGCAGCACATACTATGGCATTGGCTCAAGTAAAATTCAAATCAGCAACGGAGTGCCTTGCAACACAATTGTGAGTTAAATGGAAAATAATAATAAAAAAACAATAATTACATTATTCACTTTGCTTATCGCGACTCTCACGATAACAATCTTAGCATCCACAAGTGCAAACGCAACAAATTTTTGCGGAGTAGCAACAACATTTCCATACATCACTAATAACACATTAAGCACACCAACAAATTTCTCATACTGGGGAAATATCACGACGGCAAAACCCTATCTGTTCAACGGCACAAGTAACGCAAGTTTAATTGACACTGCGTGTTGGGATGTTGGACTACCTTGGGAACCAATAAATCTCGTATACAAACCATTTCCAAATCAATGTTCAAACACATACAACAGCGTATGTGCAGAAAACACTGAAAATTACTCGAGCTATCGAACATATTTCAACGCAGGAATTACAAATGTATTCTGCGTCAATCCAGACAATACAAATTGGCGATGGCTCAATGATAGTGGCGGAATCTCACACATTAGAATTATTTATCCACAAATTTGTTCGGGTGGAGCAAATTCAATTGACAATGGTTGCAACGGCGCATTATACTTTGGACGCAACAGAAACGGCGGAGTAAATTATAGTCAGTGGAATGCAACAGGAACAACGTACATTGTCAACACAGATTTCGCAGCTTTCGCGCCGACTTGTTACGGACGAATAAATGGAACAGTCAGTGATTCAAACATCACACCACTCGCAAACGTAAACGTCACTCTATTAATTCTTGGACCTCAAGGTGAGCAACAATATCAATCAACATTAACTAACGCTAGTGGTAATTACGCGTTCAATTCAATTATTCCAGCGACAGACTATCGACTTTTATTTTCAAAAACAAATTACAACAGCGAAGTCGCAGTTACAAAAGTAAATTACACGAACACAACGACAGTTAACGCAACGTTGACATCTGGAACTTGTAATTACGATTGTACAACGCAAGTCGACCCATCACGTTGTTCAGCAGCGTGTAATGGCATTGGTGGTTGTGCGTTCTATAACACAACAGTTGCAACAATTCTCGACGGCACAGTTGTAAACACTAACAGATTAATAAGTATCGGCGCAACGAATTACACGATTACAGCTTGCATTGGCGCACCATCAGTTTACGTGCAACCTTCAATTATGACAACGCAAATCTCCTGTCCGAGTGGCACAAGTTTAATTGTACTTGAGCGCATCGTACTCAAAGACGGCCAGCCAATCAAAGTCGTTATCCCTGTCTGTCGTCAATCATGAAAATAAAAAATATAATTACGGCAAGTAATAAAAATAATAAAACTGCGCACAGCGAATTAAAAAAATCTCGCCGCGGTTTCTTTTTCATCCTCGATACACTTTTAGCACTAGTGGTATTATTCAGCGGGCTCGCATTAATTTTGACGAACTCAGTACAAGCGCCGCTAACCGCACAAGCAGCATTTACTGCGCAAGATTTGCTTACTCAATTAAGTAACACAAGAATTAACGATAGCAGTAATTCCGTAATTATCAATGCGCGATTCAACGGAACAATTAGTTCTGACGACGGTTATCGTTCTCTGCTCGAGGAAATTGTATATCTTTATTACAAATCAAATTTTGGTTCTGCTGCAGAAATTACAAATGCAACAGCCGCAACGCTTGTCCCTGCAAATTATAATGCGCTCTTTGAAATAAATCAAACAATTATCTATAGCAAAAATGTAAGTACTAATACTGAAGCTCAAGCACCATTCGTACTTACGGACCGCAGAATAATTATCGGACTAACAAATACTTCACAATTATTCGGACCATACATCGTGGAGTTTCACATATGGCAATAAAATTTACAAAGCAAAAGTTATTTGCGCCCTTTGGATTTGCAAAAAATAAAAAAGGATTTTTCCTAACGTTAATCGCACTCCTCCTAGTCTCACTATTCGTCCTCTATCTCCAAATCACAGTCATTCATCAATCGCAACCAGCATCAGTTGCAAGTACTGCCATCTCGACGTCAATTTCAAACTTTGTTAATAGTTTAGAAGAATTTTATTTACCAAATATTGTGGATGTTACATTAAGATCTTCGTTGGTTGGAATGACAAATTATTTGGCGGCGGGAAATCAATTTGTAAACACAACAAATCAAAGTAAAATAATTTATCAACTCATAACGAATGGAACTCTCTCGCCATACAGCAACACCGTTTATGGAAATCAATCACTCAACTCCCTTCTTCCAATATTTGTAAATTTAGTAAACACACAACTAAATATTCCGCTATCGCTAAATTACACTCCATACCAATTCGTTGTGTATCAACAATCGCCTTGGACTGTAACTGTGAAAATGACATTTATTTACTCGATAAATCAAACTGATCTCGTCATAAATAATCGCACGCTACAAATTGTTGCGACAGTTCCAATCACTGGTCTTGCAGAACCATATTCGCTAATTAATACTCACGGAGCATATGCGCCAAATATTACGCAGACAAATATCTCGACGTGGACAATCGCACTTCTCAAACAACATATCGTCGCACAACAATTTGCGGCAAACAGCATTGCACCATCATATCTCAATCGCCTTGCAAATCTAACAACTCCCTCGCCATATGGAATTGAATCTTTTAGTGACCCGTCGAAATTTGGATACAACGTCACGCCTGTCAACTATTCATTCGTCGATTACCAATTCTGGACGAGACCTTGGAATTGCACGCCTTACGCAAATAATTTGTTTAACATCTCAAGCATCAGCACATCTGGTCAGCTCAAAAATTTCCTTATTGATGACGCGCACGCATCAAAATATATGACGCAGGCTGAGCGTTTGCATAATACTTCTCTGATGTGTTCATAGTTTTTTTTCAGATTATTCAGAAAGTCAGAAATGTTTGTGAAAAATCTGTGACAACTCTCCAATTAACTTTATTGCAAAATTATCACAAATTTATCATAAAATTTTAGAGATTTTTCCGATGAGGACATCAAATTCTAACGCGCACTAGAACCATTTTGTGATAGTAACGAAAGTTTTTATATGCTCTTTTGAAAAAGAGCACTATGGGTGAGGAGCAGGACTTAGTGACAACTGGAGTAGATGCACTCATTACACTTCTCCAGCAAAAGAAATTAGTTTCAATAGAAGATGCTGCAAAGCTTATTCATGTACGCGAATCCGTTCTTCAAACGTGGGTAGATTTTCTAGTTGAAGAAGGAATTGTCGGCGTAGAATACAAATTCATCACTCCGTACATTTATTTACGAACGGATGAAAAGCAAGTTACAAATCTCCTTGACGCTAAAGAAGACTTTTACCAGAAAGCTGCTCTAAGAAATATCGATTTAGTCAAAACGCATCAGCTCTGGCAAATTTATCTTTCTCAAAATATTCAGACAATAAAAGTTCAATTTTTTAAAAAAATGGATGACCGAAAAATTCCAGAATCAAAACGCGACGGCCTGTGGGCAAAATACGAACAATTCCTTCGCGGTGAGGCAGAACAACAATGAATATCGACGAATTTTTGGATTCAACAGTTGGTCCAGTTCAACAATCAACTTTCTCGCAAATTCAGCAACAAGAACAAGCTGCGCAAGCACAACAGGCGCAACAGGCTCAAGGACAACAGGCACAACAATCGTCTGGATTTAGACCAACAAACGCACAGCTCGACGCACAATCACTTTACAATCCTCTGCATTCATCACAATCAGCAAGTATTGGTGTTGGAAGTTTTGCACAACAACAAGCTGGTATAAACTCGTCGCCAAAAAGTCCATCTTCATCATCAAAGCCACGTGGCGCAGAATTACAAAATCCTCACGATCAATTTGAATCTCTTGCGTTAACTCTAGAAACAAGTCTTGCATCAGGCGATTACCAGCACGCGTTTGACACATATATTGCTATTCAATCTGCACTTGCAAGAATGGTGGAATTGCATAAAACACAGCAGACACAAAGTCAAGAACGTCTCAACGTTTTCAAAAAGAAATTATTCTCTGCAGTACAAGCATCCTCGCTTCAATTTCAAGAGATTATGCACGAAACATATGTTCACATCGGGCAAATTCGCGAACTCACTGACAAAAGCGATATTGAGGGCGCAAGTGCGTTATACAAGACTGTTAAACACACAATTGAACAACTTCCGATTCAACTTTCAGAAAAGCGAGCAAAACTCGACGACGATTTACTAAAAGTATATTTGTATCTCAAAGAGAAAAAAGAACAACAAGAAGTTGTCGCATTCAGTAGCATCGCGTCAGAAATGAAAAAAATTTATGTCAACGCAGTCGCTGCAATTAAAACTGGAAATCTAACTGTCGCACAACAACTCTACGAACAACTTGCAGGACGCTACGCGCAGTTGCCTGATGGATATACAGAACAAAAGATTCAACTCTTTGATTATGTAACTTTCCTTCACTCGCAATTAACACTCGCGCCGCAACTAGGAATTGCAGCAAGCTCGTCCACGCCGAGTGCACCAACGACTCAGTCACCACAACTACTACAATCACCACAACTACTATTTACTCAATCCGCTGAGTCAAAGCAATCAACACAACAGTCCAATCAACAGACAACACAATCGACCCCAAAACCACCAAGTAGACTTGCACCAGTTTCTACAGTTACACAAAATCAAAGCGCACAATCTCAAGTTATAAAATCTCAAAGTTCGCAACAAACAACTCAACCTGCTGTAGCGTCAGCTCAATCTGCGCCATCAACAACGCCATTATACCAACCACAAACGTCGTCGACAAAATCAAATTCAAATACATCTTCTAATACTTCATCATCGAATTCAACAACAGTTTCAGTGCCACCATCAATTTCAACAATTTCAAAAACACTTGCTGCTGTAGAATTTGCAAGCAATCCTAAAAACACAGCAATTGCATCAAACATAACAAGCTCACCCAAAAAAGATGATTCGCAAACACAAACTGCAGACCAACTCCAAAAACGTGCTAGAGAATTGACGTCACGTCTCGAAGAACTCAAAAAAACTCTTGAACAATAATTTTTTCAAAAAGTTGAGAGATTAAAAGTTGAGAAACTTGAAGAACAAATCAATAATTGTCTCACAAAATAAAAAAGAAATAAAATCGCATGGCAACAAAACAACTTGCATCATATTCAATTAAAATAAACGACATAGTCGTAAGCATTCGCATAATCGAAGAAGCTGCAGAACCAGTTCCGCTATATCTTTCTTCAGTCGCAAATATTTCTGAGATGACAAAAGTTATTCTTGAGAAAATCCGTCAGGAATTTATTTCATCAGTAAACCTTGGCAGAATTCATTTTGATGAAAATTCTGAAATTATAAAAATTAGAGATATGTTTAGACTTGAAGTCAAAAGATTGCTTGACAAATATTTCCCCGGAATCGACGAGAAAACATCGAGTATGTTGATGAATTATATTATTTCTCAAGACTTAGGTCTAGGTGACATTGAAATTCTTCTCAAAGATGACAGCTTAGAGGAAATTGTTGTCAACGCAGCAACAGAACCCGTTTGGGTATATCACAGAATTCACGGTTGGTGTAAAACTAATTTGCGAATGACGAGTGAAAAACAAATTCGCCATTACGCGACGATGATTGGCCGTGACGTCAACAAAGAAATTACTCTTCTTGCGCCACTCATGGACGCGCACCTATCAACTGGAGACCGTATTAACGCAACGCTGTATCCAATTTCTACTCGTGGCAACACAATCACCATTAGAAAATTCGCAAAAGATCCGTGGACGATTACTGATTTCATTAAACGAAAAACAATTTCATATCAAACCGCGGCAGTTATTTGGCTTGCGATTGAAAACGAACTATCAGTAATTATTGTTGGTGGTACTGGTTCGGGTAAAACTTCTATGCTTAACGTAATTGCAAATTTCTTCCCGCCAAATCAACGTATTTTGTCAATTGAGGATACGCGTGAATTAGTTTTGCCGACGAATTTGCACTGGGTTCCAATGGAAACTAGAATGCCAAACCCTGAAGGAAAAGGAGAAGTCACAATGTTGAATTTACTCGTCAACGCTTTGCGTATGCGACCGGACAGAATTATTGTTGGTGAAATTCGTCGACGTGAAGAAGCAGAAATTTTAATGGAAGCGATGCATACTGGTCACTCTGTTTATGGAACTTTTCACGCGAACACTGCAGAAGAAGCCGTTGTTCGTATGACAAATCCGCCAATCAATCTTGCGAAACCCTTGCTCGGAGCAATTTCATTATTCCTCGTTCAAAACAGAAATCGTCGAACTGGCTTTCGTCGAACATTTCAGATTGCAGAATTGTTACCGAACGGAGATCCAAACATTCTCTACCAACACGATGCGCGTAGCGACGACATTTTGCCAGTCAATGCATCTAAAACATTTAGAGAAAGTATTTCGCTTTACACAGGTATGACTGACGCAGACATAAGTGAAAACCTTGCAAAGAAAGTAAAAATATTGGAATGGCTTGTTTCAAAAAATATTCGCGACGTCAATAAAATTGGGCAGATAATGGCTGACTATTACAGAAACAGACTAAACCTCGCATAAATATTTTCACACTATTATTAATTTTCAAAAACAAAAAGCACAAGCAGTGCCTTGGCGATTTCTCAGGAGACGACCCGATTCATGCAGGGTCGTCGACGCTCGCTCCACTCGGAACGAGTGGGAACTCGCCGCACTGCTACAATAACTGTAGCAAAAATAAAACTCAACAAATTCAAAAAAATGGTAGACATCATCCACGCAGTATACAGACAATTTCCGTCGCTAAAGCACGACCTGCTTGCAGCGCACATGGACGTTGCGCCAGAAGATTATGTTAAGCGAACGCTTCGATCTTGCGTATTTTATGCATCGTCGTTTGCGATACTTTCTTTTTTTCCTTTGGCAAAAGCTGGATTTGCAATTCCACTTATTATTTTCTTTTTGCCAATTATTTTCGTTGTCATATTTACTTTTATGATGACGTTGCAATTCAATATTCCGCGTGCAGTTGTTAGAAGTCGTGGTCACGAAATTGATAACGAGGTTTTATTCGCCGGCAGATTTTTACTAATTAAATTGTCGTCGGGAAAACCACTCTTTAACGCGCTTATTGACACATCGCAATCTTACGGCGTTGCGGCGAAGTATTTCAAAGAAATTGTTGATGATATTAACTTTGGAACGCCAATTGAAGTTGCGCTAAACAACGCAATGGAACTCTCTCCATCAAAATATTTCAAGAAGATTTTATTTCAAATAAATAACGCGCTTAAAGTTGGTATTGATATTACACAAAACCTTGAAATTGTAATTCAAGAAATTGAAAACGAACAAGCTCTTGAAATTGAGCGGTATGCAAAAAAATTAAGTTCTATCGCATTATTCTACATGCTTGGCGCAATTGTTATTCCAAGTTTAGGGATGACAATTTTTGTCGTTGTCGCAAGTATGTTGTCATTTAAGATTTCTTTACCTGTATATATTATTATGATTACATTCATCATTGGAATCCAACTCTTCTTCATTTCGGTCTTCCGACAAATTAGACCGTCGGTGAATGTATGAAGCTTGTCAAGAAAAGTGTCGTATTCAATTTGCTTTCACTTTTTGGTAAAGCGTTTATTCCAAAATCTCTGCAAGGTTCAATTAAAGATTATTTGTTGAAGGCTGGAATTAAATCCGATCCCTTTTCTTTTTTTGGTTCTTTATTTTTTCTAAGCATTATCTTGACGAGTTTTATCTATCTGGCATCGGTTTATGGCTGGTTAATTAATTTTAATAATTTGTTTTTGTTTTTTATTGGCAGTTTTATTGCATTCTTCCTCATAGCTATGCTTATCATAAGTGCCGTCATGACAATAATTTATTTTTATTTGGATCTCATAATTTATCAGCGTACAACTGCAATTGAAGTAATTCTACCTGACTATTTACAACTTGTATCGACAAACGTGAAATCTGGAATGTCTTTTGAGAAATCTCTTTGGTTTGCAATCAAGCCGCGTTTTGGTATTCTTGGCGCAGAAATGGAAATGGTTCTCAAACGTGTCATGACAGGTCACGATCTTGGCGATGCGATAATGGAGTTTGCCAACAAATATGATTCTCCAATGTTACGTCGAACGATGAGTCTTATGGTCGGCGAACTTGAAAGCGGTGGAAAGATTAGTCATATTATTGATGATCTTGTAATCAATCTGAAAAACAATCAAAAACTCAAAGCTGAAATGGCGGCGTCTGTTATTACATATATGATATTTATTGGAGCAATTGTTATTTTCATCTCACCTGCGTTATTTGCGCTTTCATATCACTTACTCAGATTCATGGATCAGTTCATCAATAAAATTGCATCGTCCGATGCGTCTGTGTCAACTATTCCAATTCCGTTTAAATCAGGAGTAATCAATGTTGAAGAATTTCGTCAATTTAGTCTTATTGCCGTTATTATTGTTTCAGTTTTGTCCTCAGTTATTGTATCAATAATCGAAAAGGGAAATATTAAAGGCGGAATAAAATATATTCCGATATTTGTCGCTGGAAGTGTATTTTGCTACTTTATGTTTATGATTATATTAGACGCCGTCTTCGGTGGAATTATTGTTTAATTTTTTTTTTAAAATAGTTCAAAAATAGTGTATAAAAAACAGAATAAATTTCAATCTCCGTCGGGGATAAAGATAGATTTATAAATAAGAAACAGCAAAAGATGGAAAGAACTATATGCAATTATCAAAGTCGCATAACTAGTTACATAAACTACAAAAGAGGTGTGTTTAATGGCTATAGCAAAAATCGTCGCTACAAAGAAAGCACAAAGTGCTTTAGAATTTCTGACAACATATGGTTGGGCATTTCTAGTCATTCTTATTATGATTGGTGCTCTATCTTACTTTGGTGTCCTTGACCCAAGTCGTTTCTTACCAGATAAGTGTCTCTTCGGCGCAGGTTTAGGAGCATGCCAAGAATTTACTGCAATGAGTACTTCTGTTTTATTCAAAGTTACAAATAATTTTGGTACACCCGTTAACCTTGCAGCATTAGGTTCAGGTACTTCTGTAACTGTGAACGGTCTCTCGACAGCTTGTACGCCAACAATTAACGCTTCGTTAGCAGCGGGTACAACTTCTGGTATTGGTACGGCACTTAACACTATTGGTGTTTGGAACGCAAGCCAGACTATGTATGTAAACATTAGCTGTCCTGGTGGTATTCAACTTGGTGAAAGACCAACAATTGACGTTGTACTTTCATACACGCCATCCGGTTTGACTTACCAGAAATCAGTTTCAGGTACAGTTTCAGTTAAGAGAACTCAATAAGGGTTCTTTCTAATTTTAATTTTTCTTTATTATTATTATTATTCGTTACAATTATTTCATTACAATCATTATATTACAATTATTACATTATAATTATTACATTAAAATAGCAAATTACATTAAACTCGCAATATTAAGATTATTACATTTACTAATTGATTTCCCATGGTGAAAAATTTACAAAAAAAAGTGCAGTCTAAAAAAGCTCAGGCTGCATTAGAATTTCTAACTACGTACGGTTGGGCATTTCTCGTCATATTAATTATGATTGCAGCCTTATCTTATTTCGGTGTTTTTGATCCGAGTCGTTTCTTGCCGGATAAATGCATTTTTGGAACAGGTATTGGCGTTTGTCAAGATTTTACAGTTCTATCAAATGGAAATCTGGTTTTTACTATTTTCAATAACCTGGGTTCACCTGTAGTCATTAATACTAATG
>Ga0265318_10000927_pt1 | contig 18982 bp, 10 predicted proteins | sample 4821metaG_FD_192431 | JGI IMG/M metagenome (GOLD analysis project Ga0265318, IMG submission 192431) | Rhizosphere microbial communities from Carex aquatilis grown in University of Washington, Seatle, WA, United States - 4-8-21 metaG | ecosystem: Host-associated > Plants > Roots > Rhizosphere >... | reverse complement strand
CGTACCAGCACTCGCGTCCGTTGGTGAGCGCGTAGGGCTCGACTCTGCGCGGCGAGAGCTCGTCCTCGTTCTCCTTGTAGTAGTCGAGCTCGATCATGCGCCTCTGCACGATCGCCTTGGAGACCTTGCGCGCGACGTCAGAGTCGTCGCCCGCGGTGGCGGCGACCTGCAGACCCTGCTCCATCGGGTCCTCGCCGAGGGCGGCGACGATCTTCTTGCGCGCGGAGGTGAGCGAGCCCTCGGGGATGTGCTCGCCGATCAGGTCGATCGCCGCGACGAGCGCCTTCGCCTCGACGGGCAGCAGTCGCGCGGGCCGGTCGAAGTTGTCGCTGTAGGGCTCGGGGTCGACCTCGATCTCGCCGGTGTCCTCCTTGATCTCCGCGTACAGCACGTAGGAGCCGCCGCCGAAGTTGACGACATTGAGCACGTTGACGTCCTCGCGAAGCTCCTCGTCGCTGATCTGCAGGCGCTCGCAGATCTCCTTCATCACGACCCGCTCGCCCTCACGCCCGGCCTTGATGAGGATCGAGGCGAGCGTTACGAGCCGCGCGAAGCGCTCGGGACGGATCGCGGCCTCGGGGCGCGCGGAGCCACCCTCGCCGTCGGCCCCGCTTGACTCGCCTCTGCGCGCAGTACGGGAGCGCGCGGAGCCGGTGATCCGTCCCGTGCCCGCGGCGGCGACGGGCGCGGCTGGCTTGCTGGCGCGCGGCGGGACAGGCGCGGCGTCGCCGTGGCGCTCCTCGAGCAGCTCCAGGCGGCGCTGGAACTCAGCGACGAGCTCCTCCGGGCCGAGCAGCTGCGCGTTGGACCCCAGCCCGAGCAGCCACGAGACGATCGAGCGTGGGCTGGAGTAGCCGGTGAGGAAGATCCTGTCACCGTCCTCGACCGCGGCGGCGGCGGTCGATCCACCGTCGCCCTCGGTGGCGGGGTCGCGGATCTCGCCGTAGCGGCCGAAGTGGCGCTCCACCTGCCAGGCGATGCGCTCGGAGATGAGCATGCGCGCGACGCCGCGCTCCTCTCCGAGCTGCCAGTCGGCGCGGTTGGCGTAGGCGCGCGGGTCGAAGTCGGCGGGGCGGTGGAAGTCGTGCTCGGCCTTGGTCGCGTAGGAGACCTTGCCGCGGATGCGCGTGAGGCGAAACACGCGAATCGCGTCGCGCTCGTGCGAGTGGCCGAGCAGGTAGAACTGGCCGCCCTGGAAGAGCAGGTGGTAGGGGTCGACGCGGCGAGTCGATACCTCGTCGCGCTCCATCGTGTAGTAGTCGAACACAATCGTCTTGTTGCGGAAGATCGCGGTCTCGACCTTCGCGAGGCGCGCGGAGAGCTCGTGGCCGCCGGCGGAGGCGGTGATGCCGAGTGCGACGGAGCGCTGCTCGGGGGCGCGCAGCGGACTGGGGCGACCCCAGGTGATCTGCTGGAGCGCGAGGCGCAGCGGCTCGGCGTAGGCGAATTCGCCGTCGAGCAGCGTGAGCGCGGTCTGCAACGCGGCCAGCTCCTTGTCGGTGAACTCGATCGCCGGCAGGTGGAAGTTCTCGGGACGCAGCGAGTAGTTCTCCTGCTCGGCGGCGCCGTCGGCTGGGCGCTCGACGGTCAGCTGGATGCGCAGCGATTCCAGCTCGGAGCGGTCCGCGTAGAAGCGCCGCGCGAACGCGTCCTCGTTCATGCCGCTGTAGCCCTCCACGTCGCGTCTGATCTCCAGGGCCGTAACGGGCCGACGCTCGGCCATCAGGTAGGAGATCAGCGACAGTTGGCGGATCAGCTTCTCGGTGTCCTTTGCCATCCGCACCAAAGATAGAAGCCAGCGGCGGGGCGGGTACAGAACGGTCGAACTGACGCCCCGCTATTTGCGGGGTTTGGGGCGGTGGGGCTTCGGCTTGGGCTTGCTGCAGCCGGTCACGGTCAGCTTGGTCGTCCTGGTGATCACCGCGTTGTTCTGCCCCGTGATGCTCGCGGGCATCGCCAGCTTCTGCCCGCAGAGGCTGTACTTGGCCCGCGCGGGGAGGTAGGTCGCGAGGATCGAGTGCGGTCCCTGCGGGAACGTCGCCGTGAAGCTCGTGAACGGCGCGTCCGGGACCGCTCTGAAGGTCTCGGAGGTGATCCCGTGCTTGATGTTGGTGTTGCCGTCCAGCTCGATCGTGATTCCTTCCGCCTGGAGCACGAACACGAGGTCCGGGAACGCAGCCCCGCCGTGCGAGACGAGGTAGATCGGGCCCGTCATCGCGCTCTTCAGGATCGGGGTGTGCAGCACGGCGCTCCCCACGACAGAGGCTGCCGGGCAGCCGGCTGGGTTCGCGTTGAACACCGTGTCGATGCACGCTTTCTGAAGGGTCGCGAGCCGCGAGGGCAGCTGCTTTGGAACGTCGACCTTGACCTTCTCGATGTTCGCCTGGCCAGAGGTGGCGGTGAACGTCACCGACAGCCCGGCGCCGTTCTTTTTGCTGGCCTTTCCGGGTGTCGAGACCTTCAACACGGGGCTGAAGCCTAGGCCCGCGCATCCGGTCACCGCGAAGGGCGTGGAGAGGGCGGCCGTGGCGCCTCGGTCGCCCGTCGCGACGCCTTTGACCTCCTGCTGAGAGCAGTTCGTGGGGTTCAACACGAAGTGTTCCTTGTCGATCGTGACGTTGAGTGCTTTTAGACGCAACGGCACGCCCAGCCTGGACTGGGGGATGGGGTCGCTCGTGATCGTCACCGCTGCCGTCGACGGGTTCACGTTGATCGTCGCGCGTACAACTATGTTGCCGAGGTTGAATGGGCCGGCGACTGCCGGGGTGACCACGTCTAGGCCGAATGGGGCGCCCTTGTACGGGCCGGTCAGATAGACCCGGCCGCTGACGTAGAACGGTTCTGAGCCCGAGCCGGCTCCGGCTGTGTCGTGCCCTATCAGGCTGGAACCTGGGCATTCTCCAGTCGCAGCCTGTGACTCCGGGCACGGCGTGACGTTCGAGAGCATCGCGAGCAGCCCCAGCGGAGGGGTGACGGACAAGCCCGTCACGTTCTGTTCGCGGTCTTGGCGGGTCAGGGTTGTTGTAAACGACGTCGATCCAGCGGCAGCGGTTGAAACGCTGCCGCTAGTAAAGCCCGGAGTGAATGGCCATCGGGTAGGACATATGCCGCCAGCGCCGTCCGCGTCAACGGTGAATGCGGTCGGTGTGGGCGCGAACGGTTCGCTGCTACTCCATGACGTAAAGCTCGCCGTCGACGTGGCCACGCCGCATACTTGCGGGGTCGCGAGAACCGCTCGCTGCCCGCCATGGACTCTCAGCTTCAGTTCGCTGAAGGGAAAGTCGGATGCTTCGTTGAGATGAACCGTGACACGCCCGGTAATCTGATCAACTGAAATGCTTGTAGGTTCCTTGATCAGCACCCCGTTGCCGGAGAGTTCAACAAAGCCAGCAAACAGCATACCATCATCGGCGTCCCCTGCAGTGCATTCAGGTTGATCCTGCCCTCCGCATCTCGGTTGCGCGAGATACACGTGGCCCTGCAGCGGAGCGGGCGATTCCCCTACGTCGCACGCTGGCAAAGGCTCTTCACCGCACCGGTTTTCCAAAAGCGGAGTGAACACTTCGACTGATCCAATCGTAGAGGCCGCAGGACAGTGCCCCGGGGCGGTGTGGTACTGGTTGTCGTCGTAAAGGCTGCTATTCCCCCCAGCGTGCCCCGCCCCCAGTTCGGTGGCTTCGGGATTTCCTTCGTCTCTACCACCAGGACCAATGCTGTTTGTCCCGAGATTAATCCCTTCCGAACCGCGTTCTCGGCAGCCCTCCAGCCCCTGGGCTGCAGCGGGAGAGATAGACACGCCAGCCGGCAGGGTCGCCGAGATGTCCCTCATCTCCGGCACCGCGACTTCTTCAAACGCCGTGGTCTGCGGCACGCTCACCGTCCCTTGAAAGCCTGACGGCGCATCCGCCCGCGTGGCGCCTTCAACCCCCGTCAGCGGCGAAAACGATAGAGATGGCGTAAATGCCGCCTGCAGCGCTGTGCAGCCCGATATCCGGTGAAACGGTGTGGTCGCTTGAGTCTTCACTTGCCCCGGGCTTTCCCACGTTTCTACTTCAACCCGCGCTTCATCCGACGCGGCGGAGCAATCCACCGGATCGGTGATCAGCGCAGCAGACGAACCGGTTTCGTCAAACACCCCAGGCTCGCCCCACAATGTCAACATCACATCCCCCGTCTCCAGCACCGGCGGGACACCTACAGTCGTCAGCCGCACTCTGTTACCTGAAGCCGAATGCACGACCGTCGCGTACAAATACACCGTCTGCGACGCGAATGTAAAGCCGAGCACAGCCGGATATCCCGGCTCGCTCACCACGTTGAAAACCGGCGACGGATTTCCCTGCGTCGTTGTGTGATAGTCAGCCGTTTCGAATTTCCCTGCCGCTATCGCAAGCGTTCCCACTCGACTCCCCCTCGGGCACTGGCCATGGAACAACTGCACCTGTGTACATCGTTCGGTGCTCAACAAGTTCCCGACCATCCCGATCGGAAGTTCCACTGAGATTTTCTTGACATTTTCAACCTGCATAAAGCGCACGTGTTGGGGGTTCGCCGGCTCATACATCCACGGGAACGCAAGACTCGTCGTGACCTGCCATGGGTGACCGCCAGCCTGCTGTTCGGGTTCCCCCTTTGCGTTGTTCACTTCCATGCTAAATTCCGTAATCTCAAAGCTCTGTGGCCCCGTTCCCACTGGCGTACTCTGGCTCGTGGTTGCGCCTCCGCTCGCGCCCCCACCGGTCACGGTTACGCTGTTGATCAACGAGATCGCTGATTCGCTTGGAGCGGATACTTCAATCGCCAGCGACGGCGCATACCCATTCGCGCCAGCCGAATATTCTTCTTCTTCTTCGCTGACCGCTCCCAAGCTTTCGTTCAGCGTGCACACTACGAGCGCCGCTTCGACTTCAGCACAGCTCCACTGCCCTCCCTCGTGTCCTCCTTGACCTTCAAAGCCAGTCATCGTCAAACCTTTCGGCAGATGATCTGTCAACGTGACTTCACCTGAAGAAGGTCCACTACCAGTGTTGCTAACGATGATCTGATAGCGATTTCCAGATGATGGAAGAAACTGTGAAGGCTGCGCTACCCCGCGCACACTCCAAGCAACAGCCCCAAGCCCGACCGCCGGAATCACTAGAAAGCCTGTCAGCAGCAATAGCACCGCGCCAGCACCCAAGCCCACACGCCGCACCAAACCGCCATCGCTTACGCTCGTCGTGCTCATCCAGATCACCCATTGCCCTTTGCCTTGACACTGCCAAACCGTTTCCTCACCACCGCTTCACACACCCGGCGCTTCCGACCCAATCCATGAGCCCTTCTACATGCGCGCAACGCTTTCGTGAGCCTTTCGCCCCCCAACACGCTCCGAGACCGTGATCGCGGTGACATACCGGCCACGGCCGACGGCACGTTGCCGCCTCCCGATACCTGCATACTTTCGGGGGCGCCCAAGATCGCGGCAGGACTAGCTGTCCCCTGGCATGACAATTCCTTTTCACAATCGCTGACGACACCCAACGCCGGGAACCCGCCATCATCGCGCGCGTCATATATATCTTCCTGCGTATCGCGATCAGACAGGACCATCGGCGCCTGCGTCAGGAAGAATACATCTTCGCCCAAAGCGTCTGTTCCCCATGCCGTAGCTTCGAACTGGCCACTACCACCTGAGACCCAGAAGACTTCTCCATTTGACAGCACTCCCCCACTGCTGCGGTACTCATACACGCTCGGCTGCCCCGCTTCACCCACCGCCTTTGCGGCTTTGGTCAATCCGCCGGTGCTCTCGAACACCACCACTGACCCGTTGTTCGATATCGCTAGACGAATCGTAGCGCTCTTCACCCGTTGTGCTCGAGTGTAACCTAGCGGCGCCGTGATAGTCCCACCGCTTGCATCAGCGCTTTCCATACCGGCAACATAATTTGCTTCACCGACAGAAATCCGCACCAGTTCTTCCCGAGCAGAGTCATACTCGTACACCTGTTTTGCACCGCTGCTGCCATCGTTTGTCAAGTCAGCCAGGCTCTGGAACACCACGAACCGCCCATCCGGAGTTGTCTGCACCGGACGCACGTCTTTGCCTTGCCAGTCCTGCTGATCTTCTTCTGACAGTGTTGCCACGAACGATACATGCCCGGTTGGCTGGGTTGCGTCGCGCTCGAAGACATACAAGTTCTCGCCACCTGCAGATGGTTCCCCGCCTTCTGCGTTTGGCCCCGCAGTCAAAGCCCCCTTCGCCACGAAGTACACATGCGAGCCATCCTCAGACACTCGCGCCACGCCCTGGACTTCGGGATCACCTGAGCCCACTGACACCCGTATCAGCTTATGACCAGGCCGATCATGAACATCATACTCATACAAGTTGGCGCCCGTGGCCCCTTTGAACAATTCCTGAGTTGTCAAGAACAACGCTTTTGAACCATCCTGTGACGCACCCATAAATTCGGCCGCCGCCCGTTCCCCTGTTATCTGGCAAGCTTCACAGTCCGCGCTGCTGGGCTCAGAGATCGCGACGGTATGCGTCTGCCCCACTCGTGCGTACACTTCATTCACTTCCGGCGCATGTACGGTTTCACATTCATTTCGGCTGAGCGCGGTGAAATACACCGTTTCGCCATTCGCAGAGACGGCGTTATAGGTATCCGCGTCGTGGCCCCTGGCGAGATATCCGAACCCAACGACGTGCCGCAGTCGCTGATTAGTCGCCCTCCATCGTCAACACCTACCAGCAGCGGCTGTCTGTTTTCCGTTCCCACATACTCGTACAGCGAAAGCTGTCCGTTATTATGAAGAGTCGTATCATAAGGCCACAGTGGCCCTTCTCCTCTGATCTGAAAGAACACGTGTGATAGATCACTAGACGCCCCAGTATAGAGAACTTCGCTGAAGTCGCCGAAGACCTGTGATCCGCCCGCTGGTGGACCTTCGGTTGCAGAAGGCGGCAACATCGAGCCCACCTTTACGAATGATCCGTTCGGTTCACGTACCGCTAGATCCTCGGCTGCAACGGCCTGCGAAGCTTGCCGTACGGCCCACAACCCCTTGTTGAGATTTGGATTGAAGTCCAGAAATTCTTGCGCCGGATACACTTGGGAGGGAGGGCTAATTGCAGATGTCTTCCATCCCGTACTGGACCAAACCGAGTGGTAGATCGTCTCTGCAAATTCGCCATAGCCTTCAGCGCCAGCAAAGACCGCGATTGAAGTGCCGACTATCTGAGACCCATCGCTTGAGATAGCTTCGGGCACCACGCGGGCGCCCGCCTTGAAGCCGGGCGTCACCCGCTCGTAGCCACCGCAACCAGGAAGGTATCGACTAAATCCCACAAAGCCATAGTTTGGACAACTGGCCTTGCTTTGAGCGACCGTGAGGCTCATGAGAAGAAGCGCGCACAGCAAGCACGCCATTGCATCCTTACGACGCACTATGAGTTTGGCTGGCATTGTGACCTCTCTTTGAGCATAAGGCAATGAGCCGTATAGCGGTGCAGGGCTGCGGAACCACCACAGCCCTGCACGAGTTGGAAGCTATTGAGATACCTTATTGTGTAAAGACACCCCAATTCACTGGTCCACTAGCTAAGTCCACTAACAGTAAGGCCGTACCCTTTAGATTTGCGGCAAGCCCGAATGCTTTCATGCCTGATTTGACGGAGGTCAAGACTCCTTCTTTTTCGAGCCAGATGGTGGAGCCTACGTTGTCGAAGGTGACTTCTCCATGTGTTTTTTCGGTACCGGCACCGGGCTGTACGTTAACACCGCCCACTCTTGCTAAGCCGATTACAGTTCCTTCCACGCTAGTGGTTGGGAATGTACATGTACCAGAAAATTTGACAGTTACGAAGACCTTGCCCGTATCTGGCGCGAACAACACTAATATAGGTCCGCCACGCGTTTCCGAAGCATAGCCGAGTAAGTTTACGACTAAGTTCGTTTGGATTTTTTCGTTTTCAACAGTGCATGCTTCGCCGTTTTTTTCCTGCGTGCAGCCACCAAATGCGATGGCCTCTAAGCTAGTGCCGCCATTTTTGCCGGCGCTTCCGATGATCTGCATCTCGGATCCAATAGGAAGTGATGTGGTTTTGCAGGTGATGACCGGACCAGCAGCCGCAGTAAGGATGAAATTTTCCTTTGCAGAAGCTAAGAGTAAACGGGTTTCACCTGCTCCCAGTCGACTCCCCTCTACCTTCCAAAACGGTCCTTCCACAGCCGACGCCGCCGTAGCCGCTATCGCGCTAAACGCGAAGATAGCCACGAGCGCCAGCCCCATTAATTTGATGCGAGTCATTTGCTGCTCCTTGTCTTAGGGAGCATGGGGCGAGACGCGGTCTCATGGCTAGACCCACTCTTCTTGACCTATGCCATACAACACAACCCCCCGTTTTCGGTCTAGGCGACGGTAATCGTCTGGACCTCAAGATTGGGATCGGATTGGCCGTCGCACAAGCGGCGGACCTGACTGTCCTACCCCCTGGACGCTTCGCGCGCATCGCGATATGCTCCCTCTTGTTGTTGGTCCAAGCCACAACATCGCTTGGACATGATGGGCGGCTCTGAGGCGTTCTTCATCATTCAGCGCTTCAGGGCCGTTTTTTGTCCTTTGGTCTTCTGGACAGATCCGATGTCGTCGCGACTTGCGGTCTGACAGTCGGAGCAAGCAACTTCTAGCACCGCCAAGCCTTTGGTGCAAGAGCTATCTTGAACATCACAACCTCCGCTCGAAGTCGGAAGAGCGGAATATGGCTGATATGCAGGTGGTTTTGTGAGACTAACGCCAGCTGCTAGTCGGACACAGACTTCGCCTTCTTGATTCTAAGAGGACCTTCTGGCTGCTGAAGTCTGGGCTTAATTCTCGCACGAGCTGGCGGGCCGCGCTAGCCGCCCGCGCCGAGTCGGTACGCGACGAGCGTCGGCGTCTGCCCAGCGGCGAGCCCCACGCCCGCCGGCGCGATCAACGTGCCGCCGCTCACCGCCACCCCGGTGTTCGTTCCCGCCGGAAGTTGCTTCTGCCACACGAGCGCTCCGGAGCTCGCTTCATACCCGTACACCGATCCTTCAAAGGTCGTGGCGAATACCAGGTCGTTGACCGACGTGGTCGCGCCAAACGCCGGCCCCGGGAGCTTGTGGTCCCACCTGACCGCGCCGGTCGCCGCATCCAGAGCCACGACTTCGCCCGTCGTGGGGCCGTTTTCCTGGATTTCGCCCTGGCTTTCCATCGTCGCGGAGTGATTGACCACGGGCACGAACACCATCGACCCGTTGCTCGACATCGGTGCGATCACGCCCCCCAGCTGCCCTGGGTAGACCGTCTCCGGCAGGCTCAGCTTCGAGTATTCGCCGCGCAGCGCGTACAGGTTGTCGTTGTCGTGGCCGTTGTGGATCCCCACCGGGCGCTTCCACAGCAGCTTGCCAGTGGCGCTGTCGAGGGCGATCACGACCCCGCCCTTGCCCGCCGCGATGACCTCGTGATGGCCTCCGGCGTTCACCAGGATCGGCGGGTCCTGCAGGTCCCAGTCGTAGATGTCGTGGGGCGTCAGCTGGTAGTACCACTCGAGCTTGCCCGTCTTCGCGTCGAGCTTGACGATCGAATCCGTGTAGAGGTCCGGACCGGGCCTGCTCGAACCCCACGGGAATTCGTTCGTCCCCGGGAACGGCGCCGGGTTGGCCGTGCCGATATACATCGAACCCTGTTCGTCGAAGGACGGGGTGTACCAAAGGCCTCCGCCCGAGTTGATCGACTTGTTGTTCGCGGACCATAGGTCTTCCGGCGCCGTGTCGAAGTGCCATAGCCTCTTGCCCGTGCTCGCGTCGAGCGCCCACATGACACCCTGACCTTCGCCTCCGTAGTACTTCGCCACGTTGCCCGGCACCGTTGCCACGTACACGATCCCGTCGTGGTAACCCGGAGCCATGTCGATGCCCTCGTGTTCGTTGCGCACGAGCGTCACCGACCAGAGTTGTTCGCCGGTCTTCTCGTCGAGCGCGAACGCGGCCGACGGGGTCGCGCCATACACGCGCCCGCCCGCCACGACGAGCCCGTTGGGTCCCTGGTCGGGCTGTTCGTAGCTCTTCGACCACAGCACCCTGCCCGTCTTCAGGCTGACGGCCTGGACGTTGGACGCCAGGTCCTGGGAGAAGATCACGCCGTTGCTGATGATAGGCGAGGAGGAGTAGCTGCCGTACTGGCTCTTCGCCTTCAAGGGAGTGCTCCACGCGACCCCCAACTTCGACACCGTCGCGCTGTCGATCGGACCAGCCACATGACGCGTGTTCGAAAGGTCCACGTTGGGATAGCCGGAGCCCGTGAGCTGAAGGTGCTCGGACGGCGTCGAGGACGATGACAAGAGCAGCACGATCGCCACGATGGCGGCCACTATCACCACGGCCAAGGCGCCCCATATACGCCAGCCAAGTTTCGCGATCGCCTCGCGAACCCCGGAGAAGTCGCGTCCAGCAGGCCGAGCGGGAGCGCCGCGCTTCTGCTTGCGGCGTGCGTCGGCGCGGCGTGCTTGGCGTGAGCGAGAGGGTGACATTGGACTCCAGAGGGTCGATTGGCGTTGCGGGACGGACCGCGCTCAGCGGTCGTCGGATCGTGTGGCCACGGTAATTCCCAGCCCCCACAGAGTCAATGTTTTGGAACTTTTGTTTCTGTCCTTTTTGGCATGTACCCACGCAATGCGCCGGATTGGTTGGAGACAAAATCAGCAAGCTTAGGTCGCTTGTGCGAACCCCTGAGATATGAGCAGCGGTCTGATTAGTGGGACACATCGCTTTCCCTACACCACGTACGTGGTTATGGTGCGTGCAGCGTTACACGTTCCATGATCTACAGCACTTCTGTAAATCCGACGCTACACAAACTCGACTTCACCAGCACCAGTGCGGGCGAGGACGAGCAGGTGGGAACAAACAATCAATGAAGGAGAGAGCGGATGTTAGTTACACGCATCAGAATGATCGGGTTGGCCCTCGTGGCGGTATTCGCGATGGGCGCAATCGTCGCCTCGGCGGCGTCGGCGGCCCTGCCAGAACAATTACCCGCCACAGGGACGTTCACGGGCACGAGCGGCGCGAGCACGTTCGAAACGAAAAGCGGAGAAAAAGTGAAATGCACCAGCGACACCATCGCGGGTGAAATCACTGGAGCGAAAACGAGCAAATCGAAAATCACGTTCAAAGGCTGTGAAGCCTTTGGCCTCAAATGCAACAGCTCAGGCGCCGCGTCTGGCGAAATCGTCCTCAACGTGACCGGCGAACTGGTCTACATCATGAAAGCGACCAAAGAAGTCGGGCTGCTCAACACTCTCACCGCTGAATTGACGATCAAATGCTCGGCTTTCCAGACACTGAAGGTCAAGGGCTCGACGCTGTGCCCGATCACGCCGGTCAACGTGAAAACGACGAAATACAAAGTGGTCTGCAAAGAGACCAAAGGCGTTCAGGAACCAGTCAACTACGAACCCGGAAGCGAATTAATCAAAGCACCGATCACCGAAACCAAAGGCGAAGGTCTGAAAAGCTTCGCGTTTGAACAGTCGGCTCTGACTGGTACGGACGAACTCACATTGCCAGAAGGCGAAATCATGGCGTAACGATCAGGCCCAGCCTGATTCGTCGCTTTGAGCGGCCGGGGTGCGCGCGCGGGCAGCAACGCTCACGCGCGCACCCCGCGCTCATTCCAAAGCTACGGCGTGAGCCGGTGCGGCCCGCGGTACAGGAACGTCACCTCGCGGACGTTCTCCTGCCCGAGCATCTGCATCAGCAGCCGCGTGAGGCCGAAGCCGAAGCCGCCGTGCGGCGGCGCGCCGTAGCGGAAGAAGTCGAGGTAGTACTGGATCGGCCCCACGTCCACCTTCTTGTCCTCTGCTTGCGCCAGCAGTCGCTCGTAGCGGTGCTCACGCTGCGCGCCGGTGGTCAACTCGATGCCGCGCCACAGTAGGTCGAAGCTCTTGGTCAAAGTCGGGTCGTCGGCGTGGCGCATGTGGTAGAAGGGCCGCACCGTGGTCGGGTAGTCGGTCACGAACGCGAACTCGTGACCGTGCATCTCCTTGACGATCGCTGAGAACGCTCGCTCGCTCGGCGGGTCGAGATCGTGCCCCACTCCCGGCGGCTCGTGGCCGTGCTCCCGCAGCAGCTCCTTCGCCGCCTCGAGCGTCACGCGCGGGAAGGGAAGTGTGGGCACCGTCAGCTCGACGCCGAACGTCTCTTCGATCTGCGCCCCGTGCTGATCCTTCACCGCCGCGAGCACATGCGCGAGCCACGCCTCCTCGAAGGCCATCACGTCCTCGTGCGACTCGATCCAGGAGATCTCCACGTCCACGCTCGTGAACTCCGTGTCGTGGCGCGAGGTGAACGACGGGTTGGCGCGGAACACCGGGCCGACCTCGAACACTCGCCCGAAGCCCGCCGCCATCGCCATCTGCTTGTAGAACTGCGGCGACTGCGCGAGGTAGGCCGTTTTTTCGAAGTACTCCAGCTTGAACAGCTCCGCGCCCGACTCGCTCGCAGAGCCCATCGTCTTCGGCGAGTGCAGCTCGATGAAGCCGTCTTTGCGCCAGTAGTCGCGCATCGCGTGCTCCGCCGTGCTCTGCACCTCGAAGATCAGCCGCCTGTCGGGGCGGCGAAGGTCCATGTAACGCCAGTCGATGCGCTTGTCGAGCGCCGAGTCGGGCGCGACCGGCAACTCCGGCTCGGCCGGCGAATCCACGCTCAGCCCCTCGAGCTTCAGCTCCAGGCCGCCGAGCTTCACGCGCTCGTCGGCCACCACCGTGCCCACGATGCTCACCGCAGACTCCGGCGTCAGCGCCGAGACCGCCTCGTTGAGCTCGCTCGGCGGGTCGCCCTTCGGCAGAACCACCTGTGCCAGGCCGGTTTCGTCGCGTAGGACGACGAACTGCACCTTCTTCTGGTCGCGAATCGCGTGCACCCAGCCGCGCACTCTCACGCGCGCGTCGATGCTGCCCTGCAGATCCTCGATGAGTGTCCGGTCCACGCCCAGACCCTATCCCAGGGCCCTACTCGGCGGCCTCCTCGGCCAGCTCCACCTCGACCGCGGGCTCGTCCGACTCCTCCATCTCGACCAGCGCGATCGAGCCGGCCTCGCGCAGATCCCCCACCCCCAGCTCGAGCGCCGCCAGGCACTCGGCGCTGTTGCGCACCAGCACGCGTGCGACCGGCGCGCGCATCTTGCGTCGCGCCTCGGACTTGGCCTTGCGGACATCGCTCAGCACCGCCGCGGTCAGCGTCAGGGCCGTCTCCTCGCGCTCGCGCTCCGGGCTCGAGCCGGCCGTCTCCAGCTCGCCGGCGTCCGGCCACGGCGCGCGGTGCACCGAGCCCTCCTGCCACCACGACCACACCTCCTCGCACACGAACGGCAGGAACGGCGCGAACAGGCGCTGGAAGACCGAAAGCGACAGACGCAGCGCGAGGCTCACCGACGCGCTCACCCCCGGATCGGGGTCGTAGCGGCGACCCTTCACGAGCTCCAGGTAGTAGTCGCAGTACCACCAGAAGAAGCTCTCCGCGCGCTCGAGCGCGCGTGCGTAGTCGTAGTCCTCGAAGCTCTTTGTCGCCTCCGCCGCGACGCCCGCCAGGCGCGCGATCAGCGCCCGGTCGAGCGGGTGCGTCAGCGCCTCGCCCTGCGGCGGCAGGTCCGCGAGCGCGAACTTCGACGCGTTCAGCAGCTTCACCGCCAGGCGCCGCCCGACCTTCATCTGCTGCGCGTCGAACGCCGTGTCGGTGCCAGGCCGGCCGTTCGCCGCCCAGTAGCGCACCGCGTCCGCGCCGTACTCCTCCAGCAGGTGCATCGGCGTGACCACGTTGCCCTTCGACTTGGACATCTTCTTGCGGTCCGGGTCCAGCACCCACCCCGAGATCGCCGCATTGGACCACGGCAGCTCGCCCTCATCCAGGTGCGAGCGCAGGATCGTCGAGAACAGCCATGTGCGGATGATGTCGTGGGCCTGCGGGCGCACGTCCATCGGGAACACCTTCGCGAACAGCTCCGGATCCTCGCCCGCCTGCCCCGCGATCTGCGGCGTCAGCGAGGACGTCGCCCAGGTGTCCATCACGTCTGGGTCGCCCGCGAAGCCGCCCGGCTGCCCGCGCTGGGAGGGCTCGTAGCCTTCGGGGACGTCCGTCGAGGGGTCCACCGGCAGCTGCCCCTCGCGCGCGGGAAGCGGCTGCTCGTGGCGAACGTTGCCGTCAGCGTCGATCGGATACCAGATCGGGAAGGGCACGCCGAAGAAGCGCTGGCGGCTCACGCACCAGTCGCCCGTGAGGCCGTTTACCCAGTCCTCGAAGCGCGCGCGCATGTAGGGCGGGTGCCACTTCAGCTCCTGCCCGCGCGCGATCAGCTCGTCGCGGTGCTCGATCGTGCGGATGAACCACTGCCTGCTCGTGACGATCTCGACCGGCCGCTCGCCCTTCTCGAAGAACTTCACCGCGCGCGTCACCGGCTGGGGCTCGCCGATCAGCTCGCCCGACTCCTCCAGCAGCTCCACGATCCGCTTGCGCGCCTGGTTCACCGTCCGGCCCTCCAGCTCCGCGTAGCTCGCCCGCGCGCGCTCGAGGTCCTCCGACTCCCAGCCGGGCGCGCCCCACGGCGCCGCCACCAGGCGCCCGTCCGGGCCGAGCACCGAGCGCACCGGCAACGACAGCTCACGCCACCACGTCACGTCGGTGAGGTCGCCGAAGGTGCACACCATCACCAGGCCCGTGCCCTTGTCCTGCTCCACCAGCGGGTGGGCGAGCACCGGCACGCGCGTGCCGAACAGCGGCGTCAGCGCCTCGCCGCCCACCAGGTCGCGGTGTCGAGGGTCGTCCGGGTGGGCGAGCAGCGCCACGCACGCGGGGATCAGCTCGGGGCGGGTCGTCTCGATCAATGCCTCGCCAGCTCCGCCGCCGGCCACGCCGAAGCGCACGCGGTGCATCGCGCCGGGGCGCTCGCGATCCTCGAGCTCCGCCTGCGCCACCGCGGTCTGGAAGTCCACGTCCCACAGCGTCGGCGCCTCCAGCTGGTAGGCGGCGTCGCGCTCGAGCAGGCCGAGGAACGATCTCTGCGAGATCCGCTGGGCGAGCCTGCCAATCGTGGTGTACGTCATCGACCAGTCGACCGACAGCCCCAGCGTGCGCCACAGCGCCTCGAACGCCTGCTCGTCGCTCTCTGTCAGCTGGAGACACAGCTCCACGAAGTTCGGGCGCGACACAGACACCGGCTCCTTCTCCGACGGCGTGGGAAGGGCGGGCAGTCGATTCAAGAACTCGGCGTCATACGGAACGGACGGGTCGCAGCGCACGCCGAAGTGGTTCTGCACGCGGCGCTCGGTCGGCAGGCCGTTGTCGTCCCAACCCATCGGGTAGAAGACCTCCATGCCGCGCATCCGCTGGTAGCGAGCCACCGCGTCGGTGTGCGTGTAGGAGAACACGTGACCCACGTGCAGAGAGCCGCTCACCGTCGGCGGCGGCGTGTCGATCGAGAACACCCGCTCGCGTGCGGCGCCGCGATCGAAGCGGTAGGTCCCGTCGCGCTCCCACGCGGCGCTCCACTTCGCCTCCAGGCCGTCGAGCGTGGGGCGCTCGGGCACGCGCGCGTCGGATGGGTTCTGTGCGGGTTGCGTGGACAAGCCGCTGATCGTATCCGCCACCGCCGGAGGCGACTCGATTTCGCCGTTTAGGGTTGACAACAGTCTGCGCTCAGACCCCGTTGCATGGCAAAGCTTTCATGAGAATTCTCTTATTCGCGCGTATCCGACATTACATGGGGGTAGTCTGGCCCCGTCTGGGGAACAAGTACGGAGTCGCAAGGGAGAGCGGTGAGCGGGGGGATGGCGACTTGAGCGTGTTCATGAAGAAGCTCCTCGCCGTTGGCGGGGCGGTCGTAGCCATCGGCGTTCTCATCGGCCTGTACGTGGCCGACTGGGCCACGACCCAGCCGACTGCCGTTGCCTCCTCCGTCGCGACACCGCCCAACAGCGGTGGAACACAGCTCACCCTGGAGACCGTCGCGGCGATCGGCCCCAAGTACGAGCCCTCGCACCCCGACTGGGTGTCCTACCTAGTGCGGAAGAACGGCCAGTGGGTCCACAGCACGATCTACACCGTGCCCGCCAACTCGATCGTCCACGTCACCGTCTACCAGTACGACGGCGACAGCGGCCTGCGCAACCCGTTCCTCTCGCAGGTACAGGGAACGGTCGGCGGGACCGAGGTCGTGGACGGCAAGACGATCAACTCGATCGACCCCGAAGAAGCGTCCCACACCTTCGTAATCCCCGATCTCGGTGTGTTCGTCCCGCTTCCGGGCGTCGCCGAAGAAGCCAAGAACCAGTGCGAATTCGCGCCCTGCGAAGGCGCCGCGCATCGCACGATCGAATTCAGCTTCAAAACGGGCAAGAAGGGCCGCTACCGCTGGCAGTGCTTCGTCCCGTGCGCCGCCGGCTACCTCGACGGCTTCGGCGGCCCGATGCAGACGCTGGGATACATGGACGGCTTCATCAATGTCGTCTAGACCCGTCTCCTCTGGCCAGCTGCCCGGCGAACCGAACCACGCACGGCGCTTCACCACGATCTGGCTGATCGCGACGCTGATCGCCCTGCCGCTGGTGATCTTCGTGCTCGGGCCCGAACTGCCGCCGGGCAACGCCAGCCAGCAGGCCGCCGGCAAGGTCACCGACAACACGGTGCTGCTCGCGATGGCCACGCCCGTGCTGCTGCTCGTGACGATCTACCTGATCTACGCGGTGATCGCCTTCCGCCAGCCCGCCGGCGGCGCGCTCGAAGGACCCGCCGTGCGCGGCGACTCGCGCATCCAGACGGCGTGGATCGTGATCACCTCGGCGCTCGTGCTCTCACTCGCCGCCTACGGCACCGTGCGACTGGAGGCCGACAACGGCGCCGGCTCGGGCAACGGGCCGAAACCGCTGACCGTGCCAAGCGGCCCCAAGCTGCCGGTGCAGGTGATCGCGCAGCAGTGGGCGTTCACCTACCGCTACCCCACCTACGGCGGCGTCGAGACCACGCACCTGTACCTGCCCGACAACGAGACGATCGAACTGCACGTCACCTCGATCGACGTGATCCACTCCTTCTGGGCCTACCAGCTCGGCGTCAAGGCCGACGCGAACCCCGACGTCGACAACGTCGCGTTCGTCAAGCCCACCAAGCTCGGCGCCTTCGACGTGCGCTGCGCCGAGCTGTGCGGCATCTGGCACGGCTACATGTACGACAAAGGCCACGTCGTCACGCCGAGCGAATTCGCAACGTGGATCGCCCAGCAGCAGAAGCAGATGGCGCCCGCGACGAAGGTCCTGCCCCCGTACAGCACCACCTACCTCCCCGAACCGACGAGGCGCGCAGAATGAGCACGACCGCAGCGGCCGCATCCGCCCCCCAGCCCACCGGCAGGCCGCTGTGGCGGCGGCTGATCGGCTTCAACCTGCTCACCGCGGTGATCCTCGGCGTCGCCGGCTACTACGTCGGCGCGCTCATCGGCCACACGATCGACGGCGGAAAAAGCTTCGAATACCAGGCGGCGACCGACGAGTACGACCTCGCGCTGCTGCTCGGCTACTTCGGCGGCGTGGTCGGCTTCCTGATCGGCCTCGGCTTCGCCAACTACCCGATCTCGCGGATGCTCGGGCGCCCAGCGTCGCTACGCGAGAAGGAGGAGCAGGGCATCGGGCGCTACTTCGGCCTGTGCACCGACCACAAGGTCGTCGGCATCCAGTACCTCGTCGGCATCGGCGTGTTCTTCTTCGTCGGCGGCCTCAACGCGATGCTGATCCGCACCGAGCTGCTGCACCCCGTCCCCACGTTCGTCGGACCCAACCAGTACCTGTCGATCGTCGGCATGCACGGCACGATGATGATGGGAATGATGACCTCGGGCATCCTCGGCCCGTTCGCCAACTACTTCGTGCCGATCATGATCGGCGCCCGGCGGATGGCCTTCCCCCGCATCGAGGCGCTCACGTTCTGGCTGCTGATGGCCGCCGGCTTCATTCTCACCTCGACGATCTTCTTCGGCGGCTTCCCCACCGGCTGGACGGGCTACGCGCCGCTCAACAACGAGGCCGTCATGGGGATGGACTCCTACATCTGCTTCTTCGCGCTCGTCGGTCTCTCGATGGCGCTGCTCGGCCTGAACATGATGGCCACGATCATCACGATGCGCGCACCGGGGCTCACCTGGTCACGGCTGCCGATCTTCGTGTGGTCGGTGTTCGCCACCTCCGTGCTGATGGTGCTCGCCGCGCCGATGCTCGTCGCCACGCTTTTGATGGCGGCGCTCGACCGCACGATCAACACCTCGTTCTTCATCGCCGGAGGCGGCGGCAGCTCCTACCTGTTCGAGAACCTGTTCTGGTTCTTTGGGCACCCCGAGGTCTACATCCTCGCGCTGCCGGGCTTCGGCATCGTGCTCGAGCTGCTGCCGGTGTTCACGCGCAAGCCTCTGTGGGGCTACCGCCTCGCCGTCTCGGGGATGCTCGGCGTCAGCCTGATGAGCTTCTTCGTGTGGCAGCACCACCTGTTCGTGAGCGGCATCAACGCCGACCTGCGCCCGTTCTACATGCTCTCAACCGAGATCATCTCGATCCCCACCGGGTTCATCTTCATGTGCGTCATGGGCACGCTGTGGAAGGCGCGAACATCATTCACCGTGCCGATGATGTTCGTCCTCGCGTGGACGTTCAACTTCCTCATCGGCGGGCTCTCCGGCGTGTTCCTCTCCGACACGCCCAGCGACACCGACACGCACGGCAGCTTCTTCGTGATGGCGCACTTCCACTACACGATCATGGGTGGGCTGATCTTCGCGTTCTTCGCCGGGATCTACTACTGGGTGCCGAAGATGCTCGGCCTGCGCCTCAACGAGAAACTCGGCAAGGTGCACTTCTGGCTGATGTTCGTCGCGTTCAACTCCACGTTCATGCCGCTGTTCGCGCTCGGCATGGAGGGCATGCCCCGGCGCG
>Ga0265318_10000924_pt1 | contig 19067 bp, 16 predicted proteins | sample 4821metaG_FD_192431 | JGI IMG/M metagenome (GOLD analysis project Ga0265318, IMG submission 192431) | Rhizosphere microbial communities from Carex aquatilis grown in University of Washington, Seatle, WA, United States - 4-8-21 metaG | ecosystem: Host-associated > Plants > Roots > Rhizosphere >... | reverse complement strand
GTAAGTCCCTGAGCCCGAGATGGCGCCCTCAAGGGGAATTGAACCCCTGTTTGGGCCTTGAGAGGGCCCCGTCCTAGCCGCTAGACGATGAGGGCATCTCGCGGAAGGGAGAAAGGTCTGAAATTGGGGGCCAGCGTCAAGCTGCGAGTGGGCGAATTTTTCGCTTTCAGGGGTTTTGGTCTTTCGATGGTATCCCTTCCGTGCGGGACAAATTCAGGACGATTCTCGGGGTGAGGTTCTACATCTCCGACCTAAAGGGCCTCCTCGAGCTTGTCCCCGGGGGCGGGCTGATCGTCGTCCCCTCCGCCCCGGTGATGGTCCGCCTCGCGGACGACCCTGCGCACCGCGAGGCGATGGAGGGGGCGGATTTCGCCATCACCGACAGCGGATACATGGTCCTTCTCTGGCTCATCCGGACGGGCGAGCGGATCCACAGGATATCCGGGCTGCGGCTTCTGCGGGGGCTGGTGGAAGGGACGGACTTCAGGGGCAGGGGGGACACGTTCTGGATCATGCCCTCGGCCGCCGACTCTGAGGCCAACCTGGCGTGGCTGCGCAGCCGGAGATTTGACGTCACTCAGGACGACGCGTACGTCGCTCCTCTCTACCCCAGGGAGGGCCCGGTCTCCGACAGCCGGCTCGTGGACTTGATCAACGCCCGCAGGCCCAGGCTTGTCTCAGTCGCTCTGAGCGGGGGAGTCCAGGAGAGGCTGGGCTGGGAGCTGCGCCGGCGGCTCACCTACAATCCGGCGATCATCTGCGTCGGCGGCGCCATCGCCTTCCTTTCGGGGCGGCAGGCCCGGATCCCCGTCTGGGCCGACCGGCTGGCGCTGGGCTGGATGCTTCGCTTTTTCCATTCCCCGCGGACTTTCGCGGCCAAGGTGAGGGGGGTAGGGCGGCTTGCGCCGCTCATTTGGAAATATGGTTCGCAGAGCGTGGGCGGCGGGTGAGGCGATGAACCCTTGCCGCGGGCGCCAGCGCCGGCCGGCCCTTCAGGGTCGGGCAACCCATTGTTGAACTAAGGGGCCGTTTCCGTATCAACGTAGACCCTTGACGATGATTCTTGGACTCACCGGAGGATTCGGATGCGGGAAATCGACGGCGGCGAAGCTTTTCGCCGAATGGGGCTTTCGCCACATCGACTCCGACATCATCGTCCGGGAACAGGTGCTTCCGTCGCCGGCCGTGACCGCGGCCATCAGGGCCCGCTACGGCGACGGGGTGTTCCTCGCTTCGGGTCAGGTGGACCGGCCAGCGCTCGCGCGGATCGTTTTTGCCGACGATTCGGAAAAGCTTTGGCTCGAGAGCGTTACGCACCCCGGATTCTTCGAGATCGCGCGGGGATTGCTCCGCGCAAACCCGGCCGGGGACTGGGTGTTGGAGGTGCCGCTTCTCTTCGAGATATCCCTCGAGAATTGGTTTGATTTCACGGTCTGCGTGGCGTGTGATGGCGCTTCTCAACTCGCTCGCTTGGAGCAGCGCGGTTTGGACCGCGCGCTCGCCGGGCAACGCATATCCAAGCAATTGCCGCTGGCTCGGAAGATCGAGCTGTCCGATTTCGTCCTTTGGAATGATGGTTCAACCGGATTTCTCAAGTCGCAGGTCGACCGCATCGTGGACTCCCTGAACCGAGCCAAGGCAGGAGCACCCCTTACAGAACACACTGATGTCCCTTCCCCCCAAGACCGACGACGAGGTTTCCGTGCCTGACGAAGGCGCCAAGCCGGCCAGGCCGCGCGGCCGGCCGCGCGGGCGCAAGCCGAGCGCAGAGCCGGAGGGTGTCCAGGAGGAGGCGAAGCCGGCCGTGTTTGTTCCCGAGAGGAGTCAGGAGCCCGAGGCGCCCGCCGCGCCCGCCGCGCAGGATTCCCCGCAGCCCGCGGGCGGCCCCGAGAGCCGCGACGTGGGGGGCGAGCCGGGCGGCGGTGGCGACGGCCGTTACGGACAAGGCGGCGGCCAGGGTGGTGGCCACGGCGAGTGGCAGGACCGAAACTCGTGGAAGCGCAACAAGAGGAAGCGCGGCCGGCACGGCGGCCAGTGGCAGCCCGGCCCCGGAGGGGGGCAGCAGCGCTATCCCCAGCAGCCCCCGCCGCCGGCGCCCGCGCCGGTCTACGGCGACCTGCCGGATGCGGCGCGCTTTTCCGACCTCGCCGCGCTCGACGCCCTCGCGAAGGAGATATCCTCCGGCAAGGGGGAGCCGCTCTATCTGGACCACCTCTACTCGCTCAACCTCGCGGACCTGACCGCGTTCGCGCGCGGGATGAAGGTCTCCTTTGAGGGCGCCCCCAACAGGCTGCAGCTGCTCCCGCAGATCTTCGCCAAGGCGACGGAGGAGCACCGGGCTCTCGCGGACCGAGGCTATGTCGACATGACCGACCGGGGAGCCTTCATCGTGCACGAGTTCGTCAACTACCGGCTCTACCCCGAGGACCCGTTCCTCCCCGAGAGCCTCATCAGGCGCTACGGGCTCAAGCGCGGCCACCAGGTCGAGGTTCTGATCCAGCCGCCCCGCGACGGCGAGCGGTGCCCGGCGGTCGTCCGGATCGAGAAGGTGATGGGGCACGATCCCGAGGACATCTCGAAGGTCACGCCCTTCGAGGAGCTGGTCCCGTACTATCCCCTCAAGAGGATCCTGCTCGAGGACCCCGACATCCAGAAGGACGTCTCGATGCGCGCGGTCGACATCCTCACCCCGATCGGGTTCGGCCAGCGCGGGCTCATCGTCGCGCCGCCCAGGACCGGAAAGACGATCCTCCTGCAGAACATCGCCAACTCGGTCTCCGAGAACAGCCCGTTTGCGAAGCTCATCCTGCTCCTCGTGGACGAGCGCCCGGAGGAGGTCACCGACTTCAGGCGCCACACGAAGGGCGAGGTGGTGTCCTCCACCTTCGACGAGGCCCCGGAAAGCCATGTCCACTGCGCCGAGATGGTCGGCGAGAAGGCCCGCCGCCTCGTGGAGCAGGGCGAGCACGTCGTCATCCTCCTCGACTCGATAACGAGGCTCGCCCGCGCGTACAACGCGCTCGCCTCGAGCTCCGGGAAGATCATGTCGGGCGGGCTCGAGTCGAACGCGCTGCAGAAGCCGAAGCGCTTCTTCGGGGCCGCGCGCAACATCGAGGGCGCGGGGAGCCTCACGATCATCGCGACCGCGCTGGTCGACACGGGCAGCAGGGCCGACGAGATCATCTTCGAGGAGTTCAAGGGGACGGGCAACATGGAGCTCCACCTCGACCGGGGCCTCGTCGAGCGCAGGATCTTCCCCGCGATCAACATCGACCGCTCCGGAACCCGCAAGGAGGAGCTGATCTACCACCCGGAGGAGCTCCAGCGCATCTACGGTCTGAGGCGCGCGATGCAGGGGCTCGGGCCCATCGAGTCCATGGAAATGTTGATTCAGCGCTTGAAGAAGACCAAATCAAACGCTGAATTCCTCCTCAGCCTAAGCCGGCAGTAGGCACTCACAAAGGGCCACCATGAGCTACGAGATGAACGAACTGCTCGAACTCGTCTTCGAGCAAAACGCTTCCGACCTCCATCTGCAGGTCGGGCAGCCTCCGACGCTTCGGCTGAGCGGCAGCATGACGCCGATCGACGGCCCGCCGCTCACGCCTCTCGACACGGAGAAGCTGATGCTCTCGATCACGCCGGACGTCCACATCCAGAGCACCAAGCTGAACGGCGGCGCGGACTTCGGGTTCGCGTACATGGACAAGGCCAGGTTCCGCGTGTCGGTCCTCAAGTCGAAGGGCAACTACGGGATGGTGCTTCGCCAGATCCCCAACCGCATGTTCGGCCTGCGCGACATCGGCATGCCGGACAAGATCCGTGAGCTGCTCTACAGGCCGCGCGGGCTTTTCCTTGTCACGGGGCCCACGGGCTCGGGCAAGTCGACGACCCTGGCCTCGATGATCAACTACGTTAACGAGAACCGGGACGGCCACATCATCACGATCGAGGACCCAATCGAGTACTACCACCCCCACAAGCGCTGCGTCGTGACGCAGCGCGAGGTCCACGTGGACGTGCCCAGCTTCTCCGAGGCGATCCGGCGCGCCCTGCGCCAGGACCCCGACATCATCCTCGTCGGCGAAATGCGCGACCTCGAGACGATCGAGGCGGCGATCAGCGCCGCCGAGACGGGCCACCTCGTCTTTGGCACGCTCCACACCAACAGCGCCGCCAAGACGGTCGACCGCATCGTGGATGCGTTCCCCGCGAACATGAAGGACATGATCCGCACGCAGCTCGCGTCGTCGCTGATCGCCGTCGTCTCCCAGGTCCTCTGCAAGAAGATCGGCGGGGGCCGCATCGCGGGCTACGAGATCATGGTGAACACGAGCTCCATCGCGTCCCTGATCCGCGAGAACAAGACCTTCCGGATCAACTCGGACATCCAGACGGGCGCGAACCTGGGGATGATCACGATGGACACCCACCTCATGAACCTGGTCAACCGGGAGCTTGTCTCGCCGGACGAGGCCCTCGAGAAGGCGCAGGACCCGGTGCTTATGAGGGAGAAGCTGGTCGCGATGGGCGCCCGCCTGAGGGATCTCTGATCACGCGCCCGGGCCCGGGATCCGCTTCAGGAGCAGGGGGGCCTCGAGCCCTAGTATCCTCTCGGTGAACTCCTCGCCGGGAGGCGCATTCCTTAAGGCCCGCTGGACCATCCCCATCTTGGCGTCCAGGTTGTCGACCATCGACACGAACACGGCCTCGGGCGTGGCGGCCATCGCGGCCGCCCCCCATTCGAGCTTACCCTGGTGGCTGAGGATGATGTGCTCGAGCCGCTCGGTCCTCTCGGGGTCCAGCTTCGCCTTGAGCGCCGCCTTGCGGACGATCTGGTAGCCGAGCACGACGTGGCCCTGGAGGATGCCCCGCCTGCCCCTTCTCGCGGCCAGGGGCCCCTCGTACTCGACCGTCTTGCCGCAGTCGTGGAGGAGGATCCCCGCCATGGCCAGATCCGGGTCGACGTCCCCGTACAGGGGCAGGAGCGCCCTCGCGGCCCGGGCCATGTGGACGGTGTGCTCAAGGAGCCCGTGCCTGTAGGCGTGGTGCATGAGGGTGGCCGCGGGCGCGGTCCGGAACGCCTCGCCCACCTCGTCCAGGGCGTTTCGCACCGTCGCCCGGAGCTCGGCGTGGGAGAGGGACTCGACGAACTGGCCGAACTCCCTCCAGAGCGCCTCGGCGTCCTCGGGGGCCGTCTCAACGAGGTTGGCGATCACCTCGGGCGACGTCAGCTCGTCCTGCGGGACCACGGTGGCGCGCAGGAGCCTCGGCGAGAGCCGGCCCTGGTAGGTCTCGGCCTTGCCCTCGAGGCGCAGGACCGCGCCCTCCGCCGCCGAGCGCACGGCCTCGAAGGTCGGGCTGTCCGAGAACACCGTGCAGTTGAACGATCCTGTCCGGTCGCCGAGCTCGACGCTCAGGTACGGGTTGCCATTCGCCGCCGTCTTGACCGAGAGCTTCCTCAGAACCAGTACGCTCGCGAAGGCTCTCCCGGAGGAGGCATCCGAGGCCTTCAGGTCGCGGACCGTTGATAGGGGAGGGGTTGCGTCAGCCATATTGTTTGACCAGTTCCGTGTAGCTCCGGAAGAACGGGTGCGCCGCCCCGCCGAGCATGGAATAGAAGAGCGTCTCCGACGGCAGTATGCGCGCGCCCGCGCGGGCCAGCGCCTCAAGGCACGCCCGTGCGTCGGCCTCCCGCCGCGCGCCGACGCAATCGGTGAGCACGGTCACGGCGAGGCCCGCCCCGAGCGCGTCGGCCGCGGTCTGGTAGACGCAGACGGGGGTCTCGATGCCGCACAGGATCAGGTGGCTGAGGTCCCTTCCCTCCGTCAGATCGCGGCGCACCTGGGTCGACGGGGCGAGGGCGGAGAAGGTGTCCTTCGGGTGCACGACCGGCGGGTCCGCGAGCCCGAGAAGCGTCGGTTCGGTCCCGCCGAGCCTACCCGGCACCTGCTCGGTGAACGCGACCGGTATCCCGAGCCCGCGTGCCGAGGAGACCGCGAACTTGCACCGGCGCAGGATCCGCTCGCCGTTGCCGACGACGCGCAGGAAGACCGGCTGCATGTCCAGGCAGAGGAGGAGGGCGCCCCTGGCGGGATCGGCTTCGCTCATTGGAAGTACCTCTGGCGCGCCTTCACCTGGACGATGCGCCGCTCGGGGAGGATGTAGGCCGTCAGGTAGCCCCCTAGGACGCAGCCCGTGTCGATTCCAATGGACCACTTGAGCTTGTAGATCTCGGGCCTCGGCGTGTGCCCGTAGACGACGAACGGCGGCCCGCCCCAGAGGTCCGCCCACGGCGGCGCGTCGGGCTCGTCCGCCCGCTTCCTCGGGCGGCCCTCCTTGTCGACCACCTGGATCCTCGTCACCACCTCCGCGGGCTGCTTCTGCCACGGCTCGCCCGGCAGGAACCCCCCGTGGACAAAGACGGTGTTGAGGTCGGCCTCCTCGTACGTGAGCGCCATCGACTCCAGGTAGGCCCAGTCGTCCGGCCTCAGGGCGTCGAATGTCTCAAGGTCGTGCTCCTTCATGTACTTCCTGTCGCCCGTCTTGCGGAACTTGAGAAGGCGCAGCTCGTGGTTGCCAAGCAGGCAGGCGCAGCCCGAGGCCCGCGCCAGGTCGATCACTTTCAGGGTGTCGGGGCCGCGGTTCACGATGTCACCGAGGAGCACGACCCTGTCGCCGGCCTTCAGGTCGAGCACTCCGAGCAGGTCCGAGAATTCGTGGTGGCAGCCGTGGATGTCGCCCACGGCGATGAGGCGTCCGGTCATCATGCGACGACGGGGAAACCCGGCCCTTTAGGGCCGCGATGAATCGCCGCACCTCTGTTTTTTGATTGCTTTGGACATGTCTTATTAAACGATATAGTACCGTGAAGGCACGGTACACATTCAGGCTCTACCTTAGCCCGCCGCAAATGCGCTCTCTCGGCAAGACCTTTGGGTGCGTGCGGCATGTCTATAATCGGGCGCTTCGCCTGAGGATGGACAGTTACGCCAGGGACAAGACCAAGGTGAGCTACGGCCAGACAAGCGCTGCCCTCACGAGGTGGAAGCAGGAGCCCGGCTGCAAATGGCTCAACGAACCCTCCTGTGTCCCGCTTCAGCAATGCCTCCGGCATCTGCAGACGGCCTACCGCAACTTCTTTGAGAAGCGGGCGGCCTATCCCCGCTTCAAGTCGAAGCGGGGCAGGCAGAGCGCGGAGTTCACCCGTTCCGCCTTCCGGTGGGACGGGAAGCAATTGAACCTCACCCTCGCCAAGGTCGGTCGCCTGCGCATCCGCTGGTCCCGGCAGTTCGCGAGCGCGCCCAGCACGGTTACGATAACCAAGGACTGTACCGGGCGTTGCTTTGCGAGCCTCTGCCTGGACGAAAAGGTGGAAGCCCATCCCCAGACCGGGGCGAGCGTGGGGATAGACCTCGGCATCAACCGTTTGGCCACTCTCTCCACTGGAGAGCGCCTGGCCAACCCCCGCCACTTGGCCAAGAGGCTTGGCAAGCTCGGCCGGTTGCAGCGCGTCCTGGCTGGTCGCATCCAAGGAAGCGGCCGCTGGCACCGCCAGCGCCAGAGGGTTGCCCGCCTGCACGCCAGGATCGCGGACAGTCGCAAGGACCATCTTGCGAAGCTGACCTCCGACCTTGTCAGGCGATTCGATGTGATCTGCATCGAGGACCTCGACGTGCGGGGCATGATGCGCCGCAGGCCCCTTGCCAGGAGCATGGGCGACGCGGGCATGTCCGCCGTCCGCCAGATGCTCAGCTACAAGTGCACCTGGCATGGCAGGCAGCTCAGGCTCGTGGACAGGTTCTTCCCGAGCAGCAAACGCTGCTCCGACTGCGGGCACGTGCTCGAAACCCTGCCTCTGTGCCTGCGCTCCTGGCGCTGCCCCAGTTGCGGGGTCGAGCACGACCGGGATGTAAACGCGGCTAAGAACATACTGTCGGCGGGACACGCCGGCACTGCACGTGGAGGGTGCGTAAGACCGAGGGTGACATGGGTCGCCCAAGGCAGCGCCCTGCGAAACGTGAACCAACCTGCTCTGCCATGATCTCTGCATTGTGGTATTCAGGAATCCCCGCCCCTCAGGGCCGGGAGGATGTCAATTATTTGGGTGCAAGTGGCGTTGCGGCGCAAATTTGCTAGCGTCCTCACGTGGTGGAAGTAAACAAGAAAGGCTCCAAACCATGGAATTGAATCTCCAGCCCAGGGCGTCCTCGTGTTCCGTGTCCGGAGTGCCCTTTCGCGAGGGCGACCGGGTGGCGAGCCTCCTGGCCATGGCGGAATCCGGCGCGGTGGTCCGGTACGACGCCCTCGAGGCCCATGCGGCCCAGCTCGCCCCGGAGGGGTTCGTGGCGTGCCGCTGGGTGCAGGTCTTCAAGCCGCAGCCGAAGGACGGCAGCGCCGACCGCGCGCTGAAGCTCACGGCCGAGAACCTCTTCCTGACGCTTGCCGACCCCTCCACCGAGGCGACGCCCGAGACGGACCGCCTCGTGCGGTTCCTGGCGCTCCTGCTCGAGAGGAAGAGGCTGCTCCGCCCCAGGGGCCGCGCCCCCGAGGGGAACATGGAACTCTTCGAGCACTCCCGCACCAAGCAGCTCTACCGCGTGCCCGCCATCGACCTCAGCCCGGAGTTCTTCGTGGCCGTGCGCGAGCAGCTCTCCGTCCTTGTCGGCGAGCCGAAGGCGCCGCAGGCGGCGCCCGCGGTGCCGACGGCCCCCTGACGGCGTTCAGGCGCGCTCCAGGGCCTGCTGCAGGTCCCAGATGAGGTCCTCCTGGTTCTCGATCCCGATGGAAAGACGAACCAGGTCGTCGCTGATCGCGCCCATCCTCTTGTCCTCCGGGCTCAGGCCGGAATGCGTCATCGTGGCGGGATGCTGCGCCAGCGACTCGGTCGAGCCGAGCGAGACCGCGAGGCGGAACACCTTCAGGCCGTCGAGAAACGCAAACGCCTCCTTCTCCCCGCCGCGGATGTAGAACGAGATCAGCGAGCCGGGCCCCGTGTGCTGCTTCTTGTAGATCGCGTATTCGGGGTCGTCCGGCTTCAGCAGCCCGATGTAGCGGACCATGCGCACCTTGGGGTGCGAGGCGAGGAACGCGGCCACGTGCTCCGCATTGCGCTGCTGCTGCTCGGCGCGGATCTTGAGGGTCTCGAGGGAGCGCGTGAGCAGCCAGGCCGTGTACGGATTGGGCATTCCGCCAAGCAGCGCGCGGTGCTGCGCGATGGCGGTGAGGAGGCCGTCGTCATTGGCGAGCGCCACGCCCCCGACCACGTCGGAGTGGCCCCCTATGAACTTGGTGGCGGAATACAGCACGATGTCCGCGCCGACCCTTGCCGGCTGGGCGAACACCGGGCCCGCCATCGTATTGTCGACAATCACGAGGATCCGGCCGCACGTCCTGCCGGGGGGCGCGGGGGCGTGGTGCAGCGCCAGCTCCTTCATGCGGCCGATGTCGGTCAGCCTGTTGTTGGGATTGGCCGGACTCTCGATGAAGATCGAGCGGGTGCGCCCTGTGACGAGCGGCTCGGCCAGCGCCGGGGCGTCGACGCCCGCCGGCACGAAATGCGCCGTGACGCCGAAGCGCTTCAGGAAATGGTGGATGAGCGAGTCGGTGCCGCCGTAGACCGGCGCGCAGACGATCATCTCGTCGCCCGGCTGGTGCGTGGCCAGGAGGGTCGTGGCGATGGCGGCCATCCCGCTCGCGAAGCTGCAGGCGTCCTTCATCCCCTCCCAGAGGGCGACGCGGTCCTCGAAGATCTCGAGGTTCGGGTTGTTGATCCGCGAATAGATGAGCCCCATCTCGCGCCGGGGCGGGGGGGTGCCCTCGCCGTGGGCCCACGCGAAGAACTTCTTGCCGTCGGCCGCGTGCTTGAAGGCGAACGTGGACGTGAGGAACACGGGCGGCTTCACGGCGCCCTCGCTCAGCCACGGGTCGAAGCCGTAGCTCAGGGCGAGCGTCTCGGGGTGCATCCGGGCGATTTCGGAGTCGGATAGTTTGCTCATGGGGTTGCGTTGTTTTCTGGAGACTAACGGACGAGGGGGCGCGTGTCTGCCTCGCATTTGCCGCCTCGGGCGCGGGGCAGGGCGGTCGCCCGTCCGGGGTTCCGGAGGCATTTAGCGTGATTGCCGGCCCGAATCTGCCATTAGTTCCCAATCCCATGGACCTTTTCCGAACGAAGCCGATCGCCGCGTTCCAGGCCGACATCGGCAGGGGCCAGGAGCTCAGCAGGAGCCTTTCCCCGGTGAACCTTGTGAGCCTTGGCATCGGCGCCGTCATCGGCGCCGGCATATTCGTCATCACCGGCAACGCCGCGGCGACCTACGCCGGTCCGGCGATCGTCCTCTCGTTCATCATCTCGGGCCTCGGGTGCCTGTTCGCCGGGCTCTGCTACGCGGAGTTCGCGGCCATGCTTCCCATAGCCGGGAGCGCCTACACCTATGCGTACGCGACGCTGGGGGAGCTCGTCGCGTGGATCATCGGCTGGGACCTGATCCTCGAGTATCTCTTCGCCTCGTCCACGGTGGCGGTCGGCTGGTCGGGGCATACGCAGGATTTCCTGTCCGAGTTCGGCCTGCGCCTGCCGGCCGCCCTGAGCCAGGCGCCGATCCGGTATGTCTCCGGTACGGGCTTCCAGGCCACGGGGGCGCTCTTCGACCTGCCGGCCGCGGCGATCGTCGTCTTCCTGACCTGCCTCCTGGTGATCGGGATAAGGCAGTCGGCCGCCTTCAACAACGTGATCGTGGCCATCAAGGTTTCGGTCCTGCTGGCGGTCATCGCCTTCGGGGCGTGGTTCCTGCTCGGCCATCCCGCGCTGGCGAGGGCCAACCTGACCCCGTTCATCCCGCCGAACACCGGACGCTTCGGCGAGTTCGGGTGGAGCGGAATATTGAAGGGGGCGGCGGTCATCTTCTTTGCCTACATCGGATTCGACGCCGTCTCCACTACGGCGCAGGAGTCGCGCAACCCCCAGCGCGACATGCCGATCGGGATCCTTGGCTCCCTGGGGATCTGCACGCTGATCTTCGTGGGCGTCTCGTTTGTCCTGTGCGGCATGGCCCGCTACACGGAATTGAACAACCCGGCGCCGGTCGTGTACGCCCTGCAGCACATCGGGGCCCCGCCCGCGCTGCGCGTCTGCGTCGAGATCGCCGCCATAGCGGGCCTGAGCTCCGTGGTGCTGGTCATGCTGATGGGCCAGCCGCGCATCTTCTTCTCCATGGCGAAGGACGGGCTGCTCCCGCCGTCGTTCGCCCGCGTGCATCCCCGGTTCCGCACGCCGCACATCACGACGATCGTGACCGGGGCTGTGGCGACCGTGGCCGCCGCCCTCCTGCCGCTGAGCGTCCTCGGCCAGCTCGTCTCGATTGGCACCCTGTTCGCGTTCGTCATCGTCTGCATCGGGATAGCGGTCCTGCGCAAGCTCCGGCCCGATGCGCCCCGGCCGTTCCGCACGCCGTTCGTTCCCCTGGTGCCGATCCTCGGAGCGGGGATATGCCTCGTGCAGATGGTCTCGCTGCCGGGCGACACCTGGCTGCGCCTGGTGGTATGGATGGCGATCGGCCTGGGGATCTATTTCGGCTACGGCCAGAGGCACAGCAGGCTGCGCAGGAAGGAGCCGGGGCCCCAGCAGCCGCCCTGATCCGCAGACACCGCAAATCCGCCCCCGATAGGATATGAACAAGATCGGCATCTACTACGCTTACTGGACGCACAGCTGGGACGCGGACTTCGTGCCCTTCGTTGCCAGGGTGAAGCGCCTGGGCTTCGACATTCTTGAGGTCAACTCCGGCACCGTCACCAACCTGCGCGACAGGGAGCGGGACCGCCTCAGGCGGGCCGCGGAGAAGGCCGGGATCGAGCTGACCTACTGCATCGGCCTCCCCGGCCGCTACGACATCGCCTCGCCCGACGCGGGCGTGCGCCGGGAGGGCATCGCTTTCCTGAGGCGCAGCGCCGAGATGCTGCGCTACATGGGGCACCGGCAGCTTGGCGGCATCATCTACGGCTCCTGGCCGGGCAAGCTGCCCTTCGGCGAGGAAAAGCGCCGCTACCTCGACCGCAGCGTCCGGAGCATGCGCGAGGTCATCAAGGCCGCCGAGGACTGCGGCGTCTTCTTCAACGTCGAGGTCGTCAACCGCTTCGAGCAGTTCATGCTCAACACCGCCGCAGAGGCCGTGGCCTACGTGCGCCGCGTCGGCAGCGCGCACTGCCGCGTCCTGCTCGACACGTTTCACCTCAACATCGAGGAGGACAGCATCCGGGACGCCATCGTCGCCACCGGAGCGAATCTCGGCCACTTTCACCTCGGCGAGACCAACCGAAGGCCCCCGGGCCGGGGGCGGATGCCCTGGGACGAGGTCTTCGGCGCGCTGCGCCAGATCGGCTACGCCGGCGCGATGACCATGGAGCCGTTCCTCATGCCCGGCGGCGAGGTCGGCCGCGACATCAGCGTGTATCGCGACATGCGCGGCGGCCTGGACCTCGACCGCGAGGCCGGCCGGGCGCTTCGGTTCGTCCGCCGCAGGCTCGCCCGCTGACCCGCGGCCGAAATTTGCTTTCCAGCTGCGTCGCGGAGGCCTTGCATGAGATCATGCAAAGACCAATCACCGTCCAAGAGGCCCTCTCCAGCGCGGCTCCAAGGGACAGCGCGCTCGTCCAGGGCTGGGTGCGGACACGTCGGGACGCCAAGGGCTTCTCGTTTCTGGAGGTCAATGACGGCTCCTGCCTGCGCAACCTGCAGGTGATTGCCCCCGCTTCCCTCGGCAACTACGCCGAGGTGGCGCACCTCATCACGGGGGCCTCCGTCGCGGTGCGCGGGCGGCTGGTGGCCTCCCAGGGGCAGGGGCAGAAGTGGGAGCTCAGCGCCGAGGAGGTGACGGTTGTCGGCGCATCGGATGCGGGCTACCCCCTGCAGAAGAAGGGGCACACGCCGGAGTTCCTGCGCGAGATCGCGCACCTGCGCCCGCGCTCGAACCTCTTCGGGGCCGTCTTCCGGATGCGCAGCCGCCTCGCGTTCGCCGTCCACAGGTTCTTCAACGAGAGGGGGTTTGTCTACCTGCACGCGCCGATCATCACCGGCAGCGACTGCGAGGGGGCGGGGGAGATGTTCCGGGTGACGACGGTCAACCCCGCGTCCCCGCCCAAGGGGCCCGACGGCTCGGTCGATTTTTCCCAGGACTTCTTCGGCCGCCCCACGTACCTGACCGTGAGCGGCCAGCTGGAGGCCGAGGCGTTCGCGTGCGCGCTGTCCAAGGTCTACACCTTCGGGCCCACGTTCCGCGCGGAGAACTCGAACACGTCGCGCCACGCGAGCGAGTTCTGGATGATCGAGCCGGAGATGGCGTTCTGCGACCTGGCGGGCGACATGGACCTGGCCGAGGAGTTCGTCAAGGCGCTCATCCGCGAGGCCCGGACGAACGGCGCCGACGACCTGGAGCTCTTCGCAAAGTTCGTGGACAAGGAGCTGATCGCGCGGCTCGACTTCGTCCTCGAGCGGCCGTTCCAGCGGGTGACCTACACGGAGGCCGTCAAGCTGCTCGCCGAGAGCGGCAGGAGCTTCGAGCACCCGGTCGCCTACGGGACCAACCTCCAGTCGGAGCACGAGCGCTACCTCACCGAGACCGTGTTCAAGTGCCCGGTGACCGTCTACAACTACCCGAAGGAGATCAAGCCCTTCTACATGAGGCTCAATGACGACGGTAAAACGGTGACGGCGATGGACGTCCTTGTGCCCGGGATCGGGGAGATCGTGGGAGGCAGCCAGCGCGAGGAGCGAGCGGACGTCCTTGAGGCCAGCATAAGGCGGCACGGACTGGATCCCAAGGACTACGGCTGGTACATGGACCTGCGCCGGTGGGGCACGGTGCCGCACGCGGGCTTCGGCCTCGGGTTCGAGCGGATGCTGATGTTCGCGACCGGCGTGTCCAACATCCGCGACGTGATTCCCTTCGCCCGGACCCCGGGCAATGCCGCCTTCTGAGCGCCTCGCGCCCGCTAGACCCTCACCGGCACGTTCTTCCCGGCCAGAAAGGCCTTGAGCCCCGGAATCGTCAGCGTGCCAAAGTGGAAGAGGGAGGCGGCGAGCGCGGCGCTGGCGCCCCCGGCGCCGAGCACGTCCGCGAAATGCTGCGGGCTGCCGGCGCCGCCGCTTGCGATCACGGGCACGGGGACCGTGTCGCTGACGGCGCGCGTGAGCTCGATGTCGTACCCCGCCTGGGTGCCGTCGCGGTCCATGCTGGTCAGCAGGATCTCGCCCGCCCCGAGCTCGACGCCCCTGCGGGCCCACTCGACCGCGTCCAGGCCCGTGGGCCTGCGGCCCCCGTGCGTGTACACGCGCCAGCGGGGCCTGGGCCCGGGCTCAAGCTTGGCGTCGATCGCCAGGACGATGCACTGGGACCCGAACCGGTCCGCCGATTCCAGGATGAGCCCGGGATCCTCGACGGCGGAGGTGTTGAGGGAGACCTTGTCCGCACCGGCCCTGAGCATGGACTCGATGTCGGACGCCGACCGCAGGCCGCCGCCGACCGTGAGCGGCATGAAGCAGCGCTCCGCGGTCGCCGCGACGACGTCGTGCATGATCCGGCGGCCGTCGCTCGAGGCCGTGATGTCCAGGAAGACGAGCTCGTCGGCGCCCTGCGCGTCGTAGGCGGCCGCGGACTCGACCGGGTCGCCCGCGTCGCGCAGCTCCTTGAACCTGACGCCCTTCACGACCCGCCCTTCGGTGACGTCGAGGCAGGGGATGATGCGCCGCGACAGCATCGCGCCTATTCCCGCACGACGTCCGGCTCGAAGGTTACGGCCAGGCGGTAGACGTGCCCGGGCCTCATGATGAGGGGGTGGTCCCGGATGAGGTACTGCAGGTAGTGGATCTTGCCGAAGTTCGTGCGGTAGGTCGGGTCGGCGGAGACGACCTCGGTGTCCTGCCAGTTTCCCTGGAAGTCGTCCTTGACCACGCTGCAGCGGTGCCCGAGCGGCCCGAGGATCGTCGATCCCTGCACCCGGTACTTGGAATGGGGCGCGGCGACGACGAGGACGTAGCGGAACTTGTCGAGGGTGACCTGCTGCTTGACCGTGTACGCGAACTCGCACGAGACGTTCTTCCCCGTGAACGTCCACTGGACCTTCACGCTCGCCAGGTTCTTAATGATCTCCTCCTTCAGCGTGATCACGTCGGGCTGCTCGTAGCGGAAGTAGAAGCTGTTGCGCATCCCGAGGCCCGTGACGCAGTTCTTGCCGTAGAACGCCGGCAGGGTCACGTGGTCCCCGAAGGTGAGCTCGGGCAGCATGACCGGCAGGTACACGTTGTTCGGCCAGTCGAAGACGCCCGGGGAGTGGGGGAACGAGAGGGCGTCGCTTGAGAGGACCTTGCCGCAGCTTATGAGGGGGAGTGTGAGGTGCAGGCCCGACTCCGCGTCGCGGTACATGAAGAGCCCCTGCTCCTTGCGGTTGCACTTGTCGAAGATCACGAATCGGCCGGACGTCTTCGGGGGCTCCGACCAGGGGGCCCCCGCGGGCATCTGGACCGTCTTCATCAGGCGCGACCACTGGCAGAGGTAGCGCGCGGCGTCGAAGTTGGCCATCCGCGTCGTGTGGGCCTTGTAGGCGGTGCGCTCGTCGTCGCGCAGGTCCAGGTACCCCTGCTCCTGGTCGAGGTACGTCTGGTAGAAGAAGTTGAAGAGCCGGCGCAGGATATCGAAGTACTTCTGCTTCTGGTCGTCGGGGATCCAGCCGTCCCGGAGCCCCTGGAGGATCAGGCTCACGCAGTGCATCTGACCGTAGGCGCCCGCGGCCCTGCCGAACGACCAGCCGAGGCCGTCGGCCCGGACCAGGTCGGGCATCATCCGGATGTACTTCTCGCCGTACGTGCGCAGCGTCGGGAGCTTGCGGTCGCGCACGCCGCTGTTGGCGTGGAGCTGGAGCGCCGAGCGTATGAACACGAGCGCCATCACCCCGTACAGGCTGAAGTTGCCCCCGAGCCCCTCGACCGAGTCGTCAAAGAAGCCCGCCGAGCTCGTCTGGTTTATCCGGTCCACCATGCGCTCGATGAGCCGCGAGGTCTCGTCCTTCTTGGAGAGGCCGAAGCTGAACCGCGCGACGGCCTTCGCGATGTTGAACGCCTGCCAGTGGTTGTCGTAGTCGCTGCGGTGGAGGAGCTGCTTGTCGATCCTGTGCTGCGTCTCCTCGACAAGGCGCTCCCACACGGGGTTGCGCTCCTTCGAGGGCCCGAAGCACAGGAGCCCCAGGGCGGCGTACGCGAGCCCGTTCTCCGCCAGGGGCTCCGTGAACATCTGCGCCGTCACGCAGCGCGCCGCCAGGTCTATGATGTCAAAGCCCTTGAGCGTCGTCTCCCCGGTGTTGCGGTAGTACTCGCCGAGCGCGAACACGACATGCCCCGGCTCATCCGGTCGGGACTGCTCGCCTGGGATGGGAAGAACGGTGCCGTCGGGTTGTATTGAGTCGAGATTGTGGCCCAGGATCGACCGGGCCATGTCGAGACATTGCTCGGAGAAACTATGCATGCGTCGGGTTCAGCGGTAGGAAAGAGGGGAAGGGTTAGGATGCCCGCCGCGTGCGCTCACGGGCAAGAGCGAAGTTTGTGGTCTAGCGCGCGATAAGCTTCAGGAATTCGTCGTTGGTCTTCGTCTTCGAGAGCCGGGCTATCATCGTCTCGGTCGACTCCTCGATCTTCTGCTGGACGAGCGCCCTGCGGAAGAAGTGGATCCCCTCGAGCTTCTTGGCGTCGATCAGGAGCTCCTCCTTGCGGGTGCCCGACGCCGCGACGTTGATGGCCGGCCAGAGCCGCATCTCGGCGCACTTGCGGTCGAGGACGAGCTCCATGTTGCCGGTGCCCTTGAACTCCTGGAAGATGACGTCGTCCATCCGGCTTCCCGTCTCGACGAGGACCGAGGCGACGATCGTGAGCGATCCGGCCTCCTCGGTGTTGCGGGCCGCGGCGAAGAGCTGGCGCGGCCTCTCCAGGGCGCGGACGTCGAGGCCGCCTGAGCCCGTCCTGCCGGAGTTGCGCTGGGTGTTGTGCGCGCGGGACAGCCGCGTGATCGAGTCCACGAACAGGACCACGTGCCTGCCCGCCTCGACGAGCCGCTTTGCCCGCTCGATGCATAGGTCCGCGATCCGGATGTGGTTCTCGATCTGCTCGTCGTTGGACGAGGCCCATATCTCGGCGGGCACGCTGCGGCGGAAGTCCGTGACCTCCTCGGGCCGCTCGTCGACCAGGAGGATCATCACGTGGCACTCCGGGTTGTTCTCCAGGATGCCGAGCGCCATGTCGCGCAGGAGGATGGTCTTGCCGGTGCGCGGGGGCGCGACGATCAGCCCGCGGGTGCCCTTGCCGATGGGGCAGAAGAGGTCGACCGCGCGGGTGGTCATCCTCCCGTCCTTCATCTCGAGCTTCAGGTGCTTGTCGGGGGAGACCGTCGTCAGCGAGGCGAAGTCGAGCAGCGTGCGGCGCTCCTCGAGCGCCATGCCGTCGACCGTCTCGATGAAGCGCATCTTCGGGTTGGGGAACCGGCCCTCCGGCGGGAACGCCGTTCCCCCGACCATGGAGCCCGCCTTCAGCTTGAAGCGCCGGATGAGCTCCTTCGGGACGAAGGTGTCCGTCGGCCGGCGCTTCCCGTTCTTCGCCATGTCGAGCAGCTGTCCGTTGCCCCCCTTCGTGACATCGATGTCGAGGATCCCCTCGACCCGGATCGTGTTGTCGACGGGCGCCGGCGCAGGCTGCGGCGCGGCCTGCGCGGCCGGGGTTTCAACCGCGTCCTTCGGGGGGGCGACGGGCGGTTCCGCGGGGGAGGAAAGGGATTTCTTTTCCATACAAAATGAAGACAGGTCGCACCCGCGCTTGACGCTCAAAACTCAAGGGGGGATAAGTGCCGCGCTTTCGAGCGTCCTTAACCCCCAATCAGCCACAACGTGACCGACCAGACGATTACCTCTGTTTCCCGAGAAACCCGGGTTGTTAGGCCTTCGGCCGAGTTCAAAGCCCAAGCCAATCTTGGGAGTGAAGCCCTTTATAAGAGGCTATATGCGGAATCTGTCAACACTCCCGCGAAATTCTGGGGAAGGCAGGCCAGGGAGCTCCTGCTCTGGAGGCGCCCCTTCCGGAAGGTCCTGAATTGGAAGTTGCCTCACGCCAAGTGGTTCGAGAGCGGCCAGCTGAACATCGCCGAGAACTGCCTCGACCGCCACCTGACGTCGGGGCGCGCCAACAAGGCGGCGCTCATCTTCGAGGGGGAGCCCGGGGACGTGAGGACCCTGACCTACCGGCAGCTCCACCAGGAGGTCTGCAGGATGGCGAACGCCCTCACGGCGCTGGGCCTCAAGAGGGGCGACCGGGTGGCGATCTACATGCCGATGGTGCCCGAGGCGGCGATAGCGATGCTCGCGTGCGCGCGCATGGGGGTGATCCACACGGTGATCTTCGGCGGGTTCTCAAGCGAGGCGATCAAGGACAGGGTGAACGACTGCCAGGCGCGCGTCATCATCACGGCCGACGGCGGCTGGAGGCGCGGGCGGATCGTCGAGTTGAAGGGAAACGTCGACCGGGCCCTCGCGGGCACCCCCACGGTCGAGCACGTGGTCGTCCTGAAGCGCACGGGGCACGACGTGCAGATGGTCGAGGGCCGCGACTGCTGGTGGCATGACGTCGTGGCCGCGCAGCCCCCCACGCACAAGCCGCGGGCCTTCGCCAGCGAGAACCCGCTCTTCATCCTCTACACGAGCGGCTCGACGGGGAAGCCGAAGGGGGTCCTGCACACGAGCGCCGGCTACCTGCTGCAGGTCCACCTCACCATGAAGTACGTCTTCGACCTGAAAGAGGAAGATGTCTTCTTCTGCACCGCGGACGTCGGCTGGGTCACCGGCCACAGCTACGTCGTCTACGGCCCGCTCTCGGCCGGCGCCACGATCCTCATGTACGAGGGGGCCCCCAACCACCCGGAGCCGGACCGGTTCTGGGCCCTGGTCGACAGGCACAACGTGACCATACTCTACACCGCGCCGACGGCCATCCGCGCGTTCATGCGTTGGGGCGACGCCTACGTGAAGCGCCACCGGCT
>Ga0265318_10000923_pt1 | contig 19067 bp, 17 predicted proteins | sample 4821metaG_FD_192431 | JGI IMG/M metagenome (GOLD analysis project Ga0265318, IMG submission 192431) | Rhizosphere microbial communities from Carex aquatilis grown in University of Washington, Seatle, WA, United States - 4-8-21 metaG | ecosystem: Host-associated > Plants > Roots > Rhizosphere >... | reverse complement strand
GTACAGGAACAAGTGCGATCTGGGCTGCCCGTTCGGCGCGTATTTCAGCACGCAGTCCTCCACCCTGCCGGCGGCGGCGAAGACGGGCAACCTCACGCTGCGCCCGCTCTCGATCGTGACCCGGGTGCTCTACGACAGGGACAGAGGGAGGGCCACCGGAGTCGAGGTCCTGGACGCCGGGACGCGTATGACCCAGGAATTCCGGTCGAGGGTCGTCTTCCTCTGCGCCTCCACCTTCAACTCGACCTGGGTGCTGATGAATTCGGCCACGGATGTCTGGCCCGGCGGGCTCGGCAGCAGCAGCGGGGAGCTCGGCCGCAACGTCATGGACCACCACTTCCGCGCCGGCGCCTACGGCGAGATAGAGGGCCTGGGGGACCGCACCATCTACGGGAGGCGGGCGAACGGCTTCTACATACCCCGGTTCCGGAATCTCTTTGGGGACAAGCGGGACTACGTCCGCGGCTTCGGCTACCAGGGGTCGGCCGACCGAGCGGGCTGGCAGAGGGGCGTGGCGGAGCTCGGGGTGGGCGCACCGCTCAAGGGCGCCCTGTGCGAGCCGGGGCCGTGGGTCATCGGGATGACGGCGTTCGGCGAGGTGCTCCCGAACCACGACAACAAGGTCACCCTGGACAGGGGCAAGAGGGACAAGTGGGGTCTCCCGGTTCTCTCGTTCGACTGCGACATCGGGCCAAACGAGCGGAGGATGCGCAAGGACATGGCGAATGACGCCGCCGAAATGCTTGAGGCCGCGGGAGTGAAGAAAGTGAAGGCCCTGGACAGCGGGTACACGCCCGGGCAGGCGATCCACGAGATGGGAACCGCGCGGATGGGCCTGGATCCCGGCACGTCCGTGCTCAACAGGCACAACCAGGTCTGGGACGCCCGGAACGTCTTCGTGACCGACGGGTCGTGCATGGCCTCCACGTCCTGTGTGAATCCCTCGCTCACCTACATGGCCCTCACCGCAAGGGCCGCCAGCTTCGCCGCGGAGGCGCTCGGGAGGGGCGACTTATGAGCGAGGCAAGCCCGGGCGCCCATTCCGGCATGGCGGCGGATCACCGGACCATGAACCGGCGGGAGGCGGTGCGGCTCGTCGCGCTCCTGATGGGCGGCGCGATGGCCGGCTATGGGGTCCTCCTTGGCGGTCAAGAGGCGCCCGGAAGGGGTTCAGCGGAGGGTTTCACCGGCGCCGACCGGGCTCTCCTCGACGAGATAGGCGATACGATTGTCCCCGCCACGGACATCCCGGGGGCAAGGTCCGTCGGCATCGGCGCATTCATGGCGATGATGGTGACCGACTGCTACGATGAGAAGGAGCACGCGGTCTTTCGCAGGGGACTGGTCCAGATCAACGAGGCCTGCAGGGCTATGCACGGGACCTCCTTCATGGACAGCACGGCCGCCCAGCGCGCCGCCCTAGCCGACGCGCTGGACGCCGAGCAGAGGGCCGACGGCGAGAAGAAGGGGGAAGGCGCGCCCTCCCATTATTTCAGGATGATGAAGGAGCTGACGCTCCTCGGATATTTCTCGTCCGAGGTCGGCTGCACGCGGGCCGTGCGCTACATCGAGGTGCCGGGTGCCTATCATGGCGACGTCCCCTACAAGAGGGGCGACAGGGCCTGGTATTAGCGGGGAAGGCATCGCCGCGGCGCCGGTGCCTTTGAACTATTGGTAAAATTACGCACCCCGACCCTCCCGCCGGACAACGGCCGCGGGTCCAGGAATCGCATAAGCCATTCATTTCAAATATGATATGTGTCTTTCTGCCGGCCGTGCGCCGCGCAAGGAGCAAAACCGCACAAACCAGAAATATTGAAACCTCCCGCATTATGTGTACGTCTTGCCGGGTCTGTTAGGCAGTTGTCAGTGTGCTACATCATCCAACAAATAACAAAAATACGCATCAAATGAATACATCTCGCTCCACCAAGGGCTTCACCCTCGTTGAAATCATGATTGTCGTCGTCATCATCGGCCTCCTGGCCGCCATGGCGATCCCGGCCTTCCAGAAGGTCCGCACGAACTCGCAGGACAAGGCAGTGCTGAACAACGCCCGCCAGCTCTCGGCCGGCGCCGACCAGTACTACCTGGAGAACGGTGTCTCGACTGTCGCACTTACCGACCTGATCGGGGCGACGTCCTACGTCAAGGCGCTCAACTCGGTCGCGAACGAGGCGTATCCCGCGGGCTTCTCGCAGGGCACCACGATCACGATCGGCAGCATCGCCGGCGTGCGCACCATAACGTACTCGCCGTAATCGACGGCGGGCTCGCAACCGCAATCTCAAGCCGCCCACCTCGTGTGGGCGGCTTTTTTGCGCCCTTCGGCGGGGCCCCGTGCCCCGGAAACACAAGAGCCGCTCCTTTCGAAGCGGCCCGTGTGACCTAACACCAAGCAAACCGTAAGAACTACAAACATTCACCGCTCCTATGAACGGTGCTGACTACACGGAGTAAGACGTGCTCCCCGCAAAAACATTCAAAATTTCCGCGGAAATTCGCGCTTTTTTGAGCCAGAAGCGTAACCTGCTTAAAATCAGCGCTTAATAGACAACAATGGGGGCGTCGGCCGCCGGGATCTCATCCGCCGCCGGAATCCCGGGCCCACTTTTCAGCGGGTACCTGTAGGTTTTGCCCTCGTAATTGCGGAACACCACCTCGTCGTCCGTGATGCTCTCGACGTAGTCGGGATTGACCGGAACCTTCCCCCCCCCGCCGGGCGCGTCGATCGTGTACTGGGGGACGGCATAGCCCGTCGTGTTGCCCCGCAGCGCCCGAATGATCTCGATCCCCTTGCGGACATCCACCTTGAAGTGGCTTCCGCCTGTGATCAGGTCCATCTGGTAGAGGTAATAGGGCCGCACGCGCATGCGAAGCAGGCGGTGCACAAGGGCCTTTATGACGTCGGCGTCGTCGTTGACGCCCTTCAGGAGCACGCTCTGGTTGCCGAGCGGGACGCCCGCAAAGGAGAGCCGATCGCACGCCGCCTTCAGCTCGGCCGTGCATTCCCTGGGATGGTTCACGTGGATGCTCATCCAGATCGGGCCGTGCTTCTTGAACATCTCGCAGAGCTCGGGCGTTATCCTCTGGGGCAGGAACACGGGAATCCGCGAGCCGATGCGGATGAACTCCACGTGCTTGATGGCGCGCAGGCGGCTGATGATGTGCTCGAGCTTCTTGTCGGAAAGCAGGAGCGGATCGCCGCCCGACAGGAGCACGTCCCTGACCTCCGGGTGCGCCTCGATGTAGCGAAGGCCCTGCTCGTACTCGGGATGGAAATTGTAATCCTGCGCGTTCGAGACGAGCCGGCTGCGGGTGCAGTACCTGCAGTAGGCGGCGCACCTGTCGGTCACGAGGAACAGCACGCGGTCGGGGTAGCGGTGCACGAGGCCCGGCACGGGCGAATGGGCGTCCTCCCCCAGCGAATCGAGCGTCTCCCCCTCGCTGACCACCATCTCGGCGCCGCGCGGAATGACCTGCCGCCGGATCGGGCAGTCGGGATCGCTCCGGTCGATCAGGTTGAAGAAGTAGGGGGTTATCGCCAGGGCCAGCTTCTTGTTGGCGAACTCGCACCCCGCCCTCTCGTCCTCCGTGAGCGTCATGTACCTCTCCAACTGCTCCTTGGAAACGATCCGGTTCTTCAGCTGCCAGGTCCAGTCGGACCACTCCGCGTGCGGAACGTGCTGCCAAAGCCCCTGGCCTTCGAACCATGAAGATCGGTCTTCTATGTAGGGCATTTGAGCGGGCAGCACCGTTAGGCACCTAATGATCGTTGTCAAATGGCAGCTTTTGACCGCCGTTTCGGGCCTTTTTGGTTGGCAGGCCACGATCGGCAGATTTTGTTCGACCCTTGATGCCGACCAAGCCCGCCGTACTTGCCCTAGAGGATGGGAGCGTCTTCCGGGGGCTTGCCTTCGGCGCCGACGCCACGATCGCCGGCGAATGCGTCTTCAACACCTCGATGACCGGCTACCAGGAGATCCTGACGGATCCCTCGTACTTCGGGCAGATCGTGACGATGACGGCGGCCCAGATCGGGAACTACGGCGTCAACGAGGAGGACGCGGAGGCCGCCGAGCCGAAGGCGAGCGGCTTCGTCGTCCGCGAGCTGTCCCCGGTCGTGAGCAACTGGCGTTCGCGCCTCGGCCTTGGCGACTACCTGGCGCGGAACGGGATCCCCGGGATCAGCGAGGTGGACACCCGCTCCATCACGAAGAAGCTGCGCGTCGACGGGGCCATGAAGTGCTGCCTGAGCACGCTGGCCATCTCCGACGGCGACGCCGTGGCGCGGGCCCGCGCGTGGAAGGACATGGCGGGCGCCGACTACGTCAAGGATGTCACCTGCAGCGAGCCCTTCTTCTGGAGGGAGGACGACCCGGCGAACCACAACCCGCCCTATGTGCCCGCCGGGACGTCCTTCGGCGCCGCAGTGACGCCGACGAGGAAGTTCCGCGTCGCGGCCTTCGACTACGGGGCCAAGCGCAGCATCTACCGCAAGCTCGTCCGCCACGGGTTCGAGGTGCAGGTCTTCCCGGCCGCCTCCACGGCCGAGCAGCTCGAGGAGCACCGCCCGGACTGCGTGTTCCTCTCCAACGGCCCGGGCGACCCGGCCGCCCTTCCCTACATCTACAAGACGGTCACGGCCCTGCTTCCCAAGTACCCCATGTTCGGGATCTGCCTCGGCCACCAGATGATCACGCACGCCCTCGGGGGATCCACCTTCAAGCTGAAGTTCGGCCACCGCGGCGGCAACCAGCCGGTGAAGAACGTGGAGACCGGAAAGGTGTCGATCACGGCCCAGAACCACGGGTTCGCAACCGATCCCGCGAGCGTGGAGAACCGCGGGGCGATCATCACCGAGTTCAACCTCAACGACAACACGGTCGAGGGCCTGCGCCACAAGGAGCTCCCCGTCTTCTGCGTCCAGTACCATCCGGAGGCTGCGCCCGGACCGAGCGACGCGGATCCCCTGTTTGTGGACTTCTACCGCATGGTGGAATCCCGCAAGGCCGGCAGGATCTGAGCCCCGGCCGGCCCCGCGCTCCTCAGCCGCCGGTCAGGCTCCCCGTGAAGGCCCACGCTTTCCCGAGCACGGGCGGGCCCTCGCCGAGCTCGGGCCTGCGGGCCACGGCGTCAAAGAAGTGGGCGCGCTGGCGCAGGACGGTCGCGCCGTCGACGGCGACGAAGAGGGTGCCCGCCAGGCTGTCGGCGTCCCTCCTCTCCAGCGAGTCGAAGAAGGGGTGCTCGCGCGGCGGGTAGAGCGACCCCATGGAGATCCTCAGCGTGTGGGCCGACCCGTAGTCGATGCGGAGCGGGGCGCTCTGCGCGGTGGCCGTCGCCCCCACGAGCCCGAACTGGATGTGCTCGCCGTCGGTGTAGTGCACGTACAGCACGTCGCTCCAGGGTCCCCAGCCCGTGACGACGATGGGCTCGTTCGCGCCGGGCCTGCCGGCCGGAAACCTGACGGTCAGGTTCAGCGGACCGTAGCCGACGCCCCTGATCCTGTCGTACCAGAACGACGGAAGGTCGAATGCATGGGCCAGCGCCCGGTAGGCCCGCGGATGGACGCTCCTGAATATCTCGTCGCGCCCGATGCCGGCGCAGAAAGCGAACATCACCGAATACCCGGCAAGGGTGCCCCACAACACCCTGGCGGCCCCCCTGCGCCTTCCGGCGCGCGACTCGAGCGCCCAGATGCCAAGGATGGTGAGAACGGGCACGCCGCACATCGCGTCCGCCTCATAACGGTTGTTGGCGCCGTAATACAGCAGCAGCATCGCGGCCACCGTCATGAAAAGGAGCGCCAGCGAGCCGACCGCGAGGCTGAGGCGGGAGACCCCCTTCCGCATCCCCGCAAGGCAGATCCCGGCGGCCGCGAGCATCAGGACCGGCATGTTGGCGATGAGCCCGTACATGTCCTCGGGCCCGGCGGCATATCCGCTCGGGAGGTCAGGGACCCGGGAAAGCTTGAAGAACGGGAACCAAGGCGAGAAATGCGCCGGGGCCAGGAAGTACAGGTAGAAGTTGGTCCAGGCGTAGCTGATGCTGAAGCCCTTCGCGGGCACGGGATCCGGCGTCGTCATGAAGCGCGTCCCGAATTCGAGGGGGCTGCCGAACCTGAGGAGATTGTAGGAGCCCACGAGGGCCCCTATGCAGGCGATCGGAAGCAGGGCGGCGCAGAGCCTGCCGGTCCACGCGCCCCGGCCGGCGGGCGACGCCCGCTCCGACCTCCAGAGGAAGAGAAGCGGCAGGGCCAGCACCGCCGAGCCGAGGATATAGTTCGGCCGGGACGCTATCGCCAGCCCACAGGACAGCGAGGCGGCTGCGAGCCAGCCCGCGCCCCGCCGCTTGCCCGCGGCGATGTGGATGAAGAGCACCGTCAGCATCGCGAAGCAGTAGGCGCTCGCGATCGGCACCTCCCAGACGCCCACCCGGCTCAGCAGTAGCGGCCACCAGTTCATGAGCCCCAGGAGAAGCGCGCTTGCGAACAGCAGCCGGGGCGAGACGCCGGGGAAGTATTCCCTCTTCAGCCTCCCCAGCAGCGCCACGGAGGCCAGATAACCCGCGCTTACGAACATGGCGGCCGCCCAGTACTGCGCGAGCTGCGCGCCCGTCAGCACCCTCCATGGAAGGAAAAGGACAGCAGCCGGAGCGACCCCGAAATAGAGGTAGTACCTCCCCTTGTAGAGGCTGGTGTGGCTGGTGTCCTGCAGGGCTTCCGGCCCGCCCGGCCCGGAGCCGGGGGCGACGCCCATGTACAGGTGGCCCGCCAGGAACCCATCGACCAGGGAATTGTAGTGGAAGTAGGTGACCGGCCTCGAGCGGTAGATCTCGCGGTTCTCCGAGGCTATCGCGAAGTAGAGCGACACGCAGATGAGGGCGGCGGCTCCCATTGCGAGAAGGTCGCCGCGCAGGGGACCTCGGTGGGCGAGAGGGGCGTTCACCTCGGGGATTTGGCGGGAATCGGACAAGGAGGGGCTCAGCGGGCCCCGCGGCCGAGGTGCGCCTCGAACCTTCCGGCATCCTCGGGCGTGTCCACGCCGATCGACGGATCGTCCGTGAACCCGACGGCGATCGAGCGGCCGTTCTCGATCACCCGCAGCTGCTCGAGCCGCTCTATCTCCTCCAGCCTTCCCACGGGCAGACCGGCAAACTCCTCAAGAAGCGCGGCCTTGTAGGCGTAGAGCCCGAGATGCTTGTAGCAGGGGCTTGCGCCGACCCAACCGTCGTCGACCTCGCCGCCGAGGTCTCGGTGATAGGGAACCGGGGAGCGGGAGAAATACAGCGCGCGGCCCCCGCGGTCGCAGACGACCTTGACCTGGTTGGGGTTGCGGAAGTCCGCCGCCGTCGTGAAGCGGGTCGCGAGGGTCGCCATGTCCGCGGGCCCGGAAATCAGCGAGGCCAGCATGCGGATCTGGCCCGCGGAGACCAGGGGCTCGTCAGCCTGGACATTGATCACGCGGTCGGCCCGCACGACCCGGTTGGCCTCGGCGATCCTGTCGGTGCCGCTGGCATGGTCGGTCCTGGTCATCACCGTGCGGTAGCCGCCCGGCGCCAGGCAGTCGGCAAGGAGGCGGTCGTCGACCGCGAACCACAGCTCGGTGGACGGAGCGGCCCGCCTGATTTGCTCCGCGACCCACAGAAGGAGGGCCTTGCCCTTAATCTCGTGCAAGAGCTTTCTCGGGAACCTCTTAGATTCTAGCCGACACGGTACGATTATTGCTAATTCCGGCATCCAGGGCGATGCTGCCATCTGGTTTTTGAGTTGCAAGCCGGGCCTAGCTGGGGAGTTTAAGCGGCTCGCCCCACACATCCGCCGCGAATCAGCCACCGATGAATCCAACTGAAACCACCCCCTCAGGCCAGGCCGTGGTCAAGGAGCTCGTCGTCCTGAACAAGCTGGGGATTCACGCGCGCCCGGCGGCGATGATCGTGCGCATCACCAACAAGTTCAAATCCGAGGTGTTCGTCGAAAAGGACGAGGAGCAGGTGAACGGCAAGAGCATCATGGGGCTCATGATGCTCGCCGCGGGGAACGGCTCCAAGGTGAAGTTCGTTGTCACCGGCGACGACGCGCAGCAGATGCTGACCGAGCTGGAGCAGCTGTTCGCGCGCAAGTTCGACGAGGCCTGAGCGCCGCCCGCGCGGGCGCGTCAGAATCCGTAGAAGGCGCGGGCCGTCGCCGTGGTCACGGAGGCCAGCTCGTCCAGTCCGACCCCGAACAATCCCGCCGCGTATTCCGCGGTGTGGCGCAGGTAGGCCGGCTCGTTGGGCTTGCCGCGGTGGGGGACCGGGGCGAGGAACGGGGCGTCCGTCTCGATCATCAGCCTCGCCAGTCCCTGCGCCTTCGCCGCCGCCCGGACCCCATCCGCGTTCTTGTAGGTCAGGATCCCGGTGAAGGATCCGCGCCCCCCCCTCCTCGTGAGCTCGAGCATCTCGGGCTCCCCCTCGGAGAAGCAGTGGAACACGACGCGGCTCCAGTCGACGCCGCTGGCGTCGATCATCTCCACGCATTCCCGGAAGGCGCCCCGCGAATGGATCACCACGGCGCAGCCGAGCCGCCTCGCGATCGCGAGCTGCGCGTCGAACGCCGCCTTTTGCAGGCTGAAGGCGCGAGCGGCCCCCAGCGGCTCCTTCGGCAGGTGGAACCGGTCGAGGCCGCACTCTCCGAGGGCCACCGGCGCGTCCGCCGCGACGCCCTCCCAGTATCCCGGGATCGCGGCCGCCGCGGCCTCCCACTGCTCGTCCACCGAGCACGGATGGATGCCGACCGTGTGCCTTATGCAGTCCCCGTTCGCCCTCACGACGTCGCGGTAGAGGCCCCAGTCGTCGGGGGCCGTCCCGACGGCGACCATCCAGCCGACGCCCGCCTCGCGCGCCCGCCTGACCAGGTCCGGGAGTCCGCCGCCCCTTGCGGCGGCATCGAGGTGGGTGTGGGTGTCGACGAGGGTCATGTCTCCTTGCGGGCGGCAAGCCTTGGGAATCCGCGGCCCGCGCACAAGACCCGGTTGAAATCCCGGGCGCGCTCCCCCAGCCTCGCCCCAATGGCCGACATCCTCTGCGTCTCCAACCTTCGGGTCGCCCGCGGGCGTACGGAGATCCTCCGCGGGCTGGACTGGCGCGTCCGGCGGGGCGAGCACTGGGTGATCCTCGGCCCGAACGGCAGCGGGAAGACGTCCCTGCTGAAGGCGATCACCGGGTACCTGTCCCCTTCCTCGGGCGAGATCGCGCTGCTCGGAAGGAGGTACGGGGAGGCCGACTGGCGCGAGCTTCGCCTTGACGTGGGGATCGTGACAAGCGCGCTGCAGGCGTCGATTCCCGCGGCGGAGACGGCGCTGGACACCGTCCTGAGCGGCCGCTACGCGCAGCTCGACCTATGGGCGAAGCCGGGCCGCGCCGAGACCAAGGAGGGCCGGCGGCTCCTGCGGTTCGTGGGCTGCGCGAGCCTGGCCCGCGGCGAGTGGGCCCACCTTTCGCAGGGCGAGCGCCAGAGGGTCCTGATCGCGCGCTCCCTCATGGCGCGGCCGAAGCTCCTCATCCTCGACGAGCCGTGCGCGGGCCTTGATCCGGTCGCCCGGGAGAAATTCCTCAGGTTCGTCGAAGCCGTCGCGAGGCGCCGCTCCGGGCCGGCGCTCGTGCTGGTCACCCACCATGCCGAGGAGATCATGCCTGCCTTCACGCACGCGCTCCTCCTGCGCGACGGGCGCGCCTTCGCCTCCGGGACAAAGTCCCGCGTCGTCACCACGCGAAAGCTGAGCGGGGCGTTTGGCGCGCGCGTCGCCGTCCGGAGGGTGCGGGACCGCTACCTCACCGCGGTCGGGCACCGCCGCCGCCCGGGCGCCGGGCTGTAGCGGCCCCCCAGGCCGAATGCGCGTGAGCCGCGGAATTCGCTTGCATATTCCTTAATGGGAATATACCTGTATGGATATGAAGCTCGTCCAGATCTACCAGTGCCTCTGCGACCAGACCCGCCTTCGAATCCTCAACCTGCTGAACGGAGGCGAACTCTGCGTGTGCCAGATACAGGAGATCCTTGATGAGCCGCAGGTGAAGGTGTCGAAGCACCTTGCCTACCTTCGGGCGCACGGCCTGGTGGTTGCGAGGAGGGAGGCCAACTGGATGGTCTACGGCCTGCCTGCGCGCCCCTCCGGGGAGCTGGCGGCCAACCTGGCGTGCCTGCAGGACTGCGCCCGAGAGGACCCCGCCTTTCGCGCCGACACCGGCAGGCTCAGGAAGCTCAGGCGCAAGTTCACGGAAAGCAGCCCGATCTGCTGCGCACCTGCCCAGCATTCCCTCCGCGCATGACCCCCCCCTACAAGGTCCTGATCCTCTGCACCGGCAACTCCGCCCGGAGCATCCTCGGCGAGTACCTGCTGCGTCTGAAGGGCCGCGGGCGCTTCGAGGCCCACAGCGCCGGCGCAAAGCCCACGGGCGCGGTCAACCCCCTCGCCCTCTGGGTGCTCAAGGACAGGTACAATATCGACGCCGGCGACGCGCGCAGCAAGTCGTGGGACGAGTTCAAGGGGGTCAAATTTGACTTCGTCATAACGGTCTGCGACAGCGCGAGGGAGGCCTGCCCCGTCTGGCCGGGCCATCCCATCCTCGCCCACTGGGGCTCGCCCGACCCGGCGGCCGCCAAGGGATCGGAGGCCGAGAGAAAATGGCTCTTCGTCCAGGTCGCCTCCCAGATAGCGCGGCGGATCGACCTGCTCTGCGCGCTGCCCGACGCGCAGCTGCTGCAGCTCCAGGTCCGGGACATCGGCGACCAGGCGAAACTGGGCGCCTGACGCCCGGAAGAAACACTCATGTCCACTGAAACACCAAGTGCCCCGCGCCCCGAGAAGCGGCTGGATTTCTTCGAGCGCTACCTCTCGATCTGGGTGCTGGTGTGCATGGTCGTCGGCGTGACCGCCGGGCGGCTTTCCCCGGCGCTGACCCATAGGCTCAGCGCCCTTGAATTCGGGCACGCGTCCCACGTCAGCATCCCGATCGCCGTCCTGATATGGCTCATGGTCTACCCGATGATGCTGAAGATCGACTTCGGGGGGCTGAAGGGGGTCATGCTCCGGCCCAAGGGGCTGGCGATCACGCTCTTCGTGAACTGGCTCGTAAAGCCGTTCGGCATGGCGTTTCTCGGCTGGCTGTTCCTTCGCGTGATCTTCGGCGACGTCCTCGGCCTCATCCCGGCGGAGGCCGCGCGAAGCTACACGGCGGGGCTCATCATCCTCGCCGCCGCGCCCTGCACGGCGATGGTCTTTGTCTGGAGCTACCTGACCGACGGCGACTCGGCCTACACGCTGGCGCAGGTGGCCATCAACGACCTGATCATGCTGGTCCTGTTCGCCCCGATCGTGATGTTCCTCGTAGGCGTCGCGGGGGTGACCGTGCCGCGCGAGGTCCTGTTCACCTCGGTGGTCGTCTTCATCGTCATCCCCCTGTCGGCGGGATGGCTGAGCCGCACCGTCCTCATCCGTCTGAAAGGGCGCCCCTGGTTCGAAACGAGCTTCCTGCCTGTCTTCAAGCCCGTCACGATTCTGGCGCTCCTCGCGACGCTCGTCCTCATCTTCGCGTTTCAGGCGGACAACATCCTCGAGAAGTGGCCGGTGGTCCTGCTCATCTCCGTGCCGATCCTGATCCAGGTGTATTTCAATGCGGCGCTCGTCTACCTGCTGATGAGGCGATTCAGGGTGCCGCACGATGTCGCGTCGCCGGGCGCCCTGATCGGCGCCAGCAACTTCTTCGAGCTGGCGGTCGCGGTGGCCCTGACGCTCTTCGGCCCGACCTCCGGCGCCGCCCTGGCAACGGTCGTCGGCGTGCTTGTGGAGGTGCCCGTCATGCTCTCGGTCTGCAGGGCGTGCGTGGGGACCAAGCGCTGGTATGAACTCGCGCTCCGGAACGCCTAGGCTTCGGGAATCCACGGGCCCCGGCAACAGCCCCCCTCTATCAGGATGAACACGAAACAAACAGAACCAGACCCAGAAACCATCAAGACCGAGGTTCGCCGCCTCTACGGATCCATCGCCGAGGGCAAGACGACGCCCGAGGCAGGCGCCAGCCCCGCGCAGGACTGCTGCAGTCCTGCGGACGCCAAGCCCTCGTCCTGCGGATGCCGCTCGCATGACGAGCAGGCCCGCACGCTCGGCTATTCAGAGGCCGACCTGGCGGCCGTGCCCGAAGGCGCCAACCTGGGCCTCGGCTGCGGCAATCCCGTCGCATTGGCATCGCTGCAGCCGGGCCAAACCGTGCTCGACCTCGGCTCTGGCGCCGGCTTTGACGCCTTCCTGGCCGCCCGGGCCGTGGGGCCGACCGGCCGGGTCATCGGCGTCGACATGACCCCGGAAATGGTCACGAAGGCCCGGGCCAACGCCAAAAGGGGCGGCTACGCGCACGTGGAGTTCAGGTTCGGCGAGATCGAGGCGCTGCCGGTTGCGGACGCGACCGTCGACGTGGTCATCTCCAACTGCGTGATCAACCTCTGCCCCGACAAGCGACCCGTCTACAGGGAGGCATTCCGCGCCCTTCGGCCGGGCGGTCGGCTGGCCGTGTCCGACGTCGTCGCCCGCGAGGAACTTCCGGACGCCGTGAGGCAGGACCTCTCGCTCTACAGCGGTTGCCTTGCGGGGGCGACCGTCCGCTCGGACCTCGTGCAGATCCTCGAGGAGGCCGGGTTCCGGGACATCACCATCAAGCCCAGGGGGAACACCGATCAGGTCATCTCAAGCTGGGAGGCGAAGCAGGGATTCGAGTCCAAGGTGTTCTCGGCCGACGTTGAGGCGGTCAAGCCGCGAAGCGGCGGCTGCGCCTGAACCCGGGGGGCGGATTCGGCGCGCTGGCGCGGCCGTCAGCCGCGGCTCGGCGCGAAGATCTCGTCGAAGAACGCCCTCATGTCCTCCCATGAGCGGCGGTCCGCGGAGGGGCTGTAGCCGACGAACCCCTTCATGCTGGGGTTCTCGGAGGCGATGGTGTCCGCATTCGGGTTCGTGAACGCGTGCAGCGCGCCCGCGTACGCCACAAACTTGTAGTCGACCTTCCCGTCGTTGAGCGACTTCAGGTAGGCGTCGATCTGGTCCTGCTTCATGGAGGGGTCGATGGCGCCGTGGCAGATCAGGATCTTCGCCTTGTTCTTCGCGACGGCCTCGTCCGAGGCCGGGATCAGGCCCCCGTGGAAGCTCACGATCCCCGCGAGGGGCGCGCCCGAGTAGGCGAGCGCCTGCACGGTGGAGCCCCCGAAGCAGTAGCCGATGGCCGCCACGCGGGACGGATCGACCAGACCCGTGCCGAGCAGCTGGTCCAGCCCCGCCTGGGCCCGCTCCGCCATGAGGGACTTGCCCCGGAACTGGCCCGAGAGCTCCCCCGCCTTCTCCGGGTCCGTCGCGAGCACCCCCTTGCCGTACATGTCGAGGGCGAAGGCCACGTACCCGAGCTTTGCAAGCTTCACGGCGCGGCCCCGCACGTAGTCGTTGAGGCCCCACCACTCGTGGACGACAAGCACACCGGGCAGCTTCCCGGCCTTCACCGCGGCGTCGTCATAGGCTAGGAATCCCTGGAGCTTCACGCCGTTGTGCTCGTAGTCGACGTCCCGGGTGACGACGGAGGCGCGGAGGGAGACGGCGGCGAGTGCGAAGGCTAGGGCTGTGGTCATTGCTTTCATTGTTGTGGGGGGGTCGGACAGAAAAATGCCTCACCTTGCGCCCACGTCAAATCCGGCGATGTCCCGGCGCCCGCCCTCCCCGAGGCAGATGCCGGCGCGCCGGCGGCCGCCCTCAGGCGTGGAATCCGCCCGAGATGTAATTCTTGAGGTGGTCCGCCTCCGCCTGGCTCGTGTCGGCGACCCAGCGCGAAATGTCCCCGATCGAGATGAGTCCCTTTAGCTCGCCCTTTTCCACGACAGGGATGTGGCGGCACTGCTTCTCCGCGAAGAGCACCATTGTCTGCTCGACCGTCGTGTCCGGCGCGATCATGTGGACGTCCGTGGTCATCACGTCGGCGACCCGGACGGTCTTCGGATCAAGGTCGGCTCCGATGACGCGCCTCAGGACGTCGCGCTCCGTGAAGATGCCTGCGATCTTCCCCGAGTCCATGATGACGATGCAACCGATCCGCTTCTTGTTCATCTCGGCCACGGCCTCGGCGATGGTAAACGTCGAAGCCACGGAGTGCACAACTGACCCTTTGCGCTCAATGAGCGCGGAAACCGGGGTGTCCATGGGGTATGGGTTCTATGGGGTTTTGACTGCTTCGGAACATCACACAAACCCGCCCGTTCGCAATCCCCAAAATGGCAGCGCGCGCGGCCCGCCGGCGCAGGGCGCGCGAAGAAGCTTGAGATTCCCCTTCATCCAAGGAATGACAACCCCGACTCCCGCCATGAAGCCACCCCTGCTGCCCTCGGAAATACTGCGCCGCGTTGTCCGCGTGGCGCGCTTCGACGGCATGTCCGTCCTGGGCGTGGCGGGCCTGTTCGCGCTCATCTCGGCGGCGTCGCGCGACGTCTCGGGCGCGGTGATCGGCCTCCTTGTCGCCGCCGCGGGCGCGATCGAGCTCCACGGGGCCGCGCTCCTGCGCGCCGGCCGAGGGAACGGGATGCGCTGGCTTGTGTCCAGCCAGCTCTATCTGATGACCACGATGCTCGCGTACGTGGCGGTCCGGATCTCGAACCCAGACATTTCCTCAATCCGCCCGGTCGTGACAGCCGAGCTCGCCGGGCAGATTCAGCAGGCCGGAATGAGCGTCGACCAGTTCCTCCTTGAATTCCTGCGGCTGGTCTACCTCTCCGTCGCCGCCGCGACGCTCCTCTATCAGGGCGGGATGACCCTCTACTACCTCCGGCGCCGCGCCTCGGTCGAGGCCGCGGTTCAGGAGTCGGAGCTGCTGTAGGCGTTCCCGACGAACCGCGACCGGGGCGGCCGGATGGGCGCCGCCCAAGGAGCGAGCCACCCGTGCCCATGGACACCTTCGCAGGCCGTGGCGCCCCTTCCCAATATTAAACTGCACCAGTGGATATAAAACAATACCATTGCCGACAGTTGGCCCGCAGCGACCGAGGCGGCTGCGGCCGGCCCAACCAAATTTCGACAAACGCGTGCACCCGCATCGATTCAGGAGATTCCGGCCCAGGCTCCGCGTCCTCTTCGCTTCCCTGTCCAGGCTCGCCGGCGCCTGCCTTCTCGCGCCACCCGCCTTCGTCCGCGCGGCCGCGCCCTTTGCGAACGGCGCGGACCCGAGCTGGATCACCCAGATGGAGGCCAGCGGCGTCAAGTTCCACAGCGCGAGCGGGGCCACGCAGGACTGCCTGCAGGTGCTGCAGGGCGCGGGCATCAACGCCGTACGCCTGCGGGTGTGGGTGAACCCGGCCGACGGCTGGTGCGGGCAGGCGGACGTCGTGAGCAAGGCCGTGAGGGCCAAGAACCTGGGCCTGCGGATCCTGATCGACTTCCATTACAGCGACACGTGGGCCGATCCCGGCCACCAGGCCAAGCCGGCAGCCTGGGCCGGCGATGGTATCGCCCAGTTGAATACAGATGTGACGAACCACACCACGGCCGTCCTGACCGCCCTCAAGGAGGCCGGCGTGGCCCCCGAATGGGTCCAGGTGGGGAACGAGACGAACAACGGCATGCTGTGGCCCGACGGGATGGCGTCCTCCAACATGGCCAACTTCGCAGGGCTGGTGACGAGCGGCTACAATGCGGTCAAGTCGGTGTTTCCGGGCGCACTGGTGATCGTGCACGTCTCGAACGGCTATGACGACTCGCTCTTCAGGTTCGTCTTCGACGGCCTACGGCAGTACGGCGCCAAGTACGACGTCATAGGGATGTCGCTCTATCCCACGCCGGGCAACTGGGCCTCGCTCGACAGCCAGTGCCTGGGCACCATGGGCGACATGGTCGCGACCTACGGAAAGCCGGTGATGGTCGTGGAGGTCGGCATGGACGTGAATGCGGCGTCGGCCTGCGAATCGTTCCTCGCCGACCTCATCAGCAAGGTGAAATCGGTCCCGGGCGGGAACGGGCTCGGCGTCTTCTACTGGGAGCCCGAGTGCTACAACAACTGGCAGGGCTACACGATGGGGGCGTTCGGCAGCAACGGGGCCCCCACCGCCGCCATGAGCGCCTTCGCCGACTCCGGGGTGTCGCCGTACTTCGTCACCCAGCCAACCTCGCAGACGATCGCGGCCGGCAGCACCGTGGTGTTTAACGCGCCCGCGATCGGCTTCCCTGCCCCCGCCTACCAATGGAGCTTCAACGGCTCGCCCATCGCGGCCGCGACCGGCCCCACGCTCCTGATTGCCGGCGCGACGCCGTCCAACGCCGGGAGCTACGCCTGCCTGGCCACGAACCAGGCGGGGGCCGCCGCAAGCGGCGCGGCGACGCTCGCCATGAGCTCCACCGCGGACGTGGGCCGGCTGGTGAACCTGTCGGTCCGGGCCCAGGTGGGAACCGGCGGGGGCATCCTCATCACGGGGTTTGTCATAGGCGGAGCGGGTGCAAGCGGCCCGGAATGGCTCCTTGTGCGCGCCTCGGGCCCGGCGCTCATTCCCTTCGGCGTCACGGGCACGCTGGCGGATCCCCAGCTCCAGCTCTACTCCAGCTCCACCGCCCTCGGCTCCGACAACGGCTGGGCGGGCGACCAGGGGATCACCAACGCCGCGGCCGCCGTGGGCGCATTCCCCTGGAGCACCCCCTCGAGCCACGACTCGGCGATCTACACGCGGCTGCAGGCCGGGCCCTACACGGCCCAGGTGGCCGGACAGAGCGGGGACACCGGGGTCGCGCTCGCCGAGGTCTATGACGCCACGCCCGCGGGCGCCTACACGCCGGCGACGCCGCGGCTGGTCAACCTTTCAGCCAGGGTCCAGGTGGGCACCGGCGGCGGGAACCTCATCGCCGGGTTTGTCATCGGCGGCTCGACGTCCAAGACCGTCCTCGTAAGGGCCTCGGGGCCCGCGCTCGTCCCGTTCGGGGTCGCCGGGACGCTTCCTGATCCCGTCCTGCAGCTCCATTCCGGCTCCGCCGTGCTCGCGAGCAACGGCGGCTGGGGCGGCAACCCGCAGATCTCGGCTGCGGGCGCCACGGTCGGGGCGTTCGCGTGGACAACGGCCTCCAGCAGCGACTCGGCGATCCTCGTCACGCTGGCGCCTGGGCCGTATACGGCCCAGGTATCCGGCGCCAGCGGCGACACCGGGGTGGCGCTTGTGGAGGTCTACGACGTTCCGTAGCGGGAAAGGGGTGGGAGCCAAAGCCCGGAAGGGTTTTGCCTGCGCACGCTTCATCTACATATCTGGTGCTCAGTCGCTTCTGCCGGTCGGTTGCGAGGTTCGCGCCCCCCTGCGCCTCGGTCCCCTTTCCTCTTGTGAAGCTTCGCGCCTGCTGCGACAATCGAGTGTGCGCAGAACGGCGGGCCTTGGGCTATATGTCGTTTTTGGCGCCCTTTGCGTAGTGCTGGGAACCAGCCGCATCCTTGGGCAGGCCGTGGTATGGACCGGAGGTGGGACTGATCAGAATTTCACGACTCCCGGAAATTGGGCGGGCGGCCACGTACCGCCCAACACCGGCGCTGATACTGCGCATTTCCAGCAGCCAGCCACCTACAATTCGATCGAGGTCGACACATCCGCCAATCTTTCCGGCCTGTTCTTCCAGGGCTCATCGGGTTTTACGGAATATAACTTCTACTCATCTTCCGGCGGATCCCTCACCATCGGAAGCGGTGGAATCTCCGCGGGTGGCGGCGTCTATTCGTACATCTACCTTGATGTTCCGATCATTCTGTCGGCCAACCAGACATGGGGACTGCCATCGGGCTATATCTATACGTACGGGCCCGGCATCTCCGAAACCGGCGGTCCAGCATCGCTGACGACAAATGGGGTGATCTACATGAGCGGGACGAACACCTTCAGTGGCGGCGTCACGGTCGCCTCTGGAACCTTCTATGCGGGATCCAATTCGGCAGCCGGAACGGGAGCGCTTACCCTGTCGGACGGGACAAGCCTGATGGCATGGAACAACTCGATTGTCCTGCCAAACGCGGTATGGCTTGGAAACCACGTCACGATCGGAAGTAAGGGTTACGCGTCGCTCACTCTTGCCGGTGGGGTCACGGCCCTGAACGCCTCAACCGAACTGAACCTTGGCTGGTATACGACGGTGGTCCTGACGGGGATGTTCACGGGCCCTGCGTCGACCGTGCTGACCATCGTCGGCAACGGCTCCCAGTTGCCCAGTGACGGCGGGTCGCTGCTCGTCATGCAGGGCGCGCTTGGCAGTCAGGTGAGCGGGATCGACGTTGAGGGAGCGGCCCTGATCCTGGCGCCTACAGGATCCGTCGGGGGTGCCTACCCGGGTATAGCAGCGTTGGGAATTCAGGTGGGGAGCTCACTTTCCCAGACAGCGTACCTTGGATTGGATGGCGCGTTTGTTGATTCCGGCGAGGTTTCGGGTTTCCTCACAGCCTTCGGCCCCGCTCTTGGGCCCCTTATAAACGGAACGCTTGGTTTTGACTCCTTCGCGAGTCCCGCGTCCCCCAACGTCTTCAACGATCCGATTGATTTGAGTCATTTCACGAGCGCCAACTTCCTTGGCCTCGGGTCAGCCACAGCCGCCATCCTCGGCGCCTCCGCGGTGATCACGCCGGCCGGGGGCGGCAACAGCTATCTGTTTGGGGGCGGCGGGGGCACCCTGACGGTCATGAGCCCGTTGGCGGACGTCGGCGGACCCACTCAGGTCGTGATGAATCCGGCTCCGGAGCCGCTCACTTTGGTGCTGCAGGGGAATAACAGCTACACAGGAGGCACGACTGTGTCCGAGGGCGTGTTGGTATTTGAGTCTGGGTTGCCCGCAACGGGCAGCCTCTCAGCGAACAACGGCTATATCGGGTACACGGAACTGGCCGGCGTTGCCTCTGCGCAGCAGTTTGTAGATCTTTTCAACACGTCCGCCACGAATGGGGTGATCGGATTCGACTCGGAAGATTCGCCCCAGGTGATTGGGGGCACCATCGATCTCTCGGGTTTTGGCAGTGGTCCCAATCCGTTCCTGGGAACTGCGAGCGCAGCCACGATT
>Ga0265318_10000919_pt1 | contig 19143 bp, 19 predicted proteins | sample 4821metaG_FD_192431 | JGI IMG/M metagenome (GOLD analysis project Ga0265318, IMG submission 192431) | Rhizosphere microbial communities from Carex aquatilis grown in University of Washington, Seatle, WA, United States - 4-8-21 metaG | ecosystem: Host-associated > Plants > Roots > Rhizosphere >... | reverse complement strand
CGGTGAGCCTGGACGAGCAGCTGCTCGCGCTCGGCGACGAGCTGCGCGCCGAGGGGGTGGCGATCGGGACCTCGGAGCTGCTGGACGCGTTCGCCGCGCTGGGCGAGATCGACTGGCGTGAGCGCGCGACCTTCCAGCACGCGCTCGCCGCGACGCTCGCCAAGTCGCCCGAGGACCGGCGCGTGTTCGACCTCGTCTTCGAGCGTTTCCTGTTTCGCGCGTCGGAGGCCGCCGCTCTCGACGCGGGGGTGACGGAGGGTGGCGGCGCCGGCACCTCCGACGCCGAGCCGGGCGAGGGCGGCAGGCAGATCGACCTCGAGGAGCTTCGCGCCCAGATCGCGCAGGCGCTCGCCGACGGCGACGAGGCGCGCATGGCGGATCTCGCCCGCCTCGCGCTCGCCGTGATCGGGCGCGCCGGTGACGGCTCGAACGTGATCGGCATCGACGTGCAGCGGATCCGGCGCGCCCTGGGTCTGCGCACCGACCCCCAGCCCGACTATCCGCCCGGGGACCCGCGCCACGACGGGCTGCCGCGCGAGGGGCTGCGGCGCTTCGAGGCGATCCTGCGGCGCGAGCTCGAACGCGCCCAGATCGAGCGCACAGGGCAGCTGCCGCCGGCGCGGCCGCTCGGCGAGCTCGACCGCGCGCTGCCCAGCGGACCGGCCGCGGACCTCGCGGCGGTCCACCGTGTCGTCGCGCAGCTGCGCCGGCGCCTGGCAACGCAGGGTGTGCAGCGGCGTGGCTCGCACCGCCACGACCACGTCGACATCCGGCGCACGATGCGGGCGTCGCTGCAGACCGGCGGCGTGCCCATCGTCGTTCGCTACCGCCCGCGGCGTCCGCGGCGCCCGGAGATCTACGTCCTGTGCGACGTCTCGACGTCGGTCACCTCGGCCTCGGTCTTCTTCCTGTCGGTGCTGCACGCGCTGCACGACTCGTTCCGGCGGATGCGCTCGTTCGTCTTCATCGAACGGATCTCGGAGGTGACCGACACCTTCGCGCGGGAACGCAACTTCGAGGCGATCAGCGACGCGATCTCCTCCGACGCGGGCGTCGCCGACGTCTCCGGCTACACCGACTACGGACGGGTTTGGTCGGAGTTCCGGGCGCTCGTCGAGGACGATCTGCATCCGCGCGCGACGGTGATCGTGCTCGGCGACGCCCGTACCAACGGGCGCGACCCGCGCGCCGACATCTTCGCCACCATCGCCGCTCGCGCGGGCCGGACGTTCTGGCTGAACCCCGAGCCGCGCCTGTACTGGAACTACGGCGACTCGGTGATCGCCGCCTACGCGCCCTACTGCACCGTGTTCGAATGCTGGACGACCCGCCAGCTCGAGGAGTTCGTGCGGGCGCTGAGCGGCTCGGCGGTGCGCTGAAGCCGGGAGAGCGCCGCCGGGAGAGCGCCGCCGCCGGGCGCCCGGCGCAACCAATACCATGGGCGCCGTCCGATGCCGATGCGCCCGGAGCTCCGCAGACGCGGCGTGCTGCTTGCCGCGAGCCTGATCTGCACCGCCCTGTGCGCCGGGTGCGGTGAGGTGCATCCGCAGGTCACGAAAGCCGTTGCGCGGCCGCTGATCGTCGCGATCGCCGACCGGCCCAGCGCGCTGTACGCGTCGCTCTACGCCGCCCAGGCCGACGGCGACTTCCGCCTCGGAGCGCTCGACGTGATCGTCACCCACCCGCCCGACGCGCTGCGCGCGCTCGAGTCCGGCGCCGCCGCCGTCGCGATCGCCTCGGAGCCGGCCCTGCTCGCGGCTCGCGCGGGTGGCGCGCGACTCGTGGCGATCGGAGCGCTGGAGAGCGGGCCGCTCGAGGGCGTCGTGTCGCTCGCGGCCCATCCGATCGTGCGCCCCGCCGCGCTCGCGGGCACGACGATCACCCTCGACGGCACCGCGCTGGCGACGGCGGAGCTGCGGACGATGCTCGCAACGGCCCACCTCCCCCTGTCGAGCGTGCACGTCGCAGGGGCCGGGAACGTCAAACCGCCGCTGACCTACGAACACGCCCAGGCGGAGCTGGCCGACCAGTGGCCGTTGCTCGTCGCCGCGCTGGCGCTCGCCCATCACCCGGCCCGGTTGCTGCGGGTGGAGCGGGCCGGCGTGCCGACCCACAGCAGCCTGGTGATCGTCGTGCGCGTCGGCGAGGCGCACGACGACGGCCCGCTGCTGCGCGCCTTCCTGCAGTCGCTGACGCGCGGGCAGCGAGCGGCGGCCGCCAACCCGGCCGCGATCGCCGCGACGCTCGCGAAGCTCAACCCGACCCTGAGCGCGCGCCTCGAGCGCGCGCTGCTCGCCCAGTACCTGCCGCTCGCGGCGCCGGCGCTCGCCGGCAAGCCTTTCGGCTACCAGGACCCGGTCGCCTGGGGCGCGTTCGGGATCTGGATGCGAAGCCACGGACTGCTGGCGCGCGCCCAGGACAACGAGCTCGCAATCACCGACGAGTTCCTGCCCGGGCAGGGCGAGCAGACCCAGACGCCTTAGGGACGGGCGGGCGGACGGCCGGTTCGCTTGATCGCAGCGCTGTCCCAACTCGCGCGATCCAGCGACGTCGTGGCCGACAGGCCGGGAACCCCGGCCGATCTGGTCGACGTCCCGGTCATCGGTCGGTCTGCTCGCGCATCCGGCTTTGGTCACACCCACAATGGGCGCGCGGGCAGCGTCGCGCCGCAGCCGCAGTGCTCAGCGTGTGGCGTCCGCTTGCCGCAGGACTCGCAGCGCACGCTCGTCTTCAGCTCGGTGGGGACGAGCACGCCGAACACGCCGCCGGCGCCGATGTCGGGGCCGTGGGTGACGCGCACGGAGTCCTGGTGACTCGCGTTGCGCCGCAGTTCCCGAACGGCTTCCGCACTCTCCCACGCGGTCACCGTGAGCATGCGATGTCCGATGGCCGCGCCGAACCACGAGATGAACCCGGGCGCGTCCAGCAGCTCGGTGACGATCTGGCGCGATCGCGCTCGCACCTCCTCGACCTCGGCGTCCGAGCGCGCCTCCAGCACGGTGACGGTGAGTGCGCCCGGCTCAGCAGCGTTGCCTCTCGTGGCTCGCACGGAGGTGCCGAACGAGAACGGCCCGACGGATACGGGCTGTACGACGACGTTCAGCCCAAGCTGGCGCGGCAGCGCGCCACTGTCGAAGTAGCCCTCGACGGCCTCGATGCCCTCAGGGCCGCAGCGGATGAAGTCCGCTCCCGCGAGCGCGATCTCGCGTCCGGTCGGCGGCAGGCCCGCGAACGACCCGCTGTTGGTGGCGCGCATCACCCACTGCGCCGCCACGTGGTCATCGGATGTCAGCGCCGCACTCAGCAGCTCGAAGTGAAGATCCGGGAAGCTCGCGACCAAGCCTGCCGCGTACGCCCCCGTCGCCGGACCATCCAGGCCGCTCACGTTCGGGTCCGAATACGTCCCACCCGCAGCGAACGTCGCCGCAATCGCATCGGCGTCATGCGCATTCCACGCCTCGAAGTAGCGGTGCGCGACCGCAAGGTTGTCCATCGTCGTCCCCTCCCTCCTCGGTGATACGCGACTCCGCGCCCGCGCTCGCCGCCGCGCAAGGCGCCGCGGCACAGAACGCGATCGAAACCCGTGGTTGCGGGCGTCAGCCGGCCTTCGCGATGACACCCTTCATCTCGTCGGCCGTGAATGCACGCAGCGTCGTCGAACGCAGGTTGCCCTGCGCCCCCAGCCGCAGCAAACCGGCGGCGAGCGTCTCGCCGTCCGGGGCATCGAGGGTCGCGACCAGGTCATATTGCCCGACGGTCCAGTGGAGGCTCTTGAACGCCATTCCGGCCTGCGCGAACGCGGCCTCGGCTGCCTCTGCACGGTCGACCGTGTCCTTGAAGTTCCTGATCCCCTGATCAGTCCAGTTCATCAACGCGATGTACGTCGGCACGGCCAGCCCCCTTCTCGATAGGCCACGATGATCGCGCCGACACGATCCGCCACCCGGTTGCAAAAGCAACTGCCGGCTTCGCGGATTGGGGGTCGGTCGGGCTGCGCGAAACTTGTCGCGGCGCTACGTCGCGATGGCGTGGAAGTACGGCCTTCCGGGTCGCTCGACTTTCACGACCCGTGGGGCAACAACGTGCAGGTCGTCGACTACCGCGAGATCCAGTTCACCAAGACACCGGCGGTTCTGCAAGGCATGGGCTTTGACGAGCTGAAGAAGAGCGAACGCGCACTCACCGAGCTCCGCGACAAAGGACTCGCCGGCTAGCGTCGGCACTCGACCCGCTCGTTCCCGGGCTGTCGCTGGACGCGCAAGGCGACAACGAAATGCCGCTCAGCGTAAGGCGCGAGGCGTGTGTAGAAGGCGGTGAGCCAATGCCTGCTCGCGCTCGGCGACAGGGCGTGTCGTAGTCGAAACAACGTGCCAGCCGCGCTCGGTTCGAAGGGCAGCCTCGATCCGTTGACGCACGTGCGCCTCCTCGTCGCTGGGGGCCACGAAGAGAGTTCGAAAGCGAGCGGGCGTCGTGGCCGCGTCCACCGCGTTGTGGTGAGGCCAACGGCAGGGACCTTCGTGCCGCCAGTGTCCGCACAATTCGACGGTTACAGCTGCTCCCGCCGCGGCCGGATCGCGGCCGTCCTCTAAGCCGAGCCTCGCCTCGACCACGAACGCGCCCAGGTCATCCACAGCGCGGGATGCTACGCACCGACAGCCGTCCTCGTCGACCCTGCGTTGCTGCTCGTCGCGGAGCAGCGGGACCCGTGGTGTCTAGCTGGTGATCGTCCGCGAGAGTTGGGAGATGACGACGAGGACGAAACCGGCGAGGATGGTCCCCGCATCAGCAGTCGTAGCGCCGAGGGCCCGGATACGGGGCCCAACGGCGAGCATGACGACGCCCCTCATCCAGAGGCGTGCGCGACTGCAAATCCTCGGACCCGGTGGCAAGTGCGGCGCCGAGCCTAAGCGGGTGCAGCGCTCTCGATCTCTTGTCCGCGCTTCTGAAGAAAGCTGCCGAATGCTCCGGCAAGCATTGCGATCACGGTGATCGCGTAGATCTCCATGAATACGTCAAGGACCCGTCCGCCCGCCGAGATGGGATTCTTGAGGTTCGACGAAACGGTCAGGAGTTGTGTCGAGGTCCAGAACAAGGCGCCACCGAAGGTCTTGATTTCGGTTTGTATGGAGTGCCGCTCCAAGAAGAAAGCGATGACCGCGCAAAACAGGTCAACGCCTATCGTCGCAAGACCGATCGCGACAAGATGGCCTCGCAGGCGACGATGCGTGGGAGTCGATGCGCGCACCACGTCGCGAAGCTCGCGTAGAGCCGAGGGCAGCGCTGGGTGCGACATCGACTAATCCTCGCGCGCGCGACGGACGGGGCCGCAGATTAAGGCACGTCACACCCACCCCGCGATCGCGACGGTCAGCCAAGCGCTGCCAGCCGACGAACCACGCACCACGCTGTCGCTCGCGCGTGGATCCGACCGCCTGCCGAGCGCTGCTTTTCGCGCGCTCGAGGCGACACTCAAGAGCGTCTGAGTGTCGCCAGACGAGTGGGCTCCGGCTAGAGACGCAGCGCGTAGGTTGCTGCGAGTCCGGCCCAGGGCGCGTAGGGGGCGAAGAACTCGCGCACCTCGGCCTCCTCTGCGCGGGCCTTCGGGTCCCCGCCGCTGCGAAGGCGCCCAACCAGCTTGCGCAGGCCGAGATCCCCGGCCGGGACCTGGTCCATCCGGCCCTGGCCGTGCAGCGCGAGGCACTCGACCGTCCAGCTGCCGATCCCGGGCAGCGCGCGCAGCCGCCGCCAGGCGTGCTCGTGGTCGCCGCCGTAAAGGTCCACGCGGCCGCTCGCGACCTCGCGTGCCGCGCGTCTGAGGGCGAGCGCTCGTCCCGGTGAGAGGTCGAACGACTCGAGCAGCGCAGGAGCAACGCCCGCCAGCACCTCCGCGCTCGGCACGTCACGCAGCGGCTGGTCGCTCCCCGCGCGCCGCGCCGTCTCGTTGGAGCGGCCGGCGACCCGCGCGAGCGTCACCGCGTTCGCGCAGTCCAGGCTCGGGCCGAGCCGGCGCACGATCCGCCGCTCGATCGCGACGGCGCGCGTGTACTCGATCAACTGCTCGCAGACCGCCCAGGCGAGCGCCTCGAACGGCTCCGGCCGCCGCGTCGGGCGAAGCCACGGGAAGCGGCGCACGACGGCGCCGATCAGCGGATCGCGGCGGTTGCGGTGGTGGAAGACGGACAGATCGTCGTCGACGCCGAGCGCGAAGCGCATCCGGCCGATCGCCGCGCGGCAGGATCCGTGCGAGGGCCCCCAGGCGCCGATCAGCACGCCGCCGCCGGTCTGGGCGGCGCGCACGACGACCGCGCGCCCCTCCACGTGCAGCAGGCGCTCGAGCACGCCGCCCCGGGAGCGCATCACCCCGTCGCTGCCGGCGCCGGGAAGCCGCAGCGGCCAGCGTGGCACGAACTCCTCGCGCAGCTCGCAGGGCGCATCGGTCTCAGGCACGGCGTGCCATTGAAGCGCTCCGCGCGGACGGCGCACCGACGGGGCGGAACGCGTGACGGGCGGGGCGCACGGCGCTGACGGCGGCGCAGGCCCAGCCGACGGCTGGCGTGCGGGCGCCGGCCCCACTACCGCCGTGCGAGCGTGCCCGGCCGCAGGCGCGCGAACGAGCGCAGGCCCCACTACCGCCGTGCGAGCGTGTACACGTCGACGAGGAAGCGCTGCGAGCTCAGCACCTCGCCGGAGGGGAACTGGCGCGGCGAACGAGCCTCCGTGACGGCGTTCGCGCTGCGCCGGGCCTGCGCGCGGGACATGCGCCGGCCAAGGACCGCCGCGGTGGCGGCGCCGGCCATGAAACCGGTAGCGGCGACGGCGGCCACCTGCACGAACGGCGGCGGACCCTCGCGCAACGGCTCGAGCGTGCGCACGCTGGCGACGACGACGACGCCATCGACGACCTCGGGCTGCTCGCCGGAGCTCTCGCCGGGGCTGTCGACCGATGCGCGCTGCTCGTGCTCCATCAGACCCTCCCGCTTGCGCTGACCGCGGGCAAGTCTCGCAGATCAGGCGAGGCTTTTTTCGTACACGCGGAAGCGCCGCACGATCTCGCCGCCCATCCCCTCCATTGCGCGGTTCATCGGGCGGTTCGTCTCGAGGATGTAACCCATCTCGCCGCCCTTCTGCGGCGTGCGCTCAGCCGCCTCGAAATGCAGCTGGTAGAAGCGCGCAGCCACACCCGTGTGCTGGTAGGCGGGCTTCACACCCAGCGCAAAGACCCGCACCGCGTCGATCTTGCGGCGGTAGTAGAGCGCCTTGGCCCAGCCGAACGGGAGCAGCCGCCCGTTCAGGTGCGCGAGCACCTGGTTGTAGTCCGGCAGCGTCAGCGCCGCCCCGACGACCTCGCCGGTGTCGACGCGCTCGGCGAGGTAGGCCCAGTTCTCGTCAAGGATCGGCTTGAGGCTCGCGGCGTAGTGGCGGACCTCCTCCTCGGTCAACGGCACCGACGCCCAGTTGCGCTCCCAGGCGGCGTTGTAGACCTCCAGGAACCGCGTGATCTCGTTGTCGAGGTCGCGCTTGCGCATCGGCCGGCAGACGATGCCGTGCTCGGACTCGACCTGGCCGGCCATCCGCCAGATCGCGTCGCGCACCCTCGAGCGACCGCTGATGTGAAGGCTCCACATCAGCCAGTCGATCGCCTTCTCGAACCCGTAGCCCTCGATCAACGCCCGGTAGTAGGGGTGGTGCCAGCTGGACAGGATGATCGGCGGACGATCGAAGCCCTCGATCATCAGACCGACCTCGTCGTTGGTCGTGAAATCCATCGGTCCGACCATCAGGTCGCGCCCGCGCTCGCGCAGCCACGCCTCGGCCGCGCCGAGCAGCGCGTCCGCGGTCTCCTGGGAGTCCTCGCACTCGAAGAAGCCGAACAGGCCCCAGCGGTTGTCCTGGAACTCGTTGAAGCGATGGTCGATGTGCGCGCTGACCCGCCCGACCGGCTGCCCATCGCGCCACGCGAGCAGGTACTCGGCCTCGGCGTGCTTGAAGAACGGGTTGCGCTCGCGGTCGAGGCGCCTGCGCATGTCCATGTTGAGCGGCGCGATCCAGCGGGGCTCGTTACGATATAGCGACGAGGGAAGTGCGATGAAGCGCCGCATGTCGCGCTGATCGGCAACAGGCCGCACCTCGAGGCTCACCGACCCAGCCTATATGGCAAATCCTCCCGACGTCTTCGCCAAGATCCGCGGTCACGAGCGTGTCGAGCTGCTGCGCGCGGCGCGCGCAGCGGGCATGCTGCCCTACTTTCACGAGGTGGAATCGCCGGCGATGCCGGTGGTCCAGATGGACGGCGCGCCGCGCATCATGCTCGGCTCCAACAACTACCTCGGCCTGACCGGCGACGAGCGGGTGATGGCCGGTGCGCGCGACGCGCTGACGCGCTACGGCACCGGCCTGACCGGCTCGCGCCTGCTGAACGGCACGACGCCGCTGCACCTCGACCTGGAGCGCGAGCTGGCCGAGTGGATGGGCACCGAGGACGCGATCGTCTTCACCACCGGCCAGCAGGCGAACGTCGGCACGCTCGCCACGCTGCTCGGCACCGGCGACACGATAGTCGTCGACTCCGCCGATCACGCCTCGCTGCTGGACGGCGCCCTGCTCTCGCGCGCGAAGCTTCGCGCCTTCCGCCACAACCGGATGGACAAGCTGGAGAGCACGCTCGTAAAGGCCGCGGGCGACGGCGGCGGTGTGATGGTCGTGGTCGACGGGATCTTCTCGATGGAGGGTGACATCGCGCCGCTGCGCGAGATCGTGGCCCTCTGCAAGCGCTTCGGCGCACGCCTGATGGTCGACGAGGCCCACTCGGTCGGCGTGCTCGGAGCGCGCGGCGCCGGCACCGCCGAGCTGCTCGGCGTCGAGGACCAGGTCGACCTGCGGATGGGCACCTTCTCCAAGTCGCTCGCCTCGTGCGGGGGCTTCGTCGCCGGCGACGCCGACGTGATCGAGTACCTGAAGATTCAGAGCCGCGCCTTCCTGTTCACGGCCTCCGGCGTGCCCGCAGCCGTCGGCGCCGCGCTGGCGGCGCTGCGCGTGATCCGCTCGCCGGACGGAAGGGAGCTGATGGGCCGTGTGCTCGCCAACGCGCGCCACCTCAATCGCGGACTGCACGCGCTCGGCTTCGACGTCGTCGAACCCTTCCCGGTGACCAACGCCGCCGGGGAGGCGGAGACGATCATCACGCCGATCGTCCCGGTCCGTGTCGGTGAGGACTGGAAGGCCGCGCTGCTGTGGCGCGCGCTGTGGGACGCCGGCGTGTTCACGAACGTCGCGGTCCACCCTGCCGTGCCGCCCGGCGGAGCGCTGCTTCGCACGAGCGTGATGGCGACCCACGACGAGCCGACGATCGATCGTGCGCTGGAGGCATTCGCGATCGTCAAGCGCGATTTCGAGGCCGAGCACGGTCCGCTGCCGGGCCCGTCGAAGTGATTGTGCGCCTGGACACAAACACGTTCGGGCATAAAAACCTCGCTCCGAGCGACCAGGCAGCCGGTGAGTTTGTTGACCAACCCGCGGGCGCTGCGTAGCTTCCAACTGCGCTCGGCGTGGCGGTGCAAGGGGCTTTGAGAGGGCCCCGGATCCGACTACCGAGGGGGCGACGGTCACGGTCAGCCGGACGTTGTTGCCTCGTCGGAGTCTGCCCGCGCTCGCGCTTACACCGTAAACCAACGACGTTTATTTCGCTCGCGATGCGAGCGACGGGGAGCCGCGATGCAAACGACAGCGATCGCCTACGGGCCGCAACACATGCGAGCCCTTCAACGCGCCAATGAGGTGCGCCTCGCGCGCGCCGAGCTCAAGCGCCGAGTGACGGACGGCGAGACGACTGCCGCGACCGTGATCCTGGATTCCCCGTGGGAGGCGGAGAGCATGGCCGTCGCGGAGCTGCTGATGAGCCAGCGCCGCTGGGGCCACACACGCGCCCGCCGGTTTCTCGCAGGCGTGCCGATGACGGAGACGAAGACGATCGGGTCGATGACCGAGCGCCAGCGACGGAACCTCGCGGCGATGCTCGACGCGCAAACCCCGATGGCTCGATCCGCAGCCGAAAGCGCACGCGACGGCGTGCTCGTCTGAGACGATCGCGTCGCGCGGGTCGCTCGTACCGGCGGGCGAAGCGCCGGCCGCTCCGTTTGGCCAGGCGGACAAGGACCAAGCTCACGCAACCGCATATCGTGTGGCGGCTGCGCTGCTCGCAACGGGTCGCTTGCGCGACAAACCGGTCGGTCGCGCAAGTACCCACGATCTCTTCAGGAGGACCGCAATGGCACGGACCCGGATTCACAACGTCTCCGCCGCTCAGTGGAGCGCCAACGGTGAAAGCCTCGGCGCCCAGGACCTGACCCTGCCGGGTAACGACCTGTTCGGCGCAAACGTCTTCAGTCCCTCCGAGCAGCGAAAGCGCCTGCCCAAGCACGTCTACTCGCAGCTGCGGGCCACGATCGCACGCGGCACCGAGCTCGACACCTCGCTGGCCGACGCCGTCGCGCAGGCGATGAAGGACTGGGCCCTGGAGAACGGCGCGACCCACTACACCCACTGGTTCCAGCCGCTGACCGGCCTGACCGCGGAGAAGCACGACTCGTTCTACGGCCCCACGGCCGACGGCACGGCGATGGCCGAGTTCTCAGGCAAGGAGCTGATCCAGGGCGAGCCGGACGCGTCGAGCTTCCCCACCGGCGGCATCCGCGCGACCTTCGAGGCCCGCGGCTACACCGCCTGGGACCCGACATCGCCGGCCTTCCTGCTGGAGAACCCGAACGGGGCCCTGCTGTGCATCCCGACGGCGTTCGCCTCCTGGACCGGCGAGGCGCTCGACCACAAGATCCCGCTGCTGCGCTCGATGGACGCGCTGTCTGACGCGGCGGTGCGAGCGCTGCGGCTGCTCGGCGATGCCGAGACCCACCGCGTGTTCACGACCGTCGGCCCGGAGCAGGAGTACTTCCTGATCGACGAGCAGTACTACTTCGAGCGCCCCGACCTCGTGACGACCGGTCGCACGCTGTTCGGCGCCAAGCCGCCGAAGGGGCACGAGCTCGACGACCACTACTTCGGCTCCATCCCGGAGCGCATCCTCGCCTGCATGCTGGATACCGAGAACGAGCTCGCCAAGCTCGGCGTGCCGGTCAAGACCCGCCACAACGAGGTGGCGCCCAACCAGTACGAGATCGCCCCGGTGTTCGAGGGCACCAACGTCGGCTGCGACCACCAGATGCTGACGATGCAGGTGCTGCAGAACACAGCGCGCCGCTACGGGCTGGTCTGCCTGCTGCACGAGAAGCCGTTCGCGGGCGTGAACGGCTCGGGCAAGCACAACAACTGGTCGATGGGAACCGACACCGGCGCCAACCTGCTCGAGCCGGGCGACACGCCGCACGAGAACCTGTCGTTCCTGCTGTTCGCGGCGGCCGTCATCCAGGCCGTCGACACCCACCAGCAGCTTCTGCGCGCCTCGATCGCGGGCCCCGGCCAGGACCATCGGCTCGGCGCCAACGAGGCGCCGCCGGCGATCATCTCGATCTTCCTCGGCTCGGAGCTGGAGGAGGTCTTCTCGGCGATCGCGGAGGGCAAGGCGGGCGCGTCGAAGCCGGGATCGTTCCTCGGACTGGGGACGCCGGTGCTGCCGGCGCTCCCGCTGCACTCGGGGGACCGCAACCGCACCAGCCCGTTTGCCTTCACCGGCAACAAGTTCGAGTTCCGGGCGCTCGGCTCGAGCCAGTCGCCGTCGTTCCCCAACACGGTGTTGAACACGATCGTCGCCGAGGCGATCGACGACCTCTCGGAGAAGCTCGACGCCGCGCTGAAGGACGGGGCGACCCTGGAGAAGGCGATCCTCACGCTCGTCAAGGACTCCTACCGGACGCACCGCCGCATCGTCTTCAACGGCGACGGCTACTCGGAGGCGTGGCACAACGAGGCCGAGAAGCGCGGCCTTGCCAACCTGCGCTCGACCGTCGACGCACTGCCATGGCTGGTCGAGCAGCAGACGCTCGGAGTTTTCAAGCGCTACAAGGTTCTCTCCAAGCGCGAGCTCGAAGCCCGCTACGAGGTCTTCACCGAGCAGTACTCGGTCAAGATCAACATCGAGGCCGAGACCGCCGCCTCGATCGCTCGGACGCTGCTGTTGCCGGCCTCGGTCCGGCACCTCGCGCTGCTGCGCGAGGCCGGCGTCGAGAAGCTGATCGGAGAGACGGCCGAGCTGGTCGACAAGTTCGTCGACTCGATCCTCGCCCTCGAGAAGGTCAACGCTGCGCACCCGGACGTCGAAGGGATCAAGCACGCGGCGTACATGCGCGACGAGGTCGTCCCCGCGATGGACGGCGTGCGCGCGATCGCCGACCAGCTCGAGCGGATCGTCGCCGACGACCTGTGGCCGCTGCCGAAGTACTCGGAGATGCTCTTCATCAAGTAGCCGCCGGGAGGGAGAACCCGCGGGCCGCCGCCGTCCTGCGCCGGCGGCTCGCCTCGGCGACAGCGCTGGCGGCTCCCGAAAAAGCCGGCGCCCCAGGGGGTGCAGGGGCGCCGGTTTCGACTACTGGGAGGAGGTGCGTGCGATCGTGTGTCGCCCACAGCATTCTGACGAATGCCGCCGGCCACTGTTGAAGAGTTGGCGAAGATGGACTGGCTCGAGCGGGCGAGACCGGCTTCTCGAGGCGGGTCAGGCGCGACGCCGGCGCCGCCTCTGATGTGCGGTCGGGCGCGACGCGAGCGCCGCCTTTGACGGGCGGGTCAGGCGCTCTCGGCGAGCGCCAGCTTTTCGGTGCGGGTCAGGCGCTTGATCCGCGCCTCCTCGCGCCGCGCCGCGCTGGCATCGTCCATTGCAAAGCTCGCCACCAGCTCCACCGGCAGGCGGGACCGCGTGTAGCGCGCCCCGGCGCCCGCGCGGTGCGAGGCGAGCCGGCGATCGAGGTCGACGGTCCAGCCGGTGTAGAGCGAGTCGTCGGCGCAGCGCAGGATGTAGACCCAGGCGTCGGACATTCCTGGGAGAAGCTACGCCGTGGCGGCGCGATCGCCTGCGTGCCTTCGCGCCGGCGAGCGGCCGCTCAGATGATCGTGACCTCGCCGCCGGGGTGGCGCTGCTCGGCGACGTTCAGCGTCACCGGCGCCGTGTGCATGGCGCGCAGCTTGACGTCGCGCCACGACATGCCCTCGCGCAGCAGCGCCGGGATCCCCATCGCCATCGCGGTCGAGACCTCGACGGCCTGCAGCACGATGCCGTACGCGATCGCGTCGGCCGTGGAGACGTGGAAGGCGCCGGCGAGGACCGCGACGCAGGCGGCCTGGAAGACGCCGATGTTCGAGGGGGCCGCCGGAAGCACCGCCGTGACGTTGACGGCGAACAGCACTCCCGCCGCCGCCGCGAGTCCCGCGCGATGGTCGAGCCCGAGCGCGATCAGGAGCACGTAGCAGGACGCACACTGAAGCATCCAGGCGCCGAGCTGGGCGATGACGGCGACAGCCGCGAGACGCGGCTCGCGGAACACGCGCATGCCGGTGCGCACCCGCACGAGCATCGACGCCATCCGTGTCCGCAGCAGCTCCAGGCGCGCCGAGCGCCCGGCTGAGCCGCCCCGCCCGAGCAGCAGCGGCGCGACGAGGATCACCGCGACGAGCACCGCCGGGCCGATCGCGACGGCAATCAGGGCCGAGTGGCGACCGTTGAAGAGGTTGACGCTCGTGAACATCACCGCGCCCAGACCGGCGAGGGCGAGCAGGTTCAGCAGCGTCTGCGAGACGATCGTGCCGAGCACGATCGGGAAGGTCTCGAGCGGACGGCCGACGCGCCGTGCCACGATCAGAGAGCGCGACGGCTCACCAAGCCGAGCCGGCAGGGTCGCGCTCATCAGCACCCCGATGAAGGTCCCCTGCATCGCGTCGGCGCGGCGGATCTTCGCGCGAGGCAGCGCCGCGCGCAGGATCGCGTGCCAGGCGAAGCCGCGAGAGACCATCGCCAGGCACATCAGCGCGCAGCCGATCAGCACCCACGAAGGCTGGGAGGTCACCAGCGCGCGAGTGATGCGCCCGACACCGATCCTCTGCACCGCCAACGCCGAGACCGCGACGGCGCCGAGCGCGACCATGCCGATCGCGACCCGCCTCAGGCCGGCCAGCGTTCGCTCGCGCCGCGTGCGCTCGTCGCGCTCGAGGCTCGGCAGGCGGCGCTGCGCGCGGCTGTGTCCCGCGACGTCCACGCTGGCGGCGCCAACGCGCACGGCGGCGCGCTCACGCACACCGCTCGGCGCGGGCGTGGCGATCGCGTCCTCGTAAGCGTTCAGCACCTGGTCCGCGACAAGCGGCCAGGCGTAGCGCTGTGCGTTCTCGGCAGCCGCCGCCGACATCGCCTCGCGCCGCGGGAGGTCGTAGGCCAGATCCAGCAGGGTCTGCGCGAGCGCGCTCGCGTCGGCGCGGCCGAACAGCACGCCGTCGACGCCGTTTCGAACGACGTCGTTGTAGCCGGGAATGTCGGATGCCACGACCGGCGTTCCGACGGCCAGCGCCTCGGTCAGGACCATGCCGAAGCTCTCTCCGCCAAGCGAGGGGGCGATCAGCAGGTCGGCACGGGCGAGCACCGCGGTCTTCTGCGCATCGTCGATCTTGCCGAGCGCGGTCACCCCGCGCAGGTCGACCATCAGCGTCTCGAGCTGCTCGCGCTCGACGCCGACGACCTCCAATGTGAATGGGACGTGCTCGCGCAACGCCTCGAGCGCCCGCAGCGCCACCGGCAGCCCCTTGCGCTCGACCGCCTGGCCGACGAACACGAGCCGCAGCGGCCGCTCCTGCGTCGGGAGCGATGCGGCCGCCCGCTCGCTGCGCTCGGGCAGGGCGACGCCATTGGGTATCACCCGGTAGTGCCCACCGAAGAACCGCTCACCCGTCCAGGCGGCGGCGCGCGAGACCGCGATTCGAACAGCAAGGCGGTTGAAACGCCGGCTCGCGCCGGCCAGGTTGCCGAGGTTGTTGGTCAGCCGGTTCGTCGAGTAGGTGTGGAAGGTGCCGACGAGCGGAAGGCCCCTGAAGCCGACCGCGTCCCAGCTCGACAGCGGCACGATCGGCTCGTGGATGTGAACGACGTCGTAGTCGCCGTCACGCAGTTCGCGCCGGAGCAGCGACGCCGCCGACGGGGCCAGCGCGACGTTCGACACCGCGCCGTTGGCACGCAGCCCGATCGTGCGACCGAGCGTGACGATGTTTGCCGCCTTCACGCGCGGCTGCGGCCCGACACCGCGATGCAGCCTGACGCTCAGGCGGTCGTCGGGGTCGAATGGCGTGATGATGCGCGGTTCGTGCCCCGCCGCGGCGAACTGCTCTGCGAGCGCCTCGATGTGGCGCGTGACGCCCCCGGGATACGTCCACGAGTACGGCGAGACGAGGGCGATCCGCATCGCGCAATGCTACCGGGGCGCCGACCGCCCGTATACTCGCTGCGCCGAAGATGCCCGCAGCACTCAGCGTGACTCAAACCGCCGCCGTGCCCGATCGCTCGCCGCGGTGTCGGTGAGCGACTCAGGCGACGCCAAGCTGCGCGTCGCCATCATCGGCTCGGGGCCCGCCGGGAGCTACGCGGCCGGGCACCTGTTGCGTCACACCGACAGCGAGCTGCACGTCGACCTCTACGAGCGCCTGCCCACCCCCTGGGGCCTCGTGCGCGCCGGCGTCGCGCCCGACCATCCGAAGATCAAGTCGGTCACCAACCTCTACGAGCGCACGGCGGAGCACCCGCGGTTGCGGCTGTTCGCCAACGTCGAGTTCGGCAGGCACGTGACGCTCGACGACCTGCGGCGCCACTACAACGCGATCGTCTACGCCGTCGGCACGCCGACCGACCGCGCGATGGGCATTCCGGGTGAGGATCTCGCGGGCAGCTACGCCGCGACCGACTTCGTCGGCTGGTACAACGGCCACCCCGACTTTCGCGACCGCGAGTTCGACCTGAGCGGCGAGCGTGTCGTCGTCGTCGGCGCCGGCAACGTGGCCCTTGACGTCGCCCGCATGCTGGTGCTGGCGCGCGACGAGCTTGCCGTCACCGACATCGCCGATCACGCGCTGGATGTGCTTGCCGGCAGCGGCGTGCGCGAGGTTCTCGTCGTGGCGCGCCGCGGCCCGGCGCAGGCGGCGTTCACGAACCCTGAGCTGCGCGAGCTGGGCGAGCTGAGCGACGCCGATGTCGTCGTCGACGCCGATGAGCTGGCGCTCGGTGACGTGCACGACGATCCGAACGCCGACCCGACGGCACTGCGCAACGTCGAGATCCTGCGCGACTACTCGACCCGGCCGCTCGTGGGCCACCGCCGCCGCGTCGCCCTGCGCTTCCTGCTCTCACCGCTTGAGCTGAACGGGACCGCCCGGGTCGAGTCGGTGACGCTGGCGCGCAACGCACTCGAGCCCAGTGCCGACGGCAGCCTGCGCGCGCGCGCGACCGACGAGCGGCTCGAGATCCCGGCGCAGGCGGTGTTCCGCGCGATCGGCTACCGCGGCACGCCACTCGCCGGCGTGCCCTTCGACTCCGAGCGTGAGCTGATCGCCAACGTCGACGGCCGTGTGCGCCGCGGCGAATATGTCGTCGGCTGGGCCAAGCGCGGCCCCAGCGGCGTGATCGGGACCAACAAGAAGGACGCCAACGAGACCGTCGACGCGCTGCTCGAGGACCTCGCCGCCGGCCGCCTGCTGAACCCCGAGCCGATCGGCGACGAAGCGCTCGAGCGGTTCGTCCGCGAGCGCCAGCCCGAGCTGGTCGACTACGGCGACTGGCTGGAGATCGACCGCCACGAGCGCGGGCTCGGCGAGCCGGCCGGCCGGCCGCGCGTCAAGCTCACGACGGTGGCGCAGATGCTCGAGGCGATCGGCTGGGGAGGCGATGACTGACGCGGCGAGCGCGCACCTGCGCGCCGCCGACCCGATTCTCGGAGCGCTGATCGACCGCGTCGGCGCGCTCCCGAAGCCCGCTCGATCCGCCGCCCGCCCCACCCCCGGCGAGCATTACGCCGGCCTGGTCCGCACGATCGTCGGCCAGCAGCTCTCGACGCGCGCTGCGGCTGCGATCTGGCAACGCCTGCTCGGACACTTCGATGGGCGCGCGCCGACACCGCAGGAGATCCTCGACGCCGACCCGGAAGCCCTTCGCGCCGCAGCAGGGCTCTCGCGGGCAAAGACCGTCTACCTCCGATCGCTGGCCGAGCACGTTCTCGACGGCTCGCTCGAGCTCCCGCGCCTGGAGCAGCTCGACGACGAAGCCGTGATCGCCGAGCTCATCGCCGTCAAGGGAATCGGCGAGTGGAGCGCCCACATGTTCCTGATGTTCCAGCTCGAGCGCCCGGATGTGCTCGCCCCCGGCGACCTCGGCATCCGCCGCGGGATCCAGATCGCCTACGGGTTCGATGAGCTGCCGACGCCCGCCGAGGTGATCGCGATCGCCGAGCCGTGGCGGCCGTACCGGACGACCGCGTGCCTGTACCTGTGGCGGGGGATCGACGCACCGCCGCAGTGACGCTCGCCGGCCCGCCGGCTCGCGACGTGGTGACCCAGCAGCGACCGGAGCACGCGGCGCCGCGTATCGTCCTCGCCGATGGACGCGGCACGCGACTACCTCGAGCGCAACCGGCGCGCCTGGAACCGTCTCGCCGCCGACTACGTGGCGACCGGGGAGCGAAACTGGGCGGCGAGCGAACCGTCCTGGGGACGCTGGAGCGTGCCCGAGTCACAGCTCAGCGTGCTGCCGGCGCACCTGGACGGCCTTGACTGCATCGAGCTCGGCTGCGGCACGGCCTACGTCTCGGCCTGGCTCGCGCGGCGCGGCGCGCGGCCCGTCGGCATCGACCAGAGCGAGGAGCAGCTCGCCACGGCGGCGCGGCTGCAGACCGAGCACGGACTGAGCTTCCCGCTGCTGCACGGCAACGCCGAGCAGGTGCCGCTGGCGGACGCGAGCTTCGACATCGCGATATCCGAGTACGGCGCGAGCATCTGGTGTGACCCCCACCGCTGGATTCCGGAGGCCGCGCGCCTGCTGCGCCCGGGCGGGCAGTTGATCTTCCTTGTCAACAGCGTGATCGCGATGCTCTGTGAGCCCGAGGACGAGACGGTCCAGCCCACCAACCAGATGCTGCGCCCGTACTTCGGCATGCACCGCTTCGAGTGGCCGCAGGACGAGTCGGTCGAGTTCCACCTTCCGCACGGCGAGCTGATCGCGCTGCTGCGAGCCAGCGGCTGCACGGTGGAGCAGCTGATCGAGGTCCAGCCGCCGGAGGGGTCGAGTACCCGCTCCCCGACGCCGACGCTCGACTGGGCGCGGCAGTGGCCGTGCGAGGAGATCTGGAAGGCACGCAAAGCCGGGTAGAGCCCCGGGCGGTTACCCTCCGGCACGGCGCCAATCAACCGCGCGAAATCCCGATCACCGACGCGGCGGGAGCCGCGATCGGTGCCCTAAACCGGGGAGCAGGACTCCTGGCCGGCGACGCGGAATGAGCTGCCGCAACCGCAGGCAGCGACCACGTTGGGATTCTCGACCTTGAAACCGGCGCCGGTCAGCGCGTCGACGTAGTCGATCTGCGACCCGTCCACGTACTCGAAGGCGTCCGGCTCGACGAGAAGCTTGAGCCCGTGGCTCTCGAACACCCTGTCGTCGTCGCGCTGCTCGTCGAACGCGAGCATGTACTGGAAGCCGGAGCAGCCGCCGCCGCGAACGCCGACCCGCAGGCCCGCGACGGCCACGTCGGCGCCCTGCGCTGCGAGATACTCGCGTGCCTTCTCGGCACCCTTGTCGGTCATCGAGATCATTGCTTCCAAAAGTATAGCGACCCGAGCGCGTGCTTTAGACTTCTCCGGTGGATGCCCGACGCAGCCAGCATCAAGGCCCGAATCGAGGCGGCGATCCCCGGTGCGAAGGCCGAAGTCGACGATTGGACCGGCGGTGGCGATCACTTCCGGGCGACGGTCGTCGCCGACGCCTTCAGCGGGCTTTCGCGCGTCCAGCAGCACCGGCTCGTTTACGAGATCTTCGGCGCGGAGATCGGCGGTCCGATCCATGCCCTTTCCCTGACGACTCTCAGCCCCTGAGGAGCCCATGACCGATCAGCACGACAACCCGATTCGCCAGGCGATCGCCGACGCGATCAACCAGAACGACGTCATCCTGTTCATGAAGGGCTC
>Ga0265318_10000918_pt1 | contig 19165 bp, 23 predicted proteins | sample 4821metaG_FD_192431 | JGI IMG/M metagenome (GOLD analysis project Ga0265318, IMG submission 192431) | Rhizosphere microbial communities from Carex aquatilis grown in University of Washington, Seatle, WA, United States - 4-8-21 metaG | ecosystem: Host-associated > Plants > Roots > Rhizosphere >... | reverse complement strand
CAGCGCGACGGCGGCGGGGTCTTTGCCGCTATCGTCAGGCGCAGGCGCGACGATCTCGGTTTCCTCGCCCAACGATAGGGCGACGATCATGCGGCCCAACTGGTTCGGGTCTCGGGGTCTTTTGGGTGTGCTTGACCGCTTAGGCATAGCGCGAATATCGCCATCTTGCGGCGCCGCGTCAAACGCCGTCAGATTTCAAAATGCGTCACTACCCAGTCGGGGGTGTAGTCGGCGCCCTCCAGATCGTGCAGCGGCGCGTTGAGCAGCGGATTGTCGGAGAAGTTCCAGACCTTTCCCGTCGCCGCGTTGCCGAGATAGAGCAGATAGCGCCCGCTGGCGTCGTTCGAGAAGATGAACGCGTTCGTGCCCACGACCGCCGGATCGGAGTTGTCGTTGGTGCAATCGTTCGTTGCCAGGCGGACCGGCGCGGCCGTGTAGTCGGGCGAGCGCAGGTAGATCTGGTCCTGCGCGGCGCTGAAGGTATGGCGCGCGTAGAACAGCGCATTGCCCTTGCGCAGGATGGGGTAGTACTCGATGGCGTCGGCGTCCTTGGCGATGGGCGTTTCGACCAATGGATCGAGCGTTCCATGCGCGAGCGTGAGCACGGAGAGCTGGGAAGGCGCCGTCGTCCCGTCGCTGCCGCGGGAGAACGCCACGTAGGCGTTGTGGTTCGCCAGCACCGGAGCGGAGGCTTCGGCATAGCTGCCGTCAAGCGCGCCGCCGGTGGTCAGCGCCTTGTCCTGCAGCGGGGTTGTGCTCACGCTCAAATCCATCTGCAGCGCGTGGATGTCGCCCGCGCGCTTGTAGACGATCCAGTTTCCGTCGAAGGAGAATTTCGCATCCTCGCTGCGCGTGCCGTCCGGCGTCAGATCCACGGGCGACGACGAGGGATTCGAGGTATCCCACAGAAAGACGTTGAAGGCGCCGGCGAACACGGCGGTGAAGGTGAGCCAGCGCCCGTCGGGCGAGAAGTACGCGTTGCGCGCGCGGGAAATTCCGGTCCACGACAGATCGCTGCGGCTCTGTGCGGCGAAGTCATAGATATGAAGATGCGAGGGATCGTTCATGTTCGGGTTGCGGTCTTGATAGACGACGCGGCCGCTCACCAGACCCCCCGAGCCGTTCTGCACGACGGGGCTGACGCATGAGGCGGCGCACGGCGCTGCGAACGTCAGCAGCAGGCAGGCGGACAGCGTCGCGGTTCTCATGGCTTTCTCCCGTAAAGCGAGAATACCTTAGGCACCTCGCATGGAGCGTGTAAAGGCATTCCCCGGTCGAGGCGCAGCCGTTGCGTCCTGCCGCTCGCTCCGCGACGATTTGCGCGAAGATTTACCTCGTAGAAAAAACTGCGACCGCGCCCTGCTGCTTTCAATTCCATCGCCTGCGGTGAAAAGATCGTAGCTGGGGGAACATCCACAAGGGGAGGGAAAACATGAAAAAACTTCTGATAGGAGCGGCCATTTGCATCCTGGCGGCGACGGGAAGCGCGTCCGCCGGTCCCAAGGCGACGACGATCAGCCTCGACAATGTCTGCGACGTGCTGACGATCGCCAGGAACAAGATCCTGAAGACCGCAGTGGTGCTGAAAGAGGACAATCCGGAGTGCGAGGGCCTCTATGGCGCCGGCTTCATCGGCAAGGTGAAGACGTTCGGCAACGTCGCGGTGATCGGCCTGCGCGGCGGCTTGGTCGCGGACGAGGAGTATGTCCTCAAGCTCTCCTATCCCTTCGTCACGGGCGGTTCCTACATTCTCTACGGCACCGCGGACGGCGTGAACCTGATCGGTTTCGCCGGTGGCACCTACACGGTGAACGGCGCGCCGGTGCGCGGAGCCAAGCCGGTGACGGCCCAGACGCAATAGACGGAAGAGCCGGCTTGTCCGGCTGGCCCTTGGTTGAAATCAGTCGCCTCTTTCCGCAAGATCGAGCGTTAAGGGCGCGATTCAATCATGCCGCGAGAGAAAGACACGGCCGACACGGTTGTCGTTGGGTTTGTCGGCGGCTTGATCGCCGCTGGCATCACCGGCGGTATCGCAGCGCTTTGGCCTTCACTGAAGAACGCCGCCGGCGAGCCGCTGGCGACGCTTATTTGCGGCGTCGTCATCGTCTGCGGCATTGCGCTGTTTGTCTCCTACAAGCGGTACTTTGACCTTCTTGGCTGCGGCGATGAACCCTTGGGCTCCTACGAGCGGACGCAATACGAAAAACTTCGCGCGAACCTTGCAAATGGAGGAATGCCGGCAAAACTCTACTCGGATCGGCTGGTCCGCTTCCTGAACGGCGTTGACCGTTTTTTTGGTGATCGCGCGGAGCAAACGCTTCTCCCGCATGCCTTCGGATTGAAAGCGGCTGCTCCGCTGTGGACTGCCCCCGCCCTCGATCGCTGCCTATTGCTGGCGCTTGCCTATCCAATTGTGTCTATCTACGTCATGTGGGCGGCTTCCGGTCATGTCGGGCCGGCGGAGCATGCGCTAAAACTTGCAGCCGGTCTCCCGCTCTGGCGGCGAGCGCTGGGCATATCTATGGATATCGTCGCACTCCTTGCATTGCGAAAGGGAATGTCGCTGCGAGGTTGGAAATCGGTGTTGTGGTTGGGCGCCGCATTGATATCCGTTGTTGCACCCGTGACTTTCGCTGCCTCAAGCATCGGTGCTGCCACCGTCGCTGTGGTTTGCATGGTCGCGTTCGCTGCCGCGGCCGACTTCACCAACATTACTCCTGGCACGGGCGTCGTCGGCGTTACCCTGGCAATCCCCTGCACGGTGGGCGGCATGGTTGTTGGTTCGCATGTTGCCGTTGGCTTGGGTATCAGCGTATCGGCAATGTTTTTTTGCTTCATTCTCATTGCCCTGTCGCAATATCGGCTAAGTCTATCGCTGATGGCTTTTTTTGCTGTGATGTTCGCACTGAGTTTCGGCGCCGCACGTTTCCTCTCTATTCAGACGGATTGGCCTTTGTTGGGACCGGTGGTATTATTTCTCGGCCTGCTTACGCTTCTGAACGCTCCGTTCGACTGGATTTCGCTTGGACTGACGCGTGCACTACTGCGTCGCGGCATCGAGCTCGGCGGCTGGTGGGCATACGCTCTTGCGCTGGTCGATGCCATCCTCGCAACCATTGTTGTTGCAGCGCTAGCGATCGCGATGATCCTGGGAGTCAACTTTTTTGCTGCGATGGAACGGCTCGGACATAGCAAGCCGACCCTGATGGTTGCCGCACTGCTGAATGGCATCGAGAAAGCCCCATCGGCGCCGGAATTCTGGTGGGTTTATGCATTGCTGTTGTCGACGATGCTTCCCAGCCTCGCGAATCTAGTGATTGGTGGGGCGTGTTTCGTGCGTGGCGTGCCCGGCTTTCCAGCGTTTCTACTGCGATACATCCCTGAGCAGCGGTCGGTTTCTAGGCTGAACCGCAACGGGGTGGCGCTCGCGCTGTCGGGACAATGGCTGGTCGGCGGGCTTCTCGGCGTGGCCGCGCAATTCGTTCTGGTCTGGTTTATTCTCGGCAATGCTATGCCGATGGCCGGAGTCGGCCTACTCGACCTCGCTAGATGGATCGATGCGCACTCCTAGCCGATCGTCGCCCCGCATCCCCGCCCATTGCAGCAACAGGATGGTCTTGGCGTCCACGATCTCGCCGCTTTCCACCATCGCGAGCGCGCGCGCGAGCGGGAGCTCGAGAACCTCGATGTCCTCGCCTTCATCCGCGAGGCCGCCGCCTTTGGCGGTGCGGCTCGCGGACGAATAGGTCGCCACGAAAAGATGCATGCGCTCGGTCACCGCGCCCGGCGACATGAAGCAGTGGAAGACGCGGTGCAGCTCGCCGATTTCGACGCCGGCTTCCTCCATCGCCTCGCGCCGCGCGCAGACCTCCGGCGCATCGCCGTCGAGCGCGCCCGCGATGACCTCGACGAGCGGCGCGGCATGGCCCGCGAGAAAGGCGGGCAGGCGGAACTGGCGCACCAGAAGCACCGTGCGGCGCCCGGAATCGATGGGCAGGACGGCCGCCGCATGGCCGCGGTCGAAGACCTCGCGGTCCTGGCGCTGCCATGTGCCGTCGCCGCGGCGGTAGTCGAAATCGTATTCGCGAAGCTTGTAGCGCTTCGCGGAAAGCACCTTCACGTCGCGCATGCGCACGCGATCTGTTATGTCGTCGGTCATGACACCCGCCGCCCGTCTGCAAGCCGCCATCGATATCCTCGGCGAGATCGAAGCTACAGCCAAGCCCGTCGAAAGGCACCTGCGCGACTGGGGCAGGGCGCACCGCTTCGCCGGCTCCAAGGACCGCGCCGCCATCGCCGAGCGGGTCTACCGCGTCCTGCGCCACCGCGCGTCGTTCGCCTGGCGCATGGGAAGTGCGAGCCCGCGCGCTCTCGCCATCGCTTCGGTGCTGGAGGAGGGCGACGTGGAAACGCTGTTCTCCGGCACCGGCTATGGCCCGGCGCCACTCAGCGACGCGGAGCGTGCCGCCATCGCATCCCGGCCGGCGGGGGACGCGCCGCTTCATGTGCAAGGCGAGTACCCCGAATTCCTCGAAGCAGAGCTGAAGCGGGCTTTCGCAGAACGATTGCTCGACGAGATGCGCGCGCTGCAGACGCGCGCGCCGGTCGACCTGCGCGTCAACACGCTGCGCACGGATCGCGACGCGGTCCTGGCCGCGCTGCGCGACGCCGGCCATGCGGCAGAGCCGACGCCGCGCTCGCCGCTCGGTATCCGGCTCGACGCGGGTGTGACCGGGTTGGAGCGTACGCATCTCTACGAGAGCGGCGCGTTCGAGTTCCAGGACGAGGCCGCGCAGCTTGCGTCCCTGCTGTGCGAGGCGCGGCCAGGCATGCGCGTGCTCGATCTCGCGGCCGGCGCGGGCGGAAAGTCGCTGGCGCTGGCGGCGACGATGAACGACGACGGCGAGATCGTGGCGGAGGACGTGCGCGAAGTGGCGCTGGAAGAATTGCGCCGGCGCGCGCAAAGGGCAGGGGTGTCGATTGTCAAAACTCGACTCCCCCGCCCTCGCGAAATTGATTTGTTTGATGTGGTCCTCCTCGACGCCCCTTGCTCCGGCACCGGAACCTGGCGCCGCCAGCCGGAGCTGCGCTGGCGCATCACGCCCGAGCGCCTGGCCGAGCTCATCGCCACGCAGGACGTACTGCTCGACCAAGCAGCGGCGCGGGTGAAGGCGGGCGGGCGGCTCGTCTATGCGACCTGTTCGGTGCTGCCCTGCGAGAACGAGGACCGGATCGCGCGCTTCCTTAAATCCCATCCCGGCTTTTCGCCATTGGGCGAGACGTTCCGCGCCTCGCCGCTTTCGACCGGCACGGATGGCTTTTTCGCGGCCGCGCTGAGATACGGCCCGGCGGATGGAGGACAAGCATGATTCGCGGAAGCTGCCTGTGCGGGGCGATTCGCTTCGAGATCGACAAGGTGCTGGCGCTCACCCATTGCCACTGCGTCCACTGCCGCAAGCTCAGCGGCGCCGCCTTCGCCACCTATGCCCATGTCGCCCAGGACAAGTTCCGTTTCCTCTCCGGCGAGGACATGATGGCCGAGTTCGAATCCTCCCCCGGAAGCCGGCGCAAGCGCTGCCGGGTCTGCGGCTGTCCCGCGCCCGGAAAGGCGCCTTATCTCACCACCGTGAGCATCCCGGCGGGGCTGCTCGACGACGATCCCGGCGTGAGGCCGGTGCTGCACGTGTTCGCCTCGTCCAAGGCTTCGTGGTGGACCATCGCCGACGATCTGCCGCGCCACGAGAAATGGGTGCCCGGCTATGAGCCCAGGACATGAGCTGCGACGCGCTGTTCGCTGGACAGCGCTTGAGGTCATCGGGTAAATCCCGCCATGGCAGCTCCCGTCCTCGTCGTCGATTTCGGCTCGCAGGTAACCCAGCTGATCGCGCGCCGCGTGCGCGAAGCGGGCGTCTATTGCGAGATCGTTCCCTTCAACAAAGCCGACGCCGCGCTCGCGTCCTCGCCGCCGCCGCGCGCCATCATCCTCTCGGGCGGTCCCGCGAGCGTGACGGACGAAGGCGCGCCGCGTGCGCCGCAGCGCGTCTTCGAGATGGGCGTGCCCGTGCTCGGCATCTGCTACGGCGAGATGGCGATGGCCGAGCAGCTCGGAGGCCGGGTAGAGGGCGGGCATCATCGCGAGTTCGGCCGCAGCGACATCACGATCGAGAAGGCCTCGCCGCTGCTTAGCGGTCTGGGCGGCATCGGCGACCGCGAGCCGGTGTGGATGAACCACGGCGACAAGATCACCGCCATGCCGCCCGGCTTTTCCGTGGTCGCGACGAGCGAGCATTCGCCGTTCGCGGTGATCGCCGACGAGACGCGCAAGCTCTACGGCATCCAGTTCCATCCCGAGGTCGTGCACACGCCGCGTGGCGCTGAGATGTACCGCAACTTCGTCATCGACATCGCCGGCATCAAGCCGGAGTGGAACATGCACGCGTTCCGCGAGGCGATGGTGGGGCGCATCCGCGCGCAGGTGGGCAAGGGCAAAGTGATCTGCGGGCTGTCCGGCGGCGTGGATTCCTCCGTCGCCGCGGTCTTGATCCACGAGGCCATCGGCGACCAGCTCACCTGCATCTTCGTCGACACCGGCTTGATGCGTGCGGGCGAGGCGGACGAGGTGGTGTCGCTGTTCCGCGGCCACTACAACATCCCGCTCATCCACGCCGACGCGTCGGAGATGTTCTTAAGCCGGCTCGCGGGCGTGAGCGACCCCGAGCAGAAGCGCAAGATCATCGGCGCCGCGTTCATCGAGGTGTTCGACGGCGAGGCGGCCAAGATCGGCGGCGCGGAGTTCCTCGCCCAGGGCACGCTCTATCCCGACGTGATCGAGAGCGTGAGCGCGACCGGCGGCCCGTCGGTGACGATCAAGTCGCATCACAATGTCGGCGGCTTGCCCGAGCGGATGAAGCTGAAGCTGGTCGAGCCGTTGCGCGATCTCTTCAAGGACGAGGTGCGCGCGCTCGGCCGCGAGCTGGGGATGCCCGAGCCTTTCGTCGGCCGCCATCCCTTCCCCGGCCCGGGGCTCGCGATCCGCCTGCCCGGCGAGATCACGCGCGAGAAGCTCGACATCCTGCGCAAGGCCGACACCGTCTACCTCGACGAGATCCGCAAGGCGGGATTGTACGACAAGATCTGGCAAGCCTTCGCGGTGCTGCTCCCTGTGCGCACCGTCGGCGTGATGGGCGACGGCCGGACGTACGACCACGTGCTTGCCCTGCGCGCCGTCACGAGCAGCGACGGCATGACGGCGGATTACTATCCGTTCGAGCACTCTTTCCTGGCACGCGTGAGCACGAGAATCGTCAACGAAGTCCGCGGCATCAACCGCGTCGTCTACGACGTGACGAGCAAGCCGCCGGGAACGATCGAGTGGGAGTGAGGTATCCTGCACAATTGGATCGTTAGCGATTCAAACTTGCCAGACCTTTTGTGTCGCCCTAATGGCACCACCGAGCGCCGCCAGCAGAAGTGGCCAGGATGAGAACAGTTCTGTCAATTGCTTGATAGTCCCAGCGATACCTTCAATGAAGCTTCCGGATTCCGTGGCGCTCGTGGTCAACTTCGCCGGAATTCGGCCGGCGCTCTGAGCAACTTGTTGTAGCCCCTCACCCGACAGTGGAGAATGCACGCCAGATCCACTGAATACGAAGTAGAGCACCGCAACAATCGCCGCACTTATCAGCGCGACGCGTATGGAAAGGCCACTTGCTACAATCCGTTGCACGTCGCTCATTTTTGCAAGCCGGAGATATCTTTGTCCTTCTCTGACATACGCGCGGGCCCTGGCACTGGCCGCTGGATACGCACCAAAGAGTTCCGCTGGAATATCGGAAACGCGGTCATTTAATCTTGTGAGGGCTTCATCGCCTTTTACGATCGCTGCATCGATATTATCTTTGAATATTACCTTTACACTTTTCTTGGCGGCTTCGAATGCTCGAACCTGCTCGTGATTGATGGCGGAAATACTTTTCATTCCTTCATTTAAGCTATTGGTCGGCATTAGGGAGGGATAGCGCGGATCGTCGAATTGCTTCACTTCATTGGTTGCAGCTTCAAAGGCCTCGCGCGCGCTCGCGCATAAATCTTCAGTCTTCATCCCCCGAACCCCCTTCAAGGAAGTGCAACTATAGATGATGGCGAGGTAAATCGCTAGAATTGAAGTTGTTTCGCGGAAAACCTTGAAGCGGGTTGGTTTTCATGCACTTAGCGGCGTCTTGACGAGCGCTCGTTCAACAAAGTCCCGATTTTGATGTCACAATAGTGGTCCATCTTGGATGGGGAGGCGGCGCTTTACGATCTCAGAATATTTCGCAGCGACGCCTCGAGCCTTCCCCCGCAATAGGCGTCGCCGTAGTCTTCGCGCGCCTTGGCGGCCAGCTCGTCCAGTGGCGGTAGGGCGACGACGCGGCGGGTTAGGGCCGCGGTCATCGGTGCCGTCCGCTTGAAGATCGTCTCGATCTTCTTGAAGCGGTCCGCCATTGTTGACCAGAGCGTGGCGGTGACCACATCGGCGATGCCGGGTTGTTCTCCGCCGAGCAGGAAGCCGCTGTCCGCGCTCAACCCGTGGCGGCGGCCGGTCTCTTCCCAGAGCGTCATCCACTTTTTCAAGCGCGGCACGAATTCCTTCCAACGCTTCTCCGTCCACATCTGGCGGCCGCCGTCGAGGGTGAGCTCGTCGATGACGTCGTTGGCGTCGCACACGATCTTCATGGTCAGAGCACGCAAGGCGGGCGTGGCGGGCATCAGATCCAGCGTCTCGCCCAGATAGAGGATGATGGCCGGCATCTCGGCGACGGCGAAACCCGTCTTGTTGTCGATCAGCAGGGGCGGACCCATGAAGGGGACGGGCATCCGCTTCACTGGCCCCTCCATCAGCTTGGAGATCGCGGCGTCTCCGGCCTCGGTCCAGGTCTTTCCGGCAAAGGCCAGCACGGCGCGCACGAACTGGCCGCGGAACGGAACGGACCAATAGTAAAGGTCATAGTCGGACATCCTGGGCTCCAATCCGCGATGGACATCTGGATAACGCCGCCAAGCTCGCGTGGTTTCTCCCGCGCAATTGTGCCACGATGCCCGCGAAGGGGAACATCATGAAACTGCCGACACTGGGCGCCGCCGCGCTGGCGATGTCCGCCGCCATGCTTCCGGCCTGGGCGGCGGACGACGACGTGCTCTCGCGCATGGCTTTGTGCAAGGATTCATGGGCCGAATGGCGCACGGGCGAGCCGGCGAAGTTCCAGGCTTTCGCCGATCATGTGCGCGCCGGGTTCACGCCGCACGGCAACGATCCGTTCGCGGTTCCGAAGACGGGCACCTCGGCGGTGGGGCTCAAGGTGCTGGAGGCCTATCCCGACAGCGTCGGCATGGGCGTCGGCTTCTCCCTGACCGTCGATGCGACGTTCGACGACGCGCGCAAGGCGGTGGAAAAGGCGCTGGGCAAGACGCTCAAGCATTGCGAGGCGAGCGAGGGCACGCGCGATTGCGAGCTCGAAATCGCCAAGCAGCGCAGCGTCATGCTGATGGCCGAAGACAAGCCCGGCAACCACCGCACGCTGATCGGCTGCTATTACTTCTACGAGAAGTGAGGACGCGCGTGCGGGCGAAAGGCGGCAGATGCCGCGTTGATTTGGTCCAAATATTGGACTAGATTTGGCCGAGGTCTTATTGTAGTCTAAATCCCATGCGGGTCACCGTCTCGGAAGCCAAGGCCCAACTCACCGATCTCGTCCGCCGCGCCGAGCGGGGCGAGGAGGTCGTGCTCACGCGCCACGGGCATGCCGCGGTGAGGCTCGTGCCCGTCATCGCCAAGCCCACGGCCGCGGAAAAGGCGGCGGTGCTGGAGCGGATATGGAAATCCGCTGCGGCGAACAAGACGAAGCGCCGCGGTCCGAGCGCGGCACGCAGCCAGGACTATTTGTACGACGAGAACGGGCTGCCGAAGTGATCGCCGTCGACACTTCGGCGCTGGTGGCGATTGTACTGCATGAGGAGGCCGGGCCTTCCTGCATGTCGGCGCTCCGCGTGGGCGACCGGCTCCTGATCTCGGCGGGGACGCTGACCGAGGCGTTCATTGTGGCGCAAGCCCGCAACAGCGGGACCGACATGGAAGACCTCGTCGACGGTCTCGGCTTCGAGGTCGTACCGGTGACGCGCGACACGGCGCGGCGTGCGGCTGCGGCGCATGCGCGCTGGGGCAAGGGCGCGAAATCCGCGGGCCTCAATTTCGGCGACTGCTTCGCCTATGTCGTGGCGAAGGAAAACAACTGCCCGCTCCTCTATGTCGGACGCGATTTCGCCAAAACGGATGTAGGAAGCGTGTTGTAGCCGATGTCTAAATCCCGTTCGCGCGCGCGATCCGGCCCAGATGCAGCGCGCTGGGCCGCGGCGTGCGCTTGAAGGTCTTGAGGTCGACGGCGACGAGCCCGAAATGCTTGTCGTATCCCGACGTCCATTCGAAATTGTCTAGCAGCGACCAGTACAGGTAGCTGTGCACCGGGATGCCGTCGTCGAGGCAGGCTTTGAGGCTCGCCAGCGCGCGGTCGATATAGGCGATGCGGCGCGCGTCGTCGTTCGTGGCGATGCCATTCTCGGTCACGTAGATCGGTTTCGCCGTAGCCTGGTGCGCCCAGCGCACCGTGGCGCCGAGCGCCTCGGGATAGAATTCGTAGCCCGCGTCCGTCATCTCCGTGCCCGCCGGCGGCCAGGTGAGCCCGTTCGCGTCGACGCGGAAGCGCGTATAGGGCTGCACGCCGATGAAGTCGGCATGGCTGCGCGCGACGTCCACCCAGTCGCCGTAGAGCTTGTCGCGCCAGGTATCGGCCCAGGCTGGATCGCCCGTCGACATGATGTCCTGCGTGGTCAGCGTCAGGCCGACGGGAAGCGCGGGCCGCGCCGCCTTGATCGCGTCATAGCCCTTGCGATGCGCCTCCTGCAGCAGCGGCGTCGTGACCGCCGGATCGGCATAGGCGAGGCTCGAGAATTTCGGCGAGCCCGCGGCCTTCGCGGCCGCCGCCATCGACTCCTTCACGATAGGGGACGGCGGCACGACATGCGCCAGGATCTGCACCAGATAGGCGATGTTCGCCTCGTTGAAGGTCGTCGCCAGATGCATCAGCCCGCCCAGATGCTCCGCCGCCTTGCCGCAGTACCGTGCGAAGAGATCGGGCGCGTCCGCCACCTCGAATCCGCCGCGTGCCGCGAACCAGATCGGCGTGGTGAAATGGTTGAAGGTCACGACGGGCTTCAATCCGTGCGCGCGGCAGGTCTCGAGCACGTCCGCATAGTGGTCGAGCTCGGCGTTGGAGAACGCGCCTTCGCTCGGCTCGATGCGCGCCCATTCGATGCCGAGGCGGTAGCAGTTGAAGCCGAGCTTCGCCGCGATGGCGATGTCCTCGCCGTAGCGGTGATAGGAGTCGCAGGCATCGCCCGAGCGCTCCTTGAACAGCGTCGGCTTCACGTTCTCGCGGATCCAGGCGTCGGCGTTGGTGTTGTTGCCCTCGCTCTGATAGGCCGAGATCGCGGTGCCCCACAGGAAATCCTTCGGCCACGCGCGCCTGGCCCGCGCGGCGTCCGCCGGCGTCGCGATGCCGAGCGCGGCACCCGTCGCGATGAGATCGCGGCGCGAGATGCCGTTCATCGTTCGCTCCAATGGACCATGGGCAGGCCGGCGACGGGGCTTTTGAAAGTGGGAAGGGTGGTGGCTTTGAGGGAGCCGAGATGGACCGTCGCAAGATCGGCGCCGCCGAAGGTGAGGCTGGTCAGCCATGGCGCGGTCCTGCCGCCGGTGGCGGCGATCGTGTCGGCGCTCACGAGCACGCCACTGTCGAACTCGGCGTCGAAGCGCGCGGACGCATCGCGGTCGCCGTCCTCGAACAGCGTGAACAGCTCGCCATCGGGCGTGATCGCGACGATTGTGTCGGCGAAGATCATCGCCGCCCAGAGATTGCCATAGGCGTCGAACGCGATGCCGTCGAGCAGGCCGGGGCCCAGCGAGCTCGGGCCATAGACCTCGCGCCCGCCGAGCGAGCCGTCGGCGGCGATGCGCAATCGCGTCACCCGGCGCGCGCAGGTCTCGGCGACGTAGAGCCATTCTTCCTTCGCGTCGAGGCGGATCTCGTTGGTGAAGGCGAAGCCGTCCGCGACGATGCGCGGGCCCTTCCCGTCGATCAGCACGATGGTGCCGTCGGCGAGATCGCGACGGATCGCATCGCTCCACGGATTGACCTTGGTCGAGATGGTGATCCAAAGCCGGTCCTTGCTGTCGCGCAGAACGAAGTTCACCTTGCCGAGCGGCACGCCGTCGATGCTGTCGTGGAGCGTGCGGCACGCGCCGTCGCGCGTCATCAGCTCCAGCGCGTCGGTGCCGAAATTGGCGATGAGGATGTCGCCGTTGCGCGCGAAGGCGAGTCCGTTGGGCAGCGTGCCTTCATAGAGGTTCGGCGCGTGCGCTTCGCCATTGCCGCCGCGCGGCGCGATGAGGCGCTGGCTTCCGTCGGGGCGGATATGCACGACGCCGCCGCGCGAATCTGCCGCCCACAGCGAGCCGTCGCGCTCGGCCAGGATGCATTCGGGCCGCGACAGATCGTGGCCGATCGTGCGGATGGCGCTTGGATCGACCTGCCAGCCCTTGAGCGGATTGGGCGGCCTTTTCTCGCGGATCAGGACCATGCGCGAACTCCCCTTGGACGAAGCATGGCGCCCGCGCATCGGCCGCGTCAATACTCACTCGCGTGTGAATGAATGAATAGTTTTCCGCGGAAGCCGGGGCCGTACTACAGAGCATGCGGCACGTCGCCCTTCCGCCTTCGCCAAGGCTACGGCGGACCATGAGAATAAGACTCGCCCGCCGTAGCTTTAGCGTAGGCGGGTCGAGGCCCGCCTGCGGCGGGCACCTCAGGGTGACGTGCCTACTTCAACAGCAAGCTCGTCATGCTGAGGTGCGAGCGGAGCGAGCCTCGAAGCATGACCCATCCGATTTGATCTCGGCCCTAACCGGGAATCTCCGGCTCGACCAGCTTCGCGAGATTTTCCAGCGATTGCTGCCAGCCGAGATAGCATGCCTCCACGGGGATCGCGTCGGGGATGCCGTCCTGCACGATCGAGATATCCGTGCCGACCATCACTTTCTTCAAGCTGACCGTCACCTCCATCCGGCCGGGCAGGTTGGGGTCGTCGAACTTGTCGGTGTAGCGAAGCCGCTCGCCCGGCACGAGCTCGAGATACTCGCCGCCGAAAGAATGGGCGTTGCCGGTGGTGAAATTGCGGAACGACATGCGGAACGTGCCGCCGACCTTCGCATCCTGGTGATGCGACGTGGCCGCGAAGCCGTTCGGCGGCAGCCATTTCGCCATCGCGTCGGGCTCGAGGAAGGCGCGATAGACTTTGTCGGGCGTAGTGGCGAGTACGCGATGCAGGCGGACGGTGCCGGGCATTTGTGCCTCCAGGATTGGTGACGACGTATTCAGCCGCCGGGGATGGGCAGGACCGGCATGATCTCGACGCCGTCGCCCGGGAAGATCGTGAATTGCGGATGCTTCTCGAACAGCTTGGCGGCCGCCTCGTGCGAATCCGCGCGCACAACGACGAAGCCGCCCAGCTTGTTGGTTATGTCGGAAATGCCCTGCGGCGAGACGAGCTTGGTCTTGCCGAGCGGGCCGCCGCCGAAGACGATGACGTCGTGATGCTTCTGCATCCAGGCGCCCCAGGCGGCGATGCCTTCCTGCTCTTTGGCTTTGCGCTCGGCTTCCGGTAACGCGAAGAACGCTTGGCTGCGCGCGCTCTCCCTGTTGCCGGTGAAGAGCGCGAGATAAGTCGATGTCATGACGCTTTCCTTCCTTTGTGCTCGTTGAACAGAAGTTCGATGTAGCGGCGCAGGTGATCGGCGCTCGCGATGGCAACGTCCGCGCCGCCCTTGGCCTTGGCGAGGATGAAGGCACCCTGCAGCACGGCCTGGGTGTGCAGCGCGAGGCTCTTGGCCGTCCATCTGGCGCGGATGCCGCGGCGCTTCATCGCCTCGGCGATGTCCGGCTCGAGCGTTTGCGCGTGGCCGCTGATGCTGGCGTCGCAGGCGTCGCGGATGGCGGGATTGGTGCCGTAGATCTCCTGCACCATCGTGCCGACGAGGCAGGTGAATTCCGGCACCGCGCCTTCGAGGATCGCGCGGCGGAAATCGACATAGCCCAGCACGCGGTCGAGCGGATCCTTGTGCCGGTGATACGGCGCCGACGCGAACAGGGCCCCGGTCGTCAGCGACCAATGGTTCGCCGCGGCGACGGCGAGCGCTTCCTTGTCCTTGAAGTGATGGAAGAACGAGCCCTTGGCGACGCCCGCCCTGGCGCACAATTCGTCGACCGTGGCCGCGGCGTAGCCTTTCTCCCGGATCACGGCGAAAGCCGCGTCCAGCAGCTTCTCGCGCGCCGGCGCCATCGTGCGGGTCGTGGGAGGGGGAGCGCTCATCACGCAGTTATACCGACTAGTCGGTATAGACGTCAAGCCCCTTCCATATCTCTTTTGACGGATGCCTGGAAAACCTCTACGTTTGGTTGAGTGGCAATGCGGGGAGGGCGCGGTGAGTCAATCGGGATCGGCGGCCCAGCCAAGCCAGGACCAGCTTGCGGCAGACCTCTACAATACCGCGGTCGCCGCGGCGGCGACGCATAACCGCACGTTCAAGCCCATCGCGGCCGGCATCATTCTGACCACCGCACGAGAGGCGGCTGCCGAAGTTCTCTCCCCGCAACGCTTCGGGCTCCGCTCCACTCAAGAGGCGACCTATTCCCTTTCCGAACGCACCGATCACGCCCGGAGCGCGATGCGCGCGCTGGTGGACGCCATGAATGCTCACGCGAGCACGATTCAGGGATATGAAGCCGATCTTCTCGGCGAGCGGACTTACACGAATGCTCTCAAACTGTCCGGTTTCTGCCCCTGCTGGCCGATTTGCTGATGAGCGAGCTGCTGAAAAATGACGGCCTCAAGGCTTCTGCGGAGATCGCCAAGCAGATCATCGCCCTATGCACCGGCGCTGTCGCGTTCACCGTCACGTTTCTCGACAAGTTCACCCAGCATCCGAAGGACGCCCCGCCTCACATACCATGCGGTCTCTACATGGCTTGGGCGCTGTTCGGTCTGACGATTCTCTTCTGTCTTCTGACCTTGATGGCGATCACTGGAACGCTCGATGCGCTCGATCGCCAGGCGAACGGGTGGCCGCTGTCCGAAGCGCAAGACGCCGCCGCAAAGGGGGCGAGCGGCAATATACGCAAACCTGCGCTCATGATGCTTGGCGCTTTCCTGTTCGCAGTTTTCGCGATGATCTTCACGGGAATTCAATTGGCTCTGGGAATCGGCTGAGCCCATCCGGCGCAGCCGCGTCTCTCGCCGCACTGCGTCGGTCCGCACGCTGTGCGCGACCGGATGGCAACGCTTTTGCTAAAGCCCCAGCGTCCCCTGCGCGTCTTGCGCCCCGCCCACGCGCACGCCTTCCATCTCCAGCATCCTGGTCTTGGTCGCGGAGCCGCCGGGGGCGGAGAAGCCGCCGATCCTGCCGCCGGCTGCCAGCACGCGATGGCAGGGGATGATGAGCGGGATGGGATTCTTCGCCATCGCCTGGCCGACGTCGCGCGCGAGTTCCCAATTGTCGCCCAGCGTCTTGGCAAGCGCGCCATAGGTCGTCGTCTCGCCCCAGGCGAGGCGCCGCGCCGCGGCATAGATACGCAGGAACGGCGCATCCGCGTCGCCGAGATCGAGCGCGGCGGCGGAGAAATCGACGCGCTCGCCGGCGAAGTAGCGCTTGGCGGCTTCGACGACGCCGGCGATCTCGCGCGGCGGCGGCGCCGCGCCTACATCGGGCAGGCGGCGCTTGAGGCCGCGCTCCGTCGCCTGCGCGCTCGCCTCGGGCAGGCGAAAGCGCGTGATGCCCGTCTCGCTCCACGCGATGGCGCAGAACCCCTGCGCGGTTTCGAAGATTTGATAGTGCTGGCTCATGGCCTCAAAGATCGGCGCGGGCCGTGCGCAATTCAATCCGAATCTTGCGCCTATTTCTGCACCAGCTCGATCGACGCCCCATGGGTGGCCGCGGCCGGCAGCAGGATGCTCCTGCCATAGGCGCCGTCATGGACCGCGAGCTTGGAACCGATGGCGGCCTCGGCAAGCGCGCGCGCCTTGGCGAGGTCCTTCACGGCGATGCTGATCGCCACGATCGCTCCGTCGTCTTCTTTGCTCCCGGCATCGGCCTGAAGCAGGTTGATGTCGCCCAGGCCCGCCGTGATCGCGCGGCCGCTCAGTCCCATGAAAGTGACCGCGCGTCCGGCGGGCGCGAAGCCCGCGCTGCGCATCTCGTCGAGGCGGGCTTTGAGATCGTGCACGGCGAACCACACCGCGCGCACGCCGAGGGCGCCGTTGGGATGGTTCGTCGCCGCCGCCGTGAAGCGGTCCGCATCGCGCTGCTTCTGGTCGAGATATTGGATGAAGAAGACCGGCAAGGTCAGCACGCGCCTGCCTTTCGCCGGCGTGTCGGGCGTGTAGACGTCGTACCACATCGCCGGCGGCGGCTTCTTCTGGTCGCCCGTCATGATGCTCCCGGGCTCGGGACCGACCGCGTCGAAACCGCGCGCCTTCAAGGCATCGGCCGCCGCTTTCGCCGACGACGTGTTGAGCCCCAGGAACATCGGGCCCTCGCGCTTCTTCAGGAAATCGCCGACGTCCGCGGCCTCCTTGCCGTAATTCGGCGCGACCGAAAGAAGCTCGAGATAGGAGCGGTCGCCGAAAGAGCAGACCGCGTTCGACAACCCGCCGGGAAAGCGTCCGCCGGGCCGCACGTTGAATCCCAGACGCCGGAAATCGCGCGTCGCGCCGCTGAGGTCGCGCACCGCGATGCCCATATGATCCAGCCCGCGCCCCTGTCCGAGGAGCGGCATATCCGCCTGCGCCGGCAAGGCGCAAAGGCCGAGGAATGCGATGACAGCAAGAAACCTCAAAGCGGGCGTCATGCGAAACCCCTTCGTGTTTGCCCTATGCGTACGCCGCACGGGCGGAAAGGTTTCACGTGAGCAGGGTCGCTGCAAGCACAAGGCGTGTTCTTACGGACTCGCGGCTCTCACCCTTCGACCCGCCTACGCTTTCAGCTACGGCGGGCGAGTGAGTTTCACCTAAGCCCGGCGTAGCCTTGGCGAAGCCGGGCAGGCTCAGGGTGAGGGTCCGAGCCGACCGGCACACTGAAGCAGTCCCTCATGCTGAGCTTGTCGAAGCATGAGGGCAGCGCGGACATGCCGAGCGTCAAAGACTATCGGCGGCTGCATTGCCAATATGCGCCGCGCGCGCGGGCAAAGCGTGAAAGCGCGTGATAGTCATGGCGCATGGCCGAATCCCATTTCCTCGACCGTCCGATCTGGACCGCGCTGACGACGCGCCAGGCGCCGCTTGCCGAAATCAACGGCCCGGCGCGGCGCTATCCCGCCGACATCGCGCCCTTTGCCGACATGGCGGACTTCTCGCCCGAAAGCTTCGCGGCGCTGCACGCTCTCTTGCGCGCGGACGAGCCCGCAGTGCTGTTCACGCCCGAAGCGGTCACGCCCTGCGGCGCGCTCGAGATCGTGATGGCCGCGACGGGCGAGCAGATGGTGGGCACGCCGTCGGCCTTCGAGGGCGAGATGCCGCACATCGTCCCGCTCGGCGACGGGGATGCGCTTGAGATGCGTGCGCTCGCCGAGCTCACGCGCCCGGGCCCGTTCGGGCCGCGCACGCACACGCTCGGCCGTTTCTTCGGCATCCGCGTGGACGGGCGCCTGGCGGCGATGACGGGCGAGCGCATGACGCCCGCGAACCACACCGAGATGACGGCGGTGTGCGTCCATCCCGATTTCCGCGGCCGCAAATTTGCGCAGGCGCTGCTCGCGCATGTCTCGCGCCGGATCGAGGCGCGGGGCGAGATCCCGTTCCTGCACGTCTTCTCGGACAACGCGTCCGCGATCGCGCTGTACAAGCGCCAGGGCATGACGATCCGCCGCCGCCTGCATGTGACGGTGCTCGGGCGCGTCGGCGACAACCTCAAGGAAAAGATGCCGCATTAGGAGGTCTCCGTAGCGATCCCCCACCGTCATCGCCCGCTTTATGCGGGCGACCCACGGCAACAGACGCGTTTGCGTCCATGGGTCGCCCGGACAAGCCGGGCGATGACGAGGGAGGAGAGAACTTAAGTGCTGACAATATTCCTTGAATGTGATAAAAGTCCCACTATACTCAACCCATGGACGAGAACCCAAAAGACCTATCCGAAAACGTGCCGGACGTGCAGCAATACGCGGTGGGCAAGCTCGCCGCGCATCTCGAGATCGGCGTGACGCTCGCGCACCATTGCGAGATCCAGGCAGGCAAAGCGAAAGGCGACCGGCTCGGGCCGGTCTATGCCGCCGCGCGGCTGATGCGCGCCAACGCCGCGGTCGCCGAAGCGCTGGCGACGGTGGGCGGGATCGAGCGCCGCCGGCGCTCGATTGTCGAGCGGATTCAAACGCCTGATCCGAAAAAGGCCCAATTGAATTCAGGTTTGCAAAAAGAAAAAACGCCTGACGAAGAGCGCATGGAGAGGCTGCGGCTGTTGAACGAGCGCATCGTGCATGCCGGTCAGATGCGTCCCGGCGTGGATTGCACGGCCGAAGAGATCGCACAGATCTGCCGCGATCTAGAAGCCGAGCTGACACTGTTTGAGAACGCCGGCCTGGAAGAGGGCCATGGCTAGGCGCGGCGCGCCCAAGGGCAACAGCAACGCCCTCAAGCACGGCAAATACACGCGCGAGCGCCGCGCGCTCTATGCTGCGATCCGCGCACATATAGAAGAAGGACGGGAGCTGATCGCGTGGGCCGGACTCGTTTCTGCTAAGCTCGCGTTCCAGGAGAGCTTGGATGGCGGCACGGCGCCGGAAATTCGGTCCGTCGCAGAAGGAGCGGATCTTCTTCGCCTGCCTGCCGGATGCGGCGGCCGCGGCGCGGATCCATGCGCGGGCGGAAAGCTTCAAGCGCGAGCACGGCTTCACGGGCGCGCTGATCCTGCCCGAGCATCTGCATGTGACGCTGTTCCACCTGGGCGATTGGGCCGCGCTGCCGGAGGAGATCGTAGGGCTGGCGAAAGGCGCGGCGGCGCAGGTCCGCGCACACGCGTTCGAGG
>Ga0265318_10000915_pt1 | contig 19233 bp, 20 predicted proteins | sample 4821metaG_FD_192431 | JGI IMG/M metagenome (GOLD analysis project Ga0265318, IMG submission 192431) | Rhizosphere microbial communities from Carex aquatilis grown in University of Washington, Seatle, WA, United States - 4-8-21 metaG | ecosystem: Host-associated > Plants > Roots > Rhizosphere >... | reverse complement strand
TCGATTGGTTCCCACAGTGCTATTCTTTTTCATAAGCCGGTCTCCTTTTCTTTGCGCCTTGAGCGCGTCGATCCTGGGGAGCGTACCGCATCCCGTCGGAGACCGGCCTTCTCATCCCATCTGTGAAACGGTGCCAGCTCAACCGGTCGTTGCAACACCATTTAACCAGTTGCTCTGACAATACTTATAGTCGAGCATCGATCTGTACGGCAGTCCTCAATCAGAACCTAAACAGGGCTTTGTTTTGTTTGAATTGACGTCTGCGAACGAAATCAGTCCGGTAGACTCCCACAAGAAGACTATGAGCAAGTGTTGCGTCGACCCATTGAGGCCGCCGGGATTATCGTCAACTGGGAATTGGGCAAATTCCACATGACGATAAGGCGACTTATCATGACTTGGCTCTGTCGGCATGCGACCATCGACAAATCGGGTGACCTCGAAAACTCTCCGAATCGACGGAAGCAGTCCCAAATGCTCCCCAATGTCTACGCGGACGCGCCCTGCACTTTGGTGCCGTAGCTCAGGCTGGTGTACCAGTTGCCGCGGCCTTGCGGCGTCAGGTCCATGAAATGCCACCAAGGAGCGAGCAGGTCGATTCCCCGTTCCAGAATGTCTGGACCCATCCTGGGATGAGCTGTGTAAAAGTGGCACACGGCACCGTTGCCGTCGCGGGTGAAAACGGAAACGGCGGAGTCCTGCGCGCCTTCCCGGTTTTCGCTGCCCAGATCGTATTTGAACGTGTTGGTGCCGGCGCTCAGCAGACGCAGTCTATCCCAACCTCGCCCGCGAGCGAACGAGCGCAGCGTCGGCAGATCGGCGGCGGCAGCCACCGCAAAGTCGAGATTTTGCGCGAGATGATGCGCGACACCGTTGGCGCCGTCCAGCCAGGCTGTGCACATTGGGCACGCCTTGGTCTGTTTTTTGCCGAACATGAAGTGATAGATAATAAGTGAGCGATCGGGCTTGGTGAAGAGTTCGCTCAGCCGGACGGTGCGCACCTGCGCATCGCCCGCATTGAGGTCGCGCGGGCCCTCTTCAAATTGGTAGTCCTGGATGGGCGCGCCCTGCGGCAGATGGCGGCGCAGTTCGGCGACGCGTTCGCGCTGGAGCATTAGCTCGATTTCGGCGATACGAAGCTCCTCGCGTTTGGCTAGATACTCGGGCGATTCGTTGTTCAGGTTGGTTTGTCGAAACGTTCCGTCAACCATTGTGTTTACCATGGATGTTGTCTCCCTCCCGCCAATTCTCTGTCAGGCAGCAACTGCAATGCTCCTTCGTGGACTAATAGCCCAACATCTAAAAGGACTACGCAGTATAAAAGGGCAGCACTGACCTGTTGAGACCGCCGGGGTTATCGGAATGCGGCTACTGGCCGTGAGCAATTCGTTCCTGGAGGACAGAAATGCGCTCTCTTTCGGGCCAGCAGCTGTTAAGCAGCCCGTAGGTCCGGCACGTGAAACAGATAAGTATATTCCGTTCTTTTTCGCTTTCCAATTTCGCGTCGCAAACAAAACAACGGGTCGATGTATGTTCAGTCATGGAACGCACCCCCCTCAAATGATGCTAATTGCACCGAAGTGATTACTCTGGGAACACACGAAAGGGCCTAGAATAGACCTCCTGTCAATGTGAAGCAGAACGATTCACCTTGAGTTAGCGTACGCTCTCCTCGCGGTGTGAGCTGTCCTGAACTGAACAGTCATCAAATTTGCTTTGTTCGATTGTTTTGGTATCGATACCTTACATCTGTCGCGGCATTCCGCCAAGTTCCATGAAACAGGGCTTCTCGGCAACTGGGAATTGGCAAATCCCACATGACGATAAGCCAACTTCACGGGGCTTGGCCCTTCAATGGATGGAGGATCGCGCTGGTCAGCTGGATCATCGCTCCTACTTCGTTATTTTTATTTTTGGAAATTTTCGCTTTATTACGGCAACGACAGAGGCGTGCTCCGGTTTTCCCGAACTCCTCGCCAGGGCATCGCGTGCGTGAGCGGCATCAGGGATCGGATATTTTCTGGCGCCTTGTTCCACGAAGTCCGATTTCGGAAGTTTTTTCCTCGAAGCTGCAGTTAGTTTGGCCACTGATGATTCTCCTCTTGGTGGGATTTAGCAGAACATTCTATTTTGACCTTCCGACCGGGCGGTAGCGTGTGCCTGACCGCGTCCGTGTGCAACACTCTCACAAGGTTGGCGGATACGGTACGAACTAGCTTTCCCATCGTGTCCGCCGATGATATTCGCCACCGCTTAAGCCTCCGAGGTCAATTACAACCGCGATAATCAGAATCAGTAAATTAACGCCTGCTATAGGCTGCCGCGTATTTGTCATCCATGCATACGCCAACGTTGTTAGAGGTAAAAACAAAAACCCGAGCAGAGGCAACAGCAGGCCGTGGTACGCCCGCTGCAAGTAATTCGACGTCAGGAACAACCAAACGATTGCGATTCGAGGGAATGCGAGAAAGACGATCAGTACGAGACAAGGCACGATGTTCTCCTAGCGCATTAGGCGAGTTCATGCAGCCTGGCGCCCGCTGACGAGATGGACCACCAAGAAAACGACCGCAAGGATAATCAAAAGATGGATGAACGCGCCTGCCACGTGGAAGACGACGAATGCCCCAATCCACGTGAAGAACAATACCAGCGCGAGGGCAAGAAATATAAACCTCATGAAAAGTCCCCCTTATGACTTGCCATAATACCACTCTTCGGCGAGTCCATATGCTCGTGAGGCCCCAGGGCCACTCTCCGCTAAGACTTCATGGGACTTGCCCGAATTGCGATACGGTGTTTCACTGCATGGAAACATATTTGGCATTATTCCTCTGGAAGTTTGTCTTCGAGTTCACTGGCCAGCTTGTGCACGTCAGTTGATTTACTAAATGACTGAACCTCTTGTTTGGAAGAGTCCACATTCACACCCATGTGTTGGCAGAGCTTCTGCAACATTTGAAGGATTGTTGTCAGTTCCTGTTCGGAGAGCATCCCGACCTGGAGATCCAGATGCGAGCGCCGTTCGGACTGTCGCGCCATTCGACTTTGACTGATTAGCACGAATACAGTCAGAAACACGCTTTCGGAAGAGACGACAAGCGCCAGGACACCAAAAGGAAATGGATCAAATGCTTTGACCCCCGGAATTACGTGGAGATTTACGAGGCTCCAGGCGGAGATCAATATCAGTTGAGCCAGAAGGAATCCCATATTGCCAACAAGTTTTGTAATTACATCGCTGACTCGCTCAGTGGGAGTCCGGCGACCGAGGGCGTCATGCTCAAGCTTGGCGATTGCATCAATATTGTATTGCGTGGGATTCGCGGCAACTCTGCGTGGCATTGGATTTTCCATGATTAGCTCCCAGAAAGAAACCATCCTTGAAAATACTGCATCATCGAGAGAAAGGAAGGCATCTCTACCTTCCAACGAAATCTGACAGTAGGTTTTATCGTCTTGGTAGGTTTCGAGATTGTATCGGGAGTCAAGGCGACACGTCAGAAGTATCCACCGAGGTTGGATATGGGCCCGCGATTTTCTGATACCGTTCAGGACTTCTTTTCAACTGCGGGGGTGCCGGCCCCGTATTGTTCGATGTGCGGTTTGGCGGTTCGTCCGGCATTTTGAGTTGTGGTATTTCCATGATCTTCCATGCTCGGTTCATCCACATTTGCCCGCGCAGATTTGGCTATGCGTGGCTGTCTCATTTCTTCAGTTACGCTAGCGATAACTGCTTCAAGGGACGCGTCTCTAGCTTGCTCGTCTTTTTTCCCGCTACCCATAGGCCTGTCCTCCAGTCACACACGAACCAAATCCAGTGCAATTTAAACTTTAGGTTTTTCAGGCTGTCCCACAACTGTCGCTGCCTGCAGTCTTTCCTCAGTGCCACCCCCGCGATGAGCCATTCTCTGATGATCGCGTAGCTTGGTTTCTGATTCGTACGAAGCATTGCACTCACTGCAAGTGATCGAACCCCTCGCTGGCTGTAACATGGTTGCATCCTTTCAGAATCTTTGCTTTCGCCTGATACTTCCTCCGCCGTGGTGAGAGAACTCCGCACTTCGCCCCTTCAGAGGGGATTTAGTTGCATTTGGAATCCGGCATTTCCGTCGCAATCGCCAGCCACATATCGTCTTCGGACAGGTCGCAAGCGCGACCATTGACGCTAGAATCCATCTCGATTAAAACGTCGCGAGCGTCGACGGATTCAAAAGGGACTTGAGACGGGAATGCCATTGCGTAGCGGACTTCGTTCCACGTTGCGATTCGGTCCAACCCTATGGATCTTTCGATGACTACACGATTCATAATGGCCCCCTGCGGAGGGATCCCGCTGTTCTTAAAATGAAGCAAACCATCCAATGCCATGATGGACGCAGTCGGATTCCTTGTCTGTTACCTTGTGAACACAAAGGTATTCTCGACATCTCACATTTGCTGCCTAGAATACGGAGAAACGTGGTGCTTTTGAGGGCGGCCACACTGGAACCATGATGCAGATAGATAGGTCCTGATAAGCGGGTTATCGGTAAGTGGAAATCTGCCCCCGCCGGGGAACATATTGTGCTGATTCAACCTGTGTATTTGGATTACCGATCAACTTTCGCGTCACTGGAAATGCAAATATGTGGCGAAGTGAACAGACACTCATCTTCTTCTCTTTTATGATCCTACCTGCGAAGGAACTAGGACGATCAGGAGATCAAATGATGCGAATGTTGAAAAAGGCTTTCAGCTTTTCTATCTTACTCTTGGCGCTGATGGGACCTTCATTTCTTTCCGCACAAGACTCGGCAAAGCAGGATATGAAGGACGCCGGACACGAAACCAAGCAGGCCGCAAAGGACACCGGACGGGCAACAAAGAAAGTTGCGAAGAAGACAGGCCACACCGTAAAAAAAGGAACTAATAAAGCGGCGGGGAAAACGGAACAAGGCGCACAAAAGGTAAAGGACAAGACTGATCCAAATTGAAACGAAGCCCCGGGAAGTGCCAGCAACAACCGATACATGTCCCCGATGTCAGATTACGTATAACCAGGTTCACGTGCAGGCTCACTCTTGGATCGCTGTCAATCTGACAATATTAGACGACCCGCTACGAGAAAGAAGGAAGTCTTGGATTCTAATGAACTTGCACGCAACAAGTTTAACGCTTTGTTCGCGGCCCACGATGCCAAAATTATTCGATTACCTGAGCAGCAGCAGAAGCCTTCATTGAAGATTGTCATGAAGGTAGACAAAAAGTGACCCTGAAATGCTGCAAATGCGGAAGGCGGACGCGTAAGTTCACGCAAGTCTGCCAGCTTTGCGGTCATAGATTCTGCAAACTCTGCAAGGGCGGCGGAACGTGATGTCGTAATCCCGGATCTTACGGCGTATTGATGGTCGGAGATGGTGAGGTCGGACCGCTGGGAGAATTCGGAGTGCTTGGCTTACTCGGCGCATTGGGCGGCTTTTGATGGCGCGGCGTACTGGGCGCGTCTGGACTGTTCGGATTTTTGGGATCGTTTGGATTACGCGGGGTTTTCGGAGTCCTTGGTTTGTTGGGATCATCATTCCCAGGATTATTCGGATTATTGGGTTGCTGCGAGGCTTGGATGCTGGAGTGTGCGCTCAATTCATAGGCTTTGACATTCGGTGCCCGTGCCGCGAATGCTCCCATGCCAACAAACGCCACCGACCATCCGATCCTGCGAAGATCTAGCATAAATTATTTTCCTTTTAGATTTCAGGCTAAGTTCTGGGTAAGTTTGTCTTATCTAACGTCCAAGCCCACCCAGGACTTGCCGATCCGCTTCGTTCAGAGACTGTGGCTTTATCTTCAGACTCTCCTGATCAGCCAAACAATCAAGCAGATGATGACTATGGTACCGACTATTCCGTATCCAAACATTTTAGTCTCCTGTCTTTGTCGAGAGGTCTTTCAATGGAACCCGGCGGCAAGGGCAGCTTCCAAGCGGTCAAACTGCAAAGGCCCGCCCGGACTACCGTGTGCAGTCACTCCACAAGGGACATGGCCGCCATGTTCCATCAATTCCGAATGCCATCATGACTATACCCGGGGAAAAAGTCTGTCTTGTTGTGAACAGTTACGGTCGAACGATGCGGTGGGGCGAGAGATTGCGTGAGAATTGGCCGCCGAAAGTGTGAAGTAGACCGCATCTCCTGGCCAAGTCTGAGAAACGTTATGGGCAACTGGGAAGGTGCTAAATCCCGCATGATGAGAAGACAACTTACCGGGCGCAACGCTGTTTCCAACAGAATGAAGTAACGCTAAAATGCTTGGGCCGAGTCCTGTGGGATAACCGTGAAACCTTTAGACCAGTGGTCTGTTTGGCAACGAGCGGTCTTTACAAATGCTCTTGCTGCGGTTGGCGTCTACATCGGGTTTGCCTCGTCAGGCGTCAAGCTGTCGGTAAATCTTGAGACGCGCATCGCAGTGTTTATTATCGCGTTCATGAATCTGATGCTCCTCGTCGTCCGGCCACGCATCGTTGCGCAGAATATCGCGGGCGGGGCAGCGGCGAATCCATGGCGCGTCGTCTATGAAGTGTTAGCGGAGCGCCCATTTATTACAGCCTTGACTGTTCTTCAGCTCTGGGGGGGCGCGCGAGCCGCTGGGACTACCATCGTATTTGCGCAAACTGCGGCTAGCGACTACGTCCGAAGCCAACCGAACGCCGCATCAATGTCTCAGCGATTAGTCTGGTCATCGGTGCTGTTGGGGGCCGTTGCTTTCTTGTGGCTACTCAGTGCAATTGGTGTTTGGCAAAGACGATTGTGGGCGTGGTGGGTCGCGCTAGGGCTAGATGGGCTAGCCGCAACGACGACTATCGTTCTACAATTCGCAACGACATTCTTGCATCTCGGTAAGCCCAGTGGTTTCCTTTTGGATTTATCATCCATCACCGCAGTCGTTTTTTTGTTGCTCCCCGGCGTCAGAACAGATTTTCGTAAAAGCTCGGATGAGGCCGCACGCGCCCCGGCAGCATCACTGGGTGGCACATGATTCGAAGTATTGCGCCTGATAGAGGGGACGGAACGTGGCCCACAGAGCAGAAGCAATGACAGCGAGCGGTCCTCAGACACTGCGGTGTTTTTCGGGATCGTCCTATCGGAATGAGAGATTAGGAGCGGGAAAATGAATGTTCAACTTAAAGCAAATGTAGAGAACCAAGATCGCGCCCAGAGTTGACAGTATCAGGCCGGCGGGATGATATCGTTCGTTTGTCGGGCGTGAAAACATGTGAGCAACGCCACCGCCGATGATCGATCCGGTGATGCCGAGCACGATCGTCCAGAAGATCGTCATGTGCACGTGCATCACCGATTTCGCGATAACCCCCGAGATCAGCCCAATGAGAATGTACCAGATTAAGTGGAACATACTTTTTCTCAGTCGTCTTCAGAACGTCGTCGATTATATGCTTCCGCGTAGCACAGACACGCCGTGAGGCAGTGCGTCCGGAGGCACGCTAGTCCGCCATACCTAATGAATTTGATTTCCGTGTCGAGGAAGTGTTCCTGACCCGGTTTGTTATCTATGATCCGGTGGATTGCCCTGGTGACCTACCTGATAGCCAGTCTCGTAATCTTTCTTGTCATCGTCTTTTTTGAAATTCCTGCTCTTGGAGTGGTCACGCTTATGTGCGGCGTCATCGCGCCCGTCGCGCATACCTTGTTGGTAGTTCTTATTTTTCGAGTAATCCTGATCGTGCTGTTCCTGTGGTGACGGAGAAGCAGCGAGTTGTGCCGTACCTCCTGTAATGCCGATACCCAGGGTCATCGCCACAATCCACGCACATTGCTTCAAATTCATTCGCACTCGCATAATGCCCACCATTCCTTTCATCGCTAATACCTTTTTGCATTTCACAAACGTGTTCGCCACGCAATTTTGATTCTAAGACCATGTGACATTTGGCATCTGTTCCCTTTCGGACATATTTCGATTTTGTCCGGAATTTCCGATTCGAATATCGGGCTGATGCGTCGTACGCTTTTTCGCACGTTTTGGGCGGCCATGTCGCGAGAAATGGAATTAGCGGTCTGTGAGGATGGACACGGGCTGGACTTCTCATTCTGAAGAGCGTGTTTTGAAGTTGAATCCCGAAAAGGTCAAGTAGGCGCCGAGAAGAAGCACGAAGGCGGCAAATAGAATCGGATGTTGTTCGTAACCAAGCCCAACAATGAAAACACGAGACTCCGTTTCCGGTGAGAGTACCAACAACAGCATCCCCTTGATAAGGCTTACCCAACCGAAGAGGGTGACGATGATCGGTAGCACACCGCCTGACCACACATTATGTGCGAGTACGATCGCCAGGCCCGCGGTCACTCCCATGAGACCACAGATGAAGAGCAGCGGACGGTCTTGAATGATCGCCTTCATAATCTCTACTGTCGCTTGGGCGCGCGCGAACATAGCTACCGCGATGGCGATCAAGCAGAGACCGAGCAGTTTGGCAAGGAATGCAGTACGCCGTTCCGTAAATTTCCTCCCAGATAAATCAACCCACTAGACTTTTGGATTTAGCACAGATATCCGGTTTGGGCCTCTTACTTGTGGATCGTACGCTGCTCCTGCTCCGGACACAATGAAATTAAAGGTGGTGACCAGTTGAGCTGCCAGGCGTTATCGGAATGTGGCCGGGGAACCAGCGATCCCGCGTATTGAGTATTTCGCCCACCAAATTGACTCCGTTGCGTGGGCCTGTCCATCCAGACGTTAGAATACTGTTGTGCAAATTACGTCCTGGCGTGTCCAGATGAAATTAGTTGCTGTGGGGTATGCCGTTGTGTCGGCAGTTGCGGCAGCTTTGCTCTTTGGGCGTCACCTGCAGGAACTTCGATATCCAGCCGATGCATCCGGTGGCATGTGGGCTTTCGGCGATGCATTGCTGTACATCTTTATAGCAGGTCTCTTTATGGTCCCAACCGGCTTCCTGATCTGGGCCACTGCGCAGTTTGAGGCCTACTTTACGGGCTATTCCATATTCCTTTTGGGCCTTAGCCTGAGTTCGCCCGTTTGTCTTATTGTGCTCTATGCGGGCGAAAAGCATGTGGGGCAGGCCTTAATCAATCTCTGTTTTTGCAGGCTGATGTCGTCGCCTTTTATTCTGGTGGGAATGGGTATCAGTCGGTTGGTGGCCAGGTTCGATCGAACCAGGAGGCTCGTCGGGTATGCGCTGCTCGTCGAGGGGTTGACGCTTATCATTGCTGTCGCGCTGGTCATCCACGCATTGGGCAGACCAGGAAACCATTGATGCAATGGAGGGGGCGGCGGGTACAGAACCGGTTCTTCATTTCGAATTCGAAAAATGAAGATACTGAAACCCTCCGTTATGTTCTTGCAATCCTGTGGGGACTAAGCGCCTAGTAGCACACACTTCAGCGTGCGTTCTTTTGGTTTGATTTCATTTGCCTCTCCTAAACCAAAAGCACACACACTGAAGTGTGTGCTACTAAAACCTTTGCTGCCAAAAAGTTCTTCGCAAGGACGACGCTGACAAGTGGAAGGTTGTTTCGCTATACTCAGGCATTCGGCGCGGTACCCAAGAGGCCTAAGGGAGAGGTCTGCAAAACCTCCATTCGTCGGTTCAAATCCGACCCGCGCCTCCATTCGCTTTTGCCTTAGATCGGCTTCGGCGAATTGGGTGATGAATGTTAATTAAGAACCGCACCCTTGCTTACTTCGCAAGGATGCGGCACCCTACGCACATCAAGTTCAACTATCATGGATGGATTAGGTTTTTGCGCGTGCTTCAAAACGTGATTATAATGAGGCGAACATTTCCATTAACGCATTGATTGGGCTAGCCCGAACGATACGACCTGAGTATCGACTGAAATGCACAACGACGCCTGTCAAAGGTTCGTTTTAGAGGGAAGAACAATTATGAAAGTAAACGTCAGGAGGCGCGTCATGGCAATCGCTGTCGCGCTGGCGTTGCTATTCGTTGTAGGAGGGGGGAGCGTTTCCGCGCGTCAGGCGGCGGGCGGGCGCGTGGATCCTTCGATACACCTGGACTCCACTTGCGGCCAGTTCCCTCCTGGCGGCGTTTGCATGCGGCTGGAAAACGGGAAAGTGGAGCTGCTGCACGTTCAGGGGAATGTTTATATGATCGCCGGGGCCGGCGGGAACATCGCGGTGCAGGTCGGAGATCAATCCGTGATGGTCGTCAATACAGGCGTTGCGCGGATGAGCGACACGGTGATTTCCGCGATCCACGCTCTCACGGACAAGCCCATTTTTTATATCGTCGCGACGAATATGGACGAAGACTATACCGGGGGCAACGCGAAGCTTGCGAAAGTCGGATGGACGATGCCGACCGGATCGACCGTTCCGGATGAGCCCGAAGGCGCGGCGATTCTGGCGCACCTGAATGTGCTTAATAGGATGAGCGCGCCCGCCGGCCAGAAAGCTCTGGCTGCGGAGGACACCTGGCCGACCGACACCTACGACAAGGACGACTGGAAGATCTATAACGGTGAGTCCGTCTACCTTATTCATGTGCCAGCCGCGCACACCGATGGAGACAGCGTCGTGCTGTTTCGCGGTTCGGACGTGGTGAGTACCGGAGACCTGTTCAATCCGATGGTCAGCTATCCGGTGATTGACGATAAAAAAGGCGGCAGCATAGACGGCTTCGTCAAAGGGCTGAATCAGTTGATCGATATGCTTGTCGGCAAGGAAAACGAAGAGGCCGGTACCTACGTAATTCCCGGGCATGGGGCCATCTGCGACAGGAATGACGTCGTAAACTACCGCGATATGGTGACGGTGATTCGCGCGCGCATCGCCAGCATGGTCGAGGAGGGGATGACCCTCGATCAGGTGAAGGCGGCAAAGCCGACACTCGACTACGACGGGTTGGGCACCTATGGCGCCACGAAGGATATGTTTATCGAGGCGGTTTACCGCGATCTGAGCAAGACTCAAATTAAGAAGGCTAAGAAGCCTGCGGGAGCGGGAAGTCGATGAGCGCCCAAATCAGGAGTAGCACGACTGGGATGATGACAGGGAAGAATATCCTCGGTGAATTTTTTTCGAAGCGCTTGGCCGGACAATTTGCTGCCGTTGTTTTCCTACTGTTTGGGCTTGGAATTTTTAGCGCGGCGCGCGCTCAGGGGCGTGCGGCGGCTGGCGCTGTGCCCGTCACGCCGAAAGATAACGCTGCTTTCGATATGACCGGCTATTGGGTGTCCGTTGTGGACGAAGACTGGCGCTGGCGGATGCTCACTCCCGCGAAGGGCGACTACATCAGCGTTCCGCTAAACGACGCGGGCCTAAAAATTGCGGAAGCGTGGGATCCGAAGAAGGACGAGGCCGACGGGAATCAGTGCAAGGCCTACGGCGCTGGCAACATCATGCGCATACCGGAACGGCTGCACATCACTTGGGAGAATGCCTCCACCATGCGCATGGATACCGACGCGGGAATGCAATCGCGCCTGTTTCATTTCGATGGATCGAAGTGGCAGCAGGGCGCGACTCCGGACTGGCAGGGCGATTCCGTCGCGACCTGGGAAAAACGGCGCGGCGTAAAGGGTGGGGACTTGGCCGTGGTCACCCGGCACATGCGCGCCGGCTACTTGCGAAAAAACGGCGTGCCGTACAGCGAGAACATGATCTTGACCGAATATTACAGCCGCTTCGAAATCGATGGGCAATCTTACATGACTGTGACGTCCGTCGTGGAAGAGCCGTTGTACCTGCGGGATCGGTTTATCACGTCGGGCCAGTTCAAGCTTGAGGCCGACGGGTCGAAGTGGAATCCGACGCCGTGCCGGCCGTTGTGGCCGCGGGCGCCGATGGCGGTTGCGCCCAAGCAGTATCGGTAGTTCGTAGAGCGGTTCGTGTTGCAGTGTAGAGATCGAGTGAGTTGCCATTTGGAGGGAATTATGCCGAAGATTCGCCGTATTTTCGTATTCGCGGTATTCACGCTGCTTGCAGCAATTCTGGCGACGCGTCCCGCGCTTGCTCAGGTCGATCTCTCCGGAGGATGGCTCACAAAAATACACGAGGATGAGAACGACCGGTCCGGCGGCCCGGACATCGGCGACTACACCGGTCTGCCGCTCAATGACGCCGCGCGGCTCAAAGCCGATACATGGGACGCGGAGGAATCGGAAATGCTGGACCATCGATGCCAGCAGCCTCCTGCGGACTACGCCGCTCGTGGGCAGGCGGACATGCGGATGTGGAGCGAAATGGATCCGCTCACGAAAGTCACTTCGTCCTGGAACATGCTGTACGCGTACATGCTCACGCAACGAACGATCTATATGGATGGACGTCCGCACCCTTCGGCAAACGCGCCGCACACCTGGGAAGGATTCTCCACGGGCGAATGGGAAGGGCAGACGCTGAAGGTAACGACCACGCATTTGAAGGAAGGCCGCATCCGCAAGAACGGGGTCGCTCGCAGCGCGCAGGCTACGGTGATCGAATACTACACGCGATATCACAACGTCCTCACGCTCACGACCGTCATCAAGGACCCTGTGTATATGACCGAACCGCTGGTTCGAACGACAAGCTGGGTTGTGGACGATGGCTTTGACCTGAAGCCGAAACATGACCACTGCCTGCCGACCGAGTCGGTTCCGCACCCGGACGGGTATGTCGCGTTCCATTTGCCGGGAAAGAATCCGTGGCTTTCGGAGTTTGCTTCGAAGTGGCAGGTTCCGTTTGCGGCTACGCGCGGCGGGGCTGAGACTATGTATCCGGAGTATCAGATGAAATTGGAAACTATGCCTGCTCCGCCTATGCTGCCTGCGGAGAAATAGTTTTGTTTTGGGTTCGAAGCTTAGCCTCGCTTCTGTTTGCCTTCATCATTTTTTGTCTGACCTGAAATATTGCTTTGGACTTGAATTAAGAACCGCACCCTTGCTAAAAGCGCAAGGGTGCGGCACCCTTTGCTCCTTAACATTTCTGCTTGAGTTAGGTTGGGTTTGGCTCGCCTAGGATGCAGCGGACTGTGTCTCTTGCGATCAGGAGTTCTTCGTCTGTGGGAATTACGTAGGCGGCCAGGCGGGAGCCTTCCGTGCTTATCGCGGCTTCCTTTCCCATTGTTGTCTTGTTCTTTTCGCTGTCTAGAGACAGACCGGCCCATTCGAGTCCCTCGCATATTCTCTCCCGAATTTCGGATGAGTTCTCACCGATTCCTCCTGTGAATACGATTGCGTCGGCTCCGCCCATGGCTGCCAGGAATGCGCCGATGTATTTGCGGACGCGGTAACAGAAAATTTCAATGGCCAGGCGCGCGCGGCGGTCGTCATGCTCTTCGAGTTCGCTCTGCAGAACGCGCATATCGTTGGTGAGGCCGGAAATTCCCAGCAGGCCGGACTGCTTGTTGAGCAGGCTTTCGACCTCGTCGAAGGACATGCCTTCCTTGATTGCGATAAGGCCCAGGATCGAGGGATCGATGTCGCCTGAGCGGGTTCCCATCATTAAGCCCTCGAGTGGTGTCATGCCCATGGAGGTGTCGACGGAATTTCCGCCATGAATCGCGGCCGCCGAACAGCCGTTGCCGAGGTGCAGCGTGACGATATTGGTTTGCTGTCGCGTCAGATTGCGGATGGTGCGATAGCGATACGAGACGTACCGGTGCGATGTGCCGTGAAAACCGTAGCGGCGGATGCGGTGGCGCAGATAGTAATGATAGGGGATCGCGTACAAGTAGGCATGCTCCGGGAGGGCGTGGTGGAACGCCGTGTCAAAGACAGCTACCTGGGGCATCTCGCGGCCAAAGAGTCCTCGCGCGGCAAGAATTCCTTTGATGCTGTTTGGATTGTGCAGGGGAGCCAAGTCGATGCACTCTTCGATTTCTTTTAGGACATCCTCGGTGATGATCGCGGATTCTTTAAAGCGCTCTCCGCCGTGGACCACGCGGTGTCCGACCGCGTGAATGTCGCTCACGCTTTTAATTTCCTCGATGCCGGATTGGTCGGAGGCGGTCCAGCGAATTACGAAATCGAGCGCTGCGGAAATGTCACGCAGGGAGGCGGTGATCGTTTGTTTGGAGCCGTCACTCTTGCGAATGGTGACGATCGCTTCTCCGCCGATTCGTTCGACTTCGCCGCGCAACACGCGTTTATCGGTGTCCTGGCGGATGCGGTCGAGGTCGGTGGCGAGAATTTGAAATTTCAGATTTGAGCTGCCGGAATTCAGTACGAGGATATTCATGTTGTGAGCTCCTGCCGTGTGCGCCCCAGATCAGCAGCGAGTATTATCCGACGAAATGCTTGTGGAGTCTCCGTGTTCTCTCCGTGCTCCTTGTTGAAATCCTAAAACGGAACAAAGGTCATGAGCGGGTGCGGGCTCTACTTGGAGCCCACTGGCGTGAGGATTACCACGAGGCGCAGAGAGGCACTGCCCGGCGTAGGACTAGAAGATTTAGTATGGCCACTTCCAATTCTTGATTTCCGGCATGTCGTCGCCGTACTCCATGATGTATTGCTTGTGATCGGTCAGCTTGTCGCGGAGGAATTGCTTGAAGTGCGCGCCCACTTTTTGCAGGCGCGGCACACGATCCACCAAATCCGCGGCAAGATGGAAACGGTCGAGATCGTTCAAGACGGTCATATCGAATGGCGTGGTGGTGGTTCCTTCTTCCTTATAGCCGCGGACGTGCAGGTTATCGTGATTCGCGCGGCGATAGGTCAAACGGTGGACCAGCCACGGATATCCGTGGAACGCGAAAATAATTGGTTTGTCGAGAGTGAACATGGAATCGAAATCGGTATCGGGGAGGCCGTGCGGATGCTCGCTAGGCGGTTGCAGCGTCATCAGGTCCACTACATTGATGAAGCGGATTCGCAGATCGGAAAAATGCTGGCGCAGCAGGTCCACCGCGGCGAGGGCTTCCAGCGTGGGAACATCTCCGGCGCAGGCCATGACGGCGTCGGGCTCGGTACCCTGATCGTTGCTGGCCCAGTCCCAGATGCCGATTCCCGCGGTGCAATGTTTGATGGCTGAATTCATATCCAGATATTGCAGCGCGGGCTGTTTGCCGGCAACGATCACGTTCACGTAGTGGCGGCTGCGCAGGCAATGGTCGGCGACGGAGAGAAGCGTGTTGGCATCCGGCGGCAGATAGACGCGAACTACGTCGGCTTTCTTGTTCACTACGAGGTCGATAAAGCCCGGGTCCTGGTGCGTGAAGCCGTTGTGGTCCTGCCGCCAGACGTGCGATGTGAGCAGGTAATTCAGGGAAGCAATCGGGCGGCGCCACGGAATGCAGCTGGTGACCTTCAGCCATTTGGCGTGCTGGTTGAACATCGAGTCCACGATGTGGATGAACGCCTCGTAGCAGGAGAAAAAGCCGTGCCTGCCGGTGAGCAGATAGCCCTCGAGCCAGCCCTGGCACATGTGTTCGCTCAGGACCTCCATCACGCGGCCCTTGGTGGAAAGATTTTCGTCGGTGGAGAGCAGCGGCTCCATCAGGATTTTATCCGAGGCTGCGTAAATCGCATCGAGGCGGTTCGAGGCGGTCTCATCCGGGCCAAAGACGCGGAAATTGCACGCCTCGGCGTTGCGGCTCATCACATCGCGCAGGAATTTGCCGAGTTCGCGGGTTGCCTCTGACTCCGTGGTCCCAGGCTTCATCACCTTTATCTGGTAATCGCGAAAATCGGGCATCGCCAGATCTTTTAATAGGATGCCTCCGTTGGCGATTGGATTGGCGCCCATTCGGCGAGTTCCCGAGGGCGCAAGTTCGGCAAGTTCCGGAATCATCCTGCCCGTGGCGTCAAATAATTCCTCGGGTTTGTAGCTCTTCATCCATTCTTCGAGCAGCTTGATGTGGCCGGGTTTGGTGGCCAGCTCGGACAAAGGAACCTGGTGGGAACGCCATGTGTCTTCCACGGGCTTGCCGTCCACAACGCGCGGGCCGGTCCAGCCCTTTGGCGAACGGAGAATAATCAAGGGCCACGTTGGGCGATCGGTCTCTCCATCGACGCGCGCTTTGCGCTGGATTTCGTGAATCTCGGCGACTACGGCATCGAGCGTCGCCGCCATGAGCGGATGCATGACGTCCGGTTCATGGCCTTCCACGAAGTGAGCCTTGTAACCGTATCCGGCGAAAAGTTGCGTGAGTTCCGCGTCGCTCATGCGGGCCAAAATCGTTGGGTTGGCGATCTTGTAGCCATTCAGGTGCAGAATTGGCAGGACCGCGCCGTCGCGCGCGGGATTCAGGAATTTGTTGGAGTGCCAGCTTGCGGCCAGCGCTCCGGTTTCAGCCTCGCCGTCGCCGACGACGCAGCACACTACCAAATCCGGATTGTCGAACGCTGCGCCATACGCATGCGCGACGGAATAGCCCAGCTCGCCGCCTTCGTGGATCGAGCCCGGCGTTTCGGGCGCGACGTGGCTGGGAATTCCTCCCGGGAAAGAAAATTGCTTGAACAGGCGCTTCATTCCTTCTTCGCTTTGCTGAATATTGGGATAGAACTCGGTGTAGCTGCCCTCGAGATATGTGTTGGCCACCAGGCCGGGGCCGCCGTGGCCGGGTCCGGCAATGTAAATCATGTTCAGGTCCAGCTTTTTAATCAGCCTGTTCAAGTGGACGTAAATAAAATTCAATCCCGGCGTGGTGCCCCAATGCCCCAGCAGGCGCGGCTTGATGTGTTCCAGCTTCAGCGGCTCCTTCAGCAGCGGATTGGCGAAGAGGTAGATTTGTCCGACGGACAGATAGTTCGCCGCGCGCCAGTAGGCGTCCATCTTTCGCTGCTCGTCGCTGGAGAGGGGATTATTCGAAGCGGTGACTCGGGCGGAATTTAAAGTGCGCACGTCGGACATTGGAAAATTCCTTTCCGGGCCGGGGAGGCGGCCCCTCGCGTATGAAAATTGTTGAATCTATACGCTTCGTCCGGGAAGCAAATCAATCGGGGAAAGTTTTAGCGACTACGTGGTATCTGTGTAGCGCCAGCGTCGAAGCAAGCGCTTTTGTCTAGTTAATGCGAAAAGAACTGACGGGTTGGATTCTATCACGGCATGAGCAATGCCTGCTTATCTTGGCAATAATATTTTGCTCCAACCGTCGAAAATGCGTGGAGTTGACTTGTTTACTGGCAAGCATTCACTTGTAGCGGATCTTTAGGACTAAAATCGAAAGCGAAAGCAGAAACGTGATTCCATTTGCAAGCATGAGGGGCCAATTGTGCAGAAGCAATCCATAGGCCAGCCACAGCGCGACACCGATGGTGAACACGAACTGAGTAAGTAGGGAAAGCCCTTCGGTCCGTTTCTCGCGTAGAATCTTTATAGCCTGCGGAATCCAGCAAGCCGTAGTGCTGAAGGCTGCGACACTGCCAATCGTTTCGATCCAGATAGTCATTCCGTCGATCAAGACCTGCGGAAATCAGCTTACCCCCAAAAAGAACACCCTGCCCGGGTGCTGGATGGCCGTCGGCATTTCCCGAAACCAGTATGTTCCGTTCTGATACTTACCCGCAAGCGGAATTGGCCTTGATTTTCTGACGTTCCGGCAACACGCCTCCCAAAAAAAATACAGTTTTTTGGCGTTAGCGCCGATATGTCACCACAGAACGGGGCTGCTACGCGTTTGGGGCCAGATGGGCATGTGTGGTTTTCGTTCTGCGAAACGAAAGCTGTTCAAACTTGGCTGGGGGGGGATCCTTTGTTTCTGACAACAAAAAAGTTACAGGTGTTTGTGGTTTCGGTTTTCGTGCTTCTACCGTTTTCCTCGATGGTGTCGGCTCAGACCGCCGCTCCCCCGAAAGATCAGAGTGTGGTGGTCCAGGATCTGACTTCGATCGATATCGAAGAACTTCAGAACCTCAAGGTGACCACGGCATCTCTGTTTACCGACAAGCTGTCCAACGCGCCGGGCATCATGTCCGTGGTGACCAGCGATGAGTTGCGGCGCTTTGGCGGAATGACGCTGAACGAAATTCTGCAACGAGTGCCCGGCTTGACGGGTACGAGCCAATACTTTACCGACCGCAGCATGGTCGCCGCGCGCGGCGACCAGACCAAGACCGCTGGCGGGCACATCCTGTTTCTGATCAATGGACGCCCGACACGGGAAGTGATGGAAGGCGGAATTATTTCCGATCTTCTCGAATCGTTCCCCGTGGACATTCTCGAGCGAATTGAAATCATCAAGGGGCCCGGCTCGGTCCTTTATGGGTCGAACGCTTTTTCGGCGGTGGTGAATTTGATCACCAAGAAGGCCGAGAGCAACCAGGTTGACGTCAAGGGTCTGGGCGGAGTGGACGGCGCTGTGGCTGCCTCCGGGCATTTCCTTTACAAGAGCGACGACTTTAGCATGACCGGCGCCTCCCAGCTTCGTGAGGCCCCCAATTGGCCCGTTTCCTACACCATTCCGCCTTCATTGGTAAACTCCCCGGGCGCTCCGGCCGTGCCGACCACCCAGAATGTGTCCGTAGTGGACCGGGGGACCGGCGATTATCTGGGCATGAACTACAAGGGGCTGAGTCTCATTTCGTCGTTCACGGAATGGCAGTCCACGGCATTTGTTAAGGGCAGCGTGGGCGAAACCCGCCTGACCAGAGATTTTGCGAATATCGGATACGACCACAAAGCCACACAAAACTGGGACATGAACTTCAACGTGGGGTTCACGCGCACCACTTTTGCGGAAAAATATCCGTATCCCAATACCACCAGGGATTCGCGCGAACTTGTTGCAGAGTGGACCAACCTGATTACCCTCACGTCCAAGGACAGGTTGACGCTTGGCGCCCTGTTCAATCGCGCTGCCGGCACGGAGAAAGATGTCATTCTTCCAAATCAAATCAGCGCTACAGGCACCCTGCCCGGCGGGGCATTTTACGGCCAGATCGATCATCAATTGCGTCACGATGTGAAACTGATCGCCGGTTTCCAGACCATCAAGATCGGCAGCATCCCGATCGATGCTGTACCCCGAGTCGGAGCGATCTGGACTCCCTCGTCCTGGGCCAGCATCAAGGCGCTCTATAGCGGGGCATTTCGCGCGCCCGCTCTGGATGAACTTCTGCTGAACCGCCCAGGAATCGTGGGCAGTCCCAGTTTGAAACCGGAAAAGGTCAAGACGTTTGACCTCGGCGTCGCTTTTCAGGGGAAACGCGTCGAGGTGGGCGGCGACTTTTTTCACAGCGAGCAAACCGACAGCATTGTCACCGTGGCGGGCAAACCCATCCAATACGTCAACCTCGGTGAAGTCAAATTTAATGGCGGTGAATTCGAAGGAAA
>Ga0265318_10000914_pt1 | contig 19254 bp, 18 predicted proteins | sample 4821metaG_FD_192431 | JGI IMG/M metagenome (GOLD analysis project Ga0265318, IMG submission 192431) | Rhizosphere microbial communities from Carex aquatilis grown in University of Washington, Seatle, WA, United States - 4-8-21 metaG | ecosystem: Host-associated > Plants > Roots > Rhizosphere >... | reverse complement strand
TGTTTGGAATAAAATCTTTGCTCATTTCCGCCTTATAAATTTCATCATCCTTCACAATCCCTATAGCGGTGAAGCGTTGGCATTTTTCTTCTTTGTTAAAACTTATTTTCGGTGAGTAATAGATCAACCAGTCCCCTTTTTTCATTTTTACAAGAGGCGCCCGCTTGCCATGCCCCGCCTGAGCAAACCCGCCCTCAACTCCTTTTAAAACGTGGTCCTTCGAAACGACCGCTATCCAATATCTTACGGACAAAGACTTAAAATTTTATGCACACGTTTTTAGGTTCTGTAAAAAATCTTAACGCTTCCATTCCGCCCTCGCGGCCAAGCCCGGAGTTTTTCATGCCGCCGAACGGCGTGCGCAGATCGCGGATCATCCAGCAGTTTATCCAGACTATTCCCGTTTGAATTTTTGATGCAATCCTGTGAGCCTTATATATATTTGTCGTCCATATGGTCGAAGCAAGTCCGTACTCGGTATTGTTAGCCATCATCAGCGCTTCTTCTTCCGTTTCAAAGGGAATCAGCGTTACAACGGGACCGAAGATCTCTTCCTGGTTTATTCTGCAGTCATATGGTAATCCTTCTATAACAGTCGGTTCGATAAACCAGCCGTCTTTGCACCTGCCTTCAACTTCAACGCGCGAGCCGCCGCAAAGGATTTTGCCCCCTTCTTCTTTTGCAAGATTTATATAATACAAAATCTTTTCCATATGCTGAGCCGAGACAATAGCTCCCTGGTCCGTATCAGCCGCCAGAGGGTCGCCTACTTTCAGCTCTTTCACTTTTGCAACAAAATCTTCTTTGAATTTTTCGTAAAGCTTCTTCTGGATAAAAACTCTGGGACCGCAAAGGCAGATCTCACCCTGGTTCTGAAACGATGAGCGCACGGTGGTCTCAACCGCGTCTTCGTAATTGCCGATCTCTTCAGAATATTCGGATGGCAGGCAATCGTCAAAAATTATTACCGGGTTCTTGCCGCCCATTTCAAGCGAAAGTTTTTTAAACATTGGCGCTGCAATGTTCGCAATATCTGCGCCCGTTTTAGTGCCGCCCGTGAATGTGATGGCTTTTATTTTTGGATGAGCTGAAATTGCCCTGCCTACTTTACTGCCGTAGCCATGTATAATATTTAAAACTCCGTTTGGCAAACCTGCTTCTATGCAAGCCTCAGAAAGCATGTGAGCCGTCATTGGGGTTATCTCGGATGGTTTAGCGATAACCGTATTGCCTGTTGCAAGAGCAGGCGCGATCTTCCATGTAAAAAGATACAATGGAAGGTTCCACGGCGATATAGCGCCAACCACGCCAATGGGACTGCGAATCGTGTAGTTCACAGCCTTATCTTCCATTGAATGAGACTCGCCTGAAAATCCCTGAGCAGCTGATGCGAAAAATTCGAAGTTCCTGATTGCGCGTGGTATTTCTATGTTCTTCGCAAGCGAAAGAGGTTTACCGTTATCAACGCACTCAGCCCGGGCAAATTCTACAAGGTCACGCTGAATAAAGCCCGCTATCTTCATCATGAATTTCGAGCGTTCTTCCTGCGGCGTCGCCGCCCACACGGGGAAAGCTTTTTCAGCCGCCTCTACGGCCAGCTCAATATCTCTTTCATCGGAATCGGGGATTATTTCGTATGGTTTGCCGATTGCCGGATCATAATTATCAAAATACTCGCCCGATACCGGTTCAATTAGTTCCCCGTTGATATAGTTTTTTATCACTGATTATTAGATTCAGATTTCTTTATTCTTTTACTCAATTCACTCAAATGACATCTGAGCAGAGACGAAAAACGCTCTATTCTTTCACTTACTCTATTCACTCACTTACTTTATTTACTCTACTCACTTATTCGTCCCCGCAGCAGCCGATAACGACATTCTTACAAAAAGGACATTGGTAATGCCCGTGAACCCACACAAATATTACTTCTCTGTTGCAATACGGGCAAACGGTTTTATTCTTTTCGTTTTCATCAAATTTCTTCAGCTCTTCATTCAATCTCTTTTCATTCTTATTCAGGTTTTTTTCATTATCCATTAAACCAAAAATAATTAAACGATTTAAATTACTGGAATTTGATTCTTACGGTTTTAAACCGGATAATGAAGATAACCGTTTTGATGGAGCGCAGCGAGTGAAAATATTAAGGCTGAACTTCTTCCATTAGCGTGCGAAACGCTGTAAACTTTCTTCCGAATTTTTCTTTGTGTTCTGCCTGAAGAATGGCCGCATGTTCAATCTGGTAGCGCTCATAGTCTTCTACCGAATTCGCAAAGTACTGTGTGACAAATGTTTCGCCATCGCCCTCTTCCGGTTCCGGCGATACAACGCGGTACAACGCGCTCTTTGAAAAACAGTTTGTAGCCATTACATTAGGAATGTGCTTATCTGTCATCCATTCAAGCCACTCATCAAGAACAGATTCATCTACCACAATTGAAACATTGTAAATTAGCATAGTTTTATGATTAAGTTATATTTACAAAAAAATATTCAGTTTGTCTTAAAATTATGTTACAGAGTCTGCAGCCGGCCCCCGTCAACAGGCAGGTTAATTCCGTTTATATAAGCCGCAAGCGGCGACGCCAGGAAAGCCGCGGCATAAGCCGGCTCTTCAGGTTCGCCAAACCTTCCTGTCGGTATATCCCGAAGCCAAAAGTTTGTCGCTTCTTCAACGCTTATCCCGGAATTTTTTGACATAGTCTGAATAAGCGAATTCAGCCTGTCTGTATTGGTTGCGCCCGGAAGAATGTTGTTCACGGTTATACCAAAAGGAGCAAGCTCCGAGGCAAGCGTTTTCGCCCACGAAGCAACCGCTGCGCGTATAGTGTTTGAAACGCCTAGTCCCCTGATAGGCTGCTTAACGGACGTTGAAATTATGTTTATTATCCTTCCGTACTTTTCTTTCTTCATTCCCTCGATCACAGCCTGGACAAGGATCTGGTTGCAAATTAAATGGTTCCTGAATGCGCTTTCAAATTCGGCAGTCTCCGCTTTGGAAGCTTCGCCCGCTTTAGGGCCACCCGTATTGTTAACTAATATGTGAACAGGCGGATTTTCGGAAACAAAGGCGTGGAATTTCTTCTTCAACACATCCGGCTCAGAAAAATCAGCGACGATAAAATTATGGTTCTGCTTTTTTGAAGCGGCCAATTCTCTCAGTACTTTTCTTAAAGTTTCTTCATTCCTTGCTACAAGTACTACATTTGCTCCTGATGCGGCAAATTGCAGCGCTATTGCCTTTCCAATTCCCTGGGTGCTTCCGCATACCACGGCATTCTTATTTGATAGATCTATCTGCATTATTTGTTTATTATTTTTTTTTGCTCGTAAAACTAAACCCGAGGTGTTCAATAAGCTCTTTCGGAAGCTCAGGCAATTCCGAACGCGGCACTAGATATGTTGATAGATTGAACAGGTCAACAAATATGCGGTGCTTATCGACGGTTTCCATCAGGTACTGATGACCTGAAGAACCGCCTGTGCCTACTTTAGCGCCAATCATCCTGTGTACCATTAAAGCATGCCTGTAGCGCCACTCAGTGAACAACTCATCTAAATCAACAAGACTGCTTAAGAGCATGAACGGTAAATGAAGTATTGGTTCATCCCTGTACAGATTTATGAAAAGCGCTGCAAGCGTTGCTTTGTTCGATAAATGCTTATGCCCTTCTCCAACAAGTTCATCATGTTTTGCTTCGTCGAACAGCGCGGCAAAATGTTCGCGCGTTCCCGCAAGCTGCTTTAGCTGGAATTCTTTTTTCTTTTCTGTCAGCGTTGCGTTGCCTGAAATAATCTCTTCTTCATTATCTAGCATTCGCTCAACGCATTTTTTATATTCCTCCCAGAACCTGAAACCGCCAAATCCCAAAAACGGAGTACGCTCCAGCCACTTTTCAACAAGTTCTAACAGCGAAGGATTCTTTACCGTTTCAATTATCAGCTTCCTGTGATTTTCAGCGAGCGTATTCAGATAATCTATATTGTTATATTTTATCCTTTTTTCATTTGTAAGGCCAAGCTTATTTTCGATCAGCCGGAACTGAAAACTCTGGAAGCCGGATGCAGGGATTAAATAATCCCTGAACTCAAGAAAATCCAGGGGCGTCATTGTTTCAAGCACGCGAAGCTGTTCTATAAGTAACTTCTGGATTTCTATAATTCTCTGTATCCGCGAAACAGCGATACCGATACTTTTTTCGTCCACGCTGTCGTCGAGGAACATCGCGTTCACAGAATCTATTTCATGCAATATCTGCTTGAACCAAAGCTCATACGCCTGGTGAACCGTTATGAACAAAAGCTCGTCATGGGCTTCATCGCCATACTCCGCGCTCTTTGGGCGCTGAGCGGATAGAAGCTTATCCAGCTGGAGATAATCGGAATAATATATCGGCGGATACGGCTTTTTCATAATACTTTAATGTAATATCAACTAAGATAAAACATAGCGCTTAATATTAAAAGCAAGAATTTTGAATAGAAAATCTGAATGGGATTATACCTGAATACTGCGTCCCAATTGGAGTATGGGACGCATAAATTCTAAGATCGAGGATTAAAGCTGAACATATCAATCGTCAGCGTCGTCTTCATCAACCTGCTGCGATGCGCCGCCGACAATTCTGAATACGGCAAACTTCAGATAAGTTGTCTCATCCATAGCGGGAAGCTGCGGATGGTCCATAGCCGCGCCGCTTTGATGCACAAGCTGCACCGTTCTTCTGGCCTTCATTGCGGAGAGCTTCAACGCGTCTGCGAAGTCGCTCCTTTTTATATGGTGCGAGCATGATGAAGTTACAAGATAACCGTTATCTTTTATTATCATCATTGCAAGCTTATTGATCTTTGTATAGCCTTTGATCGCGACGTCGACGGTTTTCTTGCTTTTTGTAAATGCGGGCGGATCGATAACCACTACATCGAATTTTTTGCCTTCTTTTTTGCACCGCCTTAAAAACCCGAAAACATCAAACCTGAAATATTCCGCTGGCGTGCTGAATCCATTCAGTTCGAAATTGTATTTGGCGTTATCAACTTCAGTCTGCGAGATATCCACAAACGTAACTTCAGAAGCGCCGGCATAGGCGGCATGAAGACCGAAACCGCCGGAGTTGCAGAACGCATCGAGCACTGATTTGGCAGGAACCAGCTTTTCGATAAATTCCCTGTTATCACACTGGTCAAAGTAAAAGCCTGTCTTCTGAGCAGTATCGAATTTTACTTTGTACCTGATACTCCCGTCATCTATAACTTCTTCGCCGATACTTCCGAGGTAAACATCGTCTTTAACTTCAAGCCCTTCAAGAACCCGGAAATAAGTATCGTTCAGCGTGAAGATGTTTTCGGCTTCGAATTCGGTTTTAAGCACTTCAACTATCGTATCAATGTTTTTCTGCATCCCATATGAATAGACCTGCAGAACATACGTATCATTATACTTATCGATAATAAGCCCCGGTAAAAAATCGCTCTCGCTGAATGAGAGCCTGAATGACTTTCTGCGCGGGTACATTTCTTCCCTGAGAGCCATTGCGTCTGCAAGGCTTCGGAATATGTATTCATAAAAATCGCCGTTATAATGCTTGCCAAGCATTCTTGCCGCTATAAGCGAATTTTTATTATATAAAGCGTGACCAACCATTTGGTTCGCCGAATCGTAGACTTCGATAATATCTCCGTTATCGGCCTCGCCTCTTAATCTCTCGACTTCATTGCTGAACACCCAAAGGTGCCCCTGAAGAAGCCGTCTCTCTTCGAACTTCTTAAGAATTAATTTTGCAGTTTTAGTAGTAGTCACAGTATTAAAAAGTAAAATTAAACGTTATAAAGCGCCCTGGTTAGTTTATTGGAAACTTCTTCTGCCACGGTTGACAGATTAGGATTGCCGACCGATTGCATAGCAACCATCGGGTTTATCGCCGATACTTCCACTGAGCCGTCTTCCAATTCCTGGATAATAACATTGCATGGAAGCATTACACCTATGTTCTTCTCAGTTGTCAATGCCTTGTACGCTAAAGGGGGATTGCAGGCTCCGAGTATTCTGTATTTTCTGAAATCGACGTCTAGCTTCTTCTTAAGCGTTTCTTTAACATCAATTTCAGTCAGTACGCCGAAACCTTCTTTCTTAAGTTCCTCGACAGTCTTTGAGACCGCTTCATCAAAACTAAGGTCTACTTTCTTGCTGCTGTGATAATTCATAAAAAAGAGCCCTTCCTATGGTCGTACAAAGATATAAATACCTTAAACAAATATAAATGCATTCAAATAGAATTCATTGAATCCGCAAGAATCTCTGCGTCGCTTAAATTGTTATAAATATGAGGTGAAAGCCTTAAATAACCCTCTCTTAAGGCTATATAGATGTTCTTTTCTTCAAGCGCCAGTTGTATTTTTTTGTTGAAAGAAGGGTCAACATGCGAGAAAATAAGTATGTTTGAACGGTGATCCGGATTCAGGTCGCTTTCAATTCTGTATTTAGTTTTATCCAGCTTCTCAATAAACCTGTCCTGAACTTCAAGAATATGGCTGTAAATATTTTCAACTCCCAGCTCCATGAACCAGGAAATTGAATCATTCATCCCAATCATTCCAAGCGTGTTTAGCGTTGAATTCTCATAAGCTGAACCTGTGTTTTTGAAATCAAGTTTATAATCAAGGAAGTGGTCAAAATCATAATTGACGCTTGTTGTACCCATAAATGTCGGGTTAATATAATCCCTGTACTTTCTTGATATATATGTGAACCCTGTTCCTGCCGGCGACATTAGCCACTTCTGGTTTCCGGAACACAAATAATCTATTCCGGATTTCTGAACATCGATCGGGCAGATGCCGGTTGCCTGTATGGCATCTACAACAAGAAAAATATTATGCTTCCGGCAGAACTCGGCTATACTTCTTACATTATACCTGTACCCAAGAAACTGTACATAACTTAAATTGAACACACGGATATTGTAATCTATCAGCGTTCTTTTAATGACGGTTTCGTTCGCATAACCTTTTGATGAAGCGATTGTCAAAACTTTCGCGTTGCCAAGCGCTTCCTGATTCAGCCACGGGTAAACAACTGCAGGGAACTCTGAGTCAAGAAAAGCGACTTTATTATCATTAGGCGCAAACTTAATACCGTTAGCAAAAATATTTATACCATGTGTTGCATTGGAAGTAATTGCGATATCATCCGCTGAAGCGTTTATCAGTTTTCCGCAGGTCGCCTTGATCTCTGCGATCATATCCATGTTGAAAAGGCTCAGGTTCAGATAGTCGCGAGTGAATTTTGCCATGAAATCGCTGAGTTTTTTCACAACTCTTTGAGGATACGGCGTATAATGCGCCGCGTCGAAATAAATGAACTTTTCTAAAAAGGGAAACTGTGCGCGAATTTGTTCGTGATTATCCAGCATCATTAATCCTTAATTATTTAATCTTGTTAATTGCGTTTGTAACGTCTTCAAGAAGGTCTTCAATATCTTCGATACCGACAGATAATCTCACCAGGCCATCGGTAAGCCCGAATTTCTCGCGTTCTTCTTTCGGAACGGCGCCGTGAGTCATGCTTACCGGGTGGCATGCAAGACTTTCAACTCCGCCCAGGCTCTCGGCACGCGCAAATATTTTCAGCTCATTAAAAAATGTTTTAGCGTTTTCCAGAGAACCAAGGTCCAGTGAAACTATTCCGCCGAAACCTGTCATTTGCTTTTTGGCAAGTTCGTGCTGCGGATGAGATTCAAGCCCCGGGTAAATTATTCTTTTGATCTTATGCGAGTAATTCTTTTCAAGCTCTTTTGCAATAATTGTCGCATTCTCATTATGCTTTTCCATTCTGAGTGCAAGAGTCTTTGTTGCTCTAAGCGCCAGGAATGCATCAAACGGCGAAGGTACAGCCCCAACAGAGTTCTGAATAAATTTCAGCTGCTCGGCGATCTTTTCGTTGCTCGTAATAATTGCGCCGCCGATAACATCGCTGTGCCCGTTAATGTATTTAGTTGTGCTGTGGAGAACTATGTCGCAGCCCATATCCAAAGGCCGCTGAAAATACGGACTCATGAAAGTATTATCGACTACAGAGATTAGTTTGTTAACGCTTGCTACGTCGGCAATCATATCAAGGTCGGTCAATGTCAGCATCGGGTTAGAAGGAGTCTCGACATATATCATTTTGGTGTTTGGCCTCAGCGCTTCGCCAATCTTATCATAATCAGAAGTATCTACCCACGAAAATTCGAGCCCGAACCTCCTGAAAATCTTATCAAATATTCTGAACGTACCTCCATACACGTTGCTGGTAACGATTACGTGGTCGCCGCGGCTTAAAAGCGTTGCCACAGCGTCAATAGCGCCCATCCCGCTTGAAAAGCAAAATCCATATTTGCCGTTTTCCAAAGCGGCAAGATTCCGCTCAAGCGCAACCCGTGTTGGATTTATACTTCTTCCGTAATCGTATCCCTTAGATACCCCAAATGCCTCATCCGCATAAGTGGAAGTCGCGTAAATCGGAACGGATACCGCCCCTGTTGTTTTTTCAGGCTCCTGGCCCGCATGTATTGCCTTAGTTGAAAATTTCATTCTGTTTTACCCATCCCCGCGAAAGCGGGGATCTTATTACATTTATTGATTAGGTTTACAATATCCTATTTTTTAAAATCTTTCTACGTGTCTAATAACAAAATAATAATGAAAAAATATTTCACGCAGAGGCCGCAGAGGTAACGGAGACATCCGTTTTCTCCGGCGTATATCTTTATTCGCTATATAAAATCCAGAACATCATATCTTGTGAGTATGCCGGTTATTTTTCCGAACTGGCTGATAAGTATTGCCGGCGATTTCTTTAGGCTGGTTATGCCCTTCTTAATATCTTCATTCTCATCAACTACAGGATATGGCTTATCCATCACTTCGCTTACTTTTTTTTCAACTATACCCGGATTAACAATAATCTTACTCATCACAACAGCTTCTTCCAATGAACCGACGGGGCCATTCTCGCTCAGTACCGGGATTTGAGAGATATTATACTGTTCAAATTTATTTACTGCTTCGGCAATCAGATCGTCCGGCGTTACTGTAACAAGATTCGGCAATCCGCCCGCCAGCTTAGTCTGCAGCGCAACGCCCACAGTAGTTTTATCTTTTTCCAGCAACCTCTTCTGGCGCATCCATTCATCTGAATGATGCTTGCTCAGATACCGCTCACCTATATCGCACACAATAAATACAACAAGACTGTTTTCATCAAGCTCTTTGGCAACTTTCAACGCAGCGTACAGGATAGTGCCGGTGCTGCCGCCGCAAAAAATTCCTTCGACGCGTGTGAGATTTCTTGACATCTGGAATGAATCTTTATCAGTTACATTTATTATCTCGTCAATGTATTTGAAATGCACGTTTTCCGGGAGCATATCCTGCCCGATGCCTTCGACAAAATACGGCGTGCCTTCGGTGACTATCCCGGATTCTTTATAAGTCTTAAATATTGAACCGTATGGATCGCCTGCTATTACTTTAATGCTTGGATTTTTTTCTTTCAGGAATTTCCCTACTCCGCTGATTGTGCCGCCTGTACCTATGCTTGCTACAAAGTGAGTTATCCTTCCGCCGGTCTGTTCCCAAATCTCAGGGCCCGTTGTCAGGTAATGCGCCTCAGGATTTGCAGGATTATTATACTGGTACATGAAAAGCGAGTTCGGCGTTTCCTCAGCCAGCCTTTTTGCAACGCTTACATAATGCTCAGGGGTGTCATGCTTAGCCGTCATGGGACAAATAACAACATCCGCTCCAAATGCAGTCAGGTATCTTCTTTTTTCAGCAGACACCTTATCGGTCATCACGAAAATTGATTTGTATCCCAGCACAGCTGCCGATATTACCATGCCAATACCTGTGTTGCCGCTTGTAGCTTCAATTATGGTGCCGCCAGGCTTTAACATCCCTTTCTTTTCAGCATCGCGAACCATGGCAAGCCCAATACGGTCTTTCACGCTGCCGCCCGGATTCATAGATTCCATTTTTGCATACACCGGGGCCTTGAATCCTTTGGTGAGCTTATTAAGCTTCACCAGCGGCGTTCTGCCAAACAGTTCTAAAATATTGTCAGCTACTCTCATTCAGATTTAAAATTCAATATATTTTATTAATCAGATTTTTTATCAACCGAATACACATTCGGATTTACAATTTCCATATATATATCAGGCTTAACAACGCCGGTGAATCCGAATTTTTTGTACAATTCGTGAGCATCGCGCGTGAGCAATATCCATCTTCTGAATCCTTTGAAATCGGGATACTTCATAATGCATTCCATTAACCATTTTGAGAGTCCCTTGCCGCGGTGCGATTCAAGAATAAACACATCGCCTAAATATCCTATGGTTGCCCTGTCGCTGATAACTCTTGCAAATCCAACCAGCTTACCGTCATCATAAACTCCGAAACAATCGGAATTCTCAATAGATTTTTGCACGGTTTCAAGCGGAATACCTTTTGCCCAATAACAATTGGTAAGGAAGTTATGAACCGCCAATATATCCAGCTTTGATTTATCGTTACTGATAAGGAAATTATCTTTCTTCTCTTCGAATATCACTTAGAATTTCCGTTTACTAATACCATGTTTACAAAGTTGTAAGCTATCACGCTCCCGTCTTCTCTCAGCAGGCTCACTCTGAAATACCCATCGGACCAGAAATTAATTCCTGCAAAAAAAATGTAATCCCACCCGGATTCAATGTCAAACTTATGCGTTCCGGCATGAACATACTCCCCTGATTCATACTTATCAACAACTACGCTTACTTTTTTTTCTTTAATTGGCCCTTTAGTTCTAGCCATTACCGTTATTGAATCGCCCCCGGGACCGGTTCCAAATGTGTTAGTTACGCCTACTTCTTTGCCGTCTTTATATTCACGGCAGAAATAGATCATATCGTTGGTTAGATCCTGGCCTGAAACGTTTGCAGCAAGGGAAAAAAGAATAAACAAAAACAAACCGTATTTCTTTTTCATACCCACCTCTTTAAACAAGTTTTTTGTTTCAGCGATGGAACTCAATACTCTTAAATTATGCCGGCCGCATCAACGGGAAAAAGATCACATCACGTATTGTATGTGAATTTGTAAGAAGCATTACAAGCCTATCCACTCCCATACCAACGCCTGTTGTAGGAGGCATACCAACTTCAATTGCTTTAATAAAATCTTCGTCCAGCGGATGAGTCTCTTCCTCGCCGCCCCTGCCGCGCTCGACTTGCTGCTCCAATAGCTGCCGCTGCAATACCGGGTCGTTAAGCTCGCTGTATGAGTTACCCAGCTCCCATTTATTTATATATGGCTCAAAACGCTCGGCATAAATTACCTGCTCCGGGTCTTTCTTCATTTCTTCCAACTGCGCCGCTGAATACTCTCTTAGCGGTTTGACAAGCGGGGTTGTGTCTATCGGGTGGTCGATAACAAACGTCGGCTGAACCAGTGCATCCTCACAGGTTGCTTCAAACAAGGCAGCCACCACTAATCCTTTATTGTTTGATATTTTCGGGTCAATACTAATTTTGTTATCGTTCATGTATTTAATAATGTCCTCTTTAGATGCATTAAGCACGTCAAGCCCGGTTTTTTCTTTTATTGCGTCGGTCATTTTTAACCTGCGCCATGGCCGCTTGAAATCTATTTCAGTCCCGATATAATCAATTTTGGTTTTACCGTGAATATCAATGCATGCCTGCTCGACAACTTCTTCAAACATGTTCATGCTGTCGTTATAATCGCCGTATGCCTGGTACCACTCGACTTGTGTAAATTCCGGATTATGGGTTCTGTCAATTCCTTCATTTCTGAAATCGCGGACAAACTCATATACGCGGTTAAATCCGCCTACAATAAGGCGTTTTAAAAACAGCTCGTTTGAAATTCTCAGGTACAATGGCAGGTCAAGCGTATTATGATGCGTGATAAACGGTTTTGCATTTGCGCCGCCGTATATTGTCTGGAGCGTCGGCGTTTCAACTTCAAAGAAGCCGTACTTCTCTAATGTTCTTTTTATCGACTGGATGATCTTTGTTCTTTTTATAAACGTGTCTTTAACATTTTCATTAACTATCAGATCAATGTAACGCTGACGGTAGCGCAGCTCAACATCTGCGAATGCGTCGTGCACAATTTTCTCGCCCGTCTCGGAAACTTCTTCTTTAACAACCGGCAGCGGATGGATCGTCTTTGTAAGCAGAGTAATTGAAGTTGCATGGACCGAAACCTCTCCCATTTTCGTTCTGAACACGTAACCGTTGACTCCGATAATATCGCCTATATCCAACAGCTTAAAGAGTTTATAACCATCTTCGCCGACGTCATTTAACCTTATGTAAATCTGTATTTTACCGGCTTCATCCTTGATATGACAAAAGCTTGCCTTACCCATTTTACGGATCGCCATAATGCGTCCGGCTACAGAAATTATTACCTGCTTATTCTTCTCGGTTTCTTCTTCGGTGGCCGGGTCCTTAAAGTTCGACAGAATTTCTTTTGAGTTTGTACTAACATCAAATCGATACGGGTACGGATTCACTCCGAGCTTCCTGATCTCTTCTAACGAGTCTAACCTGCTTTTTATTAAATCATTTTGTTCAGACAAAAAATTGATTCTCCTTTAGAAATTAAACAGCATTTTCAAACAATTAACTTAGTGTAATCAAACATCAACAGCAAAAAAAGCATAGCACAAAGAACACAAAGCGATGAACACAAAGAACGCAAAGGTTAATAAATATTCTCCCACTCCATCTAATTGATCAATCTCGTTATTCCATCTTTAAGCATTTTTACATTAAAATTTATCAATAATCCAAGCTTAAATTCGCCGAGTTTCAAGTACGTTAAAGTTTGAGCGCAATAAACACTTTTCACTAGCTCAACTGATTTTGTTTCAACAACTAACATATTCTCAACTAATATATCCAGCCTGTAACCAATTTCGAACTTAATTTCTTCATATATTAAGGGCACGGGTTTTTCTTTTTCCGCAATATAACCGGCTTTTCTTATCTCATAGATTAAACACTCTTTATAAACATTTTCTAATAATCCCGGACCCAGTTTTTTATGAACTTTTATCGCAAGTCCTATAACAATATTTGATAATTCATTGACATCAATGTTTTTCATATACCTTACTATAATATTTCCAAAAAAGGACTTTATAAATCAGAAAAACTTATTTTTCCTTTGTGTTCTTTGTGATCATTCTTTGTGGACTTTGTGTTATGCCTTTTTATCTCTTTTGTGATTACTTTCCTGTGAAGTTAATTTTTTTAGCGAAGCAACTTCTGCCGCGTCAAGATATCTCCATGAGCCGGATCTGAGATCTTCAATTTTCAGACCGGCGTATTCAACACGTTTCAATTTTCTTACAAATAATCCGATGGCTTCAAGCATCTTCCTTATCTGGCGGTTGCGCCCCTCATGAATAATTATTATTAATTCATGCTTGCCTGTTTCAGGTACAACTTTTACATTTGCCGGACCGGTAAGTTTGCCTTCAACTTTAACGCCTGTTCTGAGCTTGTGCAGCTTTATTTCATCTACAGGATTATTCACTTTTACCTGGTATGTTTTAAGCACATTGTGCTTGGGATGCATCAGCTTATTGGCAAGGTCGCCATCGTTTGTAAGAAGCAACAGCCCCTCGGATTCGTAATCCAGCCTGCCCACAGGATAAACTCTATCCTTCAATTTGACAAGGTCCATAACCTTGGGCCTGTTTAACTCGTCTGCTGTGGTTGTAATATAGCCCTTCGGCTTATTGAGGAGTATATAAATGTTCTTTGACTGACTCTTTACCGCTTCGCCGTCGATCTTCACTATATCATTTTCAGGGTCTATCTTTGTTCCGAGCTCGGTTATGGTCTTTCTGTTAACCGTAACCCTGCCCGTCTCGATCAGCTCGTCAACTTTCCTTCTGGCTGCAAAACCTGAATTTGCGATGAACTTATTTAACCTGATTAAACCCTGCGGGTCGCCGCTTTGCAGTTCATTGGTCTGTTTCTTCTCCACCGGTATCTTTCCTCTCTTCATTATACTTATACTCAACCGAATCAGCTAAGCTTACATCTGAAGCGCTTTCTTCATGTTCTTCTTCGTGCTCATCTTCTATATCCTCTTCAAGAGGCAATCCTGTAGATATTTCACGTATTTTGTTCTTAACGGCTTCAGGAGTCAGCTCGCCGCTTGCAATTTTTGCCTTCATCAGATTTATTTCTTCAAAGAAATCCATATCTGATTGCGAAACTCCCTCGGGCGGACTGTGCTTAATAATTTCTTCGATTGCTTTTAGCGACGGCAAGTCATCTGTTGAATTTATTCCAAGGTATTCAAGGAATGCAGGCGTTGTCCCATAGAGCATGGGCCTGCCTACTACTTCCGCCCTTCCCTTAATGGTAATTAAGTCTTTTTCAAGCAGCGAACCGATGATGTAATCAACATTCACGCCTCTGATAGCTTCAATCTCCGATTTTGTTATAGGCTGGTTGTATGAAATTATAGCAAGCGTTTCAAGCGCCGATTGTGACAGCCTTCTTTTCAGTTTCTCTTTGTTGAGCTTCGCGAGCCACGGCCCGAAATCTCTTTTGGTTGCAAACCGGTATGCGCCTGCAACCTGAACTATATTAAAAGCAAAATCAGGATGGTTGTATTTCTCTACAAGCTCGTTTACCGCCTTTTCAATATTACGAATGTCGGCGGTAAGCCCCGTAGCGTTCTTTTCTTCGTTGATGATATCCTTCATCTGCTTAAGCGATAAAGGCCTGTCCGAAGAAAAAATTAAAACCTCTACAATCTTTTTTACTATTTCGTAATCCATTTTATTTGTCCCTAACCTGATTTCTTAAGTCCTGCGGACTTCTCCGGGCGGCGCCCGGAGTTACGGTTCAATTTTCTTAATTCGTAATTCTCAATTCGTAAATCGCAATTAATCAGCTGTATTCCAGCTCCCCGATTCCTTCTACAGGGATATCTGATATTTTGTATATAAAAAAATCGGTGATGCTGTCGTTAAATTTAATGCCGATAATTCCGTTCTTTATCATCTCAAGTATAGCAATAAACGTAACCACCACTCTCATTTTCTCCATCTGCAATATCATCTTCAAAAACGAAACATGTTCGTATTTGGAACACTCGCTGTGAATATATTCTATCTGTTCATCTATACTGACATTAAGCCTCATAATATTATGCACAATTTCTTTTGGCTGGTGGTCCATTGCGTACTTATATGCCTTAAGTAAATTATACAGAGTAAGGTTTTGTATGCTCATATCTTCTTCAACTGATTCATCAATCCTGTAATCGCCGTCAAAATCGTTTCTCAAAAACATCTTACGGCTTTCTTCTTCCTGAAGCTGGATCTCAGCTGACGCGTCTTTGTACCGTTTATATTCAAGCAGCCTCTTCACAAGTTCATAACGCGGATCCTCTTCCTCTTCTACGCCTTCATCCTTTTTGTAAAGCATCATCTTAGCTTTTATCTGGATGAGCGTTGCCGCCATCAAAATAAAATCGCTGGCGGATTCAAGGTCCAAAACCTGCAAATAATTCACATATTCAACAAATTCGTTGGTAATTTTTGAGATAGGAATATTGTGAATATCCAGCTCATCACGCTGAATAAAGAAAAGTAGCAGGTCCAGAGGGCCTTCGAATTCATTAAGCTTTATGCGGTACATTGTGCAAATATAAGGCTAAACGCCTTGAAAATAAAGAACTTTTGCCGTATGGCTCAAATGAGTCTCTAATCCCTCCGTTTACCATTGCTTCATAAAGTCAACGGGTATTCTATTTGTGGCATCTATAGTTAAATTTTATTATCCGCATTTCGTTTTTCATTTCAAAATCGGGTTTTCGTATTTATTTTTGTGCATCCAACAAGAATTTAAACCAACGGAAAAATGCTCGCAAAAATTTTCACTTCTGTTATTTTAATTACCTTGTTTGCAGCGTCGTCAAACGCACAGCTTGATGACTTACTGAAAAAAGGCAAGAAACAAATCTCAAATATAACGGCCCTTGATGAACAGGGAACCATCTCAACCACACTCAAAGACGCTTACCCTATAGCATTCTGGCTTCAGGACCTTGATAAAATCAGGCAGCCAATAGAACCTGCCGAATATTCGTTCAATCTTGAACCGGGATATTACAGGTTCAGCGTTCAATCATATTGCCTGCATGCAGGGACTTTTGTTAAGACAAACGGGTACGGATATTTGATGGCTCCGCTAATGGGCTCCCGCGCTGATTTAGTTCAGAACATTCTTCTGCGATCAGCTGAACATCCCGATATTGAGCAGAAGGACGTGCAAAGATTGATCTGGAGCGTTGAAGATAAAGTTAAATATTCCGACTGGCCCAATGATTTTAAAGTAAGAGTAAACCCGCTTTTAACTCCTGTTGAAACTGGTATGCTTGATGTAAACCCGACTGAAGTCGCGGCTGACCTTCTTCCCGACGATCTTAAAGCGTCGGCTAAATTCTACTCCGACTTTAGAGGAAAACTCAAGGACCCCAACACTCCGTATAACGAGCTGGAAAATATTGCAGTAGATCAGGGAATTCCGCCAATCGGCATTGGCAGCAGGCAGGTAAGCAATGGCAACTGGGCAGCTGTTGGCGACGGATTTTATATGAGGTCTTTCCCCGAGCCATACCAACATGATTACATTGAATTATACAGGCCGCGCGTGATTGATGTTACAAAAGACGATAAGGGCAGAATAACAGCTATGTCTGACGGCGTTTACAAAATGGAAGTTACTTATATGGATGAACCCGGCAGCAATAAGATAAAACTTGAGGACGGCAAGACATACCCGATCTGGCGGTTTAAATCTGTGCGCTTTACAGGCGCAAACCCGGGCGAAGAATATTTGATGGAAAATAACGGTTGGGTGATACCCTCAGCTTACCAGATAAAAAACATTATGAGCGGAGGCGAAGTTTTGTTTAGCCGCGCAGGAGACCCGAAGCTTCAGGATTATAATGACCGCAACCAGCAGCAAAAAGATTTTGGCGATAAAGTAAGAGATTATATTAACGACAAGCTTGGCGATAAGTCATATGGTGATAACAAAGATACCCGCAATTTAGATGATGCAGACCATTTTAAACGCGGAATGGATGCGGCTTTGAGCGACGACCCTGAAAAGAAAATGCAGTGGATAAATAAGAATCTTGATATGACCGTGGATACATGGAACAAGTCGATTGACGCGCTTGGCGGAAATGACGGTTCGCCGAATAATAATCCGAAGAAGTTTGACCCGACCAAACATGTATCAACGCCGGGCAATACCAGCTCGCAAAGACTGGGCAACTCGACAAGAAAATTTTAATTTTTTAATTGCGAGGGAGCTTTAGCGACCGCCTGCCTGCTGCAGGCTAAAATTTTAACACCCCCTCTGTATCTCCCCCTGATAGGGGGAGACGAATTGTTTAATACCAGACCACATTTCCCCCTGACAGGGGGAATACAAGGGGGTGGAGAATCCAAGCGTTTGATTTTCACGCTCCGACTCTAATATATTTGGTAAGAAATGTGTTGTTTTGATTTTGAAGCGTCTAAATAAAAATCCCCTCTTCCGAGGGGATTCACAATTTTTATTCTGTTTTAACTTGTAACCTGTAACTTTTAACCTGCAACTTGAAACTTGTTTTTCTTTTCAAATCTCAAATCTGAAATCTACAATCTCAAATCCCTAGAATCCGATGCTGCCCGGAGGAGGTTCGTTGTTGGTCTCGGAATTTGTTGGCGGCGGCGCCGAGTGCGTTATTCCGCATTTCCGGTTCGCAAATTTCTTTAAGACTAAGTCCTGTATAGCAGGGCATGTTTCATTAGCTATCTGCCCGGTTACCGTGCATACGCTCGCTTCTTCAACGTCGCTTGGCATTTCAAAATATGCCAATGGCATTGTGGTTTTATCGTCGTTGTAAATATATTTCATGAAGCGGCCCCAAATAGGCGCCGCGGCTCTCCCGCCCTGCCCGTACCAGCCGCCGAATTTTATTCGCGCATCGTCAAATCCAACCCAGCACCCTGCAACAAGCTGAGGCGTAAACCCGATGAACCACGCATCGGTAAAATCCTGCGTAGTTCCCGTTTTACCTGCGGCGGGCCTGCTGAAAAATCCGCGTATGCTTGCAGCCGTACCGTAGTTAACAACGTCTTCCATCATATCGCTCATTATGTACGCAGTGCCTTCGCTTATCACTTCGCGGCTTTCCGGCATTGTTTCTTCAATTACGTTTCCGTTCTTATCTTCAATTTTTAATATCGCAGTTGGTTCAACCCAAATTCCTTCATTCGGAAATGTTCCGAACGCCGCCGTCATTTCAAGCGGATTCACTTCGCCAACCCCAAGCGCAAGTGAAAGCACGTTTGGCAGATCGGAAGTTATTCCCATCTTATGTGCAAGCTTTATAACCTGGTCTATTGGAGCAAGTTCCATTGCTGTTCTAACCGCAACAACGTTAATTGAGTTTGTAATACCCTCGCGCATAGAAACCATACCGCCTGTTCCGCCGCCTTTAGGTTCCCAAGTTCTGCCGCCTATTACAACCCTGAGCGGGTCGTTTGAAATATTATATGCAGGCGAGTATCCGTTATCAATTGCAGTAGTATAAACAAAAGGCTTGAACGATGAACCGGGCTGCCTTTTTATCTGCGTTACATGATTCAATCCATACTTAAACGGGTAATTCGGGTTCTGCCCCACCATTGCCTTTATATGGCCGGTCTTTGGATCGATGACGCAGAAGCCAACCTGCACAGCAATAGTTTTTGCTTTAACATCGCTCACAAACTTCTCATCATCTTTCATCTTGTTATAGATCTTCTGCCTTTCGGCATCAGTCTTTGCCTTCTTATACTGGTCGCTTTGCTTTATCGCCTTATCAACGGCATCGTTCAGAATATTTTTATTGTTCTTCCAGTTCCATACTCCATTAAAAGTCTTCTGAAACTCCTTGAGATGTTCTGTAACGGCCTGAACCGCGTATTTTTGATACAAAGTATTTAGCGATGTTGTTACAACAAGCCCGTCCCTGTAAACATCAAATCCATACTTTTCAGCTTTCTTTTCAAGAAGCTGCCTGACGTACTCAGAAAACTGCGGGGCAATGCCGCTTGATGAATTCCCGGTAATATCGCCTTTACCTGCCGCCCTAATCGGATCATTCTTTGCAAGCTCATAA
>Ga0265318_10000909_pt1 | contig 19288 bp, 19 predicted proteins | sample 4821metaG_FD_192431 | JGI IMG/M metagenome (GOLD analysis project Ga0265318, IMG submission 192431) | Rhizosphere microbial communities from Carex aquatilis grown in University of Washington, Seatle, WA, United States - 4-8-21 metaG | ecosystem: Host-associated > Plants > Roots > Rhizosphere >... | reverse complement strand
CCTTGATCTGAAAATCTACAGAGACAAGCGCACCTTCAATGTAAACATGATACTGGAAAAACGAACGTAAGGTTGTCGACCAATGATCACACGATACACTCGCCCGGCAATGGGCAAGATTTGGAACGATGAAAACAAATTTGCCATCTGGCTTCAGATAGAGATTCTGGCATGCGAAGCACAAGCTGAACTCGGCGTCATACCGAAAGAAGCAGTAGCCGTCATCCGTGAAAAGGCGAAATTCGAAGTCGCCCGCATCGATGCGATCGAACTCGAAGTAAAGCATGACGTCATCGCCTTCCTGACCAACGTCGGGGAGTATGTCGGGCCGGAATCACGGTACATTCACCTGGGAATGACTTCGTCGGACGTGCTCGATACCGCGCTAGCCGTGCAGATGAAGCAATCTGCAGAACTTCTTCTCAAAGGATTGGAAGGATTGCGGGATATCCTCGCCCGGCGCGCCAAAGAATTTAAAATGACGGTCATGATCGGACGATCTCACGGCATCCATGCCGAGCCGACCACGTTCGGGCTGAAACTGGCCCTTTGGTTCGATGAGACGAGGCGGAACATCGTGCGGCTGCAGCATGCTATCGAATCTATTTCTGTGGGTCAGATATCCGGTGCGGTAGGAACATTTGAGCATTTGAGCCCGAAGATCGAAGAGTATGTCTGCGCAAAATTGGGATTGAAACCTGCTCCGGTGTCGACGCAGATCCTGCAACGCGACCGTCATGCGGAATACATGAGCACGATCGCCGTTATCGGGAGCTCTCTCGAAAAATTCGCGACGGAAATCCGTCATCTTCAGAAAACGGAAGTGCTGGAAGCCGAAGAATATTTTTCGAAAGGGCAAAAAGGTTCTTCTGCAATGCCTCACAAGCGAAATCCGATCACGTGCGAACGCATTGCCGGCCTGTCGCGCGTTCTTCGGGGAAACGCACAGGCTGCGTTGGAGAACGTTGCTCTGTGGCACGAACGGGATATCACGCATTCTTCTGTCGAGCGGATTGTTATTCCCGACAGCTGCATTCTTCTCGACTACATGATCTCGCTCACGGCAAACGTCATCGATAAACTTCTCGTCTATCCGGACAACATGAGGAAGAATATCGACCTTACCCACGGACTTGTCTTTTCACAACCTGTGTTGCTCGCGCTGACGACAAAAGGGATGAAGCGGGAGGATGCGTACCGTGTCGTTCAAAAAAATGCTATGGGCGTCTGGCAGTCGAAAAAGGACTTCAGGGAAGTGTTGGAAGAGGATAAAGAAGTAAGCGCATTGCTTTCTCGCAGCGATCTTGACAGCGCTTTTGACCCGACAAAAAGCTTGCGCCATGTCGACTACATTTTCGAAAGAGTCGGGTTGGGAAAATAGCCACGCACGATACGTGAACCCCAGCATCACATCGCGATGTACGACTGTGCGGAATATTCTGGAGTAATCATGCCTCACAAATATCAAAATCTTATCAACGGTAAATGGCTCGACGCGAGATCGGGGAAGACATTCGAGAACCGTAATCCTGCGCGGTGGGATGAACTCATTGCTGTTTTTCCGAAGTCATCGAAAGAAGACGTTGACGATGCAGTGAAAGCCGCCCGCGCGGCATTCGAGAAATGGCGGCTCGTTCCGGCGCCAAAGCGGGGAGACATATTGCGGAAAGTCGGCGACATCATGTTTGCGCGCAAAGAAGAGATCGCGCGCGAGATGACCCGTGAAATGGGAAAGGTGCTTACGGAGACCCGCGGCGATGTTCAGGAGGGGATCGATACAGCTTACTACGCATCGTCGGAAGGACGGCGTTTGTTCGGCCACACCGTTCCATCGGAACTTCCGAACAAATTTGCGATGGCGATCCGCGTTCCGGTGGGAGTGGCAGGCATCATTACTCCATGGAATTTCCCGATGGCGATTCCGACGTGGAAAATTTTTCCCGCGGTGTTATCCGGTAATACCGTTGTCTTTAAGCCAGCGACGGATACTCCGAAAACAGCGGCAACGTTGGTTGAGATCATGATGGAAGCAGGCGTTCCTGAAGGCGTCGTGAATATCGTTCATGGAACGGGGAGCGAAGTCGGAAATGCCATCACTTCGCATCCAGACGTCGATCTGATCTCGTTCACCGGATCGACTTCTATCGGCAAGCAAATTCAAAAAGACTCTTCGGATACGCTCAAACGTGTTTCTCTTGAGCTCGGAGGGAAAAATGCTCAGATCGTGATGGACGATGCCGACCTTGACCTCGCCCTCGAAGGAGTTTTGTGGGGAGCATTTGGGACTACGGGACAGCGATGCACGGCGACAAGCCGGCTTATTCTCCACGAAAAGATCTACGATCAATTCATGTCGAAGTTGATTGGCCGGACAAAGAAACTACGGCTCGGCGACGGACTGATGCCCGGTACCGACGTCGGCCCGTGCGTCAACGAAAAGCAGCGCGATAGTGTTCATTATTATGTGGAGGTTGGAGAAAAGGAAGGGGCAGAGCTCGCGATAGGGGGAGCGATCGCAAAAGGGAATGAACTCGACAAGGGATGGTTTTACGAACCGACAATTTTCATCGACGTGATACCCGAAATGAGAATAGCGAAGGAAGAGATTTTCGGTCCTGTCCTCTCGGTGCTTCGCGCAAAGTCGCTGGAAGAAAGCATCTCAATTCTCAACGATACCATTTATGGCCTGTCTTCGTCGATCTACACTCGCGATGTCAACAAAGCGTTCATTGCAGTGCGTGATATCAAGGCCGGCATCACCTACGTCAATGTTCCTACGATAGGGGCGGAGGCGCATCTGCCGTTCGGCGGCGTGAAGCAGACCGGCAACGGGCATCGGGAAGGGGGCTGGACCGTGTATGATTTCTTCACTGAGTGGAAAGCCGTCTATGTCGATTACAGCGGCGCATTGCAGCGCGCGCAAATAGACAATTACTAAGATGACAATCGTGTTGCGCCTTTATATCGTTTCATTCTATGAACATCAGGAATTTTTCTGATTGTTGGTGAGTGAGGTAAGGTTATTGCGCCACTCATTCATCGAACTGAAAAATTCCGGAGGTGCAGCATGTCAGAGTCAGCAATAAAAACGCCAACCATCGAGGCAGGAACCAAAATTAACGGGGGCGAAAGCCCTCAAAAGAAAACATTAACCAAGCCCACCACGAGAACTTCGATTACAGTCCCGTCGACAGATGTCCATCTCACCCTCTCTCGTCATATGCTTGTTGATGGGTTCGACCTCGTCGTCGATCTGAAGAAAAGTCAGGGATGTTATTTATATGATTCACGATTTAATAAGCGGTATCTTGACTTTTTCTCATTCTTCGGATCGTCCGCGATCGGGATGAACCATCCGAAAATGACTGAGGCAGGATTTCTTCAAAAACTTGGTGCGGTTGCGGTAAACAAGCCTTCTAACTCGGATGTGTACAGCGTAGAGATGGCTGAGTTCGTCGAGACGTTTTACCGGATCGTTCAGCCGGATTATCTGCCGTACGTTTTTTACGTGGATGGCGGTGCGCTTGCGGTTGAGAATGCACTGAAGACGGCATTCGATTGGAAGGTCCGCAAGAATTTTATCAAGGGATATACCGAGGAGCGGGGAAGGCAGATCATCCATTTTCGGCGGGCGTTCCACGGACGGAGCGGCTACACGTTATCGCTGACGAATACCGATCCCACGAAAACCAACTATTTCCCAAAATTCAAATGGCCAAGGATCTTGAATCCGGCCATCACATTTCCGCTCAACGGCGTCCATCTCAAAGAAGTCATGGACGACGAAGAGACCGCCGTCCGTCAAATCAAAGAAGCGATTATCAATAACCCGGACGATATTGCCGCGATCATCATCGAGCCGATTCAGGCTGAAGGAGGGGATAATCACTTCAGAAAAGAGTTCTTGGCGATGCTTCGTCAGATCTGCGATGAGAACGAGATACTCCTGATCTTTGATGAGGTTCAGACCGGGATCGGGCTTACGTGAAAAATGTGGGCTCACGAATATTTCGTGAGGCCGGACATAATGGCGTTCGGCAAAAAGACCCACATCTGCGGTTTTATGAGCAGTACAAGGATCGACGACGTGCTCGACAACGTTTTTCATAAGCCGAGCCGTCTCAACTCGACGTTCGGCGGGAATCTGGTCGACATGGTGCGTTTTACAAGGATTATGGAGATCATCGAGGAAGAGCGGCTCGTAGAGAACGCACAGCTTCAGGGCGAGTTCATGCTTCAGGAACTCAACGCGATGGGAGCGGAATTTCCTTCGCTTGTTTCCAACGTCCGTGGGCGCGGCATGATGTGCGCGCTCGATATGGATTCGGCACAGAACCGGGACCAGCTCCGTCAGAAAGCGTACGAGGAAGGGCTGATCATCATCGGCTGCGGCGACCGATCTATCCGTTTCAGGCCGCCGCTCACGATTCAACGGAGTGAACTGGAAGAAGGATTCACTATAATGCGAAAAGCTCTTCGAGAATTAAGCGTTGGCGAACTTTAAAAACGGAATGAATTATGGAGACTACAACAAGAACTATTAGCGGCAAAGAACTGCTTCTCAATCCGGCATTTGTACGGAAGATGTTGGTGGACTTTGTGAAAGATCAAATTCACAATGCCGGATTCACGAAAGCGGTGATTGGCCTGTCCGGCGGCGTTGACTCTGCCGTGTCGGCCTATCTCGCGGCGGAAGCGCTGGGGAGCGAGAACGTTTTCGCCGTCATGATGCCGTATTCATCGAGCAGCCCGGAAAGCAAGGCCGATGCGGAATCGGTAGTGAAAGAACTGAAGGTTCATTCTGAGACGGTCGATATCACGCCGATGGTTGATCCGTTCATTGTGTCACAGCATATTAAGGACAATGTGCGCCGCGGAAATATCATGGCGCGCATGAGAATGATTGTTCTGTACGACCGTTCCCTTCACTACGATGCACTTGTTGTTGGTACATCCAACAAAACTGAAATAATGCTCGGCTATGGAACATTGTTCGGCGATATGGCATGTGCGGTCAACCCGCTCGGCGATCTCTTCAAGACCCAGGTGTGGCAGCTCGCAGAAACCTTGGGCGTTTCCCGAAAGATCATCGACAAGAAACCGACCGCCGACCTGTGGCAGGACCAGACGGATGAGGGAGAGCTCGGCTTCCGATACAACGATGTCGATCGGCTGCTCTATTACATGATCGACGAACGCCGCAGGGATGATGAATTGAAGGCGATGGGATTTGAACGTAGTTTTGTCGCGAAAATAAAGAAGCGAGTAAAACAGAACCAGTTTAAACGCCGCCTTCCGGTCGTGGCAAAGATCTCTCAACGCACTGTCAATGTCGATTTCCGTTACGTAAGAGATTGGGGTATATAGGCCGATGCCGGAAGAAATTCGTCCAGGTGTACTCTATATAGTTCCGACTCCGATCGGCAATCTCGACGACATAACAATTCGGGCCGTGAAGATCCTGTCGGCGGTTGATCTTATCGCTGCTGAAGACACACGCACGACAAAGATACTGCTCGACCATCTGCAAATTCAAAAACCGCTGTTGAGTTTCTTCACTCATAACGAACTTATTCGCGTTCCGCAAATTATTGAGAAACTGAAAGAAGGACTGGCCGTAGCGCTCGTATCCGATGCGGGAACGCCGGGAATATCCGACCCCGCGTATTCCATCATCCAAGCGTGCATCGAAAATGCGTTGCCGATCATTCCACTTCCCGGCCCCACCGCCTTTGTTCCCGTTCTGGTAGCAAGCGGGATGTCGACGCAGTCGTTTGTCTTCGAAGGATTTCTCCCTCACAAGAAGGGCCGTTCAACAAAACTCACCAAGCTCAAAGAAGAACCTCGTACTATTATCTTCTACGAATCTCCCCACCGCATCCTCAAAACTCTGGAAGATCTCCAGAACGCCTTTGGTGACCGGCAGGCCGTTATTGGCCGAGAAATGACGAAAAAATTCGAAGAGATCCTCCGGGGAACCCTTTCTTCCCTTCAAAATGAGCTGTCTTCCCGCCAAATCAAGGGCGAGTTTGTCCTCGTCGTTTCCGGCGCGAGAATCTGATCATTCTGGCTTGACTTTGAATACTCATATGAGTATATTAGCACTCATTGATAGAGAGTGCTAACAATGATCATCGATCTAACCTACCAAAATAAATACAGTTACACGGTACCAACTTAAAGTTAAGGAGACTTGTATGAAATTACATCCTTTGGCTGACAGAATCGTTGTAAAGCCTGCCGAGGCTGAAGAAAAAACAAAGGGCGGAATTATTCTTCCCGATACTGCCAAGGAAAAACCGGTCTGGGGCGAGGTTGTCGCTGCAGGACCCGGAAAGTTGACAGATGAAGGCAAGAAAGTTCCGATGGAAGTGAAGGTTGGCGACAAAGTTCTGTACGGAAAATACTCGGGAACAGAAGTCACGGTCGACGGGGAAGAAGTTCTCATCATGCGCGAAAGCGACGTTTTTGCCATTATGCCCAAGTAATTGAAGCAACGAAAAACCAAATCTAAAGGAGTGTAAATTTTATGGGAGCAAAGATAATTCAGTACGACTTTGATGCTCGCGCAGCGCTGAAGCGCGGCGTTGACCAGCTCGCCAACGCAGTCAAGGTAACGCTGGGACCGAAAGGCCGCAACGTTGTAATCGACAAGAAATTCGGTGCACCGACCATTACCAAGGACGGCGTTACCGTTGCAAAGGAAGTTGAACTCGAAGATCCGATCGAGAACATGGGCGCCCAGATGGTTCGGGAAGTCGCGTCAAAGACGTCGGACGTCGCAGGAGATGGAACGACGACTGCTACCGTTCTGGCCCAGGCGATCGTCCGCGAAGGTCTGAAAAACGTTACTGCTGGCGCGAATCCGATGGACCTGAAACGCGGCATCGACCTTGCAGTTGCTAAAGTGATCGAAGAATTGAAAAAGATCAGCCGCCCTGTTGAAGGGAAGAAGGAAATCGCACAGGTTGGTTCCATCTCTGCGAACAACGATACAACGATCGGAAACCTCATCGCGGATGCGATGGAAAAAGTAGGCAAAGACGGTGTTATCACCGTTGAAGAAGCGAAAGGGACCGAGACCCTGATGGATGTTGTCGAAGGTATGCAGTTCGACCGCGGATATCTGTCTCCGTATTTCGTTACAGATGCCGACACGATGGAATCGGTCCTCGAAGATCCGCTCATCCTGATCCATGACAAGAAGATCAGTTCGATGAAGGATCTTCTCCCCATTCTGGAAAAAGCAGCCCAATCCGGCAAGGCCATGGTTCTGATCGCGGAAGAGGTCGAAGGCGAAGCTCTTGCAACGCTCGTCGTAAACAAGATCCGCGGAACGCTCCGTGTTGTCGCAGTTAAAGCTCCGGGTTTCGGCGATCGCCGTAAAGCGATGCTCGAAGACATTGCCGTTCTGACGAATGGAACGGTCATCTCTGAAGAAAAAGGATTCAAGCTGGAGAATGCAACGCTTTCATATTTAGGAAGCGCAAAGAAGGTCGTCGTCGACAAAGACAATACCACAATCGTTGAAGGTGCGGGCAAGAAGGAAGAAATCAAGAAACGCATTAACGAGATCAAGGGCCAGATCGATAAAACGACATCTGATTACGACAAAGAAAAACTCCAGGAACGTCTCGCAAAACTTTCAGGCGGCGTTGCCGTGTTGAAGATCGGCGCATCGACCGAAGTCGAGATGAAGGAAAAGAAGGCGCGAGTCGAAGATGCGCTCCATGCAACAAGGGCCGCAGTCGAAGAGGGCATCGTCCCGGGCGGCGGCGTTGCGTACCTTCGTGCAATTCCGAAACTGGATGAAGTGAAGACGAGCAACGAAGACCAGAAGACCGGTGTTGAGATCATCAAACGCGCGCTCGAAGAGCCAATTCGCCAGATCGTCGCAAACGCAGGACTTGAAGGTTCCGTGGTTGTCGACAAAGTAAAGAGCGAAAAAGGCAACTTTGGCTTTAATGCATTTACGGAGAAATACGAGAACCTTGTTGAATCGGGTGTGATCGATCCGACGAAGGTGACCCGTATTGCTATCGAAAATGCGGCGAGCGTTGCAGCGTTGTTATTGACGACTGAAGCAACAATTGTTGAAAAGCCGGAAGAGAAGAAGCAGATGCCCGCCATGCCTCCCGGCGGCGGAATGGGCGATATGTACTAAGAAGTCCTGCTGTAACCGTAGCACAATATCCCCGAATGCAAAAATGCGTTCGGGGATTTTTTATTGAGCGGGATTTATTTATATTGGCGGATAAATACGGTCCAACGATATTCTCCGACATTCGATGAGGACATTTTCCATGTCAAAAACCGACGAGTTAACGAATAGAATTGCAGCGATTCAGACCGCGCTCAAGAATTATAAACTTGACGGATGGTTGTTGTATAATTTTAGACAATCCAATGTGTTTGCGTCGAAACTCCTGGAACTCCCAGCTCACCTGACTCAAATGAGGAGGTATTTTTATTATATTCCTGCTGCCGGGACGCCGCAAAAGCTCGTTCATGGGATCGAGCAGTACAACCTGGACCACCTCCCCGGCAACAAAACAGTCTATGTGAGCTGGCAGTCTCTCCAGGACGGTCTGAAAGCCGCGCTCAGGGGACTTAAATCGGTCGCTATGGAATATTCTCCCAACAACGCGATTCCGTATGTATCGAAGGTCGATGCCGGAACGGTCGATCTTATCCGGTCGTTCGGTGTTGAGGTCGTGTCTTCGGCGGATATCGTTCAATATTTTGAAGCCCGTTGGACCGATCAACAGCGGGATGAACAGTTTGAGACTTCCAAGATTTTGCGTGCAACGGTCGACGTAGCGTTCGGCTTTATCGGCGAAAGACTGAGGTCGGGGAAAAAGGTGACGGAGTTTGATGTTCAGCAGCGGATGGTCGAATACTTTAAAGAGAATTCGCTTGTTATCGATGATGCACCGAATTGCTCCGTGAACGCGAATGCCGCAAACCCGCACTACGAACCGACTAAGGAAATCTTTTCGGAGATCAAAAATGGGGATTGCATTCTGATCGACCTGTGGGCAAAGAAAAATAAACCGGAGAGCGTTTATTCGGATATTACCTGGGTTGCCTTTGCCGGGGAAAACATTCCTCCAAAATATCAAAAGGTCTTTGAGATCGTGAAGGGAGCTCGTGATGAAGCTGTCGAATATCTGAAAAAGGAATTCTCGAGCGGGAAGAAAGTGAGAGGATGCGATGTCGACGATGTTACACGCAAATACATCGCTGATCGAGGATTTGGTGAATATTTCATTCATCGTACCGGCCATAACATCGGGGTGGAGGTGCACGGAAACGGGGCCAACATCGACAACCTTGAAACTCACGACCAGCGCGAGATTCTTCCCGAAACTTGCTTTTCCATCGAACCGGGAATTTATCTCCCCGGGGAATTCGGAGTCCGGCTGGAAATTGACGTCTATGTTTCCAAAGAAAGAAAGATCATTATTCCCGGGGAACCGATCCAACAGAATATCGTAAAGATTCAATGTTAGCAGACAAAAATCCCTCGCAGCATAATGCTAACAATAATCCACAGCTCGCTCGAATACATTAAGAGCCATTTATGAAACCAAAGCTCTTGTTGAGAATTGCTTCCATCGTGATGATCCTCCATGATGTCGGACACATTGTTGGAAGCCTCACATGGAAACAGGCTGTCGATCAGGAAAAACAACAGGTCATAGCCCAAATGACCGGGCACAAGTTTCCTTTCATGGGTGCGATGAGGAGCATGGGAGATTATTATGATGGGTACGGATTTGCCGCAGCTCTCGCAATATTGTTGATCTCGATCATTCTCTGGATAGTTTCCAGTTCGCTTGGCGAAGCTCCGAACTTTGCCAGAAAAATTCTTATCACAGTTTCCGCAGTTCTCTTGGCGTGGGGAATTAATGAGCTGGTGTACTTCTTTCCGTTTGCTGCCTCATTTAGCTTGCTCGCAATGGTGCTGACGGTGACAGCCATTTTACGGCTGAATGCCGGGACAAAATAGTTGGAGCAACCGAACGCTTTTTGAAAAGGATTATCTCGTGAAAGAAGTTTTTATACTTATTCTGTTTGTGATGAGCTCGGTCATCGGCCTGCGTGCCCAAATGACTGAGAATGAACAACAAGCTTTTGCCGCCGTAAATGCACACGTATTCCAGAGTCATTTGAAGTTTCTTGCGAATGATTTGCTCGAGGGACGCGCACCAGCCACTCGTGGAGACGCAGTGACGGAAAAGTATCTTGTCTCCCAGTTGCAGCTTCTCGGGCTTGAACCGGGGGGGGAGAATGGAACATATCTCCAGCAGTTTCCCATCCTCGGAGCCACGGCCAGTCCGTCAATGGAGCTCGTCGCACGACACGGTTCGAAGGAAGAACACTTCAAGTTCCGCGATGAATTCGTCGGCTTTTCGGGAACACAAGAAGAGGACGTGGACCTCGCGAATGTAGAAGTTGTTTTCGTCGGGTACGGTATCGTTGCACCGGAACAGAAGTGGGATGACTACAAAGGGCTTGATGTCGCCGGGAAAGTTCTGTTGATGATGAACGACGATCCTCCAGGAGAAGATCCGAAATTTTTCGGCGGCAAAGCGAGGACATATTACGGGCGTTGGACGTACAAATATGAAATAGCCGCCAGGAAGAAAGCCGCAGGGGCGATCATCATCCACACAAATGAGTCTGCCGGCTATCCGTTCCAGGTCGTCCAGACTTCGTGGACCGGAGAGAATTTTTCCCTCGCGGATTCCAGGGAGGACCCGATAAAAGTAAAAGGCTGGCTTTCGTCGAGCGCCAGCGCGAGGTTGGCTGCGATGTCGGGGAGAGACCTCGAAGCGTTGATGAAGAGTGCGCAATCGAGAAATTTCAAGCCGGTTTCCCTCGGCACGAACGTCTCCGTCCATATTCACAATACCTTTCGCGAGATGAAGACTGCGAACGTTGCGGGTCTTCTGCGAGGCAGCGATTCAGTTCTGTCGAAGGAGGTCGTTATTTTCACGGCTCATTTCGACCATTTGGGAATTGTTCAGCCGGTGAACGGAGATTCAATTGACAATGGTGCTCTCGACAACGCATCCGGTGTCAGCATGGTATTGACGCTGGCGAAGGGCTTCGCAGAGCTTGCGCAAAAGCCGAAGAGATCCTTGCTCTTCTTGCTGGTAGGGGGAGAAGAGGCCGGCACACTGGGGTCCGAGTACTACGCTGCTCATCCAACATTTCCCGCAGAAAGAATTGCCGCTGATATCAACCTGGACGGAGTGAACATGTTTGGAGAGACCCGCGATATTTCCATGATCGGAAATGGGCGCTCAACGATGGATGATGCTGTTGCGAAGGCGGCGGCCGTTGTGGGGTTTGTCGTCAAGCCGGATCAGTTTCCTGAGCAGGGGATGTTCTACCGATCCGACCAATTCAGTTTTGCAGCGGTCGGAGTGCCAACAGCATACTTCGACCCCGGGATTGATTTTGTGGGGAGACCCGCAGAGTGGGGAATGAAAATGGCTGCGGAATATAACGACTATAATTACCATCAGCCGAGCGATGAGATCAGAAGCGATTGGACGTTTGAAGGGACAATCCAGGAAGCAAAATTCTACTTTCACCTCGCGTACCTGCTTGCCAGCCAGCCCGCAATGCCTCAGTGGAATAGTGGAGATGAATTTGAGGCTGTGCGGCTGAAATCATTGAGTCACGCCAGCCAATAGACAATAGTTTTTTCCCCTACCGGCTACAGTTTTCTATTCTTCAGCATCCTTGTCCAGTGCACAATTTGCTTCTTTACTTCCTGCGGCGAGGTGCTTCCCGCTGATCTTTTGTTTTCGACGCTCCGATGCGGAATGAGAAGGTCGAAAACATCCTCCTCAAGAAGAGGAGAAAAATGTTTCAATTCAGAGAGTGTGAGCTGCGTGAGACTCTTCTTGTGGTCGACCGCATGTGCGACAATTTTTCCGGTGATGGAATGAGCATCCCGGAAGGCCTCCCCTTTCTTCACGAGGTAATCCGCAATCTCCGTCGCGGTGAGAAAATCGTTCTTTAATTCCTCCTCAAACCTGTTCTTTTCAAATTTTGTGTGGACCAAGATGTGCGAGAAGATGAACAGGCATTGCCGCGTCGTCGCGACCGCATCGAGGAGCGGAAACTTGTCTTCCTGCATGTCGCGGTTGTAGGCAAGCGGCAGCCCCTTCATGATCGTCAGGATATTCATTAAGTCGCCGTAGACCCTTCCCGCTTTTCCGCGAACGAGTTCTGCCATGTCGGGATTCTTTTTCTGCGGCATGATGCTGCTTCCGGTGGTATACGCATCGTCCGTTCTGGCAAAGCCGAATTCCTGCGAGCTCCAGAGGACGATCTCTTCTCCGAGCCTGCTGAGATGTGTCATGACGATGCTGCACGAAGAAATAAACTCTATCAGATAGTCGCGGTCGCTCACCGCGTCGATGCTGTTTTCAACGATGCCGTCAAAGCCAAGCTTACGCGCAACCAGTGCACGGTCGATCGGGAATGAGGTGCCTGCCAGTGCCGCGGCGCCGAGAGGGAGCTTATTTACTCGTTTATAGCAATCCTGAAGCCGCTCAAAATCCCTTTCGAGCATCGACGTATACGCGAGCAGATGATGCGAGAGATATACCGGCTGAGCCCGTTGAAGGTGCGTATAGCCAGGCATGATCGTGTCAAAGTACTTCTCGGCTTTGAACAACAGCACGCGCTGCAGCTGCAGGATCAGTTTTTGCATTTCACGGATAGCGCCGCGTAAATGAAGCCGTTCGTCCAGCGCGACCTGGTCGTTCCTGCTCCGTCCTGTGTGAAGCTTCCCGCCCATCGGTCCGACCTTCTGGATGAGACGCTGCTCGATCGCCATATGAACATCTTCCTTCTCCCAGGAAAGCTCAAGTTTTCCTGTGTCGATTTCCTTAGCGATAGCCCTGAGGGATGTGCGGATACGGCGCGCCTCTTCCTGCGAGAGAATCTTTACCGCCGCAAGCATCTCAACGTGTGCGATGCTGCCGGCAATGTCTTCCTGGTATAGATGTTTGTCAAGGTCGATGGATGAAGAGAATCTCAGCGCTATTTCGGACAGCGGTTCTTTGAACCTACCGCTCCACAACGGCTGTTGATGAGCCATAGTCAACTCCTTTTGAAAAGGCATGAGAAAAAAAATACCTGACGGTCTCTTGTGCGACGTCAGGTATAAAACAGGAATTCCGACAGGTTATTCCCGGACGACCCAGACTTTTGCTTTTGCACTGACTTTTGTGTGCAGTTTCACCGGCACTTCGAAAATGCCGAGGGTTTTGATCGGCTCTTCGAGTTCGATGGTCCGCTTGTCGACCGTGAATCCCTTTTCCTTCAAGGCATCGGCGATCATCTGAGAAGTGACCGAACCGAAAAGCTTATCGTCTTCGCCGACCTTCATCGGGATCGTCACGGAGAGTTTTTCCAACTCGACGCCGAGCTTTTCCGCTTCCTTAAATTGTTTCTGTTCCTGCCGTTCGTGCTGCTTCTTCTCTTCGTCGAGCGCATGCAGGCTGCTTGTCGTGGCCCGGTATGCGATGCTGCGCGGAATAAGATAATTCCGTGCATAGCCGTCTTTCACGGCAACGACTTCGCCGATTTTTCCCAGGGTTTCAAAATCCTGACGTAAGATCACTTTCATACTTTCTCCAGCATTCTAATTGAGTGCGATTTATTTAATGGCGTCGGACACAAAGGGGAGCAGCGCAAGGTGGCGCGCTCGTTTGATCGCCTTCACCAGCTGACGCTGATGTTTGGCGCACGAGCCGGTAATGCGTTTGGGAATGATCTTGCCCTGCTCGGTGACGAAACGGTACAATTTCTTTTCATCTTTGTAATCGATGTAGATTTCTTTCGAATCGCAGAAGCGGCATGTGCGTTTCTTGCGTATCGCATTCGAATCGCGTTTTTCGCGCCGGTCATCGCCGCCTCGCCGATTTTGACTTTGATGGAACACTGTGAATTCTCCTTATTAAGTTCTGTTGCTGTTTTCGAAAAACCTTCCTGGGTTTGTGGATTTCGACGACGCCTATACGACGACGTCTCCGACGCCTGGTGCGGCGGCGGCCTGAGTCTTCAGGAGCGCGGCAGCAGCAATTTCTTTTGCCTTCAGCGCCTTCTTATCCAATTGAATGGTCAGGTAGCGGATAATCTGCTCGTCCAACTGGTAGTGCCGGTCGAGCTTCGCGATGAGGTCTCCGGGTCCCTTGAATTCGAAAAAGGCATAGAACCCATTGTTCTTCTTGTCGACGGTGTAGGCAAGCCGTTTTCGGCCCCATTTTTCCAGCGAACGAACGTCACCGCCGTTTTTCACGATGACGTCCTTTACTTTTTCGATAACGGCGTCAATCTGTGCGTCGTCGAGCGCGGCATTGACGATGAACGTCGTCTCGTAGATCTTGTGTTCTTTTTCCAACGATGTACCTCCTATGGACGTATGATGATGGTCCCATCTCATTGATGATGGAACAGGGTGTTAATTGTTGAATTAAAAGTGAAAAGTTAAGAATCAAAAACTCTTAGCAACTGTTTTCCAACCTGGTTACTGATCACTGAATACTCACTCCTTCTACACTGAACTATCATTCCCCAGAAACGATCTGTTGAAATTATTCATCGCATATTCAATTCCGTTTTGGATCAAGGCCAGTGCGGCGTCGTGCGCGCGGGCGAACATTTCCGCTGCCTGCGGGATTTCTTCTTTTTCAAAAGGGGAGAGAACGTAATCGGCCATTAATTCCTTTCTCTCCTCGGTCGGACACGTCGGCCCTGCGATTCCTACACGAAGGCGCGGAATCTTCTCCGTCTGCAAATGATAAATAATCGATGCAAGTCCGTTATGTCCTCCGTCGCTTCCCTCGGCTCGAATTCTCAGAGTTCCCAGCGGGAGCTGAAAATCGTCGAGGATGACGAGTAATTCAGAAGCGGTAACCCCGAACCGTTCCATGATCTGAGCGACCGCTACTCCGCTCTCATTCATGAACGTCATCGGAGCTGCAAGAATAACGCGCCGGTCATTAACCGCACAGTCAGAATACAGATAATCGCCGCTGCCGTCGAGCATCGGCGATCGCAGCGATTGCGACAGCGACTCGATAACGTTGAATCCGACGTTGTGCCTCGTTGAGGCATAACGCCTGCCGGGATTTCCCAGCCCGATAATGCATGCTGTCTTCTCTGAATCCGGTTCTTCGTCAAAGAATTTCTGCAATGAGGGGGATGCCAGTTAGAAAATAAATCTCAAAGAACGGAGAAAAAAGATCTCACGATCGGGTGTTGAGTTACTTCTTATCTTCTTTTTTAGCGGGAGCGCCGGGTGCTGCTTTTGCAGCCGGTGCCGCTTTCGCCGCTGGGGCTGCTTTTGCTCCGCCGGCTGCCGGTTCCGCTCCTTCTTCGCCTTCCTCAGGCTTCTTGCCCTTGGCAATGACTTCCGGTTCGGCCAGGGTTGTCGCGGCGGCCGCATCCGCGGGTGTTTCCTCTTTCAAGATTGTCGGAGGAACGACGGCGACAATCGTGCTGGATTCGCTTTCGAGAATCTTCACGTTGTCGATCTTGATATCGCGGATGTGGACAGACTGATTGATGCCAAGTTCCGCGATATTTATTTCTACATGGTCGGGAATAAATTTAGGTAAGCAGGATACTTTGAGTCGGTGCATCACATGCTGAACCGTTCCGCCGTCTTTGACACCTTTCGGCGTACCGTTGAGCATCACAGGCACCTCGATGGTTAATTCTTCGTCTGCACGAACGCCCTGCAGATCGAAGTGGATTGGTAAATCTGAAACGGGGTCGAACTGAACGTTGCGAAGCACGCACGTCTTCGCTTCGCCGTTGTCCAGCTTCAAGCTTACGATATGCGCTTCTGAAGTATAGATGAGCGGTTTCAATCCAAGCGGAGTTGCCGCGATATGAATGTTTTGTTCGCCGCGCGAATAGTATTCGCCCGGAATTTTACCGGACCGCCGTATTGCCCGTGTACGCTTCCCGGTGCTTGTGCGGACTTCTGCTTGAAGAACTACTTCTGACATGACTTACTCCTTTAGAAAACTAATCGTCCTGAGTTTTATCTTTATCAACATCAAATAGGGAACTGATCGACTTGTTGTCGAAGGACCGGTGGATCGCTTCGGCAAATATCTTGGCGACAGACATGACTTCAATTTTGGGAGATGCTTGTTTCAGTTGGATGCTATCCGTTACGAGCAAATTCGATACTGCCGAATTATTGATCCGCTCCATGGCTTTTCCCGATAGGATCGGATGCGTGCATGCACCGTACACCTCTTTTGCGCCGGCATCTTTGAGAGTCTTTACCGCGCTGGTGAACGTTCCCGCCGTATCAATGAGATCGTCAACGATGAGAACATTTCTTCCCTTGACCTCGCCGACGATATTCATGACTTCGACCTCGTTCGGGGCCGGTCTCCGTTTGTCGATCAAGACCAGATCTGCATCCAGCCGCTTTGCGTAGGCTCTTGCCATTTTTATTCCCCCGACATCGGGGGAGACGACAGTCAGATCGGGGATTTTTTTCTTCCGGTAGTAATCGACAAAGACAACCGACGAATACAAGTGATCGAACGGAATATCAAAGAATCCCTGGATCTGCGGAGCATGTAAATCCATCGCGATAATTCTGTCGGCCCCGGCCTTTGTCAACAGGTTCGCAACAAGTTTTGCCGTGATTGCGACACGAGGCTGGTCTTTGCGATCCTGACGGGCATACCCGAAATACGGGATAACCGCTATCACTTTCCGCGCCGACGCTCTCTTTGCGGCGTCGATGGTGAGCAGGAGTTCCATCAAATTGTCGGCCGGCGGATTTGTTGGCTGAATGATGAAAACGTCTGCCCCTCGTACATTGTCAATGAACTTTACCCAAATTTCGCCGTCACTGAAATTGCGGATGTCTATTCCGCCCAGTTCTTCACCGAGATTCTTCGAAATCTGCTCGGCTAGTTGGGGGTTTGCCCTGCCGGAAAATACCTTTAATCGATACATTCGTAATTTACACGTTAGTACGAACAGGGGGTATCTGATAGCCGATCGGTTATTTCTTCCCGCAACGGCGGGGACACGCGCACGACTTTTCTTTCAAACTTATAAATATAATAAATACCGTGCAGAGAGTCAATTATTTTTTGCGGTAAAGAAATAGCTGCGGCAGTGTCTTAACTCCGTTCGTTGAGAAAAACGATGAAGCAGAATCGGCCATTTCCTTGACATTCACCCCGTCGTTGGCTATTTTCTAACTGGTTTTTTATGGATGAAATCAAAGAACGTGTGTTCCGCCTTGTAATGCCGCTGGGAGCTGATTTGTATGGCGACATCAGATGGAAAGAAGAGAGTACTGGACCGGGGGGGAAAAAGCTGCCGGTTATCATTGTCTGCCATGGCTTTAAAGCGTTCAAGGATTGGGGCCCGTTCCCTGCGATAGGCCGGTATTTTGCCGAGTCCGGTTTTGTTTCTATCGTCTTCAATTTTTCTCATAATGGCATCGGGAAGAACTTCCGGAAATTTTCAGAACGGGAAAAATTCTCGGTAAATACCTTCAGTATTGAGCTAGAGGACGTTAGCACAGTGCTCAGTGCGATATCGGCCAATCAGATTGAGTGTGATCGCATCGATGAGACAAAGATCGGAATTGTGGGACATTCTCGCGGAGGGGGAATTGCGATCATATCGGCTCGTGAGAACAGAAAGATTAAGGCGGTTGTGGGGTGGTCGACGGTTGCCTATTTCGACCGATATACAGAAGCGCAACGGAGGCTGTGGCGGGATAAGGGTGTCGTAGGACATCCTTCCAACAATCCGCACACTCTTTTTCGATTGCGCACAGATTTGCTCGACGACCTGGAAAACAACAGAGAGAGATTACAAATCAAGCAAGCTGTCCACGACCTTGGGAAGCCGTTGCTCTTGGTCCACGGGACCGCAGACATTTCAGTTCCAACGGACGAAGTCAAGTCCCTGTTCGAAGCGTCAGACAAAACGATGACCGAGTTGATTCTGCTGGACGGAGTAGGGCACATGTACGGAGCACACCACCCGTACGTAAAGCCCGCCCCGGCAATGAGCCGTGTTCTGGAGTTGACATCTGCATGGTTTCATAAACACTTGTGACAATAAAAGGAGAAACGATGGAGACAACGCGCAAGTTCTTTCAGCACGCATCAGTACTGCCTTTCGCTGGAGAAAAATCGAGTATTTTCGTTCAGGCCATTTGGATTTCCCTCTTTGCGGCGCTGACCGCTCTCGGGGCCCAAGTCGCCATTCCTCACCAGCCGGTGCCGTATACATTGCAGACATTTTTTGTTCTGCTGGGGGCTGCGTTCCTGGGAAGCCGCAACGGCTCTATCAGCCAACTTTTGTACATCGGCATGGGTGTAGCCGGTCTGCCAGTATTTTCCGGCGCCAGTTTCGGATTTGCACGAGTCATCGGCCCGTCGGGAGGATACCTCCTTAGTTTTCCCCTTGCGGCACTTGTCGCAGGGTATCTTGTGCATCTCCGTTCAGGTTATTTGTGGACTCTTCTTGGGATGTTCTTAGGACTTGTCGTGGTCTTTGCGTGCGGTGCGACATATTTGAATTATTTCTATTTACATGATTTCAGAGAGTCTATGTTTAGCGGATTTTTGATCTTTTCATGGTGGGATATGTTGAAGCTTTCAGCGGCGGCGGCCATCTACAATGAGTTTGCAAAACGATACAGGAAACTGCCGGCGTAGAATAGCAGAGATCAAGAACGGAAAAAGCCTCTCAGAAAACGGGAGGCTTTTTTGTTTCAGGCCGATTGCAGGCGACTCCTTATTTCTTTTCAACCTCCAACGGCAACTCGGAAGGGAACCAATCTCTTGTCTGGTTGCAGAAAGAACAGACAGAGAGCATGACCGGCACCTCGACAAGTACGCCGACGACAGTTGCCAGCGCCGCACCGGAAGCGGGTCCGAAAACGGTAATAGCCGTGGCCACCGCTAATTCGAAGAAGTTGCTGGCACCAATGAGCGCTCCCGGCGCGGCGATGTTGTGCTGCACCTTAAAAAGTTTCATCAATCCGTACGCCAGCGATGAATTAAAATAGACCTGGATCAGGAGGGGGATTGCGATCAGCACAACATCAAAGGCATGCAATGATAGATTGTCCGCCTGAAAGGCAAAGATAAAAATTAAGGTAGTCAAGAGTGCGATCATTGTTATCGGATGAAAGAAGCCCATGTACTTCGTCTCGAACCATTCTTTGCCTTTCATCCGAAGCAGGAGAGCCCGGCTT
>Ga0265318_10000908_pt1 | contig 19305 bp, 15 predicted proteins | sample 4821metaG_FD_192431 | JGI IMG/M metagenome (GOLD analysis project Ga0265318, IMG submission 192431) | Rhizosphere microbial communities from Carex aquatilis grown in University of Washington, Seatle, WA, United States - 4-8-21 metaG | ecosystem: Host-associated > Plants > Roots > Rhizosphere >... | reverse complement strand
GCAATAGAACCTACGCTATCGTTGTCAATTCGGCGTACGATTCAACGCAGGTGATACAGGTAGACGGCGGACCGGATGCACACAATGCAGCTGCAACGTGGGTGCTTGTAATATACGGCTTGAACTATAATATGGCATTCACCGGCGCAAATTATGATAAGATTGATGTCTTGTATCCGAAACCTCTCGTCATCGGTACGGATCTGTTTACCTTTACTGTACCAAGTGTAATCTATTCAGCCTCCTTGGCGAAACAGGATATTTCTCAAATCAATGTTTTCCCGAATCCATACTTTGGGTTTAACAGACTCGAAGCGAGCAAATATGACCGATGGGTTCGGTTCACGCACTTACCTTCGAGTGCAACGATTCGAATTTTCAATCTCGCGGGTATTCTCGTCCGTACAATTGTGAAGAACGATCTTACGCAATTCTCGGATTGGGATCTGCTGAATCAAAATAAACTGCCGGTCGCTGCAGGAATGTATATTGCCTACATCGACTGCGGAAGTTTGGGGACGAAGACGCTGAAGTTCGCGATCATCCCGGAACAGCAGTTCTTAGACCATTATTGAGAAACCTAAGGAGCGAAAATGAAAACATTGCTATTTGAAAAATTAAAACTGGAAGGAGATATTCAATGAATATCACATTAAAGCGCTTAGCGGGCATTGTCATGCTGAGCACCTTGCTGATCATATCTGCGTTTGCAGGCAATACAAACCGCACCGGGACGGCAGGCGCGCAGGAACTCTTAATTCCTACCGGTGCGAGCGGAATAGCCCTTGCGGGAAGCGATGTCGCATTTGTGTCGGGCCCCGATGCGATCTTCTGGAATCCCGCGGGTCTAGCCCGAGGCGGTTTCGGTACCGAAGCATCCTTCTCGCATGAGTCCTATCTTGCGGGCATCGGAATCGATTATGGTGCAGTCGCAGCAACATTCGGCACCGTCGGGACATTTGCCGCTTCGTTCAAGTCGATCGCATTCGGCAATATTCCTGTGACGACCGAGGACAATCCTGATGGAACGGGCGCAACGTATTCGCCGACGTTTATGACCGCGGCGTTGACATATTCGAAGATCCTCAGCGACAGGATCTCGGTCGGTGCAAATTTCAATTTCGTCAACGAGACGATCATGAGCACTACGGCATCAGGGTTCGCCCTCGATGCCGGCGTGCAGTACAATGGTCTTATCATTCCGGAGTTGAAATTGGGCGTCGCGATCAAAAACCTCGGTCCGAATATGACATTCTCCGGCTCTAATCTGCTTCGCCAGGGAACAACAGTCGGAGACATTCGCGGCACACAGTGGTACGATGTCCAGGCGGCTTCCTTCGAACTTCCTTCGCAAATGGACGTTGCGCTGGCCTACGACAAGAAACTGGGTGAAACGAATGACGTGACCGTTTACGGCACTTTCGAGAACAATAACTACAGTTCGGATGTCTATAAGTTCGGTCTGCAATACTCGTTCAATAATATGCTTTTCCTTCGAGGCGGATACAACTACGCACCGAACGCCCCGAAAGACCAGACCGGGCAAACCTCCGAGATCTACGACTATACGTTTGGAGCCGGAATCAACTACAACTTGGGTGAATTGAATTTCACGCTTGATTACGCCTACGAACATGTTCTCCTCCTCACCTCGATCAACGTGTTTACTGTGAGGCTTGGTTTTTAAGGAATAAATACTGCATTGTATAAAAAGGTTGCCCGCGTTCTTCGGGCGACCTTTTTTATTTTGCAAGTGCATGATGTCCGCACTCTGCAGCCACTCGCAATCATACCGGTATACGAATGTCATTCACACGTTCACTTCTGTTTCTCTTGGTCTTCGGGGCCGCAGCATATTCACAGCCGTCTCCGTATTTTTCCCGGAACGGAGCGCGTACATCTGCTCAACTGCTCAGGGAGATAAAAGACCCTGCCGTTTACCTTGTCATTGCAGCGGCTCCGGGTTTTGAGGACCGCGCGTCGATAGCGAATTTCAGGGTTGGGGGCGGAGCCACCGTTGCGGTTGCCTACGTTACTAATGGAGAAGATATCCCCAGCGATTTGGACGGAGAAATGTTTTACCAGCTTGCTTCACGCAGAAAAGAGGAAGCCTATCGCGCTCTCTCCTACCTCGGGGCACAATCGTATTTTCTCAACGTTCCCGTGAACGAATTTTCCACCGGAATGAATTGCTTCCATCCGACTGCCGAGTTCACGAATGTCTTGAAGGACCGTCTTGACAGTGTTATCGCTCAGCTCAAACCCGATGTTATTGTCCTGGATCGGGATCCGCTGTCGGAAAACAAGGAATCGGAACGAACCCTCTATCTCAAACGTCTGATTCTTGACGATCTCCGCGACAAGAAGAGGGCTTCATTGCAAAGCGTGAACCGATTTTTCGTTGAGTCCCGCGGCGCTGCACATTCCGTCGCCCTCCCCGTTGAACAGAGAGATTCGGTTTGGTCCGAGAGCTGCATCCAGATGGCGCAGAAGGCGGCAGGATCTTACGCAAGCCTGCGCTTCCAGATTCCATTATGGAATACGTACAGCCGGCATCGGTATGTACAGGCTTTTCCCGAGGACGCGAAATCGTCGTATCCTTTGGATAAGGGCCTTCCTCTCATCGGCAAGAAGTTAAAAACACTCTTGCCGGCGATCAACTCCGTGTTTTCGATCGAGAAGTTTTCAAACCGGAAAAAGCGGCTTGCGATGCTCCGCCGCGTGATCGCACTGGTCGACTCATTCATTCAAAGCCAGGCCGCGCTGCTGGAACCTATCGATGTACGAGTGCTATCTTCCTGGAAACTTCATCTTGAAAACCTTCGCTGCGAAGTTTTAGGTGTTTCGATCCATTACAGCGTCAGCGATACGGTTGTCACTCCGGTACAGCTCTTTTTCCTGAGATTCGGTGCATTCGATCCGGCGTTTGCCGGCGGCAAGACGCAAATAGTCTTTCCGGGAGTTATCCAGAAACAGTGGATCGTCAACGAAGCGCAGGAGAGTTTTTACTCGTTGAACGACAGTGCACAGTTCAGGATCCTTACTCCGAAGGGTATCAGCCTGAATTCAACTGAAACACCGCTAGGGTTCGGAGCCATGCAGGTCAGGACGCCGATGGTCTTTATCGTGACCCATCGGGATGCAGATCCAGCCCGGAATTTTATGTACAGGGAAGAAGTACCGCTCATCATTGCCCCGTACCGATCGGCCGAAATCCTGTCCCCCAAGGTGATGATGTACCGGGACACAGTTGTAAGTGTTCGGTTCAAAAGCAATGTCCGTGATGGGTCGAAGGGAGCGCTCCACATCGATGATGTGGTCGTATCGTCGCCCGAAAGAAAGTTGGATATGCCGGGAAAAAATTTTGTTGGAATCGATTTACTTCATCTCTATTGGAAAGACACAGTTCTAACTTCTCCTCACCAGGTCATGATATGGGCGGGCAAGGGAAATTCCGCGGGAAGTTTTACGGTTCAACCGTTGAACGTAAAAACGACGACGAGCAAGAAAATCGGATTGTTCTCTGCGCTGAAGAAGAGCCCCGTACAGATCGCAGTTCGCCGGCTCAGTGACGCTATATCGCTGCTGGATACGGCGAACATCACCCCGTCAGCCTTGTCCGATCTATCCGTGATGGTCATCGATCAGTTCTCGCTTGACGCCTTCGCCGGTGCGGGCCGTCAACTGGAGTTCGTGGAACGGTGGGTCAAGCAGGGCGGCCGGTTGATCATTCTTCCCCAGCATGGAACGGTTCCCAAAAACCCTTTCCTGGGCGATGACATTTCGTTCGCCGATTTCTCCGTCGGTGATTGTGGGGAGAGGCTTTCGATCGATTCGACCAACGCTATGTTGTATGCGCCAAATAAAATTGATTTGAGCCGCTTCACCGAAACGCCGTTTCCAATCTCGTACGTCGAGCTGGCGGTGCAACAGAGGGGGGAGTCAAAAGTTTTGATGACGGCCGGATCCCGCGCTCTCTTGGACGAAAGGCATCTTGACAAGGGGAGGATCATTTATTGTGCGCTGAATCTTTATCCGCGGCTGCTCGACCTCCAGAGCGCTTCGTACGCATTGCTCGCCAATCTTATCAGCACAGGTACTGGACTATGACCGATCGCAATAAAGATGTATTAACAACGGGTAACGTATGAATCCGTCGCTTATTATTCTTTCGCTCATCGTGGCTGTCTTTCCCCTGGGCAGCCCACCCCATCCGTCGGGGCGGGAAACCGATTCCAGTTCCGCGACCCCGGCAGCAGATTCGGCGGCTGTGTCGTTGGAGGGCGTTGTGGTCGATGTGACATTCGGCAGCTTTGTGAATGCTGCTTCATTTTCTGCAGCCTCTGACGGCGGTTTGTTTGTGCTTGACGAAGGGAATAACACGCTGGCAGAGTTTGCGCCGGACGGCTCAACCGTGAAGACGATCGGCGGCAAAGGGTGGGGCAACTTCGAGTTCGACCAGCCTGCGGGGGTTTGTGCATCGTTTCCGTTGAACATATGCGTGGCTGACTATAACAACCGCCGAATACAGGAGTTCGACCGAAAACTGAATTATGTTCAGTCTATTACCGATCAGAATTTGCCGTCATCATACAGCGGGGAATTTTATCCCAAGGCGTGCGGCCTCTCGACGCAGGGAGAGCTGTTCGTTCTTGAAACGCAGGGAAAGCGCGTCCTGAAATTCGACCAAAAGCAAAACTTCCAAATGGAGTTCGGATCATACACGGCGGGAGAAGGGGCATTGTCCGATCCGCACGATCTTATGGTGACTTCTTCGGACCGGGTTATTGTTCTCGATGCACATCGCGTGGTTACTTTTGATATTTTTGGCAACTATCTCAGTTCTTTTTCACTGCTGACATCCGAAAATCCGAAAGCGATCAGCAGCACACAGGATGAAATCGTCGTCAGCTTTCCATCATCGATCAAAGTATTTTCATCGGACGGAAGGCCTGAATTCCAGGTATCTTCCCTATCGGTGATAGGACTCCCCGCGCACAGCGAGTTCCGCAGCGCACTCCTTCTCCCAGCTCCCAAGAATGCGGATTCTCTTAGAATCGTTATCCTCACCAGTCACGAAGTCGTGATCGTGCGGAAGGGCTCTTGAGCTGTGCCAAAAGTGTATCCGAAGACGGGTGGCCGGAAATCGTACCGGATCAACCTTCAATGAGGGAATTTCCGGCATGGAAATCATTAATGTACCAGGTGCCTCTGTAGGCGGGTTGTTTTTTAAAAAAAAATCCCGTATTATTTTCTCATTGAATACCGTTTGCCAGGGGGGTAGACGGATTTTTATCACACTAAATCATAAGAGGGGGTTATATGTCAAAAAGCCTGAATAAAGCGCAGCTCATCGGGAATTTGGGGAAGGATCCCGAACTGAAGTACACGAGTGCCGGCGTTGCCGTCGCGACGTTTTCAATTGCTACGAGTGATTCCTGGAAAGACCAGGAAGGAAACACCCAGGAGCGGACCGAATGGCACAACATTGTTGCCTGGAGGAAGCTTGCCGAGATCTGCGGCGAGTGGCTGAAGAAGGGGAAACGGGTTTATATTGAAGGCAGAATACAAACTCGCAGCTACGAAAAAGACGGGGTGAAAAGATATATTACGGAAATTGTTGCCGACCAGCTGATCATGCTTGATGGCGGAGGGGGCCAGCGGCCGACAAACGGCAGTGAAGCTGAAACGCCCGCCGCCGACGCTGCGCCGGCAAAAGAGGACGATCTTCCATTCTGAGAAATGGAAAAAGTTCTTTCTCCTTTGTACATTGATAACAGCCCCGCTGCGGCGGGGCTGTTGTGTTCATAGTCTGTTCGTTCGGCTTCATCCTAAAACACTGACCACGAATGGTATCTGAGATTTTTCTCGACAGCGCGGTGTTTCTTTGTTCGCTGGTGCTATCAGCTTTTTTTTCAGCTGCAGAGGTCGCTCTCTTTTCGCTTCAGCCGTCGGCGCTCGAAGAGCGTGCGTCGCAGAGCTCCGGCGGGTGGAAGTACGTTATAGTGCTCCTCCGAAAGCCCAGGTATCTGCTCGTGACGATCCTTATCGGCAACACGGTTGTTACCACTGCTGCGGCAGTCGTTGCTGCTTTTCTGACCGTCCACGCCGCCGGAACGTTTGGATGGAACAAAGAACTGGCGTTGGGGATCGAAGTGGTCGTCGTGACGTTCATAGTGATCGTGCTGAGCGAAGTGACGCCAAAGGTCATCGCAGCCCGGGTACCTGCTGCATTTTCCCGCCGCATCGCCTTTCCCCTCTACCTTATATCCGTCGTCTTCTATCCTCTCACGGCGGTCCTTGTAGCGATGGTCAATGCATTTGAATCACGCCTCGGCCTTCATCAGCGACATACAGCATTGAAGAGCGACGAGATCAAGACGCTTGCCGACGTTGTGAGCGATCACGGTGCGATCGACCAGGAGGAACGGAGCATTATCCACAGCATGATGAATGCCAGGGAGATGATCGTTCGTGAAGTGATGACGCCCCGCACCGATATGGTCGCCCTCGACGGCGAAGTTCAGTCGTTCGACGGAGTTGTCGATGTGTTCGTCGCAAAGAAACATTCCCGCATCCCTGTCTACTCCGGGACGATCGACAACATCAAGGGCATTCTGTACGCAAAGGATGTGCTTCCCCTGCTGTACGAAAAACAAACCCGGAAGACGCTCGACATCCTCAAGCTTTCCCGCGAGCCACTCTTCGTACCGGAAAGCAAGAAAGTTGAAGACCTCCTGAAAGAATTCCAGGACAAGAAGACCAGGATTGCAGTTGTTGTGGACGAATACGGCGGCACCGCCGGTCTTGTGACCTTCCAGAATGTCGTGAAGACGATCGTCGGAGATATTTCGGACGAACTCGCCGTTTCCGAATCGAAGGCGCTCAAGCTTAGCGAACATTCGTACCGATTCAGCGCGAACATCGGGATCGCTGAGGCACTGGAGATGCTCGGGATTCCTTCTTTTACCGACGAATCGGGGTATGATACGCTGGGAGGGTTTTTGTTTCACTTGTTCGGCAGAGTTCCCAAAGAACACGAATCGATACAGTACGAAAATGTTCTCTTTACAGTACAGCGGGCGGCGAGAAACAGGATCCTGTACGTTCTCGCCGACGTTCAACGGCCAGTCGAAAGGAAAGAAACAGAATGAAGGGACTACGCATTCCGGTTTTTCTCTGTGCGCTCACCGTCGTCATTTCGTTTTATGCACACCCGGCGTCCCGCGATCCGGTCCGCGGCAAAAAGGGGATGGTTGTCGCAGCGGATCCCATTGCAGCGAACGTCGGGCTGAAGATCCTGAAGGAGGGAGGGAACGCGGTCGATGCGGCTGTTGCCGTCGGCTTTGCACTGGCAGTGACGTATCCGGGAGCGGGAAATATCGGCGGCGGCGGTTTCATGGTGATGCGCTTTGCGGACGGAACCGTAAAATCGCTCGATTACAGGGAAACGGCGCCGGCTGCCGCGAAGCGCGACATGTTCCTCGACAAGAACGGAAATTTTGTGGAGCAGAGAAGCACCCGCGGGCATCTGGCATGCGGTGTGCCGGGGTCTGTTGCCGGATTGATGTATGTCCAGAGGAGGTACGGAAAACTTTCCCGCGCGCAGGTATTGAAGCCGGCGATCGACCTCGCTGAAAAAGGATTCCATCTTCACTACCGGCTCGCCGACGATCTTGAGAGAATGCTGCCTGAATTTTCAGCATACAAAAGTTCAAAAAAAGCTTTTTCAAAAAACGGAAAGCCGTACGCCGAAGGAGATCTCTTCCGGCAAAAAGACCTGGCGGCGACGCTTAAGCGCATACGGGACAAAGGGCGCGACGGATTCTACACGGGTGAGACAGCGAAGCTGATCGTCGCAGAAATGAAGCGCGGGGGCGGGCTCATTACCCTCAAGGACCTTGAAGATTATGCCTCGATCATCAGAGATCCTGTCCGCGGAATGTATCGAGGATACGAGATCATTTCTTCCGGACCGCCGAGCAGCGGCGGCGTGGCTCTCGTCGAGATGCTGAACATTCTTGAGGGATACAACCTTGAAAGCTACGGCTGGAATTCGTCGCAAGCCGTTCACCGGATGATCGAGGCGATGCGGAGAGTCTATGCCGACAGGGCAGAATTTCTGGGAGACCCGGATTTCGTCAAAATACCGGTCGCCTGGCTTCTCTCGAAGAATTACGCCGATCAGCGCCGTGCATCAATTGATCCGGACACGGCGACCCCGAGCAATCAGATCTCCCACGGCAACCAGCCGCCGCCGGAGAAAGATCACACCACGCATTATTCCGTGGCCGACAAGTTCGGCAATTGTGTGAGCGTTACGACCACGTTAAACGACGCCTTCGGTTCAAAGGTCGTCGTCGCAGGAGCCGGATTTTTATTGAACGATGAGATGGACGACTTCAGCGCAAAGGAAGGCGTGGCGAACGAGTACGGTCTTACCGGCAGCAGCGCGAATTCGATCGCGCCCAACAAACGCATGCTGAGCTCGATGACGCCGACGATCGTTGTAAAGGACGGAAAGCCGTTCATGGTGGTCGGAACGCCGGGCGGTTCGACAATTATGACGACGGTGCTGCAGGTGATCGTGAACGTGATCGACTTTAAAATGACCATCCAGGAAGCCGTCGACGCGCCCCGGATCCACCATCAATGGCTCCCGGATCATCTGATGTACGAACAACGCGCTCTATCACAAGATGCGATCGATAATCTCCGCGCGATGGGATACACGATGCGTATGCGGGAAAATACGACGGGTCTCGCCGAAGGAATTTTGTTCGACCGGAAAAGAGGTCTGCTGCTCGGTGCGACCGACCCCCGCGGTTACGGGGAGGCGGTAGGATACTGAGAAGTGAAAGAGCGCGGATATTTTCGTATATTGATATCAATCACCCAATACCATACCAGAGAATGAAGAACGAAGAGAGAGCAAAAGCCTGGACGCCGACCAACCCGGCGTTCAACCCGGCTGAACCGATGCAAGTAGGCGGTCAGGCCGTGATCGAAGGCGTCATGATGCGCGCCAAAGGAATGATCGCCACCGCTGTGCGGCGTCCCGATGGCAAGATCATTGTAAAAAAAGAAGAGTTTCATTCCCTTGCAGAACGGTACCCGTTCCTGAGAATTCCGATCATCCGCGGTGCTGTCGGCCTGATCGAAATGATGTATATCGGAATTAAAACCTTCAATTACTCCGCGGAAATCGCGATGGGCGATCCCTCCGGGAGTGAATCCGAGCCGGCGAAAGGCCAATCGACGTTTTCCTTGTCGGTAGCGCTCATTGCGGCGATTGCACTCGGTCTCGGAATTTTCTTTTTTATCCCTTTGTTTATCGCGACGCTGTTCTTCAAGGTTGAACAACAGCCGTTGCTATTCAACCTCGTCGCGGGGGCGATTCGTATTACAATCCTCATCGTCTACCTCTATTCGATCTCGCTGATGAAGGACATCTACCGCCTCTTTCAATATCACGGTGCGGAACATAAGGCGGTATTTACGTTCGAACAGAACGCGCCTCTGGAAATCTCCTCCGCGTTGCGGTTCACGCGCTTCCATCCGCGGTGCGGCACCAGTTTTGTGCTGCTCGTTATGCTCGTCTCGATTCTTCTTTTCAGCATTCTTGATGCAGCCGTTCTGCTTGCATACGGTTCGCTGTCGCTACCGATCCGGCTCGCGACACATATCCCGTTCATCCCGATTGTCGGCGGCATTTCGTATGAAGTATTGAAGATGTCCGCGAAACATGCTGCGTCGCCATTCGGCAGGCTGCTGGTAGCACCCGGTTTGTGGCTTCAGAAAATTACCACAAAAGAGCCTGACGAATCTCAAATGGAGGTCTCTCTCTGTGCAATAAAAGCGGCACTGCGGTTGGATGAAGCGTCAACCGCCGTCTATTCTTCTTCCGTCGCCGCGGGGTAATTCTGCCCTCACGATCCTGCACTCTTATCCGGTACCATGCTTGAAAAATTAGAAAAAATCAAAGAACGCTACCTTGAGGTCACACGATTGCTGAGTGACCCAGCCGTGATTTCAAACCAGGAACGCAATAAGGAGCTCGGGAAGGAATTCCGGGAGCTTTCGGAAATTGTAAAAAATTACGAAGAGTACAAGAGGCTGCTCACAAGCGTGAATGGAAGCAGGGAAATCCTCGACCAGGGAGGGGACGCCGAACTGAAATCGATGGCCGAACTTGAGCTTGCCGAACTTCAGCCGAAGCTCATAGCGGTGGAAGATCGCCTGAAACAGCTTCTCGTTCCCAAAGACCCGAACGACAGTAAAGATACGATCATGGAAATTCGAGGCGGCACCGGCGGCGAAGAGGCCGCATTGTTCGCTTCCGACCTTTACCGGATGTACACCCGCTTCGCCGAGCGCAAAGGATGGAAAGTAGAAACGCTCGACTGGAACGAGACGGAAAAAGGGGGCTTCAAAGAAGTTGTCCTCAGTGTTGAGGGGGAGGACGCATACGGCATGATGAAATTCGAAAGCGGGGTTCACCGGGTGCAGCGGGTTCCCGAGACCGAGGCACAGGGACGAGTTCACACATCGGCGGCATCTGTCGTCGTGCTGCCGACGGTTGAGGACGTTGAGATCGAGATAAACCCCGCCGACCTTCAATTCGATACGTACCGCGCCGGAGGGAAGGGAGGGCAGAACGTGAACAAGGTCGAGACCGCGGTGCGCATTACGCATAAACCGACCGGCGTTATCGTCGCCTGCCAGCAGGAGCGTTCACAATTTCAGAACAAGGAGAGGGCGATGAAAATGCTCCGAGCGAAGCTCTATGAAATCAAGCTCAGCGAACAAACCGCAGGAACCGCCGCCACGAGGAAGTCGATGATCAAAAGCGGCGACCGCAGCGATAAAATCCGTACATACAATTACCCCCAGAACAGAGTGACCGACCACCGCATCGGACTAACGCTCTATAACCTCTCCGAAATTATTGACGGGAAGCTCGACGAGATCATCGAGCAGCTCAGGCTGGCCGACCGCGCGGAGAAACTTAAAAGCGGCACAGGGGTCGGTGTTTCTTCATAACGGATCTTTGGTCCTCTTCTTCCTAAAGAACTCCTTCAACAGTTCACCGCATTCCGCGTCGCGCACTCCGCCGATCGTATGAACCCGGTGGTTCAGCCGATTATCATCCGTGATCGAAAAAAGAGTTCCGCATGCCCCCATCTTCGAGTCGTAGCACCCGAAAACAACGGTCGGAATCCGGGAGAGCACGATCGCCCCGGCGCACATCGGGCACGGCTCAAGCGTAACGTACAATGTGCAGCCCTTCAGCCATTTTGACTCCAGGCTCGATGCCGCAGCCGTGAGCGCGATCATTTCCGCGTGTGCGGTCGGGTCGTTCATTGTTTCTATCTGGTTGAACCCTCTGCCGATCACCGCCCCTGCGTGAATGACGACGGCTCCGACCGGAACTTCGTTCTTTGAAAAAGCCGTGCGGGCTTCCTTCAGCGCGAATTCCATCCAGCGTTCGTGGGGAGTCATTGTGCAATTCGGAGGGATTATTTCTTTTCGGGAGACGATTCGCCGGTAACGACCAGGTCGCCAACGGCCGAATCCGCTGTTTGATACGCACGAACGAGTGAGAATTCTTTCATCGTCGTGTTGATGCGCTGGGCCGCTATTTCGATCTCGGATAATTTTTTTGAAATGTCTTCGTCGGTAGACTTCTTCTTTGCAAGGCGGACATATCCAAGGATGATCGCAAGCGGGTTATTGATGCGATGCTTTAAGGTCGTCACGACCTCGTTGAGAGTCTTCAGCTGCGTTTCCTTCAGTTGGATCGTGTGTTGGTGGGCAAGATTTTCCTTCTCTTTGGTCGTCAGCTTTTCACGCAGCTCGATCACACGCACAAGCGCCCACGCCAGAAGCCACATCCACAGAAGCGTGTCAAAATGTGAAAGAGTCTCGGAAGCCCCGAGATGTTTCTTTTTGAACGCCACATAAAAATCGAGGGTCGAGATGAAGTAGTATCCGTAAATGAAATAGGAAGCAAGCACGGCGGGATACCGCGCAACGAAATCTCTCGTATAGATATATATTTTTTTCATTGGAACCGCAATCCGGACAGAGACGCCCGGAAGAGAAATATCATTAGAAGACATTTAGTTGCTATTCTGTTTTGGTCAACTGCCTGCGCGATTATCGACTAACCCCATTTCCCGGAAGCGTCGTCTGGCAGCAAAGATCCTATAAAAACCAATATGTCGAATTTTATCTAGTTCTGCAACGTTAATGTTTTCAAACATTCCCCTCTGCACGGATTTCGAGACGAGGGACATTGGGCATTGACCGAGATCCTACAATCCACTGGGATTGTGTGTGCTGGAAGGTGCGGGCGGCCGGAAGGACACTCTCTACTTCTTGAGATTTGCTTTTGCTTCCTGAAAATTGGCTGTTAAGCGCTTTGCGCGTTCCGTCAACACGGAGTATTTCTCATCGTCGATCGCTTTCTTGTCGAGGAGGTCGCTTCCGATGCCGACCGCAACGGCTCCTGCAGAGACCCATTCGCCGACGTTCTCAATAGTAACGCCGCCAGTCGGCATGAGCCTGATCTGAGGAAACGGACCGGCAATGTCTTTAAAATATTTTGGGCCGAGCGAGGTTGCCGGAAACACTTTGATGACGTCGGCTCCGGCGTTCCATCCTGCCAGAATTTCCGTCGGAGAAAAACACCCCGGCATGCAGACGGTATCGCTTTCGCGGCACACTCCGAGGATGTCGAAGTTCAAAGCGGGTCCGACGACAAATTTTGCGCCGGCCTTGACGACTGCGAGCGCAGCACTTTTTTCTGTGACCGTTCCAGCTCCGACGACGACATCCGCAGGGGAACTTCGCGCGATTTCTGCGATAATCTCAACTGCGCCGGGGACCGTCATTGTGATCTCTATGCACTTGACTCCTCCGGCCTGGATCGCTTGGAGGACCTTCAAGAGCCGCTGCGGATCTTTCATTCTGATAACGGCGATAACACCGGTTGAGAGTATCTGCCAGAGTGTCTCTTTTCGTGACATGCTTACCCTTGTGCGATTGGATGCTGAGGAAAAAATTTGTTATGACGGCATTCGCCGACTTCCGGGGCGAAATAGCGATTTCGTGTATGTCTATATCCTGAAGTCCAACGAATTAGCGTTTGATCCTGGCGCTGCCCCCGCCCATCACGTGCCTGATCTCTTCCATGGTAACCATGCTGGTATCTCCCCGCGTGCTCTGCAGCAGTGCGCCGTGTGCAGCTCCCATTTCAACGCATTCCTGGGCGGGCATGCCGTGAAGGAGCCCGTAGACGAATCCGCTGCAAAATCCATCGCCGCCGCCAACGCGGTCTTCGATTTCGAGATGCGAGAACTTGCGCGATTCGTAAAACGCGCCGTCGTAGTACATGATTGCGGACCAATTATTGACGAGGCCGCTGACAACTTCGCGAAGGGTTGTGCCGACGGCCCGGACATTTGGGAATGCCTCCACAACTTTCTTCACCATTTTTTTGTAGCCGTCAACCGGGAGCGAATTCAGATTCTCGTCCGTTCCCTCAACTTCAAACCCGAGTACTTTCTGGAAGTCTTCTTCGTTCCCGATCAGCACGTCGATGTACGGAACCAGCTTTTTCGTCTCTTCGACGGCCTTCTTGCTGGACCAGAGCTTGCTGCGAAAATTTAGATCGTAGCTCACGATCGTTCCGGCCTCGTGGGCCGCTTTCATGGACGTGTGCGCCGTTTCGGCACAGCCGTCGCTCAATGCAGTGAAAATCCCTCCCGTGTGGAACCATCGAACTTTTCTCCGGTCGAAGATCCGCTTCCAATCGACATCGGAGGGTTTCATATGCGCGACCGCGGTGTGCCCGCGGTCGTACATCGTTACGCTCGGACGAACGCCGATTCCGACCTCGGTGAAGTTCAGGCCGATCCGGTCCGCGCGCCCGGAGCCGTCGTAGGGCACCCAGACAACTTCGCTCAAATCCATCCCGCTTGCCCGTGCGTGGTTCTTGATGAAAGTTCCCAGCGGATTATCGACGAGGCGAGAGACCCATCCCGTTCTTAATCCGTACCGGGCCAGGGCGTATGCAACGTTATATTCCCCGCCTCCCGCGTATGCCTCGAATACCGGCGTCAGCTCAATGCGCTGGTGCCCGGGCGGGCTCAGCCGGATCATGCACTCGCCGAGTGAGAGAAGATCGAATTCTGTTTCCCCTGCCGAATGAATTTTCAATGCCATTGTGTTTTCCGATAGAATGAACGTTCGTCGATAATTGTCGAATTTACAGCCTGCGGCGAACAAATAGTGTCAGATGATCATCGCCGGTACGCGGCAGGTATTCTGTCTGCCGAATCCATGCAAAAACCAGCGTCCCGATCGCCGCATTCGTTCTAAATATAACTTGTATCGATGACAATCGGTAGAGAAAAATTTGTATCGAGCTGTTTGGACCGTTGACATGATTCACATAAGCCAAAATACACCGGCGTGTGAAGGTTCGGGCCGACGAGTTGCGACGATCAACTAGAAGCCAGCTCAAAAACATGCCATTCGATCCTTCGATGCGCTCACTCCGTTCGCTTACTCAGGATGAACGGGCCAATTGTTCACCCTGAGCGATCCCGTTCCGCTGAAGCGGAACGGGAGAGTCGAAGGGCTAAAATAACACCATTTTTGAAGCGACTTCTAATTATTATGCTCTTATTTTTTTTCGCCGTGTTCACGCGGTGTAAAGTTCTCCGTTTGAGTAATGAGTTCTTTGTAAGGACTGTTCCAGCTTTTCAGGAATATACGCGAGAGGGTTCCGGCAAGAAATGGACTCTTTCCGGTGATTCCGAGGTTGCGGGTGTTATAGAAGTAACTCTTTTCGCAGTTTGCGGTGCCGAGCCAGAATGACGTATCGTCGGCAACAATATACTTGCAATGTTCGACGCGGGCAAAAGAAATGTATCCCCCTTCCCACTCGGGGATCGCCGTAAATGCGACTTCGATATTAGGCAGTGCACCGAGTTCCTTAAGGTTGCTGACGGACTGGGAGCTTTTTTCCCAGTCCGATACGATCATGCGCACTTTCACGCCTCTTTTTGCCGCACTCCGTATCGCGTCGTCGATGGTGGTGTACATGCCGCCGCCCCACACGCGGGGTGAATATGAAAGGAATTGCAGCGTCAAAGAGTGCTGCGCGCCGTTGATCAATTCGATGATCGCATGCTCGTCCCACAACGCGGTATCGGGTATGCAGCTCAATGGACTGCACGTGGGCGTGAGAACTGCATCTTCTCCGCCGTTTGCAGCGAGATGGACCGGTATTTGATATCGTTTATGCGCAACCGGAATGTCTTTACCAGATCGCGTAGTATCGGAAGCGAGCTGCCAATCGAGGTTGAAAATGTCGCCGTCCACTTCTGCGATCTCTCTATTATTGATCCGCAGGCCGAGTTCATGGATATGCTCCAACGACCTCCAATCGAAATTCTGGCTGCCGACGAAGACTGCCTTTTCGTCCACGATGAAATATTTCGAGTGTTGTATCCCCCCGGCAATTTCGCCGAAATTGATGCGCCGGGTCTCAATGTTCCTATGTTGTCCGAGACTGTCGACGCTCTGCGGATACGTTTTGTACATACGTGAATCGACGATGAGGCGGACTTTCACTCCGCGGTCTGAGGCGCTGTAGATTGCCGCGAGGACAGGTTCCAACAATTTACCGGGTTCGTTGGAGACATAATATTCTTCAAGGTCGAGCGACCGATGCGCGCTGCCGATCATCTCGAGCCACACTTCCTGCGTGTTGCGGATACCGGGATTATCCAGCATTGTGCCGACCGGCGTGCTCTCCACGATCTCGATGTCGGGAGAAGAGATGCTTTGTGCGTGGAGGGATGTAGAAAGGAAAATCAAAACAGAGAAAACAATATTTTTCATGTTCCGCTCATTAATGATAGATGAGAACTTTGACTGTGGAAATGTACATGACGAAGCGCATTGTGTCAAGAAGGGGAGCGGTTTCGTGCTCCATGAACTTTGATGGTGAGAAATTCATAGGGTATGGTCATCCTGATCCTCGACGAGTCGTCTATCTACGATTCTACGAATCGTAGATTCGTTGAACGACCCTACGGGTCATAGACCCGGAGGGAGTCGTCGACCGCCGCTTTTGCCGAAGGCATCTCCCGCAGGGATCGCATCGCGAACTTCGTGATTGGCGGGAGAAAGATCCATGACACTGAAGCTTCGTCGAAGCACGATGCCGCTGCGTCATGGATTTTCCAGAAAGGATGCCTTCGGCATTCACTTCGTCCCGGTGACGCGGGACTCGTTCAGAGTGATACGACCGAACTCTCTTCATGAAATTAACATGGTCAAGCCACTGCCGATTACTCCAATCCATTTGGATAGATATTTGGGGGATACTCGACGGTGAATTTGAGTTTGAAAACCCTCTTCTCGCCTGGGGCGAGGTTGAATTTCCATCGCAGCATTCCGTCGGCATCGGGGGTCAGGACCTCGGGCTTCGGATCGAGCAGATCGACGACGATTTTTTCGTCGTCGGAAACAGGCACCTGGTCTGTGAGCGTGATCTCAACCGGATATTTCTTGTGGTTCTCGACGGCGTTTTCAAACTCATACTTCGTGCGGATTTTCGTCGAGAACGTCCCGACACGTTCCGTAAAACGGCCGACAAGTTTCCGTTCGACGCGGATAGCCTCGTCGATACCCAGATTCAAAGAGAAAGAATCGCCCGGCATGATCGTATTGACCGGCACGGAGGCCACAAACGAATTGTCGAGGAAGACATTTGCATATCCATTCAGCAGCGGGTAATCCTGAATGTTTTTCCCCTTTCCTTTCAGGAACGCCGCCTGCATTTCTTTAGGTACAACTTCATACAAAAAGTCGATAGGAAAATTCTCGACGGCAATGCCCACTTTATGATCCTGGTTGTCACCCGGTATCGATTGTTTGGATTGTATCGAAAAGCTCGACGACGTCAATTGTTCGGCCGCGACAGAAACGACCGAGGTGGTTGCTAGCTGCTGATTGATGGCCGACAACTGGCGCGACGCCTGGGCGGTCACCACCACCTCTTGTCCAAGAACCATCGATGCTTGAAGGTAGAAATATTGATTAGCGCCGTGTATCCTGGAGATACCGACTTGAGCCTGTCCTTGTCCCTGATACCCGACGTATGAGGCTTTTACTTTATATGTTCCTTCGGGAATGTTATAGATAATGTAATCCCCGTTGGCATCTGTTGTACCGCCGAGTGTCGTTCCTTCGATAGACACATTTGCACCGCCAAGAGGTTCGTCGGTATCGGAGTCGAGGACACGGCCCGAGAGTGTGTTTCCAGTAAGTGTTGGTGTTGGAGGAGGCTGAGGCCGCGTCGGTTTCCTCGCATGGACAGGCCGGCTCGATGGAATCGGCCGCGAATCGACCGTCCATCGCGTGAGAGACGGAACTGTCTGGCTTAGGGCCGGTTGGGCGGTCGAAAGCGTCATGTCGACATTGCTCCAGTCTTCATCAGAAGATTGCCGTACGTAGCCGGAGTAGACCAGCTGCAAAGATTTTTCCGAAGAGGTAACGCGCGCTTCGTACGTCGGCGTCCAGCTCGCGTCGGGGATGAGATAGGAAATCTCAAGGTTCAACGAGTTGCTTTTCTCTGCGCGGACCGTGACCAGTACTTGTTTTTCGATCTTTCGCGAAAGTCCCCCCGCATTTTTTATTTCATCCTCGAGAGCTTTGATCCTGTTAACTTTTGTTTCGATCTCGGCCTGCAGCGAGGCCATCTTTCCCCAGAAATCGATCTTCTTCTTTTCTACGTACTGGAGGAGTTTATCCCATTCCTCGAGCGAGGGCTTCTGGCCGGGGTTCGGGCTCGCCAGGCTCTTCGCGTAATTGTCGCGGAGGGCGTCGACGGCTTCAGCCTGTGAGTTGTAGAGGAGATTTGTCCGCTCGAGCGTATTTTTCTCCTCGCGCAGGCTGTGGAGCCGCTGGTAAAGGTCGGCAAGACGCGACGCGGGAATAGAATCAAGAAAGACCTTCTCGATCTTGATATCGGAGATCTTCGTCTCCTCGTCGGATGATCCCGAGACTCTCAATGATTGATCGACCATCATGTCCGGAAGGGCGGTGAAGATAATGACATGGTCTCCGGAGGGCAGCTTTACGGTTGCTGTCCGGGTAATGAGCGCCTGATCGTTGTAGACCGTCACCGCCTTGATGACGGAGGTCGTTTTGATCTCGATGGCTTTTGCCTCGGACACAGCAAGCACGATGAATACTATAAAGTAAAGACAGCGGGCGAAAAGAGATGATTTCATGGTTTATACCTCTAGTAAGTAGACAGGTTAATGACAACAATGAACATTCCCGATCCCTGGTTGATAGATAACAACGGGTCGGGAGAATTGTGAAACAGCAGAACTCATTGAAAGGTCGATTTATCTATGGCTATGCGATCGTACCTTTAATACTCGTTAGGAGGAATCATACGCACAGAACCCGCTCCTGTTAATTTTGGGCGATCCTTGCCTGCTCGCCAGCGTTTTTCAACAGGCGAATCGTGTACTCTTGTTCACATCTCCTCCAATCACTCAGGCCGAAGAAGGTGAGGATGACCATGATCAGAGCAATGGTAAGAACCACGGCAAGCACGACTGCTTTTGAAAATCTGACTGTTGCAATCATCGGGAGGACAAAGAGAGTGAACAGTGCAATTCCCCGCAAGAGAATATACCGTGTAAGAACGAAGTACCATCTACTTTGAGCGCGGAGGAAATGCCACTCCCCTACATCTGAATTGTGCAGAGCCTCATCTATTTGTCTGCCAAAGAGGGCGATAACTGCAATTGAGAGAAAGAACACGATCTTTGTAACGACGACGGAGGTCTCATGACCGAGCGACAAGCCCAGCAGAAGGCCGCACACCAGGCCGAAGAACAAATAGAAAGGGGAGAGGGACTTTATTTTCATGATTAACTCTTCGGAGCCCAGGGCTTGAACCGCGGTACCCACCGTGGAACGTTTCTTTTATACTCAAGGTATTCGTCGCCGAACCTTTTCGCCAGACCGGGCTCTTCCGACAAGAGGAAATAGATATTATTGATCACAAAAAATACGATGAGCCATTCGAATACCGGGACTGAGTGAAAAATGAGAGATTCGCCGAGCAAAGCCGCCAAAACGGCAACGATCATCGGATTCCTAACGTGCCGGTAAAACCCGCTGACAACAAGTGTTCTTGTCGGGCTCCACGGTGCGATCGTACCTTTTCCAACCCGGAACAACATCGAAGTCGTAACGGCGAGAACA